>Ga0335077_10000361_pt1 | contig 49347 bp, 39 predicted proteins | sample Lox_Sample_31_FD_207151 | JGI IMG/M metagenome (GOLD analysis project Ga0335077, IMG submission 207151) | Soil microbial communities from Loxahatchee National Wildlife Refuge, Florida, United States - Lox_Sample_3.1 | ecosystem: Environmental > Terrestrial > Soil > Wetlands | place: USA... | reverse complement strand
GCCGCGCTGCCCTATCCCGACTGCAGCTTCGACGCCGCCGTGTGCACGCAGGTGTACGAGTATGTCCCGCACGTGGACCGCGCTCTGGCGGAGCTGCACCGTGTGCTGAAACCCGGTGCGCGCGCAGGGGTCATGGATACCGATTGGGAGTCCTGCGTGTGGAACTCGAGCGATCCGCTCCGCATGCGTCGCGTGATCCAGGCGTGGGACAGCCATTGCCCGCACCCGCAACTGCCGCGCACGCTCGCGGCGCGGCTGCGGTCGGCCGGTTTCGTTCGGGTGCGCGTGGAAGCGATCCCGCTGATCAACGACACCTACCACCCCGAGACGTTCAGCGCCGGCGTGATCCCGGCGCTCGCGGGATATGCAGCCAAGCACGGATTCATGCCCCGCGCGGAAGTGGACGCGTGGGTGGCGGACCTGCAGGCGCTGGGGGAGCGAGGCGAGTACTTCTTCAGCTTGAACCGCTATCTGTTCTGTGCGCAGAAGCCGGAGCGATGAGTCGAGCTCGAGGCTCTCGCTCGTAGCCAACCTTCTGGCTACCAGTGCGACGTCGAACCCGCCCGGGGGAGACAGTGCCGTAGATCGATTGCGCTCCCCGGCTTGCGTCCAGCGAACGGTTCGGCGCGACCCCGCGTGAGTGCCAGCGCTGGTAAACTCAGCCGTATTGGACCGGCGGAAGGGCGGGAGCATGCGCGTGCTCAGGTGGGTTGTGCTGATCGTCCTGTCTTGCTGGCTGATGGCGTCGTGCCTGCTCGGCGTGCGCGCGGATGAGTCGAATCCGATCGGCGCGCAATGGCGGCTGATCGGGATGGAGCGCGATGGCCACGCTGTGCCGCTGCTGGCTGCCTCGAGGATCACGCTGATGATCGATGCGGACGGGCACGCGCGGGGGAACGCGTCGATCAACAGCTACTTCGGCACCGCTGTCGTGCATGCCGACGGAGCACTCGCGTGGTCCGGACCCTTCGGGAGTACGCGCATGGCTGGACCGCCGGAGCTGATGGATCAGGAAATGTCGTACCTGGACGCGCTCCCGCGCACGGTACGATGGCGTCTGGACGGCGGCGATCTGATTCTGGAAAGCGCCAACGGCAGCACTCGGCTGACCTTCTCCGCGCGATAGGGCGCTCGCTCCGCGGCGATCGGCCGGCGGCTGCCAGAGGTTTGTGTTGCGCGGGAGCAAACGATACAGTGGCAACAGTACGATCTACACCTTCACGCGTGCGAGAGAGCATGGCGGCTTTGCTCACGGATCGAACCAAGATCCCTGCTGGTCGAGATCGCCTCGCCAGCGGGCGCTGCTTTGCGGGGTCGCGCCGAGGGCGTTCCGGCGCGGCCGGCTGATGCGAAGCGGACGCGAAGTGGAAGCGCTCCGCCAGCACGACAAGTACGAACGCTTGCTCGCGTTCGCCAAGACGCTCCCACCGCTTCCCACCGCGGTCGTTCACCCTTGCGATGAATCCTCTCTGACCGGTGCGGTGGAGGCGGCCGGGCTCGGACTGATGGCGCCGATCCTGGTCGGGCCCGCGGCGCGTGTCAAAGCCGTCGCCCACAAGTATGGTCTCGACATCTCCCGATTCGAGATCGTCGACACGCCGCACAGCCACGCGTCCGCCGAACAGGGCGTGCGCCTGGTCCGTGAAGGCCGGGCCGAATGCCTGATGAAGGGCAGCCTCCACACCGACGAGCTGATGGCGGCCGTGGTGGCACGCGACCAAGGGCTGCGCACGGCGAGGCGCATCAGTCACTGCTTCGTGATGGACGTGCCGACCTACTCGGAGCCGATCATCGTCTCGGATGCCGCCGTCAACATCGCACCCACCTTGGAGGAGAAGGTCGACATCGTGCAGAACGCCATCGATCTCGCGCACGCGCTCGGGGCCACTGAGGTTCGGGTCGCGATCCTCTCCGCGATGGAGACGGTCAACCCGAAAGTCCCCTCGACGATCGAGGCCGCCGCCCTGTGCAAGATGGCCGATCGGGGGCAGATCGTCGGCGGCATCGTGGACGGGCCGCTCGCGCTCGACAACGCGATCAACCTGCGGGCTGCCGAGATGAAGCACATCAAGTCTCCCGTCGCGGGTCGCGCCAACGTGCTGATCGTGCCGGACCTGGAAGCTGGGAACATGCTGGCGAAGAGCCTTTCCTTCCTCGCCGACGCGGATGCCGCCGGCATCGTGCTGGGCGCGCGGGTCCCGATCATCCTCACCAGTCGGGCCGACTCGGTCGTGACACGGCTTGCGTCCTGCGCCGTGGCCTCGCTCGTGGCCCGAGCCCGGCGCGAGGCGCCGTCCCGGGCGCTCGCCTGACCTCCCGCATCCGCGCCGGCCTGCGAATCACGAATCACGAGTCACGGTTGCCATGGCTGACGCTATCGTCGTTCTGAACGCCGGCTCCTCGAGTATCAAGTTCTCCCTCTTCGTGCTGCGGGAGCGCAGCCTCGCGCTGGAACTGCGCGGGCAGATCGAAGGGATCTATACCGCGCCGCGTTTCACCGCGAGCGATCGCACCGGCACACTGATCGACGAGAAGTCTTACGCGGAAGGCACCAATCTCGGGCATAGCGGCGCACTCGAGGATCTCGTGGCCTACCTGCGCCGCAGGCTCGCCGGGGATCGTCTGGTGGGAGTGGGTCACCGCGTCGTACATGGAGGGCTCGAATACACGCGCCCGGTTCGCATGGATGCGGGCGTGCTGGAGGCGCTGGAGAAGTTCGTTCCCCTCGCGCCGTTGCACCAGCCGCACAATCTGGCGCCGATCCGGCTCCTCCTGGAGCGCGCGCCGGAACTGCCGCAGGTGGCGTGCTTCGACACCTCGTTTCACCGCAGCAACCCGGAGATCGCACAGCGCTTCGCACTGCCCGCCGAGCTGCACGACCAGGGTGTGCGCCGGTATGGGTTCCACGGGCTGTCCTACGAGTACGTGGCGTCTGCTCTGCCGCAGTTCGACGGCAAGGCCGCGAGCGGTCGAACCGTGATCCTGCACCTCGGCAACGGGTCGAGCATGTGCGCGGTGGAGGCGGGGAAGAGCGTCGCGAGCACGATGGGTTTCACGGCAGTCGAGGGCTTGCCGATGGGCACCCGCTGCGGCTCCGTCGATCCGGGCGTGATCCTGTATCTCATGGATCAACGGGGGATGGATGCCCGCGCCATCGAGAAGCTCATCTACAACCAGTCCGGCCTGCTGGGCGTCTCGGGAATCTCGAGCGACATGCGTACGCTGCTGGCGAGCGACGACGCGCGCGCGAAGCTCGCCGTGGACCTGTTCGTCTACCGCATCCGGCGCGAGCTCGGCTCGCTGGCCGCGGCGCTGGGCGGGCTCGATGCCATCGTCTTCACCGCCGGCATCGGCGAGCATGCGCACCCGATCCGCAGCCGCGTGTGCCGCGACGCCGCCTGGCTCGGGATCGAGCTGGACCCGACGGCAAACACAGGCGGTGGGCCGCGTATCAGCGCCGCCGGATCACGCGTCTCCGCCTGGGTGATCCCCACCAACGAAGAGCTGATGATCGCGCGGCATACGCAACGAGTCTTGGCGAGCTCGCCACGAGCCTGATCGGGCGAGCCGTGAAGCTTAAGGATCGGCGACGTCGGCACGGGCCCCTGTGATGACAAGCCGACCTTGACGGGCGGCGCAAGCATCACTGGGGTAGGTTGCAAAACGAACGCGATGCGCTGAGTTCGCTCTCGGGGATGCCCTTTAGCCCGCGCATCGGGCCGAAAGCCCAACACGCATGACGACGCTGGCCCATCGAATCGAGCGGAACCTCGGCTGGATCATCCTGTCGGTCTTGCTCGCCGGCTGCCTGCTCGTGCTCTGGCCGTTCATGTCGGCGCTGCTCTGGGCGGTGGTGCTCAGCTTCTCGAGCTGGCCCATCTATCGCCGGGTCGTCAAGCTCCTCGGCGGACGGCGGACCCTTGCCGCGACCGCCATGACGCTCGCGATGGTCCTCACCGTGCTGATGCCCTTTGTGATTATCGGCACAGCGCTGGGGGACAGCGTTAAGGAGTTCGCGAGCGCCGTGCGCCACTCGCTCGAGACGGGTTTGCCGCCGCCTCCCGCGTGGCTCGCCAACGTCCCGCTCGTCGGACACCAGGCGGCGGCGTACTGGCAGAGCCTGGCGGCGGACACCCCGAGGCTGCTGCACGAAGCCCAGCGTCTCGTCGAACCTCTGAGCGCACGGTTATTGAAGATCGCGCTCGCGCTGGGCGGTGGCTTGCTCGACCTCGCCTTGAGCATCTTGATTGCGTTCTTCCTCTTCCGCAACGGGCTCTCCGTTGCGGAGCGCCTCACAACGGGAGTGGAGCGCATCGGCGGTGAGCGTGGAAGGCGTCTGCTCACCGTGGCGGGCAACACGGTTCGCGGCGTCGTGTACGGCATCCTGGGCACCGCGTTAGTGCAGTCGGTGATGGCGGGGATCGGCTTCGTGATCGCAGGCGTGCCGGGTGCCGCCCTGCTCGCGCTGCTGACGTTCTTCCTCTCCGTCGTGCCGGTGGGCCCGCCTCTAGTCTGGGCTCCGGTCGCGCTATGGCTGTTCGAACAAGGCAACACGGGTCTTGGCATCTTCATGCTGATCTGGGGCGTGGGCGTGAGCAGCGTGGACAACGTCGTCAAGCCGTGGCTGATCGCGCAGGGGAGCGACATGCCGTTCATCCTCATCTTCTTCGGCGTGATCGGCGGCGCGCTGGCGTTCGGATTCATCGGAGTCTTTCTCGGTCCGACGCTGCTGGCAGTCGGTTTCCGTCTGGTCGAAGAATGGGTCTCGCCCGGGCGCTCCGCCGTCCCGACGGATGCCGCCCAGGCCGAGGCCGCGAAGCCTCAATGAGCCGCAACGCAGCGGTCAGGTCGCACGAAGGCTCAACCGGCCTGCCGCCACTTCGACGCACCGCGCACGCTGGATAGAACGGAGATGGCGAGCTCGCGCCCGTCTCGTCGAGTCGGCCAAGGGTCCTGCAGGACCGGCGCAGCGCTACTTCGCGTCGAGCGGCTCGCCCGCCCGGAACGCAGCCGCGCCAGGGTGCGTCGGGATGCTGTCTCGGTTCTGCGCGCTTACGGGTCGGTCCGGAACGGTCAGCTTCAAAGGTTCCGGGTCTTGCATGAGTGCTTCGGTGACGAGAAAAGCTTTGTCGCGTGGGAGGTCGGCCAGGCAAACGAGCTGGTACTTGTAGTTCTCCACGAGCACGCGCAGATCAACCGGGCCCAGCTGCTGGAACGGAGCTTCGCCCCGGTACATCTTCAGCGCGAGATCGTACGCCACGACCGCCAGGTTGCTGTGCGCTCGGACGATGGCAGCCGCCAGGTCCTGCGCCGTGGGCTGCACGGCGACGCGCGCGCCGCTGGCGGGGAGCATCTTCAGCAGCTGGCCCGCGAGCAAGCCCGCGGTCCAGCTCGCACCCTCATCAGAGTTATTCGTGTAGAGCAGCAGGTCACCGTAGCCGTCCCGTCTCCATTGCCGGATGGGCGTCTGCCCGGTGAGCATGGTCCAGGCGGCCAGCGCGGAGATTGCGGTCAGAGCACGGCGTCGATTCATCTTCCCTCCAAAGCGGACTGAGAGCCGTACCGGCCTCACCGAGTGCGGCCCGGTACGGCGCGCTCACCACGGCCCGACATAACTCACTGTCGTGGCATGCGGTGCATGGTGACGGGTGCCGCATATGCTACCCGCGTACAGCGTATCAGGGAAGCCGCATCGGCTAGCCCCGTGGATCGGGGAGCCCTTCGCGGATCTTGTGCGAGAAAGCCGGATCGTCCTCCGCCGCCTGCGCCTTGGCGTCGATCAGGCTGCGCGCACGCAGCGCTTCGAAAGGCAGCCGAGTATCGATGTTGCCTCTCTCGTACAGGAGGCGGTCGCCGTACCCGTTGGCGAGCACTCGCCAGTCAAACGGTGGTGCGTCGGGGACGATCTGCATGACGTGGCGGCGGATGCTGGTCGTGCAGTTGTCGGTGAGCGCGTTGTAGAACTGCGGGTGTTCGACGAGCCGGTTGATGCTCGCGACGTAGTCCATGAGCAGTCCACGCGCCTGCGGCAGCGGGACGTTGAGCCGATAGAGGTAGACGTGCTCGCCGCGATAATTGGTACGCAGGCGTACCACGTCGCGCTCGTCGGACACCACGTAGATGAGCTCGTATTGCTTGAAGAACCCGGCGATGGCGGAGTACTCCTGCTGCCGCGTCTTGCGGGTCTCGATCGAGATCGCGAGCGGCGGTGACCCCTCGAACTGCCAGCTCAGGATGGTGTGCGCGATCGCCGGCGAGCCCCAGTAGGACATGAGGAAGTCGAGTCCGCGCAGCTTGGCGAGATCGTACGTGCGCTCCTCGTAGTGCGGCGTGAAGTCGCTCTCGCTGCGGTAATCGAAGTTGCGGATATTGTGGAACGTCAGCAGCTCCCCGTGGACTTCGACCCATGGCAGCCGTGCGACCTCGGGCTGCCAGTCGCGGTCGTTGGTGGGCTGAAGCGTGCTCCACCAGATGAGCAGAGCGGCCAGTACCGCGCCCCATAGGGCCAGCGCTCGCCAGAAGGGACGCACCCACAGCAACGCCGCGAGCGTGCTCAACGCGTAGACGGCCGCGAGGCCTGCTCGCACCCAAGCGGGCCCCGGCGCTGCATAGAGGAGAGCGGCGGTCCACCATGCAGTCAGGGCAACAACCATTGCCGCCAAGAGGACACCGAGCGTGCGCTTCACCGCAATAGCCGGTCGCGTCCGGTCATGGGGCGGGGTTGGGTTTGGGCAGCACCCTCCAGAACGCCGGCCCGAGCGCCTTTAGGTTTCGGCCGGGGTCTCCGGGACGGAGATCGTATCGGATCACCGCCATCAGGTCGCCACTGGCGGAGGGCTCGTTTCGGTAGTAGCTATGGCCGAAATAGTCGCCCGCATGCAGCACCTGAACGACATCGATGCCTCCGAACCTCGCCAGGGCCGTGCGCCTTTCGCTGCTGATGTCCTGCGGGGTCAGCTGCCCGACGCGTAGGACGCTGCCGAACAATGTCGAGGCCAATCCCAGCGCATTGTCGCCCGGCGAGGTGTAGACGGTCAGGCGATCCCAGGTCAGCGGCAGATAGTCTTTGGGCCAAGACCCGGCAGTGAGCATGTCGGGGTCGGACTCGAATACCCAGGCGTTCTGGGAGGCGACGTCCAGATCGATATCGGGCGCGGCGAGTACGAGGTTGTCGATGTGGTAGCGGGCCAATGGCAGAGCTCCGGCCGCATAGGCTTCGATGTTCAACTCTCGCAGCGCCCTCGTCACCACGTCAGTCCCGCGGCTGTGCGCGAGCACGTGCACCTTCTCCACCCCAGGGGTCGTCGTGAGGATGCGCAGGATCTGCTTCAGATGCGGGATGGTGTATTCGCTCGACTCGCGGTCATAGGTGTAAGAGCGCACCGGTCCCCACCCGCCCCCGGCGGGCCAACTGTAGGTCACGCAAACGAACTCGCGCCCGAGAAAGTGGCACAGCTCCCCCGCCGTCAGCACCGCGTCCTCGAAGGTGTTGTCGACGCCGTGCACAAAGAAGAGAATCTCCTTACGTGGGGCCGCCTTCAGCCGTCGCTCCAGCTCCGCGCGCACGGCAGCCTTGGCCGTATCGTGAGCCGCAACGGCATCGGCGTCCCGCAGAGACTCGGATCCGCCGCGGCGCGCGCCATATGGGATGGGCGGGAAGCGCGTGAGCTCCGTGATGGCACCGAGGTACAAGTTGATCGGCACCGCACGTCGACGCTCTATGCTTCCTTGGGCTAGCTCCTGCCACGACATGTCGCGCCCGAATATCGTCATCGCCGAGCCCACGGCCATCGATCGCGATCTCGCGCCGGTGTAGTTGAGCCGCCCCGACGGGTCCTGTCCCGCTGCGCGGTCGGTCACATACAGCACGTCGAGCGATGTGCTCTTCAGATCCGGCGGCAAGTCGACGAACAGCTCGCGCGGATTCGGCGGCAGGTAGATCGAGGGTGTGGGCATCAACAGACGGCCGGCGCAGCCTGCAACAAGCAGTGCTGCGAGAAGCGCGGTCGCGAGCGCAAGCCCGAGTCGGCCAGCCACGCCTGTCAGTGCGGCAGCATCGGCGCCCGATGCCAAGGATCTATTGGCAGGCATCAAATTTAGTATGCTGTGGCGGTGAGCTGCGAGTCAACCGCATGACGCACGCCCTCGGCCCGGACGGCATGGACCAGGACATCCTGCACAAGCTGCAGCAGCGCCTCGGCCCGCTGTATGCGCGCCAGCGTCTGGGGATCGAGTCGGATCACGAGGCCCAGGTGTTCGGCCAAGGGTTGAATTTCTTCCACATCGAGAACTGGCGCTTGAGCCAGCCGCTGATCCGCAACGCGCTGCGGCTGACCGGGTTGTACTGGCGCGGCCGGCGCAATGCCGAATGCGTCGAGCTGCGACATAACACCGTGCGGGCGAAGATCCTGCCGGCGCCGTTCGACGGCTTCACCTTGCTGCACCTGAGCGACCTGCATGTGGAACTGAACGAGCGCGCAATGCGCCGGGTCGCCGATCTGGTCGAGGGGCTTGCGTACGATCTGTGCGTGCTGACCGGAGACTATCGCGCGGAGACCTTCGGCCCGTTCGACGCCACGCTCGAGGGGCTCGCGCGGCTACGCGGTCGCCTGCGAGGCCCTGTCTATGCCGTGCTCGGCAACCACGACTCGATCCGCATGGTGCCCGCGCTCGAGGACATGGGCATACGCATGCTGCTCAACGAGTCGGAGGTGATCGGGCGGGGCGCTGAGCGCATCCATCTCGCCGGCATCGACGATGCCCATTTCTATCGCGTCGACAACATCGAGAAGGCGGCGGCGCCGATCCCGCTCGAGGAGTTCTCGATCCTGCTGTCGCATACCCCGGAGATCTACCGCCAGGCGGCGCACGCCGGTTTCGACCTGCTGCTGAGCGGCCACACCCATGGTGGGCAGATCTGCTTGCCGGGCTCGGTCCCGATCACTCTGGATTCGCATCTGCCGCGGCGCTTCGGAGCGGGCGCCTGGCACTACCATCGGATGGCGGGCTACACCTCGGTGGGTGCGGGCTCGTGCATCGTTCCCGTGCGGCTCAACTGTCCGCCCGAGATCACGCTCCATCACCTGCAGCGCGGATGACCAGGGCGCTAATACGGCTGGTCGCGCATGCGCAACCGATACAGCACCCGGGAGAAGATCACCGCGCCGGCGAAGAAGATCGCGACGCCGGCGACGATATCCGCGGCGCTCAAGGACAGCGTCTCGCGGCATGCGAGCAGGGGAAACAGCGATTCCGGGATCTGGTCCAGGCCGGTCGCGCGGCTGCTCGGCGGGAGGTTGAGCCGCCGCTTCACGAAGCTGGAGAACAGGTCGCCGGCCATGGCGCAGGCGGCGATGAGGGCCCCGAGCTTCACATCGAGGCCAACGAGCGGTGCGGCCGCCGCGGTGACCAGCATCGAGAGCACGACGCCCCGGACCGTCTTCGAGGCGCCGAGCAGGGGGCGGCCGTCGAAGAAGGCGATGCCGCCGTCCAGCGGCCAGGCGAAGCGCGCGCCGAGCACCTTCTTGGCAGCGAGCGGCGTGGTGTTCGCCAGCATGAGCAGCACGATGAGCTGAAGGAGGGCAAGCGGATGCATAGGTGGGGTTCAGTCTGCCTCAACCCGGCATGACATTGCGCTCGACGCACAGGCTGCTGGGATGGCCTCCGACAGAACCCGTCTCATCGCGTTGGCTCGTTGCACACTCGCTTCTGCCCGCGCTCCGGCTCTACGCCGGGGCTCAATGGTCTTCGCGCCGCTGTCGCTTGCAGGCGGCTGCTCTATCTGGCGCAGGTTCAGGATCGGCGGGACGCACTACTTGTCGGCGGCGTCCGTCGCCGGGCATCGCGTCGCATCCATGCAGGCCTGCTCCCCGCCGGGACCGGGCCGAGCAACCACACGCCTCAGCTTCCCAGTCGCGGAGTGCGGCTGCAAGGGAGCGGTTTCGACCTCCACGCGCACGTTCGGCAGGCCCTGTGTTCGCAGAAACCCGTCGAGCGCGCGTTGCGACCGCCGCGCCATGTCCGCACCCGAGGCCTCCGGGGCGATACGCAGAACGAGGGCGCTGGCCCCGACCTGAAAGAGCTGAAACCGGAACAGGCCCGCGGCATCCTCGAGCACGGTCGTCAGGGCCAGCGGGAGAAGCTTCACCGCGCGACCGCCCGCATCCGTGAGCGCGACGATGTCGTCGCAGCGCCCTTCGACACGAATCGCTGGCAGCGGGCTGCCGCACTCGCACGCGCCATCGATCCATGTGATGCTGTCGCCCAGATCGTAGCGGATCAGCGGCTGAACCCGGTTGGCGAGGTTCGTGAGCAGCGTGGTATGGGAGGCGAGCCCCGGCGGCAGCGTGCGGTAGCGCTCGTCGACCGGCTCCAGCAGGACCCAGTCGGCGTTCACATGCACCATGCCGCGCTCGCAGCTCCAGCCGATGGCGAGAAACTCCGACGCGCCGTAGTCGTCATGGACCGCGCAGCCGAAGGCGTCAGCGATGTGCGCCTTTTGCACCGCTGTCAGCTGCTCGCCGCCGGTCCAGATCTCGCGCGGGTGGATCGCCAGCTGTCCAGCCCGCTGTGCGTCGGCCAGCAGGCTCGCGACCGTGGGATAGGTGGCGAGCAACGTCGGCTGATACTCGTTGAGCTGCTGTGCGAGCGCGGCCTGCGCTTCGAGGATCGAGAAGATCCGCACCTGTCCCGCGAGCCAGGGATAGAGCAAGCGAAGCCGCTCCACGCTGGCGCAGCCCGCGAAATGGCCGGTCACACTGACCAGAGCGTAACGATCCGCCGCCAGCCATGCCGCGATGACTTGGCTCGGTGATGTCAGCCGGCGAAAGCGAACGGCGTGCAGCGCTTCGTATACGGCGAGTGCACGGCCGTCGTGCAGGAACAGGCCCGGTTCTCCGGTCGTCCCGGAGCTGCTCCAGATGGCATAGCGGCCCAGGAAGGGGTGGCCAGCGCGTCGCGGGTCCGCAACGAAGTCGCGGACCCGCGCAGCGGAGATGTCGGGATCGGTGACGACAGCATCGAAGTGCGCCATCAGTTCGCTCTTGGTGAGCACCGGCAACTCTTCGAGGCGAGCCTCGTGCACCCGGATCCCGCGATATCGATTGCGATAGAACGGTGAGCGCTCGCGCGCCCAGGCGAGCAGTTCCCGCAGGCGGAGTTGCGCGGAGTGCCGGATCTGCAGGGTTCCAGCCACGGCGGACAACCACACGTCCCATACCGCGGCGGCGGACTGTGCCGGGTCGTGGAACGGGGGAGCTGGCTCCAGGGAGCCTCGGGGTCGCATGGGAAGCCGCGCTGCGATGATGCGCCGGATGCGTGGTACAGCTGCGGGTGAATCCCGAGCCGATCACTGGAACAGGCTTAACCATACCACAGCACTCCGCGCGACTTTCGGCGGCCGCTCGTCCGGCTCGCCTGGCGATTGGCGATCTGCCGCGTGCAGGTGGGTACGACGGCCAAGCCAGCCCTGCTTCCCCTGCTCACCGCGACGTGCGTGCGTCCCACTGCGCACCATAGGCGTCCGGGGCGGGCAGCCTGACGCAAATCGATCGGAGTTGCGGCATGTGAAGCCGTGTCCAGTGGCGTAGAGTATCAGTGGCGTATTGCGCAGGGGCCCGATCACCTGCAAGCCTCGGCCCAGTGCGGATTGCAGGCGGCACCAGTACCTGAGGATCGTCCACAGACAGGAGAGGATAAACCGACGTGGCACTCTCACCATTGGCAGGCAAGCCCGCTCCAAAAGAGTTGCTCGCCGATGTGGCGCGGCTGGAGCGGGAATATGGCGAGCGCCGGCCGGACCTCACCGACCCTGCGCAGCTGGTGAGCTTCGGCACCAGCGGACATCGCGGCTCGCCGCTGAACGGCTCATTCACGCGAGCCCATATCCTGGCCATCACGCAAGCGATCTGCGACTATCGGCGCAGCCGGGGTACCGACGGTCCGCTCTACATGGGCAAAGACACGCACGCGCTCTCCGGCCCCGCGCAGCGCACGGCGCTCGAGGTCCTGGCGGCGAACGGCGTTCAGACCGTGATCCAGCGCGACGACGGCGTCACGCCGACACCGGTCATCTCGCGCGCCATCCTCGTCCACAACCGCGGCCGCAATGAGCATCTCGCCGACGGCATCGTCGTCACGCCTTCGCACAACCCGCCCGAGGATGGTGGGTTCAAATACAACCCGCCCGACGGCGGGCCGGCCGACACCGACGTCACGAAGTGGATCCAGGAGCGCGCAAACGAGCTGTTGCGCGGAGGCAATGCAGGCGTGAAGCGAGTATCGCTGGGCGTGGCCATGACCGCGGCGACGACGCACGAAGAAGATTTCGTGCTTCCCTATGTCAACGACCTGCGCAACGTCGTGGACATGGAAGCCATCCGCGCCGCCGGCCTGAGGCTCGCCGTCGACCCGCTGGGCGGCGCGGCGGTCCACTACTGGGAGCCGATCAACGCCGTCTACAAGCTCAACATCACGGTGGTGAATCCGAACGTCGATCCGACCTTCGCGTTCATGACCGTCGATCACGACGGCAAGATCCGCATGGACTGTTCCAGTCCCTACGCGATGGCGCGCCTGGTCGGCCTCAAGGACCAGTACCGGGTCGCCTTTGCCAACGATCCGGACTCGGACCGGCACGGCATCGTCACGCCTTCGGCGGGCCTCATGAATCCCAACCACTACCTTGCCGTAGCGATCCAGTATCTGCTTACGCATCGCCCGAGGTGGCCGGCGAATGCGGCGGTGGGCAAGACGCTGGTGAGCAGCAGCATGATCGATCGCGTGGTGGCCAAGCTCGGTCGCCGCCTCTGCGAGACGCCGGTGGGGTTCAAGTGGTTCGCGCCGGGGCTGCTCGACGGTTCGTTCTGCTTCGGAGGGGAGGAGAGCGCGGGGGCGAGCTTCCTGCGATTCGATGGCACCGCGTGGACGACCGACAAGGACGGTCCGATCCTGAATCTGCTCGCCGCCGAGATCACGGCGCGCACCGGCAACGATCCCGGCGAGCATTACGCCGAGCTTACTTCGGAATTCGGCGCACCCTGCTACACGCGGATCGACGCCGCCGCCACTCCGGAGCAGAAAGCGCGACTGGGGAAGCTCTCGCCCGAAGCCGTCACGGCTTCGACGCTCGCCGGCGAGCCCATTACGGCGAAGCTCACCAACGCGCCCGGCAACGGCGCGGCGATCGGCGGCCTCAAGGTCGTCGCCGCCAGCGGCTGGTTCGCCGCGCGCCCCTCTGGCACCGAGAACATCTACAAGATCTATGCGGAAAGCTTCAAGGACGAGCGGCACCTCCAAGCGATCGTGGACGAGGCGCAGCAGATCGTGAACAGCGCGCTGTCGGGAGGCACGCGGTGAGCGCGCCGGAGCCGATCGTCTTCCTGGTCGACGTGGACAATACGCTGCTCGACAACGACCGCATCCAGAGCGACATCCAGCATCATCTCGAGCGCGAGTACGGCGCGCAATGCCGGGAGCGGTACTGGACCATTCAGGAGCGCCTGTTCACCGAGCTCGGCTATCGCGATTACCTCGGAGCGCTGCAGTGCTATCGGGCCGAGCACCCGGAAGATGTCCCCCTGTTCTCGATGTCCTCCTTCCTGATCGACTATCCTTTCGCCGACCGGCTGTTTCCCGGCGCGCTCGATGCGCTCAGACGGCTGCGCCAGTGGGGACGGACGGTCGTGCTTTCCGACGGAGACGTGGTATTCCAGCCGCGCAAGGTGCAGCGCTCCGGGATCGGCGCCGCGGTCGAGGGCCGCGTGCTCATCTACATCCACAAGGAGGACGAGCTCGACGACGTGGAGCGGCGCTACCCGGCGCGCCATTACGTCCTGGTCGACGACAAGCCACGCATCCTCACGGCGATCAAGCAGGTCTGGGGCGATCGTGTGACCACTGTGTTGCCCCGACAAGGGAAGTTCGCCAACGATCCCGAGGTGGCTTCCTCCTCTCCGGCCGCCGACGTGATGGTCGAGCGCATCGGCGAGCTCGTGACCCACGATCTGCAGGGACTGCTTTCGTCCGATGAACCGGCTTTGCGCAGCGCCAAGGTGACACCATGAAACCGACCCAACGCCTCCGCGATCTGGGCCAGAGCCTGTGGCTCGACAACATCACCCGGGACCTGTTGACGACCGGCACGCTCAAGCGCTACATCGATGAGCTGTCGGTTACCGGGCTCACGTCGAACCCGACCATCTTCGATCATGCGATCAAAGGCAGCTCCTCCTATGACGCCGCCATTCGCAGCAAGCGCCAGGAGGGCAAGTCAGGCGAGCAGCTATTCTTCGAGCTGGCGCTGGAGGACATCACGCAGGCCGCCGACCTGTTTCGGCCGACCTTCGAGCGGACCTGCGGCGTCGACGGCTTCGTCTCGCTGGAGGTGTCGCCGTTGCTCGCCTACGACACCCAGACCACCATCGCCGCAGCCAAGCAGCTCCACGCCCGCGCGGCACGGCCCAACGTCTTCATCAAGATCCCCGGCACCAAGGAGGGCTTGCCCGCGATCGAGGAGGCGATCTTCTCCGGTGTGCCGGTGAACGTGACGTTGCTGTTCTCCCGCGAGCACTATCTTGCCGCGGCGGACGCGTACTGGCGCGGCATCGAACGTCGCATCGCCGCCGGGCTGCGTCCCGACGTCGCGTCGGTCGCCTCGCTGTTCCTGAGCCGTTGGGATGTCGCGGTGGCGGACAAGGTGCCCAAGGAGCTCACGAACCGTCTCGGCATCGCGATCGGGCAGCGTGCCTACGGCGCATACCGCGAGCTTCTCGCCTCACCGCGCTCGCAGCGTGCATTCAACCTCGGCGCGCGCCCCCAGCGGCTGCTGCTCGCGAGCACCGGGACCAAGGATCCCAAAGCGTCGGACATCCTTTACATTAAAGCCTTGGCGGCGCCGTACACCGTCAACACGATGCCGGAGGCGACCTTGAAGGCGTTCGCCGACCACGGCGAAATCGGTCCGGTCATGTAGCCGAACGGCGGCGATAGCGAAGCGGTGCTTGCCCAGTTCGCCAAGGCCGGCATCGATGTCGACGCGCTGGCCGCAAGACTCCAGGACGAGGGGGCGAAGGCGTTCTCCAACTCCTGGAACAGCCTGATGGGCGTGATCGCGTCGAAGAGCGCCGCGCTCGAAAAGGCGAGCTAGTAGCTCGTCATCCAGGCGCCAGCCAGGCTGGCGACCGGATCGGCAGGCGCTTCGAGCGGGGGCCGGGCTGGAGGTACACTATGCTTGGCTCATGCAACCGACGGGGACAAGGCCATCAATGGTCCCTTGGCGCCCCGACCATCCGCGGGAGGAACGGACGATGCCGAAAGAGGAGACAGCCAAGACTGCCTTGCAGCCCGGCCGAGCGCCGGATCTCAAGCCGAGGACGTACAGCGACGGGCATCCACTCGACGACGTTCAGTACCTGGAGTGCAAGCTGATCCTGAAGCCCGACCGCTTCACCTCGGCGAAGGTGTTCCAGGACTATAGTGAGCTCGTGGCCCGGACTGCGAAGCAGTTCGATATCGGCTTTTCGACCAAGGGCGTGGTGCTCAAGCCCGAGATCCGGGAAGTGCTCTTCCTGGACACCGCGGACTTCCGACTCTACAACAACGCGTTCATCTTGCGGCGGCGGATCGCCTACGAGAACGGCTTCCCCGTCAGCGATCCCGAGATGGTGTTCAAGTTTCGGCACCCCGACTTGCAGAAGGCGGCCGAACTCGATATACGGCCCAAGATCGCCGGCGACTACCGCATCAAGTTCAAGGCGGAGGCGTTGCCGCTCAAGGATCAGCTCGGCGGATACCGGCTGCTGTACTCCCACAATGTGGAGCTCAGCTTGAGCCAGGTGCCCGACCTGGATCACACGTCGCTGCCCATGCTTGGGGAATTCTTCCCTTGCCTGGCGAGCCTGAGGAAATCCAAGAACGAGAAGGTCGAGTACGTGAACCATACGATCGTGGAGGAGGTGCTGCAGGACCTGGGCGAGCTGGATTTCGGCAAAGGGGTCACCGCGAAGAGCAACCTGGCGCTGTGGCGTGAGCGGGGCATGCACAGGCCGCTGTGCGGGGAGTTCGCGTTCCAGTGCAAGTTCAAGCGGCGCGACGAGCTTCACGAGAAGGCCATGGAGCGCGGTAAGCAGTTCTTCATCGCGCTTCAGCAAGCCGGCCACGAGTGGCTCTCGCTCGGCACAACCAAGACGGGACTGGTCTATCGGCTCAAAGGAAACCCACCCCAAGCGCACGAGTGATCCGTCGCGGCGCCCAGGCTCATGCACGAGATCGTCGTAATCAAGGAGGAGCTGCACTACGCGATCTCGCTGGACGAGATCCTGTGGGGAGGGCTGTTGTTGGCCATCACCATGGTCGTTCATGGCTCAGGCATGGTCTTGACCTTGCGCACGAATCATGCGCTCAGGCAAAAGGTCGAGCGCTATCAATCGTTCCTGCTCGGCCTGGGCGTGCTCATCGTCGCCGCATGGATGATCATCCTGGTCGATCTTGTCGAGGTGCTCGTTTGGTCGGGGTTCTACGTCCTTGCGGGCGCGATGCACAATCCCAGCAGCGCCTACTACTACGCTCTGGTGAACTACTGCACCTTGAACAGCGGATATCTGCCGCAACACTGGCGGTTGCTGGAGGGGATGCTCGGCATGGCGGGCCTGCTGACTTTCGCATGGTCCACCGGGATCATGGTCACGCTCGCCCAGCGGTTCCAGGAACGGCACGCAAGACCCCCCGCCGACGACGCAAGAAGCAACACTTCAGCAGATCGCCCGCCGGCCCACCATCGCTCCGTCGAGCCGAGCGAGATGTGAGTGCCACTTCGGCGGGAGCCGCATGAAACTCGTGGCCCGCTTCCTGGAGGACGATCTGCTGGGCGTGCGCTTCGCTGTGAACGTCCTCATCGGCACGAGCATCCTATGGGTTCTGCTGCGGAAGATCGCCGACACCAATCCGGTCTGGGCGATCGCGTCGATGGTCGCCGCGAGCGATCCGCAGGTGAAAGAAGCGGTTCGGATGTTCCGCGCCCGTTTCATCAACGCGCTCGTCGGCTGTGCGGTTGGGCTGCTGTTCTTGAGCGTTGGCCCGGAGCGTGACTGGAAGCTCCCGCTCGCCCTGGCCGTGACCGTCCTGATCTCGTCCTACGTGGTCCGCATCCAGACGATGTGGCGGCAGGCGCCGATCACCGCCGCGATCGTCATCGCCGCAGGCTTGACCCACCCTTCCCGGTTGACCGCCGCAGAGCATGGCCTGCACAAGGTGGCGGAGGTGCTCCTCGGCTGCGTGATGGGCCTGCTCGTCACCTGGCTCATGTCCAAGATCTGGCCGGTGCCGGAGAAGCCGCCTGCAGCGAAGCCGGCGCCGTGAGGAACGGCCGGTGCGCAGCGTCACACATGATGCGAGCGGTCGGAAGCGAGCTGCCGACCGCCGCGTCGAGTTTGCTACACTGAATCCGAAGCCGGGCAGGGTTTCCGGGCCGGCGGTTCTCCAAGTCGATCGAGATGAAGCTGGAGACGCTCGATGATCGATGACACCGTAGTCGACCTCTCTCGCGTGCAGTTCGCGGCGACGGCGCTGTACCACTTCCTGTTCGTCCCCCTGACGCTCGGACTGTCGTTCCTGCTGGCGGCGATGGAGACGGTGTACGTCGTCACCGGCCGCGAGATCTACAAACAGATGACGCGGTTCTGGAGCAAGCTGTTTCTGATCAATTTCGCGCTCGGGGTGGCCACGGGGCTCACCATGGAGTTCCAGTTCGGGACCAACTGGTCGTATTACTCGAGCTTCGTCGGCGACACCTTCGGGGCGCCGCTCGCCATCGAGGGGTTGATGGCCTTCTTCATGGAGTCGACCTTCGTGGGTCTGATGGCCTTCGGCTGGGAGCGGCTCACCAAGGCGCAGCATCTGATCGTCACCTATTTCGTGGCGCTGGGGTCCAACCTGTCGGCGCTGTGGATCCTCATCGCCAACGGCTTCATGCAGGACCCCCGCGGAGCGTACTTCAACCCGCTCACCATGCGCATGGAGCTCGACAGTTTCCTGAGCCTGCTGTTCAGCCCCGATGCCCAGTCCAAGTTCGTGCACACCAGCATCGCGGGATATGTCACCGCCGCGATGTTCGTCGCCGGGGTCAGCGCCTACTACATGTTGAACAAGCGGCACATGGAGCTTGCCAAGCGCTCGTTTCGCATCGCTGCGCTGTTCGGCGTGTTCGCGACCGCGGGTGTGATCACGCTGGGCGACGCGCTGGGTTTCGTGGGGGGGCATGCGCAACCGACCAAGCTCGCCGCGATGGAAGCGCTGTGGCAGACCGAGAAGCCGCCGATGGCGTTCAACGTGATCGCAATCCCTTCGCAGAGCGAGCGCAGGAATCTCTTCGAGCTGCAGATTCCCGCGGCCTTGTCGCTGCTCGTCACGCATTCTCTGGACGGGACCGTTGCCGGGGCCGACGTCCTCGTGCGGCAAGCGGCCGAGCGTGTTCGCAACGGCATTCCCGCGATCGAGGCGCTGAAGCGCCTGAGCGGCAACCCGGGCGACGCAGAGGCGATGGCCCAGTTCAAGGCGCACCAAAAGGACGTCGGCTACGGCTTTCTCGCCGTACGCTACGCGCCCGACCAGGACGTCTCCAAGGTGAGGCCGGCGGACATCGAGCAGGCGGCTTCCGACACGCTTCCTCTCGTGTGGCCCGTCTTCTGGTCATTCCGGATCATGGTCGGGTTCGGCCTGCTGATGCTGGCGTACTTCGTTCTGGCGGTGATCTACACGCTGTTCGATCGGGTCGAGCGCCAGCACTGGTTCCTGCGGCTGGCGGTCTGGGCCATCCCCGTACCTTGGATTGCGTGCGAGACCGGCTGGCTGGTGGCGGAGATCGGGCGCCAGCCGTGGACTGTCTACGAGGTGCTGCCGACCTGGATGTCGGCATCGACGCACAGCGTCGCGTATATGGCGTTCTCGCTGACCGGGTTCATGCTCTTGTACTCGACCTTCATCGTCATCGAGCTGTATCTCATGGTCAGGGCGATCCGCCAGGGACCCGAGGAGCCTGCGCAGCCTCCCGGCCGCGCAACCGCCGCAGTCTCACTGCGCGCAGCGTGATAGGAGAAGCACGGTGGAAGCCTACCTGGCGCTCAAAGTGATCTGGTGGCTGCTGCTCGGGGTCCTGCTCATGGGCCTGGCCGTCATGGTCGGCATGGACATGGGCGTGGGTACCATCTTGCGCTACGTCGGCCGCACCGATGCGGAGCGCCGTGTGGCCTTGAACATCATCGGCCCGCACTGGGACGGCAACCAGGTCTGGTTCATCCTCGGCGGCGGCGCGATCTTCGCCGCCTGGCCCTTGGTCTACGCCACCGCATTCTCCGGGTTCTACGTGGTCATGCTGGTGCTGCTGTGGAGCATGATCGTGCGGCCGCTGGGGTTCGAATACCGCAGCAAGCTCGCCTCGGCGCGCTGGCGCAACGCCTGGGACTGGTCCCTGTTCGTGAGCGGGCTGGTGCCGATGCTCGTCTTCGGCGCGGCGGTCGGCAACATCTTACGCGGGGTGCCGTTCCAGTTCAGCTGGAACATGACGTCGACGTACACCGGGAGCTTCATCGAGCTGTTCAACCCGTTTGCCATCCTGTGCGGGCTGCTCTCGGTGGCGATGTCCGTCTACATGGGTGCGGCGATCGTCATGAATGGCGCCGAGGGTGCGATGCAGGCGCGCGCCCGGCAGCTCGCGGTGTGGGCCGGCCTCGCTGCCGTGGTGCTGTTCACCGTCGGCGGGATCTGGGTGAGCGCGATCCACGGCTACGTGCTTGCGCGCTCGCCGGACCCCGCTCTGGCTCAGACCCCCCTGCAGCAGACGGTGGAGCGCGCCGCCGGCGCGTGGCTCGCAAACTTCCGCAGCCACCCGATCTTGTGGCTCGTGCCGGTTGCCGGCTATCTCGGCGCGCTGCTCGGCATCTGGGCGGTGCGCGCAGGCTCGGCCGTGGTTGCGTGGTGGCTGGGCGCGCTAGCATGGGTCGGCATCATCGGGACGGTGGGTGCCGCCATGTTCCCGTTCATGCTGCCCTCGAGCGCCGAGCCTTCGCACAGCCTGACGGTCTGGAATGCTTCGTCCAGCCAGCACACGCTGACCTGGATGCTGGGTTTCACTCTGGTGTTCATGCCACTCATCCTGTGGTACACCAGCTGGGCGTTCTGGGTGATGCGCGGCAAGGTGAGCATCCAGCATGTCGAGACCGACGAGCACGCCTATTGAGGGGACAGCGATGAGCACCTTCGCGCGCTTCGTGACCTACATGGCGATCGGTGTCCTGGTGATCTTTTTGGCCGCGGTCCTGGGCGACAACGGTCCGTGGTACTTCGCTTGGCTGGTCGGCACTGTGATGATCGTGCTGATCTCGGTCGCCGGCGCCGTGCTCCTCGACACCCAGGAAGAAGAGGAGACCCGCGCCGGCGGCTCCTGAGCGGACGCACGCGGGAGGGCAGGGCGGGACACTCAGGGAAGGCCCTACTCTTCGGCCGACTCGCTCCGCCGCGCCTGGTGGCCGGCATATCGCTGCCTTCGGCGCATCCGCTCGGCGTTCGTTCCGCGCTCGACGATGCGTCCTTGCTCGAGCACGAGCACCTCGTCGATGCGCTGCCGCAGCAGCGCGAGCTTGTGCGTGATGAGCAGTACGGTGCGGCCTCGCATGAGGCGCTCGATCGACTCGAGCACGGCACGCTCCGTCTGGGGATCGAGGTTCTCGGTGGGCTCATCGAGCAACAGGATCGGTGCGTCTTTCAGCAGCGCGCGAGCGATGGCTACGCGGCGTGCCTGGCCTGCGGACAGGCGCACACCCACTTCGCCAACTTCGGTTGCATAGCCATCCGGCAGCGCGGCGATGAAGTCGTGGATCTGGGCTGCACGCGCGGCGCGGACTATAGCCTCCTCGCTTGCGTCGGGCGCCGCGAGGCGCAGGTTCTCGATGATCGTCGCATTGAACAGATGCGTGTCCTGCGACACGACCGCTACGAGACGTCGCACGTCCTCGGGCCGGTAGCTGCGCAGGTCGTGGCCCCCGAGTTGGATCTCGCCTTCCTGGTATTCCCAGAATCGCAGCGCGACGCGCACAATGCTGGTCTTGCCGGCGCCGCTGGGTCCCACGATCGCCACGCAACGGCCCGGCGCGAGATCGAGGTCTACGCCGTCGAGCGCCCATGGTGCCTGCGTGTCGTAACGCAACCGCACGCCGCGCATCGTCAAGCTGGAGTCGTGAGGCTGTGGCGAGGGCGCATGCGTGGATGGGATCTGCGGCTGCGCATCGACAATCTCGAACACGCGGCGCGCGGCAGCCAAGGTCTCGCCGAGCCTTTGGAACGCGAGCGGAAGCGGGCCCACCGCCTCGAAGCTCGCCAACACCAGCAGCGCGAGCATCGGCAACTCCGGGGCCTGTAGCGCACCCCTGCCGACCAACGCGACGCCGATCAGGAGGCTTCCCCACATCGCCCCGCTCGCGCACAGTCCCACCGCGCCTTCCGAGATGCCGGATAAGCGGCTCAGCCGCGTTTGCTCTGCGCAGATCTGCGCAGTGAGAGCTTCGATCGCTTGCGCCTGGCGCTGCGCGGCGCCGTAAACGCGCAGCTCCCCCATGCCCTGGACCGTGTCGACGAGTGCAACGCGCAGCGCGGCGCGGGTCGCGACCAGATTTTCTCCCGAGCGCTTGCCGGCAGCGCGCATGACAAGCGGGAGCAGCACTCCGCAGGCGAGCAGCGAGATCAGGACAACGAGGGCCATCGATCGACTGTAAAGGCCGAGCAGCGCCGCCACGGCCGCGGCGCCGGCCACCGCGACCAGCACCGGCACCAGCACGCGCAGATAAGCATGTTGCAGGGTGTCGATGTCCGCCTGGATGCGGGTGAGCAGATCGCCGCCGCGGTGGCGTTGCAGCTGCGCCGGAGCGAGCGGCTCCACGTGCGCATAGAACCAGACGCGCAGCTCCGACAGTAGACGGAACGTCGCCTCGTGCGTCACCAGCCGCTCGAGGTAGCGCCCGCCGGTGCGCAGGATCGCGAACAGGCGGATGAACGCTGCGGGCAGGAGGTAGTTCATCAACGCTCCCGCCAAGCCGGCCACCGTCATCGCGGCGATGAACCACCCCGCCATCGCCATCAAACCGACGTTGGCGAGCATGGTCAGGGTGGAGAGCAGGGCTCCGAGCGCCATCCACGTCCAATAGCGGCGCGATAGGCGCAACAGCCGGCCGAGGATGGTGAGGTCGTCTAGCATCGGGAGATCGGTTCTTGCTCGACCGGGCTTCTGCCGTCTCCTGCTTCAGCCTCGCTGGTGACCATCCGCGCGTAGCGGCCGCCCGCGCGCAACAGGGCCTCGTGCGAGCCTTGTTCGACCACGCGCCCGCTGTCCATCACGAGGATGTGGTCGGCGTTCACCACCGTGCGCAGCCGGTGGGCGACGATCAGCACCGTGCGCGCCTGCGCGAGCCGGGCGATCGCGTCCGTGATCAGCGCTTCGGTCTCCCAATCGAGGCTCGCGGTGGCCTCATCCATCAGCAGCACGGGAGCGTCCTTGAGGAACGCGCGCGCCAAAGCGAGGCGCTGCACCTGGCCGCCGGAGAGGTTTTGGCCGCGCTCGCCAACTTCGGTGTCATACCCCTGCGGCAAGCGTTCGATGAACGCGTCGGCGTGCGCTCGACGCGCGGCGGCGCGTACCGTGTCCCAGCTTGCCTCTGGGTTTGCCATGCGGAGGTTGTCCAGAACACTTCCTTGAAACAGGTGTGGGCGCTGCGGCACCCACGCGACGTGGTGCAGCCAGTACTCGGGATTGAGCAGGCCCAAGTCGTGTCCGCCGACGAGCACGCGTCCACGCTGGCAGGTCACGAAGCCGAGCAGGACGTTGAGCGCCGTTGTCTTGCCGGCGCCGCTCGCTCCGACCAAGGCGGTTACACGCCCGGGTGCGAGCTCGAAACTCGCTCCGCGCAGCGCCTCGCGGGCCGGCTCGTAGGCGTAGTGAACGTCTTCGAACCGAATCTCGACCGCACGGCCCAGCGGGGGACGAGCCTGCCCTTGCGCCGTCTCGGGCAGCGGCTGGTCGAGGATCTCGACGATGCGCTCTGCACCACCGATTGCTTCCATGCGCGCGTGGTAGTGCGTGCCGAGAGTCCGCAAGGGCAGGTAGAATTCGGGCGCGAGCAGCAGGATGAAAAACCCCGCTTCGAAACGCATCTGCGCGTGCAGCAGGCGAAAGCCGATCAGCACCGCCAGCACGGCGATGCTCACGGTGGCGAAGAACTCGAGCGCCAGCGCCGAGAGAAAAGCCACCCGCAGCACGGACATGGTGCTCCGGCGGTAGTCGTCGGAACTCCGCGCGATCCGCTCCGCCTCGCGCCGCGCTGCGTTGAACAGCTTGAGCGTGGTGAGCCCTTGGAGCGCGTCGAGAAAGTGCGCGCTCATACGTGCGAGCTTGCGCCACTGACGCCGGTTGAGCCGCTCTGCTCCGCTGCCGATCAATAGCATGAACAGCGGGATGAGCGGCGCGGTCACGAGCAGGACCAGACCGGAGATCCAGTCTTGGCGACAGACAAAGCCGAGAATCGCGAGCGGCACGAACGCGACCACCGCCAGTTGCGGGAGGTAGCGCGCATAGTAGGGCTCGAGCGCCTCGATCGCGTCGACCGTCGCAACCGCAAGCTCACCGCTATGTCGGGTGCGGACGAACGCGGGTCCCAGTGCCTGCAGGTGGTGGACGAGACGGGTTCGTGCATCTTCCTTGACCAGAGTAGCGGCGCGCATGGCGAGCTGCTCCGATGCTCGCATCGTTGCGAAGCGCACCCCGAAGATGACGGGCAGCGGCCACAGCCACGGGAGGATCTGTGCGAGCAGCGCATGTTCCATCACGACTGCGTCCACCGCGCGTGCCAGCAGCCAAGCCTGCGGGATCAGCAGGAGGCCAGCAAGCACACCCAGAGCGATGGAGACCGAGACGGGCCGGAGCGCGATCCGCGCTTGGTGGCGCAACCATCGGTCGGTATCTTTCTCGTCTGGGGCATGGCGCATGAATCCGATTCTACTGGTGCGGCGAAAGGGCAGCATGGCGCGGGCGCAGCCGGGTCGGTTATCATGCGGTCGTTGCCACGAACATCTTTCAGCGGTCGACCTGTGTTGGGATCATGACTAGACCATTGCGTTTCGCCGCCGTAGCCGCGGCCTGGGTCGTCGCGCTTGCCGCCGGTTGCTCCAAGGAGACGCCGCCGTCGCAACGCCCTGCGCCGGCCGTGAGCGTGATCACCGTGGAACCGCGGACGATTCCGATGACGTTCAGTTTCGTGGCGCAGACCGAGAGCTCGCAGCAGGTCAACATCGTAGCGCGAGTGTCGGGTTACCTGGATAAGATCGCGTATCAAGAAGGCGATCTGGTGAAGCAAGGACAGTTGCTGTTCCAGCTCGACCCCAGGCCCTTCCAGGCGCAACTGGCAGCCGCTCAGGGTGCGATGCAGTCCCAGCAGGCGCGGCATGTCAACGCGACGGCGAACCTGGAGAGGGTAAAGCCGCTGGCCCAGCAGAACGCGCTCTCGCAGGCCGATCTCGACCGGGCGCAGGCGGAGTTCGATTCGTCGAAAGCGGCGGTGTTCACCGCGCAGGCGAGAGTGGACGAAGCCGAGCTCAACTTGGGCTATACCACGATCCGCTCGCCGGTTACCGGGCTGGCGAGCAAATCGAGCCAGCGGCAGGGCTCGTACATCAATGCGCTGTCCGACAGCGCGAATCTGACCTATGTCGCCGCGATCGACCCGATCTGGGTCAATTTCAGCGTCTCGCAGAATCAGGTCGCGAAGTTGCGGGAGCAGACGCAGAAAGGCGAGATCACCTTGCCCAAGGGCCGGGATTACGACGTCGAAGTCGTACTCTCCGACGGTACGGTCTATCCATACAAGGGAAAGATCAACTTCGCCGAGCCGTCGTTCAGTCAGGATACGGGCTCCTTCCTGGTGCGCGCGGTGCTGCCGAACCCGAAGCGGTTGCTGCAGCCGGGGATGTTCGTGACGGCAAATGTCAAGGGCGCGGAGCTTCCGAGTGCGATCGTCGTGCCGCAGCTCGCGGTGCAACAGGGCTCGAACGGTCCCCTGGTCTACGTCGTGAACCAGGCAGGGGCGGCCGAGGTGAGGCCGGTGATCGTGGGCGACTACTACGGAAAGCAGGACATCGTCATTGTGGACGGCCTGGGCAAGGGCGATCGCGTGGTCGTGGAGGGGGTGCTCAAGGTCGTGCCCGGCCAGCCGGTGAAGATCGTCGCGCCGGGCGAGCCGGGTGCGCCCAAGGCGGCAGCCGCGCCAGAGGCTGCCGGCGAAAAGGCGACGGAACCTAAACCGGAGCCGAAGAAGAAGTAGGCGGCCCGCGCATGTTCACTCACACGTTCATCGATCGGCCGATTCTCTCGTCGGTCATCTCGCTGCTGATCGTGCTCGCGGGAGCGGTCTCGATGTCGGTGTCGCCGATCGAGCAGTATCCCGACATGGCGCCGCCCCAGGTCACCATCTCCGCGATCTACCCGGGTGCGACCGCCGAGGTGATCGCGAACAATGTGGCCGCGCCGATCGAGACTCAGCTGAACGGCATCGACAACCTTCTGTATTTCTACTCGACCAGCTCCTCGAGCGGCAACTGCCAGATCGTCGTGGTGTTCAAGCCGGGCAGCAACCCCGACATCAACCAGGTCAACGTGCAGAACAAGCTGAGCCAGGCCACGCCTCAGCTGCCGCAGGTGGTCACCCAGCAGGGGCTGGTGGTGGACAAGAAGTCGCCCAGCATCATGATGGTGGTGTCGGTCTACTCGCCCGACGCTCGCTACGACACCACCTACATCGACAACTACACCAACCTGTACGTGCTCGACGAGCTGAAGCGCATCCCCGGCGCGAACCGCTCTTCGGTGTTCGGATCGCCCGATATCGCGATGCGGGTGTGGCTGCGGCCGGACCGGATGGCGCAGCTCGGGATCACCGTGCAGGAGGTGATGAACGCGGTCCAGAGCCAGAACCAGACGTTCGGCGTCGGCCAGATCGGAGCTCCTCCGATGCCTGCCGGCGTCGAGCAGCAGTTCGTGATCACCGCCCAGGGCCTGCTCACCAAGCCGGAGGAGTTCGAGAACATCATCGTGCGCACCGAGAAGGAAGGTGTCGCGATCGTGCGCATCAAGGATATCGGCCGCGTCGAGCTCGCCAAGCGCGATTACTCGATGCCGAGCCGAATGAACGGCAAGACCGCCACCACCATCGGCGTGTATCAGCAACCCGGGGCGAACGCGGTCGATACCGCCAAGGCGGTGCGCAAGAAGATGGAGGAGCTCAAGGCCAAGTTCCCCACCGGGCTCGATTACAAGATCGTGCTCGATACCAGCGAGTTCACGCTCTACTCGATCGACAAGGTGGTGCACACCTTCTTCGAGGCGGTCGTGCTGGTCGTGCTGGTCGTGTTCGTCTTCCTGCAGTCGCTGCGCGCGACCGTCATCCCGATCCTGGCGGTGCCGGTGTCGATCATCGGCACTTTCGTCGGCATGCATATGCTCGGCTTCTCGATCAACATGCTGACGATGTTCGGCATGATCCTGGCGATCGGGCTGGTGGTGGACGACGCCATCGTGGTGGTCGAGAACGTCGAGGTGAACATCACCCAGCACAAGCTCGCTCCGCTCGAGGCGGCGAAGCAGGCGATGACCGAGATCGCGGGCGCGCTGATCTCGATCGTGCTGGTGCTGCTGGCGGTGTTCCTGCCGGTGGCCTTCCTGGGCGGCGTGACCGGGACTTTGTACAAGCAGTTCGCCATCACGATCGCGATCTCGATGGTGATCTCGGGGATCATGGCGCTCACGCTGTCGCCGGCGCTCGCGGCCCTCATCATCAAGGCCCATCATGGTGAGAAGAACCGCGTGTTCCGGGCCTTCGAAAGCGGCTTCGAGCGGCTGCAGCGCGGCTTCCTCGGCGTCGCGGAGGCTACTCTCAAGGCCTGGCCGATCGCCCTCATCGCCTTCGCCGGCGTGATCGTCGGGATCGTCGTGATGTTCCGCATCCTCCCGGCGAGCTTCGTGCCGGACGAGGACCAAGGTTACTTCTTCGTGCTCGCACAGGTGCAGGATTCGGCGAGCATGCAGGTCACCGGCCGGTTCACCGAAGAGCTGGAGAAGATCATCCTCAAGGACCCGGCGGTGCAGGACGTCGGCACGGTGAACGGCTACAGCTTCATCGACAGCCAGAACAACAACAGCGCCGCGGTGATGTTCGGTCTATTGAAGCCGTTCGATCAGCGCAAGGATCCGTCGCTGCTGTCGTTCGCCACGCTCAAGCGGCTCAACGCTCAGTTCGCCACCCGCCAGGACGGGGCGGCATTCGCAGTCAACCCGCCGTCGATTCCCGGACTGGGTACCACGGGCGGGTTCGAGCTCTATATCCAGAATCGCGGCGCCGGCGATCCACGGGTGACCGACGCTGCGGTCAAGGCGTTCCTCGCCAAGGCGCGGCAGCGGTCCGAACTGCAGGGCGTTAGCACGACCTTCCGCGCCTCCAGCCAGCAGTTGTTCGTGGATCTGGACCGCAACAAGGCGGAGGTGCTGGGTGTCAAGGTGGGCGACGCGTTCCAGGCGATGCAAGCGCTGTTCGGTTCTCAGGTGGCGGGGCAGTTCGCGTTGTTCAGCCGGGTCTGGTTCGTCATCGTCCAGGCCGATGCCAACTACCGAGCCAAGCCCGAGGACTTCCAGAAAGTCTACGTGCGCTCGAGCACCGGCGCGAATGTGCCGCTCTCGGCCCTGATCACGACGCGTTATGTCACCTCGCCCAAGCTCGTGACACGCTTCAACGGTTTCCCGGCGGTCAAGCTCACGGGGAACCAGGCACCCGGATACAGCTCCGGACAGGCGATCCAGGCAATGGAAGCGGTCGCCACTGAGACGCTGCCCGGCGACTTCGCGTACGCCTGGGCAGGGCAGGCGTTGCAGGAGAAGGAATCCGGCAGCACTTCGTCGTCGGCATTCATCTTCGGTTTGATCGTGGTGTTCCTGCTGCTCGCCGCCCAGTTCGAGAAGTGGACGCTGCCGATCGCGGTGGTGCTCACAGTCCCGTTCGCCGTGCTGGGCGCCCTGTTGCTGACCTGGGTGCTCGGCCTGGAGAACGACGTCTACTTCCAGGTGGGCCTGGTCACGCTGGTCGGATTGTCGGCGAAGAACGCGATCCTGATCTGCGAGTTCGCGATCGAGCGGGTGCACCACGGCATGTCGCCGCGTGAGGCCGCGATCGAAGCGGCCGGATTGCGGTTGCGTGCCATCGTCATGACCTCCTTCGCGTTCATCCTCGGCTGCGTGCCGCTCGCCATCGCCACGGGCCCGGGCGCGAACAGCCTGCGCGCCATCGGCACGGGTGTGATCGGCGGCATGCTCGCTTCGACCTGCATCGCCATCTTCTTCGTGCCGCTGTTCTTCTGGTTGCTCGAGAGCCTAAGCGAGAGGTTCGCAGGCAAGAAGGTCGCGGCGGGCGGAGCCGTGACCAGCGCCGCGCACGCCAAGCGAGAGGGAGACTAAAGGTGCGCCGGTTCGCCATCGCCGGACTGGCCGGCGGGCTCCTCGCGGGCTGCATGATGGGACCGGACTACGTCAAGCCCAAGGTCGACACGCCCAGGGCCTATGTTTACGAGCCCAAGCAGACGGCCGAGACGGCGAATACCGAATGGTGGAAACAGTTCGGCGACCCGGTGCTCGACCAGCTGATCGCCGATGCGCTGGCCGGCAACAAGAACGTCAAGATCGCCGCTGCCAACGTGCAGCAGGCCGCCGCGGTTCTCACGCAGACGCGCGCCCCGCTGTATCCGCAGGTCAACTATACGGGCAATGCGGGCCGGACGGGGCTGTCGGACAACACCGCCTTTGCGCCCACTCCCAGTCCCGGTGCGACATCGGTCCCGAGTGCGTTCAACTCTTATACGCTGTTCGCCGGGGCGAGCTGGGAGATCGACCTGTGGGGCCATGTGCGCCGGCTCACCGAAGCGGCGCAAGCGAACCTGCTCGCCACCGAGCAGGCACGCCGCGGGGTGATCTTGAGTCTGGTCGCATCCGTGGGCACCAGCTATCTGCAGTTGCGCGGGCTGGATGCACAGCTCGAGATCTCCAAGCGCACGCGCGACGTCTACGCCGAATCGGTCAAGCTCTTCGAGCTGAGGTTCCAGCATGGCCAGATCTCGCAGATGAACGTGGAGCAGGTACGGGTGCAGTACGAGACCGCGGCGGCGCAGATTCCGGTTATCGAGACGCAGATTGCCCAACTCGAAGATGTCATCTCCGTGTTGCTGGGACGAAATCCCGGCCCCATCCCGCGCGGCAAGACGATCCTCACGCTGGCGCTTCCCGCGGTGCCCTCCGGGCTGCCTTCCCAGTTGCTCGAGCGCCGGCCCGATCTGATGCAGGCCGAGCAGCAGTTGATTGCTGCCAACGCGCAGATCGGCGCCGCCAAGGCGCTGTACTTCCCCACGATCTCGCTCACTGGCGTGTTCGGTGTCTCCAGCTCGCAGCTCAGCAACCTCTTCAGCGGGCCCTCGCAGTTGTGGAATTACAGCGGCTCTCTGGTCGGGCCGATCTTCACCGGTGGGGCGATCTCGGGCCAGGTCGCGCAGGCGACGGCCGGACAGCAGGCGGCGCTCATCTCCTATGAGCTGGCGATCCAAAGCTCGTTCGCCGACGTCGAGAACGCGCTGGTCGCGCGTCAAAAATTGGCCGAGCAGATCGCCGCGCAGGAGCGGCTGGTGAAGGCGCTGCAAGAGTATTCGCGATTGGCATACCTGCAATACAACGGCGGCTATTCGCCGTACACCGATGTGCTGCAGGCCGAGACGCAGCTTTTTCCTGCGCAGCTGAATCTCGCGGCGGCGCGGGCGCAGCTCTACGCCTCGGTGGTGCGCATCTACCAAGTCACCGGCGGGGGCTGGGTCGACATCGCGCAGAAGACCGCCGACACGCCGCCGGCGGGTCCGCAGACACCTGGTGCTGCCAGCGCCACCGATCGCGTCGAAGTCACGATGGAAGGGGATACCTCCGTGGTGAACGTGTATCACGAACGCGGGATCGGCGGCGCGCAGCTGCGCGCACCGAGCGGCGGCTGGCCCCCGGTCGTGCTCGTGCGGCTCCATGGATTTCCGGATCTGGAGAGCTTCAACGCGGATGCGCGCGCCGGCGCGCTCGACTGCGCGGTGAACCGGCCACAGGGCAAGCCGGCGGAGTACAACTGCCGAGTCGGCGGCACGCGGGTCGACGCGCTCACGCGCACACCGCAATACTTCCAGGTGAAACTGCCTGCGACGCTGCTCGCCTCCAGCGGCACTCCTGTGGAGCTGCACTGGGTCGATCAGTGGCGTTGAGCGTGCCTGCGATGGGCAGCGTGCAGGGATGGTGTCCGCACCTCGCGGCGCTGCTACTCGACTAGCGAAGCGATGTACGTGAAGTTGGGATCGGCCCAGCATTCGAACGTCGGCATCATCCCGATCGATGGCAGTCGGCCGCTCTCCTGACGACCGGCCCGTGCCGATGATGGACGACTCGATCGCGGTCACCATCCGCGGCGGTGCTCGGATCTCCGTGCCGCACTCGCTACACCTGATCACGCCCTATGTCCTGCTCGAGCAGGAGGACTGGTTCGAGGACGAGATCCGGCTCGTGCGCCGTTATCTCCAGCCCGGGATGCGCTGCGTGGACGCGGGCGCGAGCTTTGGCATCTACACCGCCGTCATGGCGCAGCGCGTGGAGACGAGCGGTAGAGTTTGGGCCTTCGAGCCCACACCGCGCACCGCCGACTATCTCCAGAACACGCTCGAGCTGAATGACGCGACGAACGTCACGCTCACCCGTGCCGCTCTCTCCGATCGGCCAGGCACAGTGGCGTTCTCGGTCGGAGAGCATTCTGAGCTGAATGCGGTCGCGAAGGATGCTGCGAGCGGCAACGTGCAGGTCGAGGCGATCACGCTGGACCAAGCTGCCGCCGAGGGCGGATGGGGCGACATCGACTTCATCAAGCTCGACGTCGAGGGGCACGAACGGGAGGTCGTCGCCGGTGGGGCAGTTTTTTTCGCGTCCGCATCCCCGCTCGCCATGTTCGAAATCAAGGCCGGGGATCGAGTCGATCTCGGCATGTTGGCGCCGTTTCGCACGCTGGGATATCGCTTCTTCCGCTCGCTGCCGCAGCCGCCGATGCTCGTGCCGTTCGATGAGGCGGCGCAGCCCGATGTGGCGCAGCTGAATATCTTCGCCGCGAAGGAAGATCGAGTCCGGCGGCTTGCTGCGGCGGGACTGCTCGCCGAGGGCGCGGGCGCGGTGCCCGAGACCACCGCGGGCGCATGGGCCGACTATCTACGCACGGCTCCCTACGCACAAGACCTGCTGCGGGGATGGCCGCAGAAGGCGGGGCTGTTCGCGGGAGCGGACGCGAGATTGTATTTTCGGGCGCTTGTACGATACGCGCAGTCGCGCGCCCCGGCGCTGGATGCATCAACGCGGATCGCGCTGCTCAAGCAAGCGAAGCAGGAGGTGACCGAGTCGATCGCGAGAAACGACACGCTGTCGCGCTGCGTGACGTCGGCGCGACTTGCGTACGAGTTGGGCGAACGCGTGACCGCGGTCGAGGCCCTGCGCAGAGCGCTTCCGCGCATTCCGGCCGAATCATACCGTCTGCTGGCCGAACCGTTCCTCGCGCCCTCTTCGCGCCACGAGCGGATCCGCATCGATGCGCCGGACGCATGGCTGTTCAGCGCTGTCGGCGAGCAGATCGAGCGACTCGGTGCTTACTCCTCCTTTCTCACCGGCACCTCGACCTTGGGACTACTCGACGCCTTGGTCCAGATGCCCTTCTGCTCACCGGAGATGGAACGGCGCCGCCAGCTCATCCGCATGCGCGCAGGGTTACAGGCCGGGCCTGAGCGCAGTCCGCGACTGTGCCGCGCGTCGGAAGACAACCTCAACGTCGCGTACTGGTGTAGCGGCTAATGCGTGACCCTCGGCATTTCGAAGGTGGGAGCGTGCCGGCCCGGGAGCCGCAATGAGAGTGCCAGCGTTTACCGACTGGAAGGAGAATCCGCGATCTGGACAGTCGTCGCGCCCGCTTCGTCGACCTACGACATCAAGCCCTTCAGGCAAGACGCTTTCGCAAAATCCACAAGCTCTGGGGTGTACCAGGTTTTGACGTTGTTCAGGTGACGGCACATGATCGGGCTCAACGCGAAGCTGTCCCGCATATAGGCCACCCAGGATTTCCATTCGGCCCCTGTGCGGTCGAGGATGTGGGGCATCTGCTCCGATTGCACCCACACCGAGTCGAAGAAGTCGAGCTGATACTCGGCCAGTACCAGCGCCTGCTCGTAGTTCGGGTTGTCGGGACTGATATCCCGACCATCGCGAAAATACGGGCGTAGCGCCGGGTGCTCGATATAGAGTTTGTGGAGCTCGAGCAGCTCATTGGTGATGGATTGGTACGCGCCGCTTTCCACCGAGCGCGCGAGGTGCTGAGCCTGCACGAAGGTGCCGCGTGTCTGCTCGAGCAGGAAGTACAGCGACAGCAGTCCGAGCACCGAGAAGATCACGTTCAGCACTTCGTAGGGGCTCAGCCGCCGGAACCAGATGAACCTGTGGATGTGCCGGTGGACAGGTGCTGCCAATCTGATGCTCCTCTAACAACGACAGTTGGGCTTTGCTGAACGGGACGCGGGCAAATGCAGGGCGCGCGATAGAGCGAACACCCGAGCGTGCTGGGCCATTCGCGGCTGCTGGGAGTCCAGGCAAACCAGGGCGGAGCGATGTGCCGTCAACGAGTCAATGAATTTCGATGTGCTCACGCCTCCCTCGCGCGCCCGGTCTCGGTTGTATCGAGGCTCTCGCACCGACTAACGGCCGCCACGCTGCCGATCCCACAATCCCTTGCTTGGGTCGTAGCCGCTTGAGAGCACTCTGCTCCAACGCCTCAATTTAAGATAATGCGCACGTGTCGTGGCCGCAGCTTGACGCAAGTCAAGATCGCATCTCGCGCGCGGCGGCACGAGGCTCATTGCCGGCAACGCGCGACTGCGCTGCAGCGGTGAGCGTGCCTCGGTTCGCTCGGGACGCTGCGGGTGGCATCATTACGCTTTCATGAGTTACGAGGATGCGGCGGTGAGACAAGTAGCATGGGGGCTGATCCAGGTGTTGGTTCTGGCGGCAGGGCCGGCCGGCCCGGCTAGCACAGCGGCAGCCGATACGCCGGTCGAGGCCGAGGTGGCGAAGACGGGCGCGCCGCCGGTACCGCTCGTCATCGAGAACCGTACCGTCGTCGTCTTACGTGCTCACCTGCTGGGGCATCCCCCTAGCGATCGGGTCGAAGGTGCACAACGGCGTATCGAGCGGCTTATCGAGACGGGCGGTGCCGGGGTTGTCACCTCGCATCCTCTTCCTCAGGGGATCGCGGTCGACCTCGATGGCACCACGGTGTTCGTGATCACGCCCGGGGACGTGGACGAGCTTGCCGGCGCGACGCTGCAATCGACCGCCGAGGAAGCGGTGCACGTCCTGAGCATGGGAGTGACGGAGGCGCGGGAGCAGAGCAGCTTCCGGCACATCGTCCGGGCCGTTGTGCTCTCCATGCTGGGCACGCTCCTCTACGCAGGCCTGCTCTACGCGGTCATCGTGGGGAAGCGCCGCATCACCGGCCGGGTATCGTCTGCCCTGCGAGCGCACATGGAGAGGCTCAAGGTGGCCGGCGTGATCGCGGTCCACCCGCGTCAATTCCTACTGGCGGTGCGACGCTTGCTGGCTCTGATTTCCTGGGCGATCGGACTGTTCGCCACGTATCTCTGGCTCGGCTTCGTGCTCGGGGAATTTCCGTATACCCGGGCGTGGGGCGAGCAGCTCAAGGGCTATCTGGTAGGGCTGTTAGGCTCGATGCTACAAGCGATGCTGCACGCGGTCCCGGGGCTGGTGACCGTGGTGCTCATCGTGGTGATCACGCGCGCCGTCGTCCACGTCGTCGACGGGTTTTTCGGGCGCGTCGAAGCCCAGCACATCCGCATCGGCTGGCTCGACCAAGACACCGCGAGACCCACGCGCAACCTCGTGATCGCCCTGCTGTGGTTGTTCGCGCTGGTCATGGCCTATCCGTACCTGCCCGGGGCACAGACCGAAGCGTTCAAGGGTCTGTCGGTCCTGGTGGGTCTGATGGTCTCGATCGGGGCTTCCAGCCTCGTGGGCCAGGCGGCGAGCGGCATGATCCTGATGTATTCGCGTGCGCTGCGCACCGGCGAGTACGTGAAGATCGGAGATTCGGAGGGGACGGTGACAGAGATGGGCCTGTTCGCCACGCGCGTTCAGACCGGTACCGGGGAAGAGCTGGTCTTGCCTAACGCCTACGTGGTCGCCAACACCACGAGGAATTTTTCGCGTGGGGTCGTCGGCCCTCGGTTCGCACTCCAGGTCACGGTCACCATTGGCTATTCCACGCCTTGGCGCCAGGTGCATGCCATGCTGCTGGAGGCGGCGCGTCGCACGAGCGGCGTTGCGGCCGAGCCGGAGCCGTACGTGATCCAGACGGCGCTGTCGGATTTCTATGTCGAATACAAGCTGGTCGCCTTCGCTGGAAGCGACACACAGTTGAGGCGTCCGGCAGTGATGAACGAACTGAACGCCAACGTCCAGGATGTGTTCAACGAATACGGGGTGCAGATCATGTCTCCGCACTACATGATGGACCCCGCGCATCCGCAGATCGTGCCCAAGGAACGCTGGTTCGAGGCGCCGGCGGACAAGCGGGGCGCATCGTCCTGACGGGCAGGACAGGCCAGGGCTCAACGCCCGGTGAATCTCGGCTTGCGCTTCTCGTTGAATGCGAGGATCCCCTCGCGTCGATCGTCCGTGTCCACCAGCCGATTATAGGCCTCGACCTCGAACCGGTAGGCGGTCCTGATCTCCATCTGGGTGCCGTAGCGGATCGACTTCTTGGCCTGGTTCACGGCAAGCGGCGCGTTGGCTGCGATCGTGGCCGCGGTGTCCAGTGCCGCGGTGAGCACGTCGCTCGGCTCGCACACCCGGTTCACCAGCCCCCATTGGTACGCCTCTTCCGCGCCGAACGGACGTGCGGTGAAGATGATCTCTTTCGCGCGCCGCTCGCCCACCGCGCGCGGCAGGTTCTGCGTGCCGCCAGCGCCCGGCATGATGCCAAGTGAGACCTCGGTGAGCGCGAAACGGGCAGAGCGGGCCGCGTAGAGGAAGTCGCACATCAGCGCCAGCTCGAATCCTCCGCCATACGCCGGTCCGTTCACGGCGGCGATCACCGGCAGCGGCAGATCGCCGAGCGTCCAGAACGCGCGTTCGAACAGCTCGTGCTGAGAGCGCCAAGCCTGCGGAGTGAGGTCCTTGCGCTCCTTGAGATCTGCTCCCGCACAGAACGCCTGCTCCCCGGCCCCAGTGATGACGACGCAGCGCGCTTCACCGGGATCGGCGCTGAGCCGCGTCCAAAGATTGAGCAGCTCCTGCCCCATCTGCGTGTTGAAAGCGTTGCGGACCTGCGGGCGGTTGAGCGTCACGAGCAGCACATTCGCCCGCCGCAGTTCGCATTCGATCGTGCTGTATTCAGAGTCGCTCATCGGATCTCCTGAGGCAGCGTCAAGCCGAACCTTTCCAGTCGTCGAGTCGGCGCGTTCCCGGCCTGCGCATCGCGCACGCACTAGGCGTCGCGGCGCATCCTACCACGCGACTGTCCGACACCAGCGCGGCGGGATTGCCCTCGAACGCGGCCGTCGTCTTCCCGCTCGACTGGCTCGCCGCATGCCAGGAGGATGAGGTGGATTCGACGCTTGTGCGTCGCGCAGCCACATGCGTTGGCACCGCTGCGCGACCAAGAGCGGTGCGCCGCCCCGGTGCACCCGCACAGGGAAAGTGCGTTCGATCTTGCGCCGTGCTTACGTTCTACGGCAACCCTTTGATTGGACGTGGCGGCCTCGATGGCATGACAAGTGCAAGCAACACCTCGAGGCGGTCGCGACCCGAATCGCGCCGACCTGTTCCGGGATCTTCCAACCCTGCATTGAATCGGAGACCGTCATGCCCAAGCTCATTGCTCTGACCACCGCCATTCTGCTCTCGCTCTCCTTCGGCTGCGCAATGGCGGAAGACGAACCGCCTGCCGCCGAGCCCGCCGCGGCGTCCGATGCGTCGCCACCGGCGGCGACGGAGTCGACCGACGCTGCACCGATGGAATCGGCCGACGTCACACCGCAATCGACCGACGCGGCCCCCTCCGACTCGGATAGCAACAAGTAGCGCGGAGGCCGTCCAACGCGCTGTTCCGCCCACCGGTGGGACAGCGCGGTTTCCGTGCTCGCCAGCGCGGCGGCTTCGGCCGGCGATTCAGGCCTCGAGCGTGATCTCCACGGAGCCGATGCCTTCGACCGTGAAGCGATACTGCTCGCGGGAGGTGGGAAAGCGGGTCGTGACCAGGCTGCCGGTGGAGACGATCTCGCCGGCCTTCAGACTCACACCCTGAGCCTGGAGGTGGTTGGCGAGCCAGCGCAACGGCTCGAACGGGTGGCCCAGCACGTCGCGGCCGTGGCCCTGATCGATGAGTCGCCCGTTGCATTCGACGACGCCGCGTGCAGCCGCGAGGTCCGGCCACGCCGTGTGCCAGCGTCCGAGCACGATGCCTTCGTTCCATGCGTTGTCGGCGACCAGCGAGAGCATGTCGAGCGGATACTCGGAGTTGCGGTCATCGATCACCTCGAAGGCCGGCGCCACGGCAGCCACAGCCTGCGCGACTTCGTCCATCTCGTAACTGCGTCCGCGCGGCGGCAGGTCTCGGCCCAGCCGCACGCAGATCTCGAATTCGAGGCCGAGACGGACCAAGCTGCCCAGCGAGAGGCGCGCACCGCTCGGATAGACTCGCCGCTGCAGGACCACGCCGGCGATCGGATGGTCGACGCTGCACATCTGCTGCATGCGCGCCGACGTGAGCCCGATCTTGTATCCGACGCGCGGGCCGTACGTGGGAACCAGGCGCTGTACGAAAGCCGCCTGGATCGCATAGGCTCCGGCCAGGTCGGCCGCTCCCCACCCGCGTGCAAAAGGCGTGATGTTGCGCTTGTCCGCGTGGTCGCGGACCAACGTCGAGGCCGCCTGCTCCAAGTCGATGTTCATCGTCGGGCTCCGCAGATTGCGAGAGAGCTTCCGGTCCCGAGCGACAGGCCGGCGTCGATCGGGCTCTACTGCGGCAGGCCGTTCAGCAAGTACATTGCGATGAGCATCTCCGTGGGCTTGCCAAGCTTGCCAAACCAGCGGTCGTACACCTCGATTACTCGGCCGCTCCGGTACAGTTCCGCAAGCACTTGGTTCACGGCCTGCTTGAAGTCCGCGTCGTTCCGGCGCAGCACCAGACCATACGGCTCGTAGGAGAATTGCTCGTCTGCGAGCGCGACCGCCATCTGACCCTGGATCGCCAGCGCCAACCCGATGAGGATCGTGCGGTCGCTCGCGTAGGCGTCCGCGGTGCCTCGGTCCACCGCGTTCAAGCCCTCCAGATGGTCCTTCACCACGAGCACCTCCGCGTTGATGTATTTCTTGCTCAGCACGTCGCGCAGCGCTCTCTCGGTGGTCGTCCCCTCCATGACCGCGATCTTCTTTCCGGTCAGGTCGGAAAGTCTCCGGGCAGGGTTGGGAGCCTTGACGAGGAAGCTCCCCCCATCGACCCAGGTCATGAGGCTGAAGTCCACGCTCTTCTGCCGCGAGACGGTGTTGGTGGACGTTCCGCATTCCAAATCGATAGAGCCGTCGACCACGCGGTCGAAGCGGTTGGCCGAGGTCACCTCCACCCACGTGATGTCGAGGGAAGGCAGGCCGAGCTGCTGCTGGATGCCGGCGACGACGCGGCGGCACAGATCGACGGAGTAGCCCGCGGGCTTACCCGGCTCTTCGGCGAAGGAGAACGGAACCCCTTCCTTCAGATAACCGAGGCGGATAGTCTTGCTCTGTGCGATACGCTGCAGTGTGCCTTGCGGCTCCTGTGCATGCGCGCCGCCGAGAGCCAGCCCTGTGAGTCCGAGAAAGGATGCTGCAAGCAATGTGTGTCGCAAGGCGTCCTCCGCGCTCAGTGAATGTTGGGATCGCGACGGCGGATCTAGCAGTGCCGGATCGGATACGGCATCCCGGTGCGTGAAGTGGCGCCGCTGCGTTCAGCGCCAAGAAGGTTGCCGCCGTTTCGGCGCACTATAACCGGCCGTGGCGTCCGATGCCACAACTTCCGCGGGCGCCCAACCGCCCCGACGGTCGGTCGCAAGCCTCGCGGCTACGACCAGCCCGCTCCCCTTCGCGGGTCAGACGTCTTCCCACCGGCCGCTATGTTCGGATCGGAACAACGCGTCGATCACGCGCATATTGCGCACGGCATCCTCCACCCCGTAGGGCAACTCGATCTCGCCGCGCACCGCACGCGAGAACGCGTCGCCTTGCAGCATGTATTGATCGGCTTCCGCAAGGGTCTCGGTCACGATGCTGGAGCCTTCCAGCGAAGCGCCATCGTCCACCCTCAGCAGCATCCGTTCGCCTTGCGGTGCATTGAACGGGATCTGCAGCTCTATCCTGGCCTTGCTGCCGCAGATCTGCACGCGCTGGTAACGCACGCTCTGGGTGGACACCGTGAAGTCCAGCCGGCGGCCGTCGCCGAAATCGACCAGCGCGCTGGTGAGCCGGTCGGTGCCGAAATCGGGGTCGCGATCCAGCAGCGCGACGGCGCGGACCGGTTCGGCCTCGAACAAGAAACGTCCCACCACGATCGGGTAGCAGCCGATGTCGTAGAGCGCGCCCCCGCCGGTGTCGAGCCGGTTGCGGATGTTGCCGGCGTCATCGTTGAAGTAGGAGAAAAAGGCTTGCACTGCGCGCAACGTCCCGACTCGGCCCTCTCGTACCAGCTCGCGCGCGCGCAGCCACTGGGGATGAAAGCGCACCATGAACGCCTCCATCACGTGCACCCGCCCGGCGACGGCGCGCAGCCGCTGCGCCTCCTCCGCCGTGAGCGCGATAGGCTTCTCGCAGAGCACGTGCTTGCCGGCCTCGGCGGCTTGCAGAGTCAGCGGCACGTGCAACTGGTTTGGCACCGGGTTGTACACGGCCTCGATCTGCGGGTCGGCCAGCAATTCCGCGTAGGAGCCGTAGGCCACCGGGATGCCGAGCCGCTGCGCCGCCGCCCGGGCGGTCGGAAGGGAGCGCGACGCGATGGCGCGGATCTCGCAGAGCGCACTCTTCTGCATGCCGGGCAGCACGCGTTCCACCCCGATCTTGGCGGTGCTCAGCACTCCCCACACGACCTTTCTCATCTCGATCTCCTGTGTTCGGGCTGGGCCCGCCCCAGCGCTCGTATCGTTCGGAAGGGAGCGCCTGCGCCTGGGCGGTGACGCGCCGGCGAGCGAGCACGCGTCAAAGCGAACCCCTCACTCGCCGCTCTGGGCTGCTCGTGCACTGGCGAAGCCGATGACATCCGGGAAGAACGCACGGAAGTCCGCCTCCAGGGCAGCATAGTTGGAACCGAGCTCATCGGCCGCCCCGAACAGGCGATCGCCGCGCGTCAGACGCTGTGCCAGGCGGTCGACCGCCACGTCCACCGCATCGAGGTCCCCGTAGGACGCCAGCCAGTCGGATTGCGCCATCCGCGGCGCGATCTGTGCAAGCCGCCCAGGTAGCTTGTCACCGTATGCCGACAGTATGCCGTAGACCCGCGCGGTGAACTGTTTCAGCGGCACCGGACTGTAATCGTCCCAATGCCGGGCGAGGAAGTGATCATAGAACAGATCCACCAGGATGCCCGCAAAGCGCCGCCGGGGCGGGCTGATGCGCGAGCGGCTGATGCCGACCGTCGGATGAGCGTCCGTGTACATGTCGATCTGACGGTGCAACGCGAGGGCGGCGGACAGGGCGGGCCCATGGCGGCCGTCCAGCGGTCCCTTGACGAAGTCCCCCATCAGGCTGCCGAGGATGGCGACCTCCGAGCCGCCCGAGAGAAAAGCGTGGGCGAGAAAATTCAAGGCTAATGAGTTTCCAAGCGATGCCGATAAGTTTTAACTGGGCCGGGCGGGAGGCCGGTAGCAGATGCTCGGAGTACCCCAATGTAAGGTCGAGGGCTTGGACGAGCGGCACCATTCGCTCCGAGCCGACTCGACACAGCGGGCGAGCACGGCTGAAGCGCCCCCGGCCTGGCTGTGTGCGGGCATAGGACTCTGCGCGATCCATCCATGGAGCATGCGGCAGACCTCATAGTAGCGCGTCCGTGCCGGGGAAGCCGGGCATGACCGAGCTATGGTCCCCCGGGGAGGATACGAGGTGCACCTGCTGAGCCGACTTCTTCCGCCCTCCTCGGGCGGGTTCACGCCCGGCGGCCAGAGCGAGCTTTGGGACGGGGCGCTGATGTGGTTGGATGCAAGCGCGGACCTGGTGATTGGCGCGGCGTACCTGTTGCTTTCCTTATTCGTCCTGTGGTGCTACCGGCGCCGGTCCGAGTTCCCTCTGCGCCGGATGTGCGTGCCGCTCGTCGCTCTTCTGCTCGTCGGCGTCCTGACCCAGTGGTTCGATGTCTTCACGCTGTGGGTCCCCGCGTACTGGACAGCGGGTGGGGTCAAGGCGGTGGCGGCCCTGGTGTCGCTGGCAGCCGCGGTCGGGTTTGTGAGCGTGATGCCCCGGACGCTCCGCGCCCGCAGCACCGAGCCGCTCGAGCCGGAACAGTGTCTGCCAGCCGACGCCGAAGAGCAACGCCTCCAAGCCGGCCCCGAAGGCCGCGGGCGGACGTCTGACGCCGAGCCAGCGGCTGCGGCGCCGAGCGAAGCCGGACGATGGCTGCATGCCTTAGTCGAATACGCGCCGGAGGCGATCATCGTCCTCGATCTCGCGCTGGACCGCTTTTGTCTGGTCAACGAGAATGCCTGCCGGTTGTTCGGGTTGCCCCGCAGCGAGCTCCTCCGATGCGGCTGGATCGAGCTCAGCGCCCCGGTCCAACCCGACGGAAGCCGCGCGGAGACATCCGGCCGAGAGCAGCTCCAGGCTGCCGCCCGCGGCGAAAACCCGGTCTTCGAGTGGACGTACCGGGACGGGCAGGCCCGCGACGTCGTCTGCGAGACGCGTTTGACGTGCCTGCCCTCGCCGTACGCGTCCCTGCTGCGGGCGAGCATTGTCGACATCGGGGAACGCAAGCGCGTCGAGACGGCGCTGCGCGAATCGGAGGCTAAGTACCTCACGGTGTTCCGGACCTGCCCCGGGTCGCTGTCGATCTCGAACCGCGAAGACGGGCGCTATCTCGAGGTCAACGACGCCTACGAGCGCCTATTTGAATACTCGCGGCAAGAGGTGATCGGGCGCTCCGCCCTGCAGCTCGGCATCTGGGTCGACCCGACAGATCGGCAGAGGCTGCTCGCCGAGCTCGCACGCAGCGGTCGCGTGCACGGATTCGAAGCGAGCTTCCGGCGCAAGGACGGTGCGGTCTGGCTTGGCGAGCTGTCCGCAGAAACGGCTGGGTTCGCCGGCACCCAGTGGCTGGTCGTGGCGCTGCGCGACGTGAGCCGCCAGAGACAGGCGGAGCATGAGATCCGCGTGCTCAATGCCGAGCTCGAGCAGCGCGTGCAGCGGCGCACGGCAGAGCTGGAGGCCGCCAACCACGAGCTGGAATCGTTCAGCTACTCGGTGTCGCACGACCTGCGCACCCCTGTGCGCAGCATCCAGGGCTTCGCCCAGGCGCTGTTGGACGAGTACGGGGCCCAGCTTCCGGAGCCAGGGAAGTGTTACTTGAGGCGCATCCGGGGCGCCACCGAGCGCATGGCCCATTTGATCGACGACCTGCTCAAGCTGGCGCGGGTCGCGCGCCTGGAGCTGGTGGCGCAGCCGGTCGACTTGACGGCGATGGCACGCGAAGTGATCGAGCAGCGGCAGAGCGTAGACCGGCAAAGGCACGTCGAAGCCGAGATCGAGGAGGGGCTGGTCGCACATTGCGACGCGCGCCTGATGCGGGTGGTGCTGGAGAACCTGATCGATAATGCGTGGAAGTTCACGTCACAGACGCCCACGGCGCGCATCGAGTTCGGGCACAAGCCGGGGTCCGGAGACGTGTTCCGCGTGCAGGACAATGGAGCCGGATTCGACGTCAGCCTGGCGCACAAGCTATTCGTCGCCTTCCAGCGTCTGCACGCCGCCGACGATTTCCCCGGCACCGGGATTGGCCTTGCCACGGTGCAGAGAATCATCCATCGTCATGGCGGCCGCATCTGGGCCGAAGGGTCCATCGGCCACGGTGCTTCGTTTCTGTTCACGCTTGGCGCCGAGAAGGACAAGAGATGATCCATGCAACGCTGCTCGAGCATGAGCGCACGGACGGCGGCCAGTGTGCCGTGCGCGGTGGCCGAACCGGCCACATGGCCGCGCTGGCGCCCGCGTTTTCCCGCGAGCTGCGCGAGCGCTGCGGGAGCGCCTCGTCGAGTCCAGGCCCGGCGCGGTTCCCCCAGGGCTTCACCGGCAATTACGTTCGAGAGAGTAGGTCATGAGTCCGCAGCACACCGCCACCGCACCCACTCTTCCGCCCGAACCGAGCGCGCGCGCGCTGAAGGTGCTGATCGTCGACGACTCGCTCGAGGATGCCGAGCTGCTGGCGATGGAGGTGCGCCGCGCGGGATTCCGGCCGCTCTGGCGCCGCGTGGATACGGCTGCAGACATGGTCGCCGCGCTCGACGAGGGAGGCTGGCAGCTGATCCTCTCCGACCACTCCATGCCCGGCTTCTCGAGCACCCGCGCGCTCAAGTTGCTCGGGGAGCGCTCGTTGGACATCCCGTTCATCGTCGTGTCCGGGACGATGGGCGAGGACGCCGCCGTGGCGGCCATGAAGGCGGGCGCCAACGACTTCGTGCTCAAGAACAGCCTGGCGCGGCTGGGCCCGGCGGTCGCCCGCGAGCTGCGCGACGCCGACGCGCGGCGCAACCAGCACGCCGCTGCGGCCGCGCTTAAGGAATCCGAGGAACGCTTCCGGCTGGCGCTGGAAGGCGCGGACTTGAGCTTCTGGGACTGGGACCTTTCCTCCGGCCAGCTGACGGTGAACGACCGCACCTACCGCATGCTGGGCTACCAGCCGGGAGAAATTCCCCCGCGCATCGAGTTCTGGAACGAGATGATGCATCCGGAAGACCGCCGCGAGGCCTGGGACCAACTGGTGAGCGGGTTCAAGGCCCGGCGCGAGACGATCCAGCTGCTGCTGCGCATCCGCCACCGCAATGGCGACTGGCGCTGGGTGCTGGTGCGCGGCAAGGTCCTGGCGTGGGACGCCAACGGTAGAGCGACCCGTGCCGCCGGGACGCAGATGGACATCACCGCGCAGAAGCAGACCGAGGACGAGCTGCGTCTGGCCGCGCGCGTGTTCGAGAGCACCGCCGAAGGCATTGTCATTACCGACGATCAGGAGCGCATCATCGCGGTCAACCGCGCGTTCACCGATGTGACGGGATACGGGCGCGACGAGGTGCTCGGGAAGCGCCCGAACCTGCTCGGCTCCGGGCGTCACGACCGCAAGTACTTCGACGAGATGCACCGCGCGATCAAGGAATACGGACGCTGGCAAGGCGAGATCTGGAACCGCACGCGCTCGGGTGCGATCCAGCCCCATCTGCTCACGATCTCGGCGCTGAAAGACCACCACGGGGCAGTCATCAACTACGTGGCGGTGCTGCGGGACATTTCGGCGATCAAGGAGTCCCAGCAGCAGCTGGAGTACCTCGCCAACTACGATGCGCTCACCGGGCTGCCCAATCGCAACCTGTTCTACGGGCGGCTCAAGGTCGGGATGGAGAAGGCCGCGCGCCACCACCAGCGGGTGGCGGTGATCTTCATCGACCTGGACAACTTCAAGGTCATCAACGACACGCTCGGGCATGACGTGGGCGACTTGCTGCTGGTGGAGGTGGCCCGGCGGCTGAAGAGCTGCATGCGGCAGGAGGACACCGTCTGCCGCCTGGGCGGCGACGAGTTCACCATCTTCGTGGAGGACATCGGGGACCCGGAAGGGCTGACGGGAACGGCCCAGCGCGTGGAGCGGGTGATCTCCGAGGCGTATCACATCAGCGGCCAGGAGATCTTCGTCACCGGCAGCATCGGCATCAGCGTGTACCCGACCGACGGCAAGACCATTTCCGAGCTGGTGAAAAACGCCGACACCGCGATGTACAAGGTCAAGGAGCAGGGCAAGAACAGCTTCCAGTTCTTCCGTGAGGAGATGAACACGCGCGCTTTCGAGCGTCTGTTCTTCGTGTCCGGCTTGCGGCGCGCGCTGGAGCGCGGCGAATTCCGCCTCGTCTATCAGCCTCAGGTCGACCTCACGAACGGCCACATCCAGGGCGCGGAGGCCCTGCTGCGCTGGGAGCGACCGGACGCCGAGCCGATCTCGCCCGACGCCTTTATCCCGGTGGCGGAGGACACGGGCCTGATCGTGCCGATCGGGCAGTGGGTGTTCGAAGAGGTGTGCCGGCAAGTGCAAAGCTGGGGCGACGCGATGCCACCGGACGGAACCGTGTCCGTCAACGTCTCGGCGCGCCAGTTTCGCAGCCCGGACCTCGTGAATATGATCCGGCGCACGGTCGAGAGCTCGGGTGTCAATCCCGCGCGCCTGGCCGTGGAGCTCACGGAAAGCGTGCTGATGGAAGAACCGGACGCCGCAGCCCGTACACTGCATCGTCTCAAGGACATGGGCCTGGCGATTCACATCGACGACTTCGGCACGGGCTACTCCTCGCTCGCCTATCTCAAGCGCTTCCCGATCGACGGGTTGAAGATCGACCGGACGTTCGTGCGCGACATCGCCACCGATCCCGACGACGCGGCGATCGTCACCGCCATCATCACCATGGCGCACAGCCTCAAGCACTCCACCATCGCCGAGGGGGTGGAAACCGAAGAGCAGCTCAACTTCCTTAAGGCGCATGGCTGCGCCAGCGGACAGGGCTACCACTTTAGTGCGCCGCTGGCGAGCGACAAGCTGGTCGAGCTCTTCCGGGCGTGAATTCCACCGCGAGCGCGAGCGGTGATGCCGCTGGCATGGGGCGGCTAGCGGCTGGGAGGGAGGAATTGCGCCGCGAGCACGCAGAACACGCTCGCCCGGGGAGAGAACTCTCCGATCGCGGTCGTCGTCTGTCCCGGCGCGAGGCTGACGAACAGCTCCTGCGTCCCCCGATACGCGGCCGGCGAGCTCGGACAGTGGGCCGCACCCGAGCCCTCCGACCAGCCTAGGGTGACCTCCAACACGCTATAAGGGGAGCGGTTGACGAGCACCAGCTCGCGTACCGCCGGTGCTGCGGCGGGGTAGGGCGTGCGCACCTCGAGCAACTGGATCTGCTCCGATGCCGGCTTCTGGCCGGGGGCCGGAGGCAGTGGCATAGGCCGGCCCGGCGCGACTGCTCCAGGTGCGGGCACCGGCAGCGGCGCCGCCGGCTCGGCGCCGGGAGAGGCGTGCACGGGCTCGCCGCCCGCGGTCGTCGTGTCGCTCGAAGTGCATTGGATGCGTACGCTCGCCGCTTTCGCTGCCTGCGCCACATCGGCCGCCGGTAGGCTTGGGCCGGAAAGCACCGTGTCGTAGCCCACGCGGTGAGCGTCGAGGAAGCGCTTCAGCGACTCGAGCTTGACCGCGAAGTTGACGTTCTGCGGAATGTCCCCAGTGAACCTGGCCACGCTCAGAGCGTCCAGCTTCGCGGTGACAACGCCAATCACGGTCCCACCCTGATCCAACACAGGGCCGCCGCTGTTGCCCGGCTGAACAGGCGCCGTGATCTGAATGTAATTGGGATCGTCGCGCAGGCCCGCGAGTGCGCTCACGTTGCCGGTGGTCAGATTTCCTTCGTGGGAGAGCGAGCTGGCGAGCGGGAACCCGAAGACGATTACGCCTTCGCCGAGGCGCAGCTCGGGGCCGCCGCGCAACGCGAGCATCCCCGGAACCGCAAGCCTGGTGTCGAGCAACGCCAGGTCGGCCTCATGGTCCACCGCGATCACCGTCGCCGGTGCCTGGCGCTTGCCGGCGAATACGCGAAGCTCCCTGCAGTTCTCGACTACATGCGCGTTGGTGACGATCTGGGTCGCGCGCGAGATGGCGAAGCCCGAGCCGCTGCGCACCGTGGCGGTGAGCTCACCTTGCGCCCGAAGGCTGGGAAGTCCAAGCGCGACCGGAGCGCTGAGGGCGAGCACCCGAAGCAGCGCGAAGCTTGCACGGAGAACCTGTCCGGTCATCTGCGCACATTACCGAAAAAACCGGGCCGCGGTGCGGCGTTGGCCCGGCCGACTCTCGAAAAAAAACCGGGGGCTTCCGCCCCCGGTTTCGATACGGCGGCGAAGGTGTGCTCTAGGCCGTGACGCTCTTCCCGACGTAGCCGTAGAAGGCGTTATTGCGCTCTCCGCCGGCCTCCTCGTAGGCACGCTTCATCTGCGTCAGCTTGTCGTGAGGCAGCTGTTCATAGGCGTCTGCGATCTTGTAGTGGTACAGGCGCGCGGAGTTCTCGCCGAAGATCATGCGCTTCACCGCGCTGTCCGAGCCGCCCAGAGCGGTCTTCCAGCCCTGCTTCTGCATCATGTCGGCGGGGATCTCCAGGCGGCGGAATGCTTCGATCTGCCACTGCGGCGAGCCATACCATACCGAGTCGCTGCCCCAGACCACATGATCGGCGCCCAGTCCGTTGACCAGCGAACCGACGACTGCGGCCGCCATGCGCGGGTTGGCCACCGCACAGGTCGCGAAGGTGGTGCCCAGCTCGCCGTAGACATTCTTCAGGTCGCCCATCTTCGCGAGATCGGTCACCCAGCGGATCTCGCCGGTCTGCTCGAACAGCCCCAGCTCATAGGCCGGGTCTTCCAGGAACGGACGCAGCGCGCCGTGGTAGATGATGAAGTTGAGCTGCGGCCAGTCTGTCGCGGCCTTGCGCAGGTCGTCGACGGTGGCATACTTCCAAACGCCGGGCCAGGACTGCTCGTAGTCCTTCGGCAGCAGGCCCTTGTGGATGCAGATGTTCCTGATGCCGGATTTGACCGCCTTCTCGTAGAACGGATAGACGAGCTTCTCGTCGTCCAACCGCCAGGCCGTGCCCTTGGAGCTGGGCGAGAGCGGGTCGCCGATAGTGTAGCCCTTCCACGAGTCGGGATGGTACTCCGCGATCGCCTTGTCCACCTCGTCCATCCATCCGGCTTGTCCGGGCGTGAACACCGAATGGCTGAACATGCGCTTGGTGCCCGCCACCTTGTTGATTGCGGCGCGCGCATCCCGGATCTGGTAGTTGAACAGCAGCCACCAGCTCGGATCGTCGAACGGCGCGGTGGACAGCAGCGCGACCTTGGTGTCGCTGTCCAGGTAGATCTCCTTCAGATAGTTCTCGAACTTGTAACGCGCCAGGGTCATCGGCGTTTCCGCCATCTTCGGGTTCCAGTGCTCCACGGCATATTTGCCCAGGCCGAGGAGCCCTTCTTTATCGAAATCGTCGCGCACGAAGTGCGTCTGATCGTCGAAGATGAACTGGCCGGAGAGTCTCTTGGCGCGTTCGTTGGCCATATCTTTGTCGGCGGCTTCGGCTTCCGACACGTCCCATACCGGCCCGAACACGTGGTTCATGGCCAGAAACGCAGCGGCAAATCCCGACGCCGACTTGAGGAACGCGCGGCGGTCGATGCCCTGGTGTCTCGAATATTTGTCCGCGTATTCCTTGATCAGCCCCTCGACCTGGCGCTGCTTCTCGGTCTGAGGCAATGGGTTGTATTCGCCGTTGGACACGACTTGCGTGGGCACCGGCGAGCGGAATTTCTCCTGCTCGGCGGGCTCCACCTGTTGCAACTCGCGGTCAGATAACCATCCTGCTGGTCTTTCACTCATCTGTGCAACTCCCCCATTTTTCCGTTCGTCAAGAAGTCCTGATAGGGCGAGCACCTCGCATCGCGATCGAGCGCCCTAATTAGGTCTAGCACCTAAACGGCGGCTGTCAAGACCAAACTTGCCACGCACCGCGCCGTCATCGTCTCACGCATGAGGCTGTGACACAATCCGTTGGCACTCATGCCGACCCTGCCCGATCCTCGCTGCTTTGCAGCACCCGAGTCCGAGCCGCTGGTCCGGCTCGCGATCGAATGCGCCGATGCCGCCGATGCGACGCAGCGCATCCCGCTTGCCGAGCGGCTGGGACGGGAGCTCCGGATCCGGCTCGTCGGCGCGGGCGAGCGCAGCGTACGCGAGCTGATCGAACGCGTCGCGACTCCCGCAGCCGGCCGTTGTCTCTGGGAGGCGCTCGATCGGGTGCTGAGCACGCCGGAACCGCATGCACCGCTGGCGGCGGCCGTATTCGCCATCCCCGTCGTATTCGTCGTGGGCGGTGCCGCGGGCACCGAGGTCCCCGGCGTAGTCGCGCAGCCTTCCCGACTGGCGCGAGTGCTGGAAGATGCCGGGGCCTTGGGCCGCAGCTGGAACTTCGGCATCAACGCAGCCCTTTGCGCCAGGCAATCACTGCTCGGCTTCTCGTTCGCCGATCTCTTCGCTCGCTTGCGCGCCGTGGAGGCCGGCGCGCCGCTCACGCACTGGGAGCTGCCCCCCGCGCCGATTGCACTCGACAGTGCGCAGGAGCAGGTGGAGCTGCGGTTTCTGACCGGCATCGCGGTCACCGGCGCGCAAGCTCCCTCGTTTGCATCCACGGGCGCCGATATCGCGCGTTGGGGGATGCCGCTAGCTCGCGAGCTGATTGCGCAGCTTGGCCGCAGCGGGCTGTCACTGCTGCCGATCCCGCGGCCGCCGCTGGGGTGGCTGGTCGCCCACTACGCCGGCAGCAGCGCGCGCGAGGAGATCGCACTGCAGGCGTTCCTTTCACGGACGGTGCGGCAGTTTCGCTCCACCGAAGCCGATCCTCGAGTGAAGCTCGCCGCACTGCGGCCGAGCGCCATCGGCGTGCGGCTGGAGTCGCAGCTCGACACCGCGCATGCCGTGTCCCACCTGTTTCGGCTGCAGCCGCTGGACCAGTTACCGCAGGTTCTAGCCGGCATGCTCGCGCTGTTTCGGGATTGTCGGCTCGACAGCGTGGAGCTCGTCGAGTCGCTCGGCAGCGAAGCCGAGTTCCAGCGCGGATCGTTCCCACGGCGCGCTTAGTCGGTTCGATGTAACCCGCACGTCCAGGCCCAGGCACCAACCCGGAACGGGCCGATGACGCCCGCCCGACCTGGACTGCGGGCGTGGCATGACCGGCCGGTCGGGCGGATTCCGCCTGGCGCTAGAATGTGGCCATGCCCGATGCCTCGCCGAGCAGTGGTCACCCGTACGATGCATTGACCCCCGATGTCATCCTCGCTGCGGTGGAGCGATGCGGCTACCGCTGCGA
>Ga0335077_10000360_pt1 | contig 49367 bp, 45 predicted proteins | sample Lox_Sample_31_FD_207151 | JGI IMG/M metagenome (GOLD analysis project Ga0335077, IMG submission 207151) | Soil microbial communities from Loxahatchee National Wildlife Refuge, Florida, United States - Lox_Sample_3.1 | ecosystem: Environmental > Terrestrial > Soil > Wetlands | place: USA... | reverse complement strand
GCGACCGCGGAGATTCGCGATCTCGCCCACAGCCTGCGCGAGAATCCCTCCGCGCTCCTCTATCAGCCGCCACCGCAGGGTGTCCGGGTGCCGCCGTGAAGAGAGCCCTCGCCGGCGTGCTGGCCGGTACTCTCGCCGCCTGCTCGGGCGGGCTGCACAGCAGCGCGCCGGCGGAGCAGGTCTACGTGCTGCGTGCGCCGCCGCCCGCGGAGCAGAGCACGGCGAGCGGCGCGCACCTGCGCCTGCGCGTGCTGCGGCCACTCGCCGCTCCGGGGCTCGGCAGCGATCGCATCGCGCTGGTGACGTCCGGAAATCGGCTCGATTTCTTTGCCGCCAGCCGCTGGGCGGGGCCGCTGCCGGACATGGTGCAAGCGCTGGCGGTCGAGACCTTCGCCGGCTCCGGCGTCTGGGGCCTCGTCGAGGACTCGCGCGGCGCACTCGCGGAGGACTATCTCCTGCAGCTCACCATCCGCCGCTTCGAGGCAGATTACACGCAGCATCCTGAGCTACCGACGGTGCACGTCGCGCTCGATTGCGTGCTCGCACGGCGCGACGATCGGGCCGTGGTCGCGAGCTTCCCCGCCGAGAGCACGCAGGACGTCATGCAGAATCGGGTCGGCAACATCGTGGCGGCATTCGAGCAGACCCTGGATGCGACGCTCGCCGACGCGGCACAGCGCGCCGCTACGGTGGTCAGAAGCGCGAAAAGCCCAACTCCTCCATGATGCGGTAGCGCCAGTAGCTGAGCTGAGAGGAATCGGCGAACACCGCCACGTCGGTCGTGTATTCGGTACCGAGCGGCGCGCGATTGCTCCATAGCGCATCGAAGTACGTCAGTGCCTGCTCGGCGAGCGGCGCACCGCGTGCGGCTTCCACGGCGACGTTCGCGACCAGATCGTAGTCATCGAGGCTGCGGCGCGTGAGGCTCGCCGACCCTGCGGTGAACCACACGTCGTGCAGGCCGTGCACGACTGCGAGCGCTGTGTGAAAGCGCTCGCCATGCGTGCGATACCAGCGCACGCGAATGCCCCCATCGCTGGCAGCCACGAGCTCGCTTGCCGCCGGCTGATTGGGTACGCCGGAGAGGGGACGGCCGAACGCGGCCGCGTTGGGATCGAGAATCAGGCGCACCGCCGCCCCGCGGCGGCTCGCCGCGAGCAGTGCATCGATGACGGGGCGATCCGATAGATACAGCACCGCGATGTCGATCGTCGTGCCTGCTCCGGCAGCATCCACATGCTCGAGCAGTGCATCGCGAATCGCGCCCTCGGTGAGTACCTGCACGCGCACGGCGGCGGTGCCCGGGGCACGCTCCGCGCCGTCCACAGCGTCTTGCCGCTCCGTCGCGGCGGCAACACCTGCACCGATGCGCGGCGCATCGGCACCTTCCCAGCCCGAGAAGCGCGCGATCGCGAGCTCGCTCGCAATGAGCGGCGCGAGCACGGGCCCCGAGACCTCCACCGCGAGCGCCGAATCGACGCTGCCGTCATCACCTTGACTGGCCGAGGAGAGCATGCCGGTGATGCGGCCTGCACCGTCGTCGGCGATGATGAGGTTGCGACGGTTGGCCTTGAAGTTAGCGAAGCGCGCCCACGCCGCCAGGCGCCCGGATTCGCCGGCGCTGCCGCTCCACCAGCGCATGGTGATGCGCCACAGGCTCGAATACAGGAAGTTGGAGTCGCGCAGCGCATCGAGGTCCGTGACCACGACATCGATGCCGGCTGCCCTGAGCAACGCCAGATTCTGCGAGGGCTTGCGACCGTATGCGTCGCTGCCGGGGTCCGTGATCAGCAGCACGCGCAAGGCGGGAACGGCGCTCTTGCGTGCGATCAGTGCATCGCGCAGCTGCAGCGCCCGCGGGCGCAACGGCAGCGCGCTCGCCGCGGGGGGATACGGCCCGCGATCCTGCGCGGCGACGAGTCGTGCCTGCGCTGCTTCGCGCGCGCTCACGAGGACGTAGTCGACTACGATGAATTCGCGCGCCGCGCCGATGACCCGCAGCGTCTCGTCGAAGATCGCCTGGTTCACGATCGGCCGGCCGTAGGCATCCGCGGCCGTCACATCCGCCATGATCTTCACGGCATTCGGCGCTGCGACGTAGGAGGCGCTCGCGACCCGCGTACCGGGCGCGAGGGGCTTGTGCGTTTGCCAGTAGGCCGTGCCGAGCCACACGGCGGATGCCACGAGGAGCAAGATGCGGCCGCGCCAGCGACCGTGCGGCGGCTGCCGCGTCTCGACCTCCGAGGTTATCACGCCCGTTTGCTGGTGAGTGCCTCGGCGGGCAGCAGGTGCGCGAACGGCGGAGTGCCTGCGGCCTGACGCGCGAGCAGGGCGAGCAGCTCCTCGGCCGTACAGGGCTCACCGAAGAGCTTGCCCTGGGCAAAGTGACAATGATGGCCGCGCAGGAACTCCAGGTGTCGCTGCGTCTCTACGCCCTCGGCGACGACTTCCATGCCGAGACTGCGGCCCATGTCGATGATCGTGCGCACGATGGTCGCATCCCCGGCATCTTCGTCCACGTCGCGCACGAATGACTGATCGATCTTCAGCGTCCCGATGGGGAACTGCTGCAGCGCCGAGAGCGATGAGTAGCCGGTGCCGAAGTCGTCGATCGACAAGTGCAGGCCCATCGCATATAGCTCGTCGAGGAGGCGCACGGTGCGCTGCGCGTCGGCCATCAGCGTCGTCTCGGTGATCTCGAGCTCGAACGCCGTGGGAGAAAGCCCATGACGGCGGAACACCGAGCGGCAGCGCAGGATGAAGCTCGCCTGGCGCAGTTGCTTCAGCGACAGATTGAGCGAGATGCGTCCGGGGTCGGCCACTTGCGTGAGCAGCGTGCTGTAATCGAGGCAGACGCGGTTCAGCACCCACTCGCCGATATCCAGGATGAGGCTAGTCTCCTCGGCGAGCGGGATGAAGCGTCCCGGCGGAATGTCGCCGTGACCTGGAAGCCGCCAGCGCAGCAGCGCTTCGGCACCGATCACGCGGCCATTGCGCAGGTCCACCTTGGGCTGATAGCGGATCACGAGCTCGTCGCGCTCGAGCGCGCGACGCAGCTTGCTCCTCAGCATCAGCCGCTCCACTGCCGCAGCGTTCATCTCGGGCGAGTAGAAGGCGAAGGTGTTGCCGCCGTTCTGCTTGGAGTAGTACATCGCCGCATCCGCGTTGCGGATCAGATCGATCACGTTCTCCGCATCGCGCGGACAGAATGCAATGCCGATGCTCGCGGTGAGAAACACCTCGTGCTGATTCAGCTGGAACGCGCGGCTCACCTCGGTGAGGATCGAGCGCGCCAGATGCGCGACCGGGCCACGATTGTCGGCGTCCGCCGGTAGGCCCTCGATGAAGAGCGCGAATTCATCACCGGCCAGGCGCCCGAGGCTAGTGCCGTGCGGCAGCGCACGGCCGAGCCGCTCGGCGAGCACCTCCAGCACGCGATCACCCGCGCCGTGACCGAAGGTGTCGTTGACCTCCTTGAAGCGATCCATGTCGAGGTACAGCAGCGCCACCGCGTGGCTGCTGCGCAGGCCGCGGGCGATGGCCTGCTGCAGCAGGTGCTGAAACTGCATGCGGTTCGGCACCCGCGTCAGGGCATCGTAGCGGGCGAGATAGCGTATGCGGCGCTCGGCGCGCTTGCGGTCGGTGATGTTGCGCGCGACGAAGATGGTGCCCTGAAATTGCGGATCATCGCTCGGGATGTGCGAACCGGTGAGCGACACGGGAATGGTCTGCCCCTGCCGCGTGCGCACCACGGTCTCGCACGTGTCGTGTGCCGCCTGCTGCAGATCGAAGCTCCCGCGCTCGCGCTCCTCGAGGAAGGCGAGGATGGTCTTGCCGAGAATCTCCTCCTCGGCGAGCCCGAGCAGCTTGCAGGCGGCTTGATTGGCGACTTTGACGACGCCGTCGGGGGAGGTCACGAACACGGCGTCCGTCATGCCGTTCAGCACGCCGTTCAGATAGTTCTTGGTGATGGTCGTCTGCCGCAGCTTGTGCCGCATCCGCTCCAGCGCCTGCTGCAGCTTGCCGATCTCGTCGCGGCGCGCGACATCGAGCGGGCGCGTGTAATCGCCCTGGCCGATGCGCTCGGCGCTTTTGATGAGCGCGACGATGGGTTGCTCGAGCCGCCGCCCGGCGCGCCACGCCAGGGCCGCACCGACGAGGCCGCCGCAGGCGGCGATGCCGCCCGCGATCAAGAGCGTGGTGCGAAAATTCTCGATCTCGTTGTGCAGCCAGCCGTAGAGGCCCACGATGACGAGCGCAGGGAGCAGCACCGCGAGGAACGCGGTGGCTGCGTACTTCAATTTCAAACTGGCGGCGCTCACATTCAAGACCGCCGGCCGCATGTGAGCCGAGCGGCATACCCCTTTGCTTGTCTTTTCGATATTACGCGCCCCGGGGCGGCGAGGCCACCGCAGATTGAGTCGCTTCACAGTGATAATTCAATAGAATGAGCCCAAAATGTTGAATCCACTGGAACTGACGGGCAGAGCACGCACCCACGTACGCGAGGATCCGGAGCTCAGTTGCGCCCTGCATCCCCAGGTGCTGCCCGCGCTCGCCGCCCTCGCCGCGGCCGCGCGCGCCGACGGTATCGAGGTCGCGGTGGTCTCAGGTTATCGGGATCTCAAGCGGCAGGTTTCGATCTGGAATGCGAAGCTGCGAGGCGAGCGCCCGCTCCTTGACCGCGACGGACGCAGGATCGAGCGCAGCCTGCTCAGCGAGCGCGACGCGGTCGATACGCTTCTGCTCTGGTCGGCATTGCCGGGTGCGAGCCGTCATCATTGGGGGAGCGATCTCGATGTGATCGACCGCGCCGCACTGCCTCAGGGCCAGACGCCGCAGCTCACCGCGCAGGAGTTTGCAAGCGAAGGCGTGTTCGCGCGGCTGTCTGCGTGGCTCACCCGGCATGCGGATCGCTTCGGGTTCTTTCGACCGTATGCGACGTATTCAGGTGGCGTGATGCCCGAGCCCTGGCATTTGAGCTACGCGGAGGTCGCCGTGCCGGCGCTTTCGAGCCTGACCGTCGAGATTCTGGCTGAGGCCATTGCCGTCACGAGCATGGATGCGCGCGATCAGGTGCTGGCGCGGCTGCCGGAGCTCTACGAGAGATTCGTTCTGGTGCGGCCACCCGAGCGTTGATCCGCCCGCGGCGGGGCCTGCGGGCCTAGCGCGCTTCCACCCAGGCCTTGCGCAGATAGCCGACCATGAGTCCGCGCACCGTCGCCATGGGGTCGGCCACTGCGGAGAACACGGGTGGATTGCGGCGCAGCAGGCGCCAGTTCTCGCTGCGCAGGATCTGGCGCAGATAGTCGAGATTGCGCTCGATCGCCTCCATGTAGGGATTGCGACCGTCATAGAGTGACTCGAGATAGCGGTAGGCGCCCCCGAAGGCGCCGTCAAGGCGGCTGACGCGCGTTTCAGTGACGAACTCGGGAGTCTGCCGCAAAAGATCGAGCCCGGAGGCGTAGCGCACCTGGCGTCCGCCATTCGCCGCGATGGGCAGTGCCATGCCACCGAGCACGAACTCCGGATAGAGCCGGTCGCGGCACTTCTCGAGATAACAGCGATCGGCCATCTGGCCGATCATATCGGCCGTACCGATCAGGTGACCGAGCTTCACGTCGAGCGGATCGGAGACCGCGATCTGCGCGAACGGCACTTCGTAGCCGGTGAAGTGCACGATTTCCGCGGCAATGGCAGCCCACCGGCCGAGGCCGATGGACGGTAGGTACTCGGCCAGGAAGCGTGCCCCGCGCGAGACGTGAATGCGCGTGAGCTCGGCGCCGTGGCGGTATTTGCTCGAGTCGTCCTCGCGGCGCAGATAACCCATGTCGTGGAACAGGCCGACGATCAGCCCCACGATGGCACGCTCGCTGCCCAGGCGCAGCGCCGGGGGCTGCTGGCGCTCGTAGCCCACGATGAGTCGCGCGAGTGCGAGCGTGATGTCGAGCGTGTGCTGGCGATCGTGATAGACGGTGTCGACGCCGAAGTAGCCTGGAACCTCTCCCGCGAACAGTCGCTCGAAGTGCTCGAACGAGCGCGTCAGGGGCTCGAGACCGGCATCCGGCCAGGCCTGGATGCAGAGCTCCTGCACGGCTGCCTTAACCGCGGCCGTGGAGCTCACCTGCACGGTATTGGTTACGTCAAAATCGTTGCGCCGGGCACTGATCATTGGTGTGTCTGCAGCGCGAACCTTCCCCTCGCGGAAAGACCGAGTCTAGGCAACGCGGCCCAGGCTGATCAGCGAAGCGGCGCACACTTTTGTGATTGCGCGGCAGCGCGTCAGGCCGCGATACCGTGCTGCTTGAGCAGGGGCCGGATGTCGGGCTTGCGGCCTCGGAACTCCACGAAGGCATCGAGAGCGTCGCGGCTGCCTCCGCGGGAAAGGATAGCCTCCAGGAAGCGCCGCGCCGTGCCGCGGTCGAAGACGCCGCTCTCCTCGAACGCCGCGAAGGCATCCGCGGCCAGCACTTCCGCCCACTTGTAGCTGTAGTAGCCTGCCGCGTAGCCGCCGGCAAACACGTGTCCGAAGCTGTGAGCGAACCGGTTCCAGTCGGGCACGGCAACGACCGCGGTCTCGCGGCGCACCTCCGCCAGGGTCTCGGCCACACGGCCGCCGCGTTGCGGGTCGTACTCTGCGTGCAGGCGGAAGTCGAACAGCGCCAGCTCGAGCTGGCGCATCATGTGCAGACCCGCATGGAAGCTGCGGGTGGCTATCAGCTGTGCTTGCTTATCCGGTGCGAGCGGCGCACCAGTGTCGACGTGACCCGAGATGCGCCGGAGCACATCCGGATGCCAGGCATAATTCTCCAGGAACTGACTCGGCAGCTCCACGGCGTCCCACGACACCCCATTGATGCCGGCGAGGCTCGGATACGGCACGCGCGTCAGCAGATGGTGCAGGCCGTGACCGAATTCGTGGAACAGCGTGAGCACGTCGTCGTGCGTGAGCAGGGCCGGACGCGCGTCGGTAGGTGGCAGGAAATTGCAGACGAGATAGGCGACGGGCAGCACGTCGCCGCTCGCGAGGCGCTTGCGTCCGACGCATTCGTCCATCCAGGCGCCGCTGCGCTTGTTGGGCCGCGCGTAGGCATCGAGATAGAAGCTGCCGATCGCTCGCCCCGCGGCGTCCTCGATCTGAAAGAAGCGCACATCGCGATGCCAAACCGATACGCCGCTGCGCTCGTGGATGCGCACGTCGAAGAGCCGTTCGGCAACCTCGAACAGTCCGCCGAGCACGCGTGGCAGCGGGAAGTAGGGACGCAGATCTTCCTGCGAGACGGCGAAGCGCGTGCGCTGCAGCCGCTCGGAGTAGTAACTGATGTCCCACGCGGTGAGCTGCCGCTGCGCGAAGTCTTGCAGCTCGGCGAGCTCCCGCAACGCCGCGGGACGCGCGGCCACGCCCAGGCGCTCCAGGAACTGCAGCACTTCCTCGACGCTGCGTGCCATGCGCGTGGCGAGCGCGTATTCGGCGTAGCTCTTGAAATCGAGCAGTCGGGCGATCGCGAAGCGCAGACGCAGGATGCTCTCCATGACCGCAGAGTTGTCCCAGCGCCCGGCATTCGGGCCCTGGTCGGACGCACGGGTGGTCCACGCCTCGTAGAAGATGCGCCGCAGCGTCGGCGACTGCGCATCCGTCAGCACCGCGACATAGGTCGGCTGATCGAGCGTGAGCAGGAAGCCGGCGCAGCCCTGATCCGCGGCACGCCGCTGCGCCTGCTCGATGATCGACTCGTTCAGTCCCTCGAGCTCCTTGCGCTCGGCGACGGCATGAGTCCAGCCGTTCGTTGCATCGAGCACGTTCTCCTCGAACTTCGCCTGCAACTGAGTGAGCTCGAGCATGGCGGATTTGAAGCGCGCCTTGCGCTCGGCGTCCAGTGCGACGCCTGCGAGGTGGAAGTCCCGCAGGGCGTGCTCGAGCACGCGCTGCTGCGTGGGCTCAAGCTCCGGCCCCTCGCGCTCGCGGATCCTCTGATAAGCGCGGTAGAGGGGCTCGCTCTGGGCGAGATCGGTCTGATACTCCGAGAGCAGCGGCAGGCACGCGTTGTAAGCGTCCCGCAGCGGCGGAGAATTCATCACCGCGTTCAAATGGCTGATCGGCGACCAGACGCGTGACAGGCGATGCTGCAGATCCTCGAGCGGCTCGACGAGCGTTGCGAAGGTCGGCTCGTCGAGGGCCGCAAGCGCGGCGATTCGCTCCCTGTTGCTCGTCAGAAGCGTGCGAATGGCCGGCTCGATGTGCTCCGGGCGGATCGCGTCGAAGGGCGGCAGCGGCTCCGGCCGCAGCAGTGGATTGTCCATTGGCGCCTCGGTCGTGAGGCCGCCATTCTAACCTCGGGCGGGGTGCAGCCGCGGCGGGCGCCGCGCCGCGGACCCGATTTGTGCTAGATGTAAGCCTCGCGACCAGCGATGCGAGAGCCGGGCGGCGCCGATGACCAAGTACGACCTGATCGTGATCGGAGGGGGCAGCGGCGGCCTCGCGTGTGCGCAGCGCGCGGCAGAGTACGGCGCGCGCGTGCTGCTCGCCGAGCCGGGTCGCCTCGGTGGCACGTGCGTGAACGTCGGCTGCGTCCCGAAGAAGGTCATGTGGAACGCCGCGGAGATTGCTCACGCCATTCACGACGGCCCAGATTACGGCTTCGAAGCTCGACCCGCCGCCGCCGATTGGGCGGCGCTCAAGCGTGCGCGCGATGCCTACGTGCGGCGGCTCAACGAGATCTACGAGCGCAATCTCGCCAACCGCAAAGTTGAGCTCGTGCGTGGCGCGGCCCGCTTCGCGGCGCCCCTTGCGATCGAGGTGAACGGCCGACGGCTCACCGCGAGCCACATCGTCATTGCCACGGGTGGCCGGCCCATGCTCCCCGATATTCCCGGCGCCGAGCTGGGCATCACCTCGGACGGCTTTTTCGAGCTCGAGCAGCGGCCGCAGCGCGTGGCCGTCGTCGGCAGCGGCTACATCGCCGTGGAGCTCACCGGCATTTTCGCCGCCCTCGGCACGCAGGTCGCACTCGCCGTGCGCGGCACGCGCGTGCTCAAGGACTTCGATGCGATGCTGGGCGAGCACAGCATCGAGCTCATGCGCGGCGACGGTGTCGAGGTGTCGACGAATGCCTGGCCGGAGGCGCTCGTGAAGCTGCCCGACGGCGCGCTCGAGCTGGCGCTGCGCGACGGTCGGCGCATCGGTCCGGTCGATGTGCTGTTGTGGGCTATCGGTCGCGCACCCTTCGTGAGTGGCCTCGCCCTCGAGAGTGCCGGGGTCGAGCTCGATGCCTATGGATTCGTGCGCACCGACAAGTATCAAACCACGAACGTGCCCGCAATCTACGCGATCGGCGACGTGACCGGTCAGAGACAGCTCACGCCAGTCGCCATCGCCGCCGGGCGGCGCTTGAGCGATCGGCTGTTCGGCGGCCATCCCGATCGTCACATGGATTACGAGAACATCCCGACGGTGATCTTCGCTCACCCGCCCATCGGCACGGTCGGCCTGCCCGAGTCGGCGGCACGCGATCTGTACGGCGATGATGTGAAGATCTTCAAATCAGCGTTCGTGCCGCTCTACCACGCATTGACCAAGCGCAAGCCGCGTGTCCATATGAAACTCATCACCGTCGGGCCCGAGCAGCGCATCGTCGGGGTGCACGTGGTCGGCGAGGGGGCGGACGAGCTGCTGCAGGGATTCGCGGTCGCCGTGAAGATGGGAGCGACGAAACGCGATTTCGACGACACGGTCGCGATCCATCCGACCAGCGCCGAGGAGCTGGTCACGATGCGCTGAACGGCGCGGCCGTCAGCCTGCCGGCGCTTGCGAGAGCAGCGCGATGACAGGCGCCGTCTTGGGCCGCATCCCGCGCCACACCTGGAAGGACTCGGCGGCCTGTTCCACGAGCATTCCCCAGCCCTGCACGGCGAGCGCACAGCCGCGCTCTCGGGCCCAGCGCACGAAAGGGGTATCGGTCTTCGCATACGCCATGTCATAGCACGTGCTCGAAGCGCCGATCGCTGCGACGGGGATCGCGGGTACCTCGCCGTGCAGGCTGGCGGAGGTCGCGTTGATCACGAGATCGAAGGCGTCGGGCGACAGATCCTCGAGCGCGCAGCCGTGCACCTGGCCCAGCTCGGTGAAAGCGGCGGCAAGCGCTACGGGCCGGTCTGCGCTGCGTCCGGCGATGGCGAGCTCTGCAGGCCGCAGCATGAGCAACGGCTCGATCACGCCGCGGGTGGCGCCACCTGCGCCGACGATGAGGATCCGGCGCGCCGCGAGCCTCAGGCCGAGGTTCGTGCACAGATCGCGTACGAGTCCCACCCCGTCGGTGTTGTCGCCGAAGATGCGGCCCTCATTGAAAGTGAGTGTGTTGACGGCACCGGCGCGCTCAGCGCGCGGCGTGAGCTGACTCGCGAGACTTGCCGCGGCCGGTTTGTGTGGCAGCGTGACGTTGAGACCTCTGCCCCCCTGCGCCGCGAAATCGTGCACGCGCTGCTCGAACTGCTCAGGCGCCGCGTCGTAGAGCCGATAGGCGAGCTCCTGGCCCGTCTGACGCGCGAACATGGCGTGAATGAACGGAGACCAACTGTGCGTGACGGGATGCCCGATCACTCCGTACTGATCGAGAGGCTGGCTCAAGATGTGCTCCGCGGTGAACGACTGACCGCCGCGACTGCAGGTGCAGTATGCACCGCGGCGCGCACCGATTCCTACCGAGCGTGCTGTGCGGCGGGCGCCGGCGCCGTCAGAGGGCGCACGCTCGCGCCGCCCGAGCGGGCTCCATCGAGCAGCGCATGCAGCTCCGGCAGCCATGCGCGCATACGCTCGGCGAGCTGGTAGGGCGGATTGACGATGAGAAGGCCGGAGCCGTTCAGCGCAACGCGCGAGTCACATGGGTGCAGCCAGATCTCGCTCACGAGCGCCTCGCGCTCGATCCGTCGCACGAGCTGCGCGTGCCAGAGGGCGGTATCGCGGGAATCCTTGATCGGATACCACGCGGCGATCGGGCCGGTCTGAAAGCGGCGCAATGCTTCCTGAATGGCGGTGGCGACCCGTGCGTACTCCTCGCGGATCTCGTACGGAGGATCGATGAGCAGCAACGCACGCCGCTCCGGCGGCGGCAAATGGGCGCGCAGCAACTCGAAGCCATCGCCGCACTCGACATGCACGCGCGCCTGCGTGCCCAGAGCGCGCTCGAGCGCGTGCGCCTCCGTGGCGAGCAGCTCGATGAGCACGGCGCGATCCTGCGGCCGCAGCAGGCTCGCGGCGATCAGCGGCGAGCCCGGATAGGCGCGTGGATTGCCGGTGCGTGCCCGCCACGAGGCGACAACGCCCGCATAGGCGTTAAGCTCCGGCGCGTGCGCATCAGCGAGCGCGAGCGTGCGAGCCTCGGTTGACTTGCCGAGGTCGTAGGCGCCGCGTCCGGCGTGCGTCTCGAGGTAAAGGAAGCCCTTGTCCTTGCGTTGCAGCGCGTGCAGCAAGGCCACGAGCGTCGTGTGCTTGTGGATGTCGGCGAAGTTGCCGGCATGAAAGCCGTGGCGATATTTCGTAGGGCTAGCCGGGCTTGGTGCGCCGCGGGGTCGCGGACGAGTGCTTGGAGGAGCGCAGCGATTTGCGCGCGACGGATTGGGTCGCCGTCTTGGATTCAGCGCGCGCGGGAGAGTGCCGGGAGGCGTTTGGCGATGGCTTGAGTCCTTTCTTGCTGCCCACGGGTCGCGCCGCACGCGCAGCACTGGCTGCGTGTGACGAGGCACGCGCCGCTGCGGCGGCCGGGCGTGGACGCACCGCGCCTTCCGTGGGCGCCGGTCGCGCCCGCGCGGCCCGCGCCGGACCCGCCGGCGCCGCGCGACCGCGCTCGGTTCGCCCGGAGACGCCGGAGGCGCCCGCGGTGACGCTGTGGCCATCAGCCTTGCGCTTGCGCCTCCGGGAAGAAGACTGATCGCCCTGTCCGTCGCTCGCCGGCGGTGTGGCCCCTGACGGTGCCGCGGTCGGAGTCGTGGTGGCACCGCGGCGACCGCGGCCAAAGCGCGCGCCGCGCTCGGGTGCCTTCTCGAGCAGCTCGCGGCAGTCGGCGAGCGTCAGCGACTTCGGGTCGCGATCCTTGGGAATCTTTGCGTTCTTCTTGCCGTCCGTGACGTACGGTCCGTAGCGGCCGTTCAAGACCTGAATACCCTCTTCGCTGAACACCGCGATGATCCGGTTGGCGTCGGCCTCCTGCTTTAAACGGATGACTTCGAGTGCGCGCTCCAGGGTGACCGTGTACGGATCATCGCTCTTCAGCGAGACGTACTTGTCGCCGTATTTCACGTACGGACCGAAGCGTCCGACGTTGGCGATGACAGTCTCACCGGCGGTGGTCTGTCCCAGCGTGCGTGGCAGCGTGAACAGCTCCAGCGCCTGTTCGAGCGTGATCGCGTCCATCTTCTGGCCCGGACGCAGGCCTGCGAAGCGTGGCTTCTCGTCGTCGTCCTTCGACCCGATCTGCACGAATGGGCCATAGCGACCCATGCGCACGGTCATCGGCTTGCCGGTCTCCGGGTCCTTGCCGAGCTCGCGCGCCTGCGCCACTTCCTCGCGCGTCACGTTCTTATCGGTGCGCTCGACCTGACGGATGAAAGGCTTCCAGAACTTCTCGAGCGGCGTGGTCCAAGGCTCCTCTCCGCGCGAGACGGCGTCGAGCTCGTCTTCCATCGCCGCGGTGAAGCCGTATTCCACGTACCGATGAAAGTGGTGCGTGAGGAAGCGGTTCACGATCTTGCCCACGTCGGTCGGCACGAAGCGCCGATTGTCCATCTCCACGTATTCGCGATCCTGCAACGTCGAGATGATCGTCGCGTAGGTCGAAGGCCGGCCGATCCCGAACTCTTCGAGAGCCTTGACCAGCGATGCCTCGGTATAGCGCGGAGGCGGTTCGGTGAAGTGCTGCTCCGCACGAATCCCGAGCAGCTTTACGACATCGCCCTCGCTCATGGGCGGCAGGATGTGATCCGTCTCCTCCCCCTTGGCATCGTCCGCGCCCTCCTGATAGACGGCGATGTAGCCTGGCTTCACGAGCGTCGATCCGTTCGCCCGCAGCAGATGCCGCTCCGGCCCAGCGGCGCCCGCGAGCAGGTCCACGGCCACCGTGTCGAATACCGCGTGGCTCATCTGCGATGCCACGGCACGGCGCCAGATCAGCGCGTACAGCCTGAAGAGGTCATCATCGAGCTTGCCTTCGATATCCATCGGCGTGATCGCGGCCGAGGTGGGGCGGATGGCCTCGTGCGCCTCCTGCGCGTTCTTCGATTTTGTCCGGTACACCCGCGGCTCTTCGGCGACAGCCTCGGCCCCGTACAGCCGCGCGGCGACGGCGCGTATCTCGGTGACCGCCTCGGCGGCGAGCGCAACCGAATCCGTGCGCATGTAGGTGATGAGGCCGACACTGCCCTCGCCGACATCGACGCCTTCGTACAGCTGCTGCGCGAGCCGCATGGTGCGACGGGCATGGTAGCCGAGCTTGCGCGCCGCCTCCTGCTGCAGGGTGGAGGTAGTGAAGGGAGGCGCGGGATTGCGGCGGCGCTGTTTGCGATCGACGGCTATGACTCGCAGCTCGCCCGGCGCGTCATCGGAGTTTGCGTGGACCGCAGCACCTGCGCCGCGTGCGGCCGCACGGATGGTGCGCTCCGCCTCGCGTGCCGTCGTCTCATTCACGAAGCTGAATTGCTCGACCTTCTGGCCGCGATACTCGATCAGCTTCAGCGGAAAGTGTTGTGCCTCGTGCTCACCCTCGCCGTCGATCGTCCAGTATTCCTGGGCGATGAAGGCCGAAATCTGCTCCTCGCGCTCGCAGATCATGCGCAGCGCCGGGCTCTGCACGCGCCCGGCGGAGAGGCCGCGACGCACCTTCTTCCATAGTAGCGGCGAGAGGTTGAAGCCCACCAGGTAGTCGAGCGCGCGCCGCGCCTGCTGCGCGTTGACGAGATCCGCCGACACCTCGCGCGGATTGGCGACCGCTGCGCGGATCGCATTGCGAGTGATCTCGTAGAAGGCGACCCGGTGGACCTGCTTGCTGGCGAGCTCGCGGCGCGCCTGCAGAATCTCCAGCAGATGCCACGCGATCGCCTCGCCCTCGCGGTCCGGATCGGTTGCCAGATAGAGCGCCTTGGCCTTGCGCAGCGCCCGGGCGATCGCCTCGATATGACGCTCGTTCTTCTCGAGCACCTGGTAGCGCATGGCGAAGCCGCGCTCGGGATCGACCGCGCCCTCCTTCGGCACGAGGTCGCGCACGTGGCCGTAAGAGGCGAGGACCTCGAAGTCTCTACCGAGGTACTTCTTGATGGTACGCGCCTTGGCGGGCGATTCGACTACAACGAGATTGTCAGCCATGAGCTAAAGGATGCCTCAAGCCGCGCGACTGCAGATAGTCGCTCGCGCACGAATGATTGATTGGGCCGTTGCCGCCACGCGCTTCGCGAAGCGATGCGTGCCTCGCGCGTGCGCTCAGCAGTTCAGAGATTGCAACGGCAGTCCGACGGGTGCGCGCCGTGCTCAATGGGGCGGATGCGCGGCGGAATCAAGAACGAGATCCTCCATGAGCGCGAAAGCTTGCTCCTGACCTGGCTGGCTCGAGAGCACCATGAGCACGACCCATTTGAGCTGTTCGGTGTCGAGCTCGTCGGCATCGAGCGCGAGCATGCGCTCGATGACGATCTCTCGTTGCGGCGCCGTAAGAATGCCGAGGCGCTCCAGAGTCATCAGGAAGCCGCGACACTCAGTCGAGAGGCGTGAGAGCTCTCCGTCGGAGAACACTCGCACCGCGGCCCCCGGGGTGCTGACGGCCGGACGGCCCTGCTCGCCGGCGAGCTCCGCGAGCCAGTCGAGTGCGCGCTCGACGTGCGCCTGCCCGAAACCGGCACGCTCCAGGTCACGTGCGAGATCGTGGCGCGACAGGCTCTCGGCCGCCTCGTCGAGCATGTAACGGTCGAAGACGTAGATCAGGATGTCGAGAACGTTGGTGGTCATCGAAATTCAAGACAGGCGGCCATAGCGGCCGCCCGGATGCGGCGCAACGCGTCCTCCCAACTCGAGAATCAAGAGCATCGATGCGATGGATCCGCTCGATAATCCGGTGCGTTCGACGAGCGTATCGATGCTCACGGGCTCAAAGTCGAGCGCATCTAACAGCATTTCGTAATCCTTGTCCAATGACGGGGGCGGCTCTGCAGTGCCGGCAACCGTAAGTACGTCGAGCGTAAACTGCTGATTTTGCTTATAAGTTTTGAGCTCGGCCAGGACGTCAGCGGCGCTCTCGACGAGGGTGGCGCCCTCGCGAATGAGCTGGTGACAGCCGCGTGCGAGCGGATTGCGTATCGAGCCCGGAACGGCGAACACCTCCCGGCCCTGTTCCCCAGCGCAGCGCGCCGTGATGAGCGAGCCGCTCCACGTCGCTGCCTCGACCACGAGCGTGCCGAGCGAGAGGGCGCTGATGATCCGGTTGCGCTGCGGAAACATCTCGCGGCGTGGGGGCGTGCCAGGTGGGAACTCCGAGACCAGGGCACCGCGCTCGCGAATGCGCTGAGCGAGCGCTCGGTGCTGCCGCGGGTAGAGCGTGTCGAGCCCATGCGCGCACACGGCGACGGTCATGCCTCCGCCGGCGAGCGCGCCCTCGTGACTGGCCGCATCGATGCCCAGAGCAAGGCCGCTCGTGATCGTGAGCCCGGCGCGCACGAGCTCGGTCGCAAGCTCGCGCGCTGTGGCACGGCCCGCAGCGCTCGCCGCGCGCGCGCCAACCATGGAGAGCTGCGGGCTGGCAAGCACTGACGGCTCGCCGAGCACGTAGAGCACGGCGGGCGCTCCCTCTGTCCGGGCCAGCAGCTCGGGGTAGCGCGGGGAGGTGCAAGGAATGAGTTGCGCGCCGCTCTTGGCTAGCCAGCGCAAATCGGCGTCGATCGTGGATGAGGGAGCCGCGCGCAGGAAGGCTGCGGTGTGCGCCTCGAGTCCCGCCCGTTCGCATACGCGCCCGCCCTCGGCGACGAACTCAAGCTGCCCGAGCTGTGCCACCGCCGCGCGCAGCCGCTCGGCGGTCAGCCCCGGGGCTCGCGCAAGCAGCGCGCACGCTCTCAACTCGTCCACGTCGGCAGCATAGCTCAGACAGCGATGAAGAATTACGCGCTTCGCGCGTGCTAGCACACGCGCTCAGCGCGCAATTCTTCATCGCTTCGAGGAACGCGCTAGGGGTTTCTAACGACGTCCGCCACGTGCATGGTCTGTGAGGCGCCGACGACGAGCGCGTAGCTCATGCGATCGTAGGACTTGAACACGAGCAGTGTGCCCGCGCGCTCGGCGGGAAGCTTCACGTGCTTTGCGAAGGTATCGCTCTTGCCATACGTGTCGTACGTGACGGTGCCCCAGTCGGGGACGACGTCGCCCGCCTCGTCGACCGCCAACACGGTGCCGGCCTCTACGCCATGGCGTGTGCCACGATTGATGGCGACGATGCTGTACTGGCCGATGAGATGCACCGAATCGACGTCATAGATGATGAGTCCGTGCACGTTCGTCTGTGGCGCGCGCGGCATGAAGTTGAGTGGATTGCTGCCATCGTCGTGGATGAGGACATCGCCACGCAGCGTCTCCCGTCCCGAATCGATCAGCAGCATCTTCGCGGGCTGACCGGGCCGCTCGACGACGGCGGTACCGGCGTAAACGGCCGCGTAGCCGAGCACCCTGCCGCCGTCCGGATCCTTGATCTTCTCGCCGATGTGCATGACGAGGAAGCGCGTACCCGCGGGCGCTTTGACGTCCATGGCATACAGCTCGTAGCCCGCACCTCCCGCCTGGTGTTCCTCACGGAACGCGAGGACGTGGGGAGCGGCAGACACCTGGTCCGTGGAGAGCAGCGCGGGGCGCGATAGAAAGGCCGAGATCGCCGCGTACGGAATCGTCGGGATCGCACCATCGAGGGGCGAGCTTCTCAGGCTCGGCTCGAGGCGTACGCCACTGCCGTGCTCCAAGCGCACGGGACCTGCCTGCTCGAGATGCACCTCGGGGCGGCCGCCCGCAGTGTAGGCGAGCGCCAGCACGTCACCAGGATAGATGAGGTGTGGGTTCTGAACCTGCGGGTTGACGTACCAGATCTCCGGCCAGAGCCAGGGATCGCGCAGGAACATCGAGGCGATTCCCCAGAGAGTGTCGCCGGATTTGACCGTATAGCGCCTGGGCGCACCGGGATTCACGTCGTCGGCGGTCAGCGGACGCGCCGCCTGATCGGTCGCCGTCGCCGCGGCCGTAGTGGCCGCCGCGGACGCCGCATTGGATGCAGGCTGCTCAGCCGCTGCGGCAGGTGCCGCGCCGGCTGTGTCTGACTGTCCGCCCGAGGTCGTCGCCGCCGTCCCGTCGCCGTGTGTCACGGCGGCGTCGCTCGCGGCGCCTTCGGCGGGCGGTGCTGCGGGGGCGGGGCTCGACGCGTTCGCGCTCTGGCTGCTCGAATGGAACGGCGAATGGGCCTTCATGAACGCGCAGCCGGAGGCGGCCACGGTTACGGCAACAAGAGCGGCAGTCAGGCCTGCACGAAGCTCTGGTCTGGACAACATCCTCCCCTCCTCGCAAGCGTCGGAAGCGCTTGAAAACGCCGCGCTCTCCGCACATATCCGGGGAGGCGGCGGCAACTGCGCTGTTATAATCGGCCCGGCCCCCGGACACACGACATGATGTCAAGTTTGTGCGCTGGGTCACGGCAGCGGCAGGGCTCAAGCCCGGCGGGGCGGTTTTTCAACGGGATCAGAACATTAGACGCTTGAGGCTGTCGAATATCAGGTTGATTTGGAGCACACGGGCAGGCACGCGATGACCCTCCTTCCCATCCTCGAATATCCCGATCCCAGGCTGCGCACCAAAGCGCAGACGGTGGTCGATTTCGACGCTGCTCTGGGCCAGCTCGTCGACGATATGCTTGCGACCATGTACGCGGCCCCGGGCATCGGTCTCGCGGCGACGCAGGTCGACGTGCACAAGCGGCTCATCGTCATCGACATCTCTGAGGAGCGGAACGATCCTCAGGTCTTCATCAACCCGGAGATCCTGGAGCGCGATGGCATCGGGACGACCGAGGAGGGGTGTCTTTCCGTTCCGGGGGTATTCGAGCAGGTCGAGCGTGCCGCGAAGGTGCGCATCCGCGCGCAGGACCGCTCGGGCCAGACCTTCGAGCGCGACCTTACGGGCGTGCTCGCCGTTTGCGTGCAGCACGAGATGGATCACCTCGAGGGCAAGCTGTTCGTCGATTACCTTTCGGATCTCAAGCGTGAGCGCATTCGCAAGAAGCTGGAGAAGGAGCGCAAGGACCGCGCGGCACGCACCCAGCGCAACGCCCCGGCCCGCGGCGCACGCGCATTCTGAGGTTTCTGCTCCAGGTCTCGTCCACGCGCCGCTTGCAGTGGCGCACGAGTAGCCGCCGCCGTGCGCATCGCCTTTGCCGGTACTCCCGAGTTCGCGCTGCCTGCGCTGCGGGCGCTCGCCTCATCGGGGCATGAGCTCGTCGGGGTATTGACGCAGCCCGACCGCCCGAGCGGCCGTGGGCGTCATCCCGCCGCAAGTCCGATCAAACAGGCGGCGCAGGCCGATGGCCTCGCGATCTCGCAGCCCTCTGCCCTGCGCACGGCAGAGGAGCGCGCGGACCTCGAGTCCTGGCAGCCCGAGCTGCTCGTCGTCGTCGCGTATGGACTCATCCTGCCCGCCGAGGTGCTCGCACTGCCCCGGATGGGCTGCATCAACGTGCATGCGTCGCTCTTGCCGCGCTGGCGCGGCGCCGCTCCGATTCAGCGCGCGCTTCTCGGGGGCGACACCACGACGGGGATCAGCATTATGCTCATGGACGCCGGACTCGATACTGGAGCGATTCTGCTGCAGCGGAGCCTTCCCATCGATGCGCTGGCGACGAGCGGCAGTTTGCACGTGCGGCTCGCCGAGCTCGGCGCGACGGCGCTCCTCGAGGTCGTCAGGCAGCTGCAGGCCGGCTCGGCAGAGCCTCGGCCTCAATCGCGCGACGGCATCACCTACGCGCCGAAGATCGAGAAGGCGGAGGCGCTCATCGACTGGCGGCGCGCAGCGACGCAGATCGAGCGCCAGGTGCGGGCATTCAACCCGCGTCCCGTGGCCGAGACGCGCCTCGAGGGAGAGCAGGTGCGCATCTTCGCGGCCCAGGTCGAGACATCCGCGCCTAGGACACCTGCCGCGGCAGTAGCGGACGGGGGAGCACCGGGAACCATCCTTGCCGTGCACCCCGACGGCATCGTCGTTCGCTGCGGCGAGGGGGCGCTCGCAATCCGCGAAGTACAGCGCTCGGGCCGCAAGCGCGTGTCCGCGCGAGAATTCGCGCAGGCGCTTGCCCTGGCGCCCGGCCAATCGTTCGACTGAGATATGAGCATGTATGCGGATCGGCGCTCGAGCAGCGCCACCAAGGCGGGACCGCATGCGCTCGTGCTCGCAAGCGCCGCGCGGGCGCTGGCCGCGGTCGCCTCGCACGGTCGGTCGACGCACGATGCGCTCGCTCCCTTTGCCCGCTCGCCCGAGCGCGCGGCCATCCATGCCGTGACCCTGGGCAGTGCGCGCTGGTATCTGCGACTGCTGCCCGCCGCCGCGCGGCTGCTCGAACCAAACGCCCGGTCCCTCTCGGCCGAGATCGAGGCCTTGCTCGTGGTCGCCATTCACCAGATCGAGTATTCACGTACGGCTCCTCACTCGATCGTGCACGCGGCGGTGGACGCCGTGCGCGTTCTCGGGCAGCCACGAGCGAGTGGACTGGTGAACGCCGTGCTGAGGCGTTTCACGCGCGAGCATGAGTCATTGCTCGCGGGACTCGATGTCGACCTCGAGACCGCTACGGCCCATCCGCGGTGGCTCGTGAATGCACTGCAGAGGGCCTGGCCGGAGCACGCTGCGAGCATCCTCGCCGCCAACAATGCCCATCCACCGCTTACGTTGCGTGTCGATGTCACGCGTGTCGGCATGAATGACTACCTCGAGGAGCTGAGGTCGGCAGGTCTTGAAGGTCAACCGCTCGGCTGGGCACCTGCGGCCGTGGTGCTCGCGCGCGCGGTCCCCATCGATGGAATTCCGGGATTTCATGACGGCCGGGTGACGATCCAGGACGCCGGCGCGCAGCTCGCCGCGCCGCTGCTCGGTCCGGCTCCCGGCATGCGGGTACTCGATGCCTGCGCAGCGCCCGGCGGCAAGACCCTCCACCTGCTGGAGTACGCAGAGCTCGGAGATCTCTGTGCCCTGGACGTCGACGCCGAGCGGCTGCGCCGCGTGGCGGAGAACCTGGCGCGCAGCCAACGCCGTGCGCGGCTGCTGTGTGCGGATGCGCGCACCCTGGCGCAGCAGCCTCCACCCTCCGAATTGCTCCCGGGGGGACAGCCTTTCGATCGCATCCTGGTCGATGCGCCGTGCTCTGGCACCGGCGTCATCCGCCGCCACCCGGACATCAAGCTGCTCCGCCGCGAGACGGATATCGAGAGCTCATCTCAGATGGCGCTCGAGATCCTGCATGCTGCGTTTCAGGTGCTGGTGCCCGGTGGCCGGCTCGTGTACTGCACCTGCTCCGTGCTCCCGCTCGAGAACGAGGCAGTGGTGCAGCGCTTCCTCGGGGAAGAAAGGCGGGCCGGGGTGGTGCCCGTGCACGACCATGCAGGGTTGGTGCCCGGTGCGATCGAGCTGGGGGCAGGTATGCAGTTGCTGCCCGGAGCGGAGGCAGGCACCGACGGCTTCTATTATGCTTGTCTCGAAAAGACAACGGCAGGAAACTGATACGCCAGGATGTCTGGTCGGTCGGGGAGCGCACCACCGCGTATGCGTCTGATACTCCCGTGTATCCTCGTTTTGTGCGGACTTCTCCTGCACGAGCGTGTCCCGGCCGATGCGCTCGACGGCATGCTCGAGGTGCGCTCCGCATACGTGGACCTCGAGCACGGGGTGTACCAGTTGCACGCGCGCATCGTGTATCCGCTGAGCCCTGCGATTCGCGACGCGTTGCGCGACGGAGTGACGCTGACGTTCGAGCTCGACGCGCGCGTGTCCCGCGAGCGACGCTTTTGGTTCGATAGCACGCTGGTCGATCTGCCCTTGCGGCGCGAGCTCGCATATCACACCGTAAGCGACCGCTACGTGGTGCACGACATACGGAGCGACGAGCAACAGAACTTTCCCACGCTCGAGGATGCACTTGACTATCTGGGTAAGGTCGACGGCTGGCCGGTGCTCATCGAGAGCCAACTGTCGCCCGGGGAGCACTATCGCATGAGCGTACGCGCGGGCATCCGTCGCGGCCGACTGCCTGCGTCGCTGCGTGCGCTGCTCTTCTGGACCGACGATTGGCACCGCGAGAGCGGGTGGTACACGTGGTTGCTCCCCTCCTGAGTGCCGCGCGCGTACGGCTGAGCAGTTACGCCGGCGCGCTGCTGTGGGCGGCGATCGGTGCGGGCGCGCTGCTCATGCTCGCGTGGAGCGTGCAGAACTCCTCGGAGTTCTCCCGCCTGCATCTGCTCATCCTGCTGCTCAATCTGGTGAGCGTGCTCGGACTGACGGTGCTGCTGGCACGCAAGCTCTGGCAGCTGGTGCGCGATTACCGCGCGCACGTGCCTGGCTCGCGTCTCACGGCACGCACAGTCGGGATGTTCGGTGTGCTCGTGATCGCACCCCTCATCGTCGTGTTCGTGTTCGCTCTGGTGTTCCTCAACCGCGGCATCGACAGCTGGTTTCGGGTCGAGGTGAAACAGGGCCTGTACGATGCGCTGGTCCTGTCGCGCTCGGCGCTCGACATGCGCATGCGCGAGTACTCGTGGCGCACCGAGCGCTTCGCGCGCACCCTGGTCGATGCGCCGACGGGCGACTTGCTCACGCGGCTCGACTACGAGCGCCGGGAGACCGATGCGGTCGAGATGGTGGTGTTCGACAGCCATCAGCGGGTGCTGGCCGTGAGCAGCGACAGTGACCGCGGGGGCGACATGATTCCGCCACCGCCGCCGGCTGATGCGGTGCGCCAGGTGAGCCAGGGCAGGCCCTATCTCAGCCTCGAACCCGAGGCCGGCGGGCGGTATCAGATCCGCGTCGCGGTACCCATCAGCGAGGGATTAACGAGCTCTGCGAGGCGCTACGTGCTGGCCGTGTACGCGGTGCCTCCACAGCTTGCCGCGCTCTCCGAAGCGGTGCAGAACGCCTACTCGCAGTACGGCAACCTCGCGCTGCTGCGCGAGCCGCTCAAATCCAGCTTTCGCGTCACGCTGACCCTGGTGCTGCTCGTCGCGATGCTCGCGGCGATCTATGGCGCCATCTTCTCGGCGCAACGGCTGGCGCGCCCGGTGCAGGATCTGATCGAGGGCACGCGTGCAGTGGGCAAGGGAGACTTCGGCACCCGCCTGCCGTTGCCATCGCGCGATGAGATGGGCTTTCTGGTGCACTCCTTCAACGACATGACCAAGCGCTTGCGCCGCGCCCGCGAGGAGGCGGTACGTAGCCGGCAGACGGTCGAGCACGAGCGCGAGCGTCTGGCGATCATCCTGGCGCGGCTCTCGACCGGCGTGCTGGCGGTCGACCGCGAGCTCACCGTGCGTATCGCCAATCAGGCCGCCGGCCTCATCCTCGGTGGCGTCGACCTCTCTGAGGCGACGGGACGACCGCTGCTCGAGCTCGCGGCGGGCAACGAGCGCTTCAGCCAGTTTGTCGCCGCACTCGTGGTCCGCTTTGCCGCAGGGCGCGAGGAGTGGCGCGAGCAGATCGATCTGGATGGCAGTGCCGGGCATCGCGCCCTCATGTGCGCCTGCACACCGCTGCCCGGGGACGCCGGTGAGCGCGGCTATGTCATCGTCTTCGACGACATCACTGCGCTGCTGTCCGCGCAGCGTGATGCGGCGTGGGGCGAGGTCGCACGGCGCTTGGCACACGAGATCAAGAATCCGCTGACTCCCATCCAGCTATCCGCCGAGCGCATGCGGCGGCGCTTCCTCGCAAGCATGACGCGCGAGGATGCAGAAATGCTGCAGCGTTCCACGGACACGATCGTGCAGCAGGTCGAGACGATGAAACAGATGGTGAACGCGTTCAGCGAGTACGCGCGCGCTCCCGATATGAAAATCATGCATTTCAGCCTCAACGAGCTCGTCACCGAGGTGGCCGACCTGTACCGGTCCCAGGACTCGCGCGTGGAGATCCGGCTCGATCTGGATCGGGAGCTCGCGGAACTGGAGGGGGACCGCGGCCGGATCCGACAGATTCTCAACAATCTGCTCGTCAACGCGCTGGAGGCGCTCGAGGCCTGCCATCCTGCGCGCGTGGAGATCACCACCCGCCGGGAGCGCGCGGCGGATGCCGAGCACGCCATCATCACGGTGTGCGACAACGGCCCAGGCTTCCCACGTGAGATCCTGGGGCGGGTTTTCGATCCGTACGTGACCAGCAAGCCCAAGGGGACGGGATTGGGGCTTGCTATCGTCAAGAAGATCGTCGAGGAGCACGGTGGTCGCATCGAGGCGGACAACCGCCCCGAGGGCGGCGCGAGAGTGCGTGTAGTCTTTCCGGTCAAGGACAGCACGCGATCGGTGGGGAGCGTGCGTGAGCTGCGGCCTGCGTTGCGGAAGGAGAAATTGGCATGAGCTCGGCACGCATTCTGGTCGTCGATGACGAGGCAGACATCCGCGGTCTGCTGAAGGAGATCCTCTCCGAGGAGGGCTACGACGTCGAAGTCGCCGCCGATGCCGGGCAGGCGCGCGCCTCGCGCGCGCGTCAGTCCCCGGATCTGGTGCTGCTCGACATCTGGATGCCGGACGTCGACGGCATCACGCTGCTGCGCGAGTGGTCGGCTTCGTCGGCCAACGGCTGTCCGGTAGTGATGATGTCGGGACACGGCACCGTGGAGACGGCTGTCGAGGCGACGCGTCTCGGCGCCTATGATTTTGTCGAGAAGCCCCTGTCGCTCGCGAAGCTGCTACGGACGGTGGAGCGGGCGCTCGATGAGGGCAAACGCCGGCGCCAACCCGGGAGGCCGCTGCCACCGCAGCTGCTGGTGCCCGCCGGCAAGAGCAAGCTTCTGCAGCAGCTGCGCACGGAGCTGCAGCAGATCGCCTCGAACCCTTCCGCTGTGCTGCTGATCGGCGAGCCGGGCTCGGGACGCGAGGCCTTCGCACGTCACCTGCATGCGCAGAGCCCACGCGCCGGGTCGGCATTCGTCACGCTCGTCGCGAGCAGCCTGCGCGAGGCGGACGCCGAAGAGCAGCTCGTCGGCCGCGGCGACAACGCCGGTGTGCTGGAGCAAGCGGCGGGCGGCACGCTCTTCATCCACGAGATCGAGGATCTACCCACGGCGGCGCAGCGGCTGCTGCTCGGTGTGATGGAAGCCGGCTCGTTCACTAGAGTCGGCCGCGCGGAAGCCCACTCGCTGAGCGCACGCGTGCTGACCTCGGCGCAGCCCGGGGTGGAGAATCGCGCCGGCACAGGAGCAGCCGCTTTGCGGCGCGATCTGCTCGCGCACCTGAACACCCTCATCGTGCGGGTGCCGCCGTTGCGCGAGTACGCGGAGGATGTGCCGGAGCTGCTGCGGCACTATGTCGATCGGGCGGTGGATGCCGAAGGCTTCGCGTTCCGCCGCTTCAGCGTCGCCGCTCAGAACCGCCTGCGCAACTACCCCTGGCCGGATAACGTGCGGGAGCTGAAGAACCTCGTGCATCGGCTGCTGATCCAGGGGGGGCCGGAGGAGATCCGCCTCGAGGAGGTCGAGCGCGAGCTTTCGATGCAGGCGGCTCCCGATGAACCGCTGGTCAAGCAGGACCTGCTCGCGCTACCCCTGCGCGAGGCGCGTGAGCAATTCGAGCGCGCGTATCTGCAGCAGCAACTGCTGCTTTGCAACGGCAAGGTCGGACAGCTGGCAAAGCGCGTGGGCATGGAACGGACGCACCTCTACCGCAAGCTGCGCTCGCTCGGGGTCGACTTCCGTAACATCAGTGACGATTGACGCGCCGCAAGCGGCGAGCTGAGCTAGCCGGGGCTGAGATAGCCGCGCCCCCCGCCGCAGGTAGAAGTAAGGAGAAGAGCGGAGGGGGGTATCCGTGCAGCAGGCCGTGCGCCTACTGATCGTCGAGGACGTGATGGCGCAAGCCGAGCTCGTGGCCGAGCGGCTCGCACAGAGCCGCCTGCCATGCGTCCACCAAGTGGCGCGGACGGAGAGGGCATTCTGCGCCGCCCTGCGCACGTTCCGCCCTCATCTCATCGTCTCCGAGCTCGCCGTGGCGGCTCTCGACGGCATGACGGCGCTCGCGATCGCGCGCCGCGAGGCCCCCGACACGCCCTTCATCTTTTTCTCCGAGGCGATCGGCGCGGAGCGCGCCATCGAAGCCATGCGCGGTGGCGCCGCCGACTGCGTCCTCAAGTCCAACGTCGCCCGTCTGGCACCGGCCATGGTCCGGGCGCTGCAGGCCTCGGCGGAGCGGCGCCGGCGGCGCCTCGCGGAGCAGCGCATTCGCGCGAGCGAGCAGCGCCTGCGGGAGATCGTCGACACAGCGCCAGACTGGATCTGGGAAATGGATGCCGAGGGACGCTACGTCTTCAGCAGCGAATCCGTGCGCGAGCTGCTCGGCCTAGTGCCCACGGACATCGTCGATACGCACTACAGCCGTCATCTCGGCGCCAGCGAGTGTGCGAGTTTTACGGCTGTGCTCGCTTCCCTCGGCAAGGAGCGACCGCGTGTCTCGGGTACCGTAGCCGAATGGACTCACAGCGACGGCAGCCGGCGTGCGCTCGAAGGCAACATCATCGTGCTCCTCAACGGCGACGGGTCGATCACCGGCTTCCGCGGTACGCATCGTGACGTCACCGAGCGGCGCGAGCAGCAACACAGGGTCGAAAGTCTCACGCGGCTATTGCAGATGCAAAGCGGCGTGAGTGCCGCGGCGGTGCGCATTCGCGACCGGGACGAGCTGCTGCGCGAGACCTGCCGGATCGCCACCGAGGTCGGTGGCTATGATCATGCCGTCGCCGTGGTGGTGGACGATGCGGGCAAGTGCACCCGGCCAATCTTCAACGCCGGAGTGGTCAGCGGTTGCAGAGCTCCCCCCGTATGCACGATCGCCGACGGGTCGGAGCCCGACTCCAGCCTGAGCGGTCGGGCATTGCGCACCGGGGAGATCGCCGTATGCAACGACCTTATGCAAGAGCAGACGCCAGTCGAGCGGCGTGACAGCCTGCTGGCGCTCGGCGTGCGCTCGCTGCTCGCCATGCCTCTCAGTGTCGATGGCACCCGCATTGCCGCACTCACACTCCTGTCCCGCCGGCGAAACATCGTGCGTGACGACGAGCTGCAGCTGTTGCAGGACATGCGCGCCAATCTGTCGCTCGCTCTGCAATATCGGCAGCAGGAGAATGCGGTCAAATTCCTCGCGTCTTTCGATCCGTTGACCGGCCTTGCGAACCGCGCGCTGTTCTCGCAACGGCTGGACGAGCGGCTGCATGCGCAGGCCGCACCCGAGTCGAGCTTCGCCGTCGTGGCCTTCGATGTGCGACAGCTCAGCGTCGTCAACGACAGCGTTGGCCGCCGCGCTGGCGATCTGCTGTTGCAGCGCGTCGCTGAGCGGGTCAAGGCTCAGGTCGAGGACGATCAGCGTATCGGCTATCTCGGAGGAGGCACCTTCGTGCTGGTGGTGCCGCAGCTGGCTACTTCCGACGAGAATGTCGCGCAGTTCCTCGAGAGCACCGTCTTCAGCGAGGTGTTCTCGATCGAGGGGCGCAGCATCCGCGTCGCCTTCCGCTCGGGTATCGCGCGCTTCAGTGACAGCGAGGATGGGGCGACGGTCGTCCAGCGGGCTGAAGCCGCGCTCACCGAGGCGCGTCGCTCGGGCGAGACCTTTTTGCAGTATCGACTGCAGATGCAAAGCAGTATCTCGCAACGGCTGGCGCTCGAGCACCGACTGCGCGTGGCGCTCGACGAGCAGCAGTTCGTGCTGCACTACCAGCCGCAGCTCGATGTCGCAAGTGGGCGCATCGAGGCGGTGGAAGCGTTGCTGCGCTGGCGCGATCCGGAGCAGGGTCTGGTCGCGCCCGCAGTATTCCTGCAAGTGCTGGAATCCTCCGGATTGATCGTGCCGGTCGGGCTGTGGGTGCTACGCCAGGCCGTGCATGATCAGGCGTGCTGGCAAGCAAGCGGCATCGCAGCGCTGCGCGTCGGCGTCAACGTCTCGGCATTGCAGATCCGACGCCGCTCCTTCGTACCCCAGGTGCTCGAGATCCTCGGGGGACTGCCCGAAGCAGGCTGGGGAGTCGATCTGGAGATCACTGAGACGGGACTGCTGCACGATCTGCAGGCCACGCGCCGCAAGCTCGAGCAGCTGCGCGAAGCCGGCATGCGCATCGCGCTCGATGATTTCGGCACCGGTTATTCCTCTTTAGCCCTGCTGCCGCAACTGCCCATCGACCTGCTCAAGATCGATCGCTCGTTCATCAGCGGCCTGCCGGACGATGCGGCGAGCGTGACACTGGTCTCGAGCATCGTCGGGCTCGCGCGGGCCTTCGATCTGACGGCCGTCGCCGAGGGGGTGGAATCGGCAGCGCAGCTCGAAGTGCTGCGCACGCTCAGGTGCCATCGGTCACAGGGCTATCTACACAGCCGCCCGGTGCCGGCGGCGGAGCTCGAGAGGCTCCTGATGCGTCATCCGCTCAATCGCCCACGCGAATGACGATGGCATCGACGTCTGCGTCCTGCAGCTTGCGGCGCACACGATTGAGCTCGGTCAAATCGCTGATGGGCCCCACGCGTACCCGGTGCCACACGTCGTTGTCGACCGCAACACGCTGCACCTTGGCGTTGATTCCCTGGAGCGCCAGCTGCTTCGCGATGCGTGCGGCTTCGGCCTGGTCACGGTAAGAGCCCGCCTGTAGAACGTATACGCCCGGTCTCTCGATCTTCGCGGTAGGGACGTCGCGGCGGACGTCGCGCTCCTTTTCCGGAACGACCACCTCGAAATGGGGCAGCATTTGATAGAAATCGTAGCGACCCGCCCCCTCGGCGGCCGCATCCGCTGGGGGCGCCTCGGCCGGCAGGGCGCGATGCGGTTCGGGACGCGGTGCATCCGCCGACGCGTTCTGCGTGCGCCGCGCAAAGCCGAACACGACCGTGACGAGCACGGCGCCCACGAGCAAGCCTGCGAGGAACTCGCGCCAGCGCGGCCAGTCGAGTGGGTGCCGCGCGGTCTTCTTGTAGTCGCGGGCGGTGAGCCGGCTCACGGAAACCTCCGCGTGGCCCCGCTCACATGCTCTCCGGCGCGGTGACCGCGAGCAGTCCCAGACCGTTCTCGATCACTTGTCGCACGGCCACTACGAGCGCAAGGCGCGCATTGCGCAGGTGCGTCTCCTCGACGATGAACTGCTCGGCGTTGTAGTAGGTGTGGAACACGTTGGCGAGCTCGCGCAGGTAGTGCACGAGCGCGTGGGGCGCGCGGTTCGCCGCCGCTTGCTCGATGATCTCCGGATAGCGCACGAGGGCGGTGAGCACCGCCTGCTCGTGAGCGCTCGCGAGCAGATTCGCATGGTTCAAGCCCAGTTCTCGATCGAAGTGCAGGCCGCGCGCAACGAGCTTCTTCATCACGCTGCAGCAGCGGGCATGAGCATACTGCACGTAGTACACTGGATTCTCCTCGCTGCGCGAGCGCGCGAGGTCCACGTCGAACAGGAATTCCGAGTCCGCCTTGCGCGACACCAGGAAGAAGCGCACGGCGTCGCGGCCGACCCAGTCGATGAGGTCGCGCAGCGTGACGTAGGATCCGGCGCGCTTGGAGATCTTCACCTCCTCGCCTCCGCGCATTACCTTGACCATCTGGTGCAGCAGGTACTCAGGGTAGCCGGGCGGAATTCCCAGATTGAGCGCCTGCAAGCCAGCGCGTACGCGGGCGACGGTGCCGTGATGGTCCGAACCCTGGACGTTGATCGCCTGTTTGAATCCACGGCGCCATTTGCTGACGTGGTAGGCCACATCGGGCACGAAATAGGTGTAGCTGCCATCCGATTTGCGGATCACACGATCCTTGTCATCGCCGTATTCCGTGGTGCGCAGCCATAGTGCGCCCTCGCTCTCGTAGGTCTTGCCGCTCGCTAGCAGGCCGCTCACCGTGGCCTCGAGGCTGCCGTCGGCGTACAGGCTCGACTCGAGGTAGTACACATCGAACTGCAGCCCGAATTCCTTGAGGTCACAATCCTGCTCGTTGCGCAGATAGGCCACCGCGAACTTGCGGACGGCCTCCAGATCCTCCAGGTCGCCCCCGGCGGCGAGGAAATCCCGCGCCACATCTTGCACGTAATCGCCGGCGTAGCCGTTCTCTGGCCACCCGGGCTCACCGGGCTTGCGGCCGCGGCCGCGAGCGCGCACCGAGAGGGCGAGATTGTGAATCTGAGCACCCGTGTCGTTGTAGTAATACTCGCGTGTCACCTCGTGGCCCAGCGCCTGCAGCAAGGCGGCGAGCGCATCCCCCAATGCCGCCTGGCGGCCGTGTCCGACGTGCAACGGTCCGGTGGGATTCGCTGAGACGAATTCCACGTTCACGCGCTCGCCCCGGCCGCTCACGCCGTGCCCGTAGCGAGCGCCGAGCTCGTGAATGAGCGCGAGCTCGTGTGCATACGCCGCGCCGGTCAGGAAGAAATTGATGAACCCGGCACCGGCCACCTCCGTGCGCGCAACCAGAGGGCTCGCCGGCAATGCGGCGACGATCGTCTGTGCCAGCTCGCGGGGATTGCGGCGCGCGAGCTTTGCGAGCCGCAGCGCCACGTTCGTGGAGAAATCGCCGTGCTGTGGATCGCGCGTGCGCTCTATGCTCACCAGGGCCGCATCCGGTGCAGCCGGCAACGCAGTGCCCGCAAGGCTCCGCAGGGCAGAGAGCAGCAATTGCTCGAGCTCAGGCTTCAAGGGTCGACGGTCCCAAATCCAAGGCGCGAAAGTCTACCGAAAATGTCTGTAGGCGACGGATGCATGCGCGCCACGCACGCAGCCAGCACGCATCAGAAGAGTTCGATCGGGTCCACATCGAGCGCCCAGCGCACGCGCCGTGCAGCGGGTAGCTGCTCGAGCTGCGGCAGCCAGCTGTCGAGAAACTCGTGCAAAGCGCGTCGCTCCGTGCTCTCGATGAGCAGTTGCGCGTGGTAGCGGCCCGCGCGCTTGGCCATGGCGGCCGGCACCGGTCCGAGCAGCCGCACGCGCGGCGTGAGGCTCGCCACGCTACGTGCCTCGCTCAAGAAGTTGAGCGCCGCCTCGGGTGTCGAGGCGGAGTCGCGCACGGCGGCGAGGCGTGTGAAGGGCGGCCATGCCGCCTGCGCGCGCTCGGCGAGCGCCGCGCGCGCGAAGCCCTCGTAGCCTTCGGCGAGCAGACTCTTCAGAAGCGGATGCTCCGGAAACTCTGTCTGAATCAGAACCTCGCCGCGCTTTGCACCGCGGCCTGCGCGGCCAGCGACCTGGATAATCGTCTGCGCCAGGCGCTCAGAGGCGCGGAAATCCGTGCTGAAGAGCCCCTGATCGGCGTTGAGCACGACCACGAGGGTCATGTTCGGAAAGTCATGACCCTTCGTCACCATCTGGGTGCCGATCAGGATGCGGGCTGCGCCGGAGGCGATCCGCTCCATGGCCGACTGCATCTGCTCGCGGCGCCGCACGACGTCTCGGTCGAGGCGAACCACCGGGGTGTCCGGAAACGCTTGCGCGAGCGTCTCTTCGATGCGCTCGGTCCCCTGGCCGACCGGCTTCACGGCGAAGCCGCACTGCGGGCAGCGTTGCGGCAGCGGCGCGTCGGCGCCGCAATGATGACAGCGCAGCCGAGCCGCGGCGCGATGCACGGTCAAGCGGGCATCGCAGTCCATGCAGGGCGCGATCCAGCCGCAACCGGTGCACAACAGCGTAGGTGCATAGCCGCGTCGATTGAGGAACACGAGCACCTGCCCCTGCTCGGTGAGGTGGCGTGCGATCGCTTCGCGCACCGGCAGCGATAGCCCCGCGCTTGGCGCATGCGCGCGCAAGTCCACGAGTGCGATGCGCAGCGGCTCACTCTGCAGCGCCCGCTGTGGCAACGACAGCCGCTCGTAGCGATGCGTTTGGATGTTGTGCAGGGTCTCGAGGGCGGGTGTTGCCGAGCCGAGTACGACCGGTACACCCGCACGCTGCGCACGCACGACGGCAAGATCGCGCGCCGAATAGCGGAAGCCTCCCTCGTGCTGCTTGAAGGAGGCGTCGTGCTCTTCATCGATCACGATCAGTCCGAGCTCCGGTACAGGCGCGAATACCGCCGAGCGCGTCCCGAGCACGATGCGCGCCCGTCCGGTGAACGCGGCGCGCCAGGCCTGGAGGCGTTCCGTATCGGTGAGGGCGGAATGCAGAACGGCGAGCGGCGCAGCGAAGCGCTCCTGGAAGCGTGTGATCAGCTGCGGCGTCAGGCCGATCTCGGGCACCAGCACGAGCGCGCGCTGACCGCGCTCCAGAACCTGGCCTATGAGCCGCAGGTACACCTCCGTCTTGCCGCTGCCGGTCACCCCCTCCAGCACCCAGGGGGCGAAGCGACCGATGGAAGCGCTGAGAGCGTCCACCGCAACTCGCTGCGCTGCCGTGAGCTCCGGACCGCAGGCGCGACTGCGATGCAGCGCGACGCTGCTCGCCTGCTCCTCCTCCTCGAGCACGGCAATCCATCCTCGCCGCAGCAGTGCGCGCGCTGGCTCACGCCAGCGCGGCAGAAGGCTTGCAAGTACCGTGGCGGTCGCGCCCTCATGTTCGACCAGCGCACGCAGCAGCTCGCGCTGGGCGGCGCCGCGCTTCGGCTCGCCGCGCTGCCAGGCATCGATGCCCTCGACGGTCGGCACCCAGCGCCTGAGGCGTGACTGTGCCGAGGCGCCGAGGCGCAGAGCCTTGGGCAATGCCGTCGCGATGACCTCGCCGATTGGATGGTGGTAGTACTCTGCCGCCCACGCGAGCAATTGCAGTCCTGCGGGGTCGATGACCGGGAACTCATCGAGCCTCTCGAGCGCTCGCTTGAGACGCTCGTGGGCAAGCTCGGATGGACCGCGGCTATGGACGATGCCGATCATGCGATGGCGCCCGAAGGGGACGCGCACCCGTTGGCCCTCAGCGACGGCACCCAGCCCGAGAGGTGGCAGGTAGTCGAAAGTGCGCCGCAGCGGTACGTCCAGCGCGACTTTCAGGACCTCATCGTGCGGCGCTGCACTGGTGTTATGGAAGGCGAGATGCTCTTTTGATATCAAAGACTTATAAGAATTTTGAGACAGGTCAACCGAGCGGCACCCCGCTGCGTTGTACGCCGCATGGCTGCCTTTGCTACGCTCGCGTCCGTTTATAGCACGCCCGCGCTTTCGCACGGCGACACGCGATTGAACGACACGACAGCCGAGTCCCGCTCGCGGGCGCTCAATCAGTTCCTGGCGAGCGTGGAGCTCAAGGCATTCAGGATCGCGCAAGCGAGCTTGCGCCACGAGGACGATGCGCTCGATGCCGTGCAGGATGCGATGCTGCAGCTGACGCGGGCGTACGCCGATCGCTCGCCGGATGAGTGGCGGCCGCTGTTTTATCGCATCCTCGAGAACCGTATCCGCGACATGCAGCGGCGGCGCACGGTGCGGGGACGCGTGATGGCATGGCTGCCCTTCAGGCGCGAGGAAGACGACGACGAGCCTGACCCGATCGCGCAGGCGCCCAGCCCGGATCCGGCTCCGTCCGCGCGACTCGAAATGGATGAGGCCATGCAGGCACTGGAAAGCGCGCTGCACCTGTTGCCGGAGCGGCAGCGTCAGGCGTTCCTGCTGCGCAATCTGGAAGGATTGGACGTCGCTCAGACCGCCGCGGCGATGGGTTGCTCCGAGGGCAGCGTGAAGACGCACTATTTTCGGGCGGTGCAGGCGTTGCGCGCCCGGTTGGGTGAATTCGAGATCGAGCCATGAGCCAGAACGAAGAGATCGCGAGCAAGCTGGAGCTGAATGCACGCGTCGTGCTGCACGATAGTCTGACGCGCATCGATGCGCGCACTCGCTCGCGCCTGAATCAGGCGCGTCAGCGCGCGCTCGCCGAAGTACAGAAGCCGCGCTGGACACTACGGCACGGGCTGAAGCTCATGCCGATCACGGGAGCCGTCGCCGCCGCACTGGTGGCCGCGCTGCTGTTCTTCAATCACGCGCCGCGACCGTTGCTGGCGCCCACGGAAAGCGGTCAGCCGCTCGAGGTGCTCGATCTGCTGGCCGATGACGATGGCTTGAGCCTGATGGAAGATTATGACCACTCGTTCTATGAGTGGGCCGCGGCGGAGGGCGACAGCGCTTCTGAGGCACCCCCGGAGGCCAGCGGCTGATGCCCCTCGCGGGCGGCCAGCGCGCCTACGCCGCATGCGGCCTTCTCATCGGTGTGGTGCTTGCTTGTGGCGTCCTGCCCGCCGCGGCTTTGCGTGCCGACGAGCCGCAGCGGCCGGAGAGCCCGCCGCCGCCACCACCGCCCGATGCCGATCTGATCGAGTTCCTGGGCAGCATCGGCTCCGAAGACGAGGACTGGCTCAACTATCTGGCGCAGACCGCTCCGCAGAAGCCCCCTGCACCGCCGCAGAGTCCGCCTCCACCGAGCGGAGGCAAGAACGACAATGAATAATCCGCGTTCGCTGCCGCTGGTTCTGACCTTGCTGCTGTCGCTGTTCGTGGCCGCGCATGCCCATGCGCAATCGGCCGCGGCAGCTCCGCCCGCGCCGGTCTCCTGGACGAGCCTTACTGCCGATCAGCAGAGGCTGTTATCCGGCTTTTCGGGACAGTGGAATACGCTGCCGCCGCAGCGCCAGCAGGCACTCGCACGCGGTAGCGAGCGCTGGCTGCACATGACACCGGATCAGCGCAGCGCGGCACGCGACCGGTTCCAGCGTTGGCAGGCGTTGCCGCCCGGTAGGCGTCAGGAGCTGCGGCAGCGGTGGGAGCAGTTCCGCTCGCTGCCGCCGGAGCGGCAAGAGGCGGTGCGCGAGAACTTTCGCAGATTCAGAAGCCTGCCGCCCGAGCGGCGGCGCGAGCTGCGTCAGCAGTGGCAGCGGGCGACCCCCGCGCAGCGTCAGCAGATGCTGCAGCAGTTGCGGCAGCACCCACCATCGCATCCACACATGAGACCGCAGACGTTCAGGCCCGCTGGGCACTCATACCACATGCCGACCCGGGCACATTACTGAGCACTCTTCATCTCTGCCGCACGGGGATCGGCACGTTGCATACGTCGATCCGATCTGCAGGTACCTTGTACCATGCCTCGCGCCGATTCCGGCGCGACTCCACCAGCTCGGCGAATGAATGCGAATCGGTGTTCATCACCTCGAGCTGAGTGCGCTGAGCGAGGGGGACGTCGGCGGCGACGCGCATTGACTTGATCGGCGCGCGCTGCTGCGGCTGCTCGTAGAAGCCGAGCGGACCACCACCGCGCGGCAACGAGGCGAGCAGCTCCATGCCCTGCACGACCCGTCCCACGAGCGTCGCGTTGCGATCGAGTTGACGCGGCGCCTGGCCAATGACGACGTAGAGCTCGCTGCCGTTGCCGCTCTCGACGTCATCGCCGCGGCCGACACCGACCATTCCGTAGCAGTGCACGAGCCATCCACGTCCGATCTTCGGATCGCGCGCCGCCGGGAAACCCCCGGAGAAGCCGGTATCGGGAGCGTAGGTATCAGGATCGGGTAGCCGCGCGTAAGTCATGTCCTTGGCCGCGACGATGAACTCGGCCGGCAGCGTCCGCTCGGCCGTTCCGAGCGGCTTCGTGTTGTCGGGATCGCCCCATTGCGCCACGAAGTCGTCCTGCAAGCGATCGATCGCCAGCCCGTTGAAGAAGCCTTCGCGCACCAGGGTCTTGATGTTGGCAACGTGCAGCGGAGCGAACCTCGGCGCGAGCTCGATCACCACCCTGCCCGTCGCCAATTCCAGGTAAAGCGTGTTCTCTGGATCGAGGGCGGTCCACTCGGAGGGCTTCGAAGCGGCGAGTATCTCCGCCATGGTGGGTGGCTTGCGGGCCGGTGCCGATTGCGCCGGACACGCAAGCGGCAGGAGCGCAAGCACAATGGCCGCGCCCAAGGAGGCTGTCGGGCATCGCATCGGCGAAGTGTACGCTGCCGAGATGACCCGTGGCGGACTCAGCGCGGCCGCAGGCTCAACGGGGCACGATGATTGCGGCAAGCGTCGATCGGCGAGTGGCGCCGGTACGGCACGGTCCGTGCTCAACCGCGAGGCTGTTTGTCACGGACGCAACCCAGGATTCACAGAGAGGTATTTATGAATCGTAGCTTGGCGTTAATCTCCATCGTCGCCTTGATGCTCGCGGCCGGCTGCTCCAAGCAGGAATCGTCCGCTCCGGCGTCGAGCCCACCGGACAATACGAGCAGCACGCCGCCGAGCAATGCGGCACCCGACAACACCACCCCGGGCGGCGCGCCCAGCACGACCCCTGGTGGCGCACCGCCGGAGGGAACTACACCGCCGGCCAACCCGAACACGACGCCTCCTCCGGGCGGCACGGCGCCTCCGAATGGGCAGAACCCGCCGCCAGGTGGCACGTCGAACCAGTAGCCCCGATCGGAAGGCAAGATGGGCGCGCGGCCCCAGCCGCGCGCCCCAGAACAACGACGGCGTCGTCGCGACTGCCCAAGGGTGGTCATTGGGCGCGGCCCGCGTCGAGCTCATCGGCGGCCCCGCTGTACATGGGCCGTCTCAGCTTCCAGCGCCGGTGTGACCAGGTCCAGTCGGCCGGACTCGCGCAGATCTGAGCCTCCACTAGCCTCGCGTAACGCTCGGTCACGTCTCCGGGCGTGAGCGTCTCGCGTGCTGCGGCGATGGGCTCGAACGCGATCTCGTAGTGGCCGCGTGCGAGGCGTCGTGCGGCCACGAAGACCACGGCATAGCGGGTGACCTGGGCAATCTTCTCGGGACCCATGTAGAACGCCGTCGGCCGGTGCAGAAACTGCGTCCACCATTTGTAATCGCTGGTGACCGGCTCCTGATCGGCGACCATTGCGATCGCGCGTACGGCCTTGCCTGTGCGCAGGATGCTCGCGAGCAGGTCCTTGGCGGGCACCAGCAAGCCGCCAAAGCGGGTTCGCAGCGCACGCATCAGGCGCTCGGCGCGCGCTGCGTGCAGCGGTTTGTACGCGGCCTCGAGCGCGGCACCGAGCTGCAGGGACAGCGCGAGCAGCATCCATTCCCAGTTGCATTGATGAGCCGCGACCAGCAACACGGAGCGGCCTGCATGGAGCTCGTCCCGCACGACGCTGAAATTGCGCAACTGCACGCGGCGCTCGAGCTCGGCCCGTGTGAGCGTCGCGGATTTCACGATCTCGGCGAGCAGCTCGCCGAGCCGCGCATAGTAGTCACGCTCGATCGCGCGCCGCTCGGGCGCGCTCAGCTCGGGAAAGGATCCCGCGACGTTGGCGCGCACGACGGCGAGCCGATAGCGCAGCACCCGGTGGGCGAGCCACGCCACGCCCGCGGCGCAAGCATATAGAACGCTCCAAGGCAGCCGCGACAGCGCTCTGAGCCACCACGGCAGCTGCGTTGCCGAAGTGGGTGGGTCCTTCTGCCGCATGCTCACGAAGCTGCTGATCTCGGACCCCGATTGTAAGGGTAATCACCGCCGGCGCACGGTACGTGGGTGCGCTTCTTGCTGTGAGCGCCTCATGACCTCTGTGCTGCGCACCCGATGAAAGGCGCGCGCCGCTATCCACCGCTCGCTGACTACGCTCTGATCGGTGATTGTCACTCCGCGGCGCTCGTCTCGCGCCGTGGCTCGATCGACTGGTGCTGTCTGCCGCGCTTCGATTCCGACAGCTGTTTCGGCAGGCTGCTCGATTGGCGCGCCGGCGGGTACTTCGAGATCACGCCGCAAGTGCGCTGCAGGGTGCGCCGGCGATACCTGCCGAACAGCCTGATTCTCGAGACGACGTTTTCCGCCGGTCGCAACGAGGCGCGCTTGCTCGACTTCTTCGCGATGCGCAAGGGCGGGCGCCGGCGGCCGCGACGCGAGCTACTGCGGGTGATTCAAGGTGTACGGGGCACGGTGCGCTTCGACGTGCGGCTCTTGCCGCGCTTCGATTTCGGCGCAGTGAAGCCGTGGATCTACCGCGTCGAACGGCGGGCGTACGTCGCCGCGGGCGGCGATACGGGGCTTCTGATCGGGGGCGACGTGCGCCTGCTGCACGATGAGGCCGGACACGCTCTGTCTGCGCAGGTGGCGGTCACAAGAGGCATGCGCCGCTACCTTGCGGTGCAATTCGTAGCTCCTGAGGATCTGGATGATGCGAGCACTCAGACCGAGTCGCGCGCGACCCTCGCGCATCACTTCGAGGAAACGCTCGCTTGGTGGCAGAGCTGGGCAGCCAAGCTCGTCTATCCCCAGACCTCTGAGGTTGGTCTCGTACGCTCGGCCATTGTGCTCAAAGCACTCACCCACGCGCCAACCGGCGCGATCGTCGCTGCGCCCACTACCTCGCTGCCCGAGCAGGTCGGAGGCCCGCGCAATTGGGATTATCGCTTCAGTTGGCTGCGTGACTCGGTCTTCACCGTGCGTGCGCTCTCGGCGCTCGGGCTGGAGGCGGAGGCCGATGGCTTTCGCCGCTTCATCCAGCGAACCACCGCGGGAAACGTCGAGGATCTGCAGGTTCTGTATGGCGTCGACGGCAAGCGCCGCCTGAGCGAACAGGAGCTGAAGCATCTCGAGGGCTGGCGCGGCTCGCGTCCCGTGCGTATCGGCAACGACGCGTCGTGTCAGTATCAGGCAGACATGTACGGGCTGGTGCTCGAGTTGTTCTGGCGCTGGAGCGAGCGGGGCTCCGCGCAAGCCGAGCGCTACTGGAGCTTTCTCAGCTGCCTCGTCGAGGCGGCCATCGCCAGATGGCGTCTGCCGGACCGCGGAATGTGGGAGGTGCGCTCCCGACCGCGCCATTTTGTGAACTCTAAAGTGATGTGCTGGGCCGCCGTAAATCGCGGTGTGGCGCTGGCCGAGAAGCAGTCTCTGCCGGCACCCTTGCAACGCTGGCGGCGCGCGCGTGCGGAGATGCGCAGGGCGATCGAGTCGCGCGGCATGGATCACCGTCGAGGGATCTTCGTACAGAGCTTCGGCGCCACCGCCGTCGACGCCGCCCTGCTGCTGTTGCCGAGCGTTGAGTTCGTGACTTACGAGGACGAGCGCATGCGGCGCACCGCCGAGCAGATCCGTCAGGAGCTGAGCGTCGGAGGTCTCATCCTGCGCTATCGCACGCGGGATGGTCTGCCGCGCGGGGAGGGCGTGTTCCTCGCCTGCACGTTCTGGCTGGCCGAGTGCTTTGCACATCAGGGACGCACGCGCGAGGCGCGTGCACTGTTCACGCGAGCCTGCGCCTGCGCCAACGATCTGGGCCTGTTCGCCGAGGAGTACGCGCCTCATGGACGGCAGCTGCTCGGTAACTTCCCGCAGGGACTTACGCATCTCGCGCACATCTCGGCGTCGCTCGCACTGGAGCAAGCATGAGGCTGTACGCCGTCAGCGGGAGCTCCGTCCGAAGGCCCTGCGCAGCTCACCTACGGATCGGACTTGCGCGCTTGGTGGGCACTGCGCTTGCTGCAGCTTGGGAGTGACGCTCGGTGCAGCCCGAGCTGTCGGCGCATCTACTTACAAGGCTTTCGAGGAGGCCACATGGGACAGGCACATCCAAGTCATGCAGAACGCATTGCGTCGCTTCGCGCCCGGGCGCGTGAGGAGATTACCAAGGGCGCCATCACGAAGGACTATGCCCTCGATCGCACGCAGGTGATCTCCATCCTGAATCAGGCGCTCGCGACCGAGCTGGTGTGTACGCTGCGCTACCGCTTCCACTATTTCATGGCGACCGGGATTCACTCGCAGGCCGTCAAGGAGGAATTCAAGGAGCACGCCGCCGAGGAGCTGGAGCATGCCGAGCGCATCGCCGAGCGCATCAAACAGCTCGGTGGCAAGCCCGAGATGAATCCGGACGTACTATCCAGCCTGAGCCATAGCGAGTACAAGGAAGGCACCTCGCTGGCGGATATGATTCGCGAGGACCTGATCGCCGAGCGTATCGCCGTGGAGAGCTACCGGGAGATCGTGCGCTTCTTCGGCGAGCGCGATCCGACATCACGCATTCTGATGGAGGAGATCCTTGCGAAGGAGGAGGAGCACGCCGACGAGCTCACCGATCTGCTGTTCGCGGTGGAGCCGCAGACGGCGGGACATCCTCGGCCGCTGTATTTCCCCGACGAAGTTGCGGATGCCAAGACGCAGACCGGCGAGGCCAGTCGGCCGCGTCGCAGCTAGCGCGCCGCCGCACTCGCTGCGGGGTGGCTCCACATGGACGAGCAGGTGAGTGTCTTGCATCCATGGCGCGATGCGGCGGCACTCTGGGCTCTGATTCGCGATAGTGCCTACGCCTGGGCGGACGATCGGGCTCCCCGCAAAGGGGCGGCGCTCGCCTACTACACGGCATTCTCGCTCGCGCCGATTCTCATCATCGCGGCCGCGATCGCGGGCACGATCTTCGGCGAGCAGGCGGCGCGCGGCGAGATCTACGAGCAGATGAAGGATCTGCTCGGCCCGTCGGGCGCGATGGTCGTGCAGACGATGATCGCCAGCGCCGGTCAGCGCGGCCATGGCACGGTGGCGACGATCATCGGCGTGATCACGCTCGCCGTCGGCGCCACGAGCGCCCTCGCGGAGCTCAAGGACGGGCTCGATCAGATCTGGAACGCGCCAGCGCCTGCCTCCAAGGGGTTCTGGCAATACCTCTGGGATTTCGTACGCACGCGGCTCCTGTCGATCAGCATCATCCTGACTCTCGGCTTCCTGCTGCTGATCTCGCTGGTGCTGAGCGCCGTGCTCGCCGCGCTGGCGCATCGCTGGGGTGCGACGAGCGTGATGCTCCAGGCACTGAATTTCGCCCTTTCCTTCGGTCTCGTCGGTGCACTGTTCGCGACCATCTACAAAGTTCTGCCGTCTGTGCCGATCGCATGGCGCGACGTTTCCGTCGGGGCCATCGTCACCGCGCTGCTCTTCAATATCGGCAAGCACCTGATCGGCGTGTATCTGGGGAACAGCGCGGTCACCTCCATGTACGGGGCTGCGGGCTCGCTCCTCGTAGTTCTGGTCTGGGTCTACTATTCCGCGCTTATCTTTCTCTACGGCGCCGAGTTCACGAAGGTCTACGCGTACCGTTTCGGATCGCTGCGCGGCGCGCGCCCCTGTGTCGATCCGTCTGCCCGCAAGCCATGAGTCCGCGGCGAGGGCTCCGTTCTTGATTCCCGGCGCCCGATCGGACAGGCTAGCAATCCGCATGTAGATCCGCCGCGAGCACTGCGACACCATGAGAGCCTGGGAAACTGCCGCTGTCGTCGCGGACACCCTCTCCGCGCAAGCGCTTCTCGGTCGGCTGGCCTCGGAGGGGATAACCGCACGGCTGCAGACCGATACGGCATTGCTGGGAGCCGTGCGCCAGTGTGCCATTCAGGTGCCGCGCGAGCTGATCCAGCGCGCCCGTTACGTGCTCTGGGGGACGCAATTCTCGGATGAGGAGCTCGCCGCGCTTGCCACTGGCGAGGGCGGCGAGGATCCTGCATGACGCTGGCCGCAGGATTTCTTTGCACCGACGGCGTCGTCGTCGCTCGGGCGACGGAGCGCTCCGGTAGCGCCGCGAAGTGGACCCCGACGGAGATCTTTGTCGGCAGCGGTTCCGGCTACGAGATCGCGGTGACCGGCATCGGAAACGCGGCACTCATCCGCATGGCGGCCGATCAGCTGCTCGAGCGCTCCCTCGAGGGCGACGAGGACCTGTCGGAGCTGTGGGAGGAGTGCGAGCGGCTGGTGAATCGGCTCTCCAAGAAGTACATCTTCTGTTACGGGGAGCGTGATCCGGAGCGACCGCAGCTACAGTTGCTCGTCGCGGCCCGCATGCGCGAGCAGGGCTCGAGACTGCTGCTGCGAAGCGATGCCAACCGCATCGCGAAGAGCGATGGCTTCGAGGTACTCGGTCACGGAAGTGAGCTCGCGCGCAGTGTCACCTCCTGGCTCTACGAGCCTGGGCTCACGGTGAGCGTGGTCGCGCGCCTCGTTACCCATATCGTTCACTGGACTGCGGAGCACGTCCCCGGTTGCGGACGCACTACCCAAGTCCTGTGCCTCTCGGGCGCTGCGCAGACACCCAAGCCGGTGCACGCGCCTGCCGAGGAGGAGTTCTTCTGGGGGCTCAATCGGCTGCTGCAGCCGATCATCACCGGCTGCATCGACGAGCGCATCACGGACGTGCAGTTCGACGACCGGCTGCGTTGGTTCGAGGAGCGGCTGTCAGCCGTACGCCAGGCCGGTGGCGCAGAAAGGCGGCCGGAAGCCGATAGTCCGGTCGTATCGCGACCCAAGCTCTGAAGCGCCGACCTCAATGAGCGCTCAGGATCTGTCGGCTGCCATCACTGCCGCATTCATCGTCGGCATGATCTGGCTGCGCACGCGGATGCAGTACGCGGGTCGCAAGGTCGGCACCTTGAGGCTGAGAGCGGCGGGCCGCACGTATTTCGCCGCTGTAGTGCTGCTGCTCGCGGTGGGCTGGTTCGCCGCGCCCGCGCTGGGCCACTCGGCGTGGCCGGGCGCCGGATCCATGATCCTGCGCGTACTCTGGTTCCTGGCGACCTATTATGTGTTCATCATCGTGCACCGCGTGTTACAGCGCCGTCGCATCGATGTCTTTGGCGGTGAGGCCTCGTGAGCAGCCCCGACTCATCGGCTCCGGAGACATCGATCGACATCGAGGCTGCGCGGTGTGCAACGCCGGAGCTCGTCCACGCGTTCGGACGCTTGCTGCCGCAGCTGTCCTCGTCGACGACGTCGGTGTCGCCGGAGGCGCTCGAGTCGATCATCGCCACTCCCGGCACCACACTGCTCATCGCACGCGATCGGGACGCAGGCGGACGCATCGTGGGAACGCTGACGCTGGTCATGTTCCGTATTCCGACGGCGCTGCGGGCGTGGATCGAGGACGTCGTGGTCGACACCGAGGTGCGCGGACGTGGCATCGGCGAGGCATTGACCTTGGCGGCGGTGCGCCTGGCGCAGGAGCGCGGCGCGAAGACCATCGATCTCACTTCCCGGCAGTCCCGACAGGCGGCGCACCGCCTGTATGAGAAAGTCGGCTTTCAGATTCGCGACACGAGCGTGTATCGCTACAAGATGTAGCGGCGCTACAGGATGTAGCGGCTCAAATCCTCGTCCTTGACGAGATTGCCGAGATGATCGTCGACGTACCTGGCGTCGATCGACACCGTGCCACTCTGCTCGGCGGTATAGTACGAGACGCTCTCGAGCAGCCGCTCCATGACGGTATGCAGGCGTCGCGCGCCGATGTTCTCGGTGCGCTCGTTCACTTGGAAAGCGATCTCCGCTATGCGGCGCACACCGTCGGGCGCGAACTCGACATTGATGCGCTCGGTAGCGAGCAACGCCTTGTATTGCGTGGTGAGCGAGGCGTCGGGCTCGGTCAGGATGCGCACGAAGTCCTCGACCTTCAGCGAATCGAGCTCGACGCGGATGGGCAATCGTCCCTGCAGCTCCGGGATCAGGTCCGATGGCTTCGACAGGTGAAAAGCGCCGGAGGCGATGAAGAGAATGTGGTCGGTCTTGATGGGACCGTACTTGGTGGTGACGGTGGAGCCTTCCACGAGAGGCAGCAGATCGCGCTGCACGCCCTCGCGTGAGACATCGGCCCCGAGGGTCTCCTGCCGGCGCGTGACCTTGTCGATCTCATCGATGAACACGATACCGTTCTGCTCGGCGTTCGCGAGCGCCTGCACCTTCAGCTCATCCTCATTGATGAGCTTGGAGGCTTCTTCGTCGGTGAGCAGCTTGAGGGCCTCCGTGACTTTCACCTTGCGGGTGCGCGTGCGATTGCCGCCGAGGCTCTGAAACATCGACTGCAGCTGCTGCTGCATCTCCTCCATGCCGGGCGGAGCCATGATCTCCACGCCCATGGGCATTGCGCGCAACTCGACCTCGATCTCTCGCTCATCGAGCTCACCCTGGCGCAGCATCACCCGGAACTTCTGCCTCGTCTCCGCATCGCGCGGCTGCACGGGCTCGTCCGTGGAGAAGCCCATCATGCGCGGCCTCGGCAGCAGTGCGTCGAGCACGCGCTCTTCGGCCGCATCGAGCGCCCGCTGCCGTACCTTGTCCATCTCCTGCTCGCGCGTCATCTTGACGGCTACGTCGGCGAGCTCCTTGATGATGGAGTCCACGTCCCGGCCGACATAGCCCACCTCGGTGAACTTGGTCGCTTCCACCTTGACGAAGGGCGCGTTCGCGAGCTTCGCGAGGCGGCGCGCGATTTCCGTCTTGCCGACTCCCGTCGGCCCGATCATCAGGATGTTCTTCGGCGTGATTTCCTGGCGCAGCGGCTCACCGACCTGCATGCGCCGCCAGCGGTTGCGCAGGGCAATCGCTACCGCGCGCTTGGCGGCGTCCTGGCCGACGATGTGCTTGTCCAGCTCCTGGACGATCTCGCGGGGAGTGAGCGCTGGGGCCATGCGCGCGCTACTAGCTACTTAATCTCGTCGATCACGAGATTGCGGTTGGTGTAGATGCAGATGTCCGCGGCGATCGTGAGCGCGCGCTCGACGATGCTGCGTGCATCGAGGTCGGAGCCCTCGACGAGGGCACGTGCGGCCGCGAGTGCGTACGAGCCACCCGAGCCGATCGCCGCGACGTCGTGCTCCGGCTCGATGACATCGCCATTGCCCGATATTACGAACAGCTTGTCCCGATCGCCGACCAAGAGCAGCGCCTCGAGTCGCCGCAGGTAGCGATCGGAGCGCCAGTCCTTGGCAAGCTCGATCGCTGCCCGCGTGAGATTGCCGTACTTCTCGAGCTTGCCTTCGAAACGCTCGAACAACGTGAAGGCATCCGCCGTGCCGCCGGCGAAGCCTGCCAGCACCTTGTCGTTGAAGAGGCGGCGCACTTTGCGCGCATTGCCCTTCATGACCGTGTTCGCGAGCGTGACCTGACCGTCGCCGCCCATGGCAATGGCGCCGTTACGGCGCACGGCCAGGATCGTGGTTCCGTGAGCCTCGAATGTCATGCTTTCTTGCGTGCTCTGGGGTGGGTCTGGTCGTAGATGCGGGCCAGATGCTGGAAATCAAGGTGCGTGTAAATTTGCGTGGTGGAGATATCCGCGTGCCCCAGGAGCTCCTGTACGCCCCGCAGGTTGCCGCTGGACTCGAGCAGATGCGACGCGAAGGAATGCCTGAAGAGATGCGGATGCACGTGTACGGGCAAGCCCTGTCGCCGTGCCCAGTAAGCGACCCGAGCCTGCACCGCGCGCCGCCCGAGGCGCCGCCCGCCCCGGCCGATGAATAGGGCCACGGCGCCCGCCGGCGCGAGCTGCCCGCGCTCGCGCAGCCAGCCCGTGAGCGCGACGCAGGCGAGACGTCCCACGGGAACAATGCGTGTCTTGCTGCCCTTTCCCAGCACGCGCACCGTATGGTCCTTCAGATCGAGATCGCCGAGATCGAGCGCGACGAGCTCTGCCAGGCGCAAGCCCGAGGAATACAGGAGCTCCATCATGGCGCGATCTCGAGCCACAAACGGGCCCCCGGGAGGGAGCTCGAGCAGGCGCGCCATCTGATCGGCGTCGAGCGTATGCGGCAGCCTGCGAGGCGCCTTGGGCGCGTGCACGTCGTGAGCCGCATTGCCGCGCAGCACCCGCTCACGCACCAGAAAAGCCAGGAAGCTGCGTACCGCGGACAGACGCCGCTGGATGCTGCGCGCACCCAGGCCCGCCGCATGCGAATGCGCCGCGAATACCCTCACGTGCTGGCTGTCGACGTCGTTCCAGCCGGCGAGACCGTGAGCGCCGCAGAAGCGTGCGAACGCCGAGAGATCGCGGGCGTAGCCCGCATCGGTGTGGGGGGACAGGCGCCTTTCCGTCGATAGATGGCGTCGAAAACGCGCCAGCCATTCGAGGGCCGTCGCGCTCATCGCGTGAGCAGCGCGTGCCGCCCGCGGCGGCGAGTGCCTAGGCACGCAGCAGCGCGTCGCTGATCAGGTCGCCTACGCGCGCCAGAAACTCTGTGCTCATACCGGGGTGGAAGCGGTCGCGCTCGGTGCTGCCGAGCGCGAGCAGCCCGAGCGCGCCTTTCTCCCCGAGCGGCACCAGGGCGACTGAGCCGATGTCGTCGGCATCGGCTCCAAAAAGGAATTCACGCTGCGAGTCGCGAGCCTGGCCGCAGCGCGGCTTGGCGTTTGCGAACAGCGACTCGAACGACTTGAGGTTGGCGTCCTCCGCCGTCACTACACGCAGGAAACGCTGCGAAACCGTGCCACCGTCGGTCGTGATCAGGACCAGCACGGCATGGAAGGCGTCGAAGTCCTCGCGCAGGCTCGCTTCAATCTGCTCGATGGCGGCTGCACGCGTGGGGGCGCGCAGCAGGCGCCGAGTCAAGCGGTGCATCCGCTCCGCCACCGCATCGTTGGCGCGTGCGACCTTGACGAACTCGGCGAGCTTTTGCTCGAGCGCCGCCTGGCGATCGCGCAGCACCTCTACCTGCCGTTCGATCAGCGAGATGGTCGAGCCGCCGCGGGCATGCGGCAGGCGCAGCCGCGCGAGCAGCGGCTGGTGACGCTCGAAGAACTCGGGATTCTGCTGCAGATAGCGCGCCACCGAATCTTCCTCGGCTTGCGCCGCGGTCACGCCGCGAGCCTCACGTGTAGTCATGTCCTTCGAACCCCTTGAGATTGCGTTGTCACGTTCCTGCGCCTGGGCTGCTCGGCAGCTCGACGTGGCCCTCGAATGCAACCACCGCCGGACCCGTGAGCCACACGGGAGTGCCGGGCCCTTCCCAGTTTACGCGTAACTCACCGCCGCGCACCTGCACGCTCACGTCCGAGCCGAGCAGCCCGCGCGAGCGTCCGATGGCGACTGCCGCGCACGCCCCGGTGCCGCAGGCGAGGGTCTCCCCGACGCCACGTTCGTACACGCGTAGGCGGATGTTCGCTCGATCGACGACCTGCATGAAACCTACGTTGACGCGCGCTGGAAAGCGCCTGTGGTTGCCGATTGCCGAGCCGAGCCGCTCCACCGCAGCGTCATCGACGGATTCCACGGTGAGCACGGCGTGGGGATTGCCCATCGATACCGCACCGATCTCCATCCGGTTCCCAGCGACTTCCAGAGTGTAGGACTGCGCCTGTTGCTCGGCGTCGAACGGCAGGGACTCGGGAGCAAAGTCCGGGATGCCCATCTCGACCGCGACCACATCGGGCGCCAGGATCTGTGCCGGTACCAGTCCACCGAGGCTGTCCATCAGAATCACCTGGTTGAGTGGCACGCGTCCGCGCCGGTGTGCGAGCGCTGCGATACAGCGCGCGCCATTGCCGCACTGCTCGACCTCGTCGCCGTCGGCATTGAAGATCCGGTAGTAGAGGTTGGTTCCAGGGCGCCGCGGCTCCTCGAGCACCAACGCCTGATCGAAGCCGATTCCGGTATGCCGAGCCGCGAGGGAACGGAACTGTGCCGCATCGGGCAACGGCGTTTCCAGCGGTGCATCGAAGACGATGAAATCGTTACCGAGCCCATGCATCTTCGTGAAGTCGATGCGCATCGGACCGTTGGATCCCCCGCCATGCAGGTCGTGGAAAAATCATATCATGGCTTTCCAGGGAAATTCGGTGATCGACCAGCGCCATACCGTGCTGTTGAAACCCCACGAGCGGCGCATCAGCGCGAGCGCGGAGCGCTCGGTGCTGGATGCCGCACTCGACTCGGGACTCAATCTGCCGCACAGCTGCAAGTCCGGGCATTGCAGTTCCTGCAGTGCGCGCCTGCTCGCAGGGGAGATCGCGTACCCGCACGGCTTGCCGGTGGGCATCACCGAACAGGAGGCGGCGGCGGGCTTCGTGTTGCTGTGCCAGGCCCGGCCCCGGTCGGACCTGACCCTCGAGGTGCGACTCGTCGCAAGCGCCGCGACGGCGGAGATCAAGACCTTGCCGTGCAGGATCGCGCGCATGCGCCGCCTCGCACCCGATGTCATGCAAGTGCTGCTGCGCTTGCCCTCCGTCGAGTCGCTTGCCTTTCAACCCGGCCAGTATCTGGATGTGCTGCTCGAGGACGGACGCCGGCGCAGCTTCTCGATCGCAAGTCCGCCGCACGACAGTGAGCTGCTCGAGCTGCACGTGCGGCACGCACCGGGCGGCCGTTTCACGGATCGGCTGTTCGGCACGCTCGAGCAGGGGGCGCTGCTCAAAATCGAGGGTCCGCTGGGGCAGCTCTGCTTCCGCGACGGCGCGCGTCCCGCCCTGCTGGTGGCCGGGGGCACGGGATTCGCGCCGCTCAAGTCGATGCTCCGGCACGCACTCGAGAAGGGCACGCCACGCGAGCTGCACTGCTACTGGGGTGCGCGCCGCCAGGTCGACCTGTACGAGGAGGAGCTGCTGCTCGAGTGGGTGCAACGCTACCCGCAATTGCACTTCGGCGCCGTCCTGTCGGAGGCCGCGAGCGTCGCGAAGCCACACCAGCGGCTCGGCTGGGTTCACGAAGCAGTCCTCGCGGACCATGCCAGCCTCGATGCGTATGAGCTCTACGCAGCGGGGCCGCCGCCGATGATCGACGCGATCCGCGCGAGCTTCCCCGCACGCGGACTCGATCCCGAGCGGCTACACTTCGATTCGTTTGACTACGCGAGGTGACTCCTCAGATCCGGAAGCGCTCGCGCAGCTCGCCCGCCATGCGCCGGCTGACCTGCAGCGGCTGCTCGCAGCCGCGCACGCGCACGAAGTACTGTCCCTCACCGCTGCGCTCGATGACATCGAGGTGGCGGGTGCTCACGAGCGCGTTGCGATGGATGCGCACGAACAGCTCGCCGAACTCCTCCTCGAGCGTACGCAGCGAGTCCTCGATGAGATCCTCGCCTTGCGCATGGCGCACCGTGGTGTATTTCTGCTCGGCGAAGAAGAACAGGATCTCCTCGATCGGGATGAGGCGCACTCCGTCGCGATTGCGCGCGGCGATGTGCGTACGGCGCGTGGCAGCCGCCGCCGCGACGGCGCGTAGCTCTCGACCCGTGAGGCGCGCGGCCTGCGCCAGCGCGGCGGCCAGCTTTTCCTTGCGCACCGGCTTGAGGAGGTAGCCGATGGCTTGAGCATCGAAGGCCTCGATCGCGTACTCATCGTAGGCAGTCGTAAAAATGACCGCCGGCGGGCGCGCGAGCGTGCTGAGGTGGTGCGCGGTCTCGATGCCGTCCATGCCCGGCATGCGCACATCGAGCAGCACCACCGACGGGGAGAGACTCGTTGCGAGCTGCAGCGCCTGCTCGCCGGTCGCGGCCTCGCCGGCGACCTCGGCACTGTCTATCTCCGCCAGCAGCGCGCGCAGCCGCTCGCGCGCTGGCAGCTCATCATCGACGATCAAGACGTGCAGGGCGCTCATGCCGTCAGCCGCGCCTGCGACTCCACGTGCGGGAAGCGCAGCGTCACGATGTATTCCGAGTCGAAGCGTCCCGCCTTCACCAGCGCGCGGTCGCCGTACATGAGGGTGAGGCGCTCGCGGATGTTCGCCAGTGCGAGGCGGTTGCCCGAGCGTCCCGCCTCCCCCTCGATGACCGGGTTGCGCACCACGATCGTGATCAGACCGCCCGACAGCTCGCCCGTGATAGTCACCGTGCCACCCTCGGAGCGTGGCTCGATGCCGTGGTAGATGGCGTTCTCGAGCAGCGGCTGCAGCATGAGACCAGGCACCAGCGCCTGACTCGGCAGCTCATCGGTGCTCCACTGCACGCGCAGCCGCTCACCTAGGCGCAGCTGCTCGATCCGCTGATAGATCCGTGCCACCTCCAGCTCTTCCTGCAGAGTAATGGTGTTGCGCTTGTCGCTGAGGGAGGCGCGGAACAGGTCGGCGAGGTCCTGCACGGCTTGCTCCGCGCACGCCGGGTCCGAGCGCGTGAGCGCCGCGATCGTGTTCATGCTGTTGAAGAGAAAATGCGGGCGGATGCGCGCTTGCAGTGCATGCACGCGGGCGCGGGCCTGCATCTCGAGATTGCGCCGCCATTCGTGCGTCACGTAAAAGTACCGCTGCGCCAGTCCAGTCACGATCACGCAGATGAGGACGTTGCGTGCCACGAAGCCACGCGCCTCTTGCGGGAAAAGCCCGGTCGCGCCCGCCGCCTCGATGAAGGCGCTGCGGCCGGCGATGAGTGCGGCCGCCGATACCACGGCCACGAGTGCGCAGACGAGCAGCATCACGAGCGCCGAAGCCTTGGGGACGCTCAGGGCGGCGAGCCGCGGACGCAGCGAGCACAGCAGCGCCGCGCCCAGCAGCCCGATCCATAGCAGGAAGGTCGAGGTACGCGCGAGGTCGGTCCAGAACGT
>Ga0335077_10000359_pt1 | contig 49405 bp, 47 predicted proteins | sample Lox_Sample_31_FD_207151 | JGI IMG/M metagenome (GOLD analysis project Ga0335077, IMG submission 207151) | Soil microbial communities from Loxahatchee National Wildlife Refuge, Florida, United States - Lox_Sample_3.1 | ecosystem: Environmental > Terrestrial > Soil > Wetlands | place: USA... | reverse complement strand
CGATCCTCGACACGCGCGGCGACGCGGTCACCTACGACCCGGAGCGCCTGAGCATGGAGCGGAGCGCGACGGCGTTCACCGCAGCCGACCGCATCGGGCAGCTCGCGGTGCAGGTCAACGACATCGCAGACTCGCGGCGGATGCTCGCGAAGCACCGGCACCTGAGCGTCGAGCCGCCGCCGCGGCCGTCGGACCCGCTCGAGCTGGGGCCGCCCCAATGACGTTGTGGTCGGGCCGCGTGGGCTCGCAGCTCGCGCCGGAGGTGTGGGAGTTCCTCAAGGCCGACGACGCCGAGCTGCTCCCGTACGACTGCGAGGCGACGCTGCTGCACGCCGGGCGGCTCCACGACGCCGGGATCCTCGACGACGCGGAGCTCGTAGAGGTGCGCGAGACGCTCGCGCGGCTCGATGCGGTCGATCCCGCCGCCGAGGACGTGCACTCGTTCATCGAGGCCGAGCTCGGCGAGGTCGGGCGCAAGATCCACGCCGGCCGCTCGCGCAACGACCAGGTCGCGGCCGCGTTCCGGCTCTATGTCGCCGACGCGTGCGTGGACGCCGACGCGGCGCTCGTCGCGTTCGCCGGCGCGATCCTCGACCGTGCCGCCGAAGAGGCCGGCACGGCGATGCCCGGCTACACGCACCTTCAGCGTGCGCAGCCGGTGACGCTCGGGCACCACCTGCTCGCGTGGGCGGAGATGCTCGAGCGCGACCGCGCGCGCTTCGCATTCGCGCGGGCGCAGGCGTCGCCGTCGCCGCTCGGCGCGGGCGCGCTCGCCGGCTCGACGCTGCCCCTGCCGGCGCCGCCGAGTCCGATGCGCAACTCGCTCGACGCCGTCGCCGACCGCGACTTCGCGCTCGACTACCTCTACGCCGCCGCCGTGCTGTTCACGCACCTGTCGCGGATCGGCGAGGAGATCGTCCTCTGGACCTCGTCCGAGTTCGGCTTCGCGCGCCTCCCCGAGGAGGCGGCGACCGGGTCGTCGATGATGCCGCAGAAGCTCAACCCCGACGTCGCCGAGCTTGCGCGCGGCAAGGCCGGCACGGCGATCGGCCGGCTCGCCGGGCTGCTCGCGACCGTGAAGGGGCTCCCGCTCGCCTACGACCGCGACCTCCAGGAGGACAAGCCGCCGGTGTTCGCGGCCCGGCGCGACGTCGCCGGCGCGCTCGCGGCGCTGACCGTGCTCGTCGCAGGCCTCGAGCTCGACCGCGGCCGCCTCGCCGCGGCCGCGTCCGATCCGCTGCTGCTCGCGACGGACGCCGCGGAGGCGCTCGTTCGCGAGGGCGTCCCGTTCCGCGACGCGCACGAGCAGGTGGCCGCGTCGGTGCGCGACGGGAGCTTCGAGCCGCCGCCGCCCGCGCCGCGGCTCCCCGATGTCGCAGCCGCCGTCACCGAAGCGAAGGAGCGCTGGTCATGAGTGCACTCTCCGAAGGCGTGTCCCTGGCGGGACGCGACCTGCTGAGGATCTCGGATCTCTCGCCGGCCGAGGCGACGGCGATCCTCGACCTCTCCGTCGAGCTGCGCGCGAACCCGAAGCAGCCGCTCGCGCCCGGCGCGACGCTCGGCATGTACTTCTCGAAGCACTCGACGCGCACGCGCGTGTCGTTCTCCGTCGCGATGACGCACATCGGCGGCTCGGCGATGCCGCTGACGCCGGAGGAGCTCCAGCTCTCGCGCGGCGAGTCGCTGCGCGACACGGCGCAGGCGCTCTCGCGCTACCTCGACGCGCTCGCGGTGCGGACCGGCGAGCACGCGGAGCTCGAGGCGTGGGCCGAGTGGGCGACGATCCCGGTGATCAATGCGCTCACCGCCGACGAGCATCCGTGCCAGGCGCTCGCCGACGCGCTGACGATGCGCGACCGGATCGGCTCGCTCGACGGCGTTCGCGTCGCCTGGGTCGGCGACGGCTCGAACGTGCTCGTCTCGCTGGCCGCGCTCGGCAAGCTGCTCGGCTACGAGGTCGTCGCCGCGTGCCCGCCCGGCTACGAGGCGCCGAGCGTCGAGACCGTCGGCGACGCGCGCGAGGCGGTCGAGGGCGCCGACGTCGTCTTCACCGACACGTGGACGAGCATGGGCCAGGAGCACGAGCGGGCGAAGCGGCTCGAGGACCTCGAGTCGTACCGACTCGACGGGGCGCTGCTCGCGCACGCCTCCCCCGACGCGTTCGTCATGCACTGCCTTCCTGCGCATCCGGGCGAGGAGATCACCGCAGACGTCCTCTACGGCGAGCGCTCCGCCGTGTGGGACGAGGCGGAGAACCGCCTGCACACGCAGAAGGCGCTGCTCGCGCTGCTGCTCGGCGTCGTGTAGGCGCCGGCTACTTCGGCGGGAGCGAGCGCGCGAAGAGGACGCCGCGGTCGACCCAGGCCGAGAGCGCCTTCTTCGTCGAGACGTCGTCGGCGGCGACGCGGAGCCAGCCCTGCATCGCCTTCCCGCGCATCACCGCCGTCTCGGCGGGCGTCGTGCGGACCAGCTCGTCCGACTCCTCCGGGTCGACGCGGACCAGCACCCCGCCCTGGCCGCTCGCGGCGATCGCCATGTTGCCGCGGACGAGGAAGGCGAGGCCGCCGAACATCGTCTTCTCGGCCAGGTCCGGCTCGCCGTCCACGAGCTGCCGGATCCGCCCGGCGAGCGCTTCGTCGTACGCCATACCCGATTATGCGCCGGCGCGCGTCCGCTCGGCGAGCTCGCCGAGCCGTGCGTCGACCGCCTGGAGCTGCGCACGGAGAGCGTCGAGCTCGTGCGACACCGGGGGTTCGCGCCCGGACGCGGCTTCCCTCCGTCTGCAGCGTCGCAATCAGGCGACGCCTGGATGCGTGGAACAGGGTCGCCCGCGCAGCGGCGGGCCGCAAGTGTGCCGTTCCCGCATCCGGGCGTCGGCATGAGCGTAGGTCTGCGCCGCGAGTCGCGCAAGCGTCGGTGCCGAGCGCTCTACAGTGGGAACTCGAGCCGGGCCGTCTCGCGTCCCGAGACGCTCGCACGGACGACGAGCACGCGTGCATCCGGCGGCGGGGCCGGATGGAACGAGTGCTCGACGAGCCAGCGGATGCCGGTCATCCCGTCCCAGCCCGGTCCGTGCCCGCCGCCGGGCTGATAGGCGGTACCGACGTCGTCCGACAGCTCGACGGTGACGCGGTACAGCACGTCGGTCGCGGGATTTCTCGGGAACGTCCCGGGCCTTGCCTGCTGGATCGTCACGTCGTAGGCGTCGCTCAGCTCACGCGTCGTCTCGGCCTCGACGCAGCCGACGCGCACCGCGACTCGTCGCGTCCAGACTTCCACGGGAAGCAGCACGAACTCGAATCCCTCGTCCCCGGCGAGAGTCGTCGCGTCCGCCGGGCCGATGATCCGGGGTGTGCGCGGCATGGAGACATCATGGCGGCGGGGCCGGAGCGCGATGCCCCGGCCCCGCCGCTCGCGTCTAGTGACGCAGGTCCGACAGCCAGTCGAAGTAGCGGGAGGTGAGGCTGCCCACTCCCGTCACGTTGTCCCAGCCGCGGTTCGTCGTCAGCGACGAGTCCTGGTCGAACGTCCGGACCGAGTAGAGGACGCCGCCGTCCGCGTTCTCGCCGTTCGCGTAGTCGGCGCGCGCGTTGCCGACGTCGCCCTGCGGCGTCACGTCGTAGAACTCGCCCGGAATGCGTGCGAGGAAGTAGACGAGCGGGTTCGCGAACCCGATCCGCCGTCCTCCCTCGTTCGCCTGCGCGACCGCCTCGGCACCGGCATAGAGCGGCGACGCGACACTCGTGCCGCCGATCCGGTACTCGCCGTAGTGGACGCCGGGCGGCCCGAAGCGGCTCGCCAGCGAGAAGGTCTGCGTCTCGCCGACGAGCATCCCCGTCGACGGATCGGCGTCCATGCCGACGTCCGGCACCGCGCGGCCGGAGACCTTGCCGACGATCCCGCGCTGGTACGCGGGCTCGGGGAAGAGCTGGCTGATCCCGCCGCCGGCCCCGCCCCAGAAGTCGACCAGGTTCCAGCTTCGCCCGTCGGACGAGAGCGCGTACTTCACGTTGCCCCAGCCGGTCTCGAACATGCGGTTGTCCCGCCGGTCGACCGCGAGCGTCGTGCCGCCGACCGCGGTCACCCACGGGTCGCTCGGCGGGTAGTCCGGCGCGGCGTAGCCCGTGTTCTCGAGCTCGTCGCCGTTGTCGCCCGAGGAGAACATGAAGCCGATCCCCTGGACGGCGCCCTGCTTGAAGACCGACTCGTAGGCGGCGATCGTCGCGTCGTCGATGTTCTGGACGAGGTTGCCGCTGTCGTCGATGGAGAACGTCACGTCGCCCCACGAGTTGGTGACGATCGACGCCTTGTTGTCGTGGACGATCTGCGCGAGCTGCGCGAGCAGGTCGTCGTCGAAGCAGCTCGCGGCGCCGTAGTAGAGGACGTTCGCGCCGGGCGCCATGTCGTGCACGGCCTCGACGTCGAGCGTCTGCTCGCCGTACCAGCCGTTGCCGCCGCAGTCGTCGCCGGTCGACGCGTCCTCGGGAACGCTCCGGTCCTGGAACTGACCCGGCCTGAACGCCGGGTCGCCGTGCCGCGTCGCGAACCGGTTCGCGTCGGAGAGCAGCCGCGGGGAGTCGTAGGCGTCGGTGATCGCGACGGTCTGGCCGCGGCCGAGGCTCTGGCCGTTGCCGAACCCGTCGACGCCGTAGGCGCCGCGGAGCTGGTCGGGCGTGTAGCCGCAGATCGCGTACGGCAGCGTCTGGTGCTGAAACTTCGGCAGCGTCCGCGCGGTCTGCTGGCCGTAGTAGTCGGAGCACGGCGTCGCGTTGACGAAGGCCGGCTCCGGGCCGAAGTCGGCCGGCTTCATCGCGTGGCCGAGCGTGCTGAGCCCGGTGACCGCGGTGACGAGCCCTGCGAGCGAGTCGGGCACCGACAGGTCGGAGACCGGCGCCTGTGCCTGCTTTCCGTCGACGAGATAGTCGGCGAGCGTCGATCCGAACGCGGAGGCTGCGGCCGACGCGCTGCCGGCGACCTCGACGAAGTGATTGTCCGGACCCGTCGCGGTCACGCTCAGGCCCGACTGCGTGAGCCACTGCGCCACCTGGCCGACCTGCGCGCTCGTCGGCGCGAACTGCGCGTCGTACTGGTCGGCGGTGATGAACTGACCGTACTGCGCGCTCGACGGGTCGCTGACGGCCTGCGCCAGCGCGTCGAGCTGATCCGCGTTCCGCTGTGCGAGCCAGACCCGCGCGTGCACGGCCTGGCCGGACGGAACCGCGGCGGTTTGCGGCGCGGCGTGCGTCCACGCGGGCAGCGAGCCCGGCAGGACGTGGCGGCTCGAGTCGAACGGGCCGTTGGTCCGCGCCGAGGCTCCCGCGGTGACGACGAGGGCTGCGAGCGTGAGCACGCCCACGACTGCGACGACGACACGCCTGAGGCGTTTCGGCGGCATGGTGCGATCCCCCTCCCCTAGTTGGACGGCCGGGACTGACGGCGGCCCGGCGGCACGGATCCTGACGCACCCCGGGAAACCTCGCAACCCGAACCGACCACGCTGCTACCCTGGGCGCGTGCTCAGAGCCGTCGGCGCTGTCGTCTGCGGCGCAGCCCTCGCCACCGGAGCCGCCGCCGTCGCGGCGCCGCCGGGCGCGGAGGGATCGGACTGGGCGTCCGCGAGCCTGTCGAGCAGCCGTGCAGGGGCGCGGCCGGTGGCGCTCGTCGTGTCGCTCCACACGGAGCTCCAGTGCGGACGGCTGCGCACAGGCGCGGTCGCGATCACGTTCCCGGCCGCGATGACGCTGCCGAAGACGGTGAGCGTGTCGGCGGTCTCCGTGCAGGGGAGGCGGCCGGGCGGCGTCACCCTCTCGGGCCGGACGCTCACGATCTCTCCGGCGCCGCCGGTCGGCGTCATCTGCAACGTGATCGCGCCCGGCGTCGCGAAGATCCTCGTCTCGCAGGCGGCGCAGCTCGGCAATCCCGCCTCGGCCGGCACGTACGCGCTCGGCGTCCGCTACGGCACGGAGACGCTGCGGGCGACGCTGACGATCAAGCGCTGACGCGCGCGGCCCGCCTCAGGCGATCCACGCGCAGCCGTTCCAGAACGCGTCGACACGGCCGCGGAAGCGGCTCACGTCGAGCTCGAGCTCCTCGGGGAGCGGCGCCAGCGCCTCCGGGAGGTACAGCTCGAATCCGTCGCTCTCGGGTACGCGCCGGAAGCGCCCGCGCCGCGGCGGCTCCCACGCGGTCGTGAGCGTCGAGGCCGGGTGACAGCAGGCGCCGCGACGCACGGACACGTACAGCCTCCCGCCGTGCTCGCGGATCAGGTCGGCTGCGGCATCCGAGACGACGACCCTCACGCCGGGACGATACCGGGCGGGGCGTACTTTCCCTCATCCGCGGACCGGCACGCTGCGGATGCCCCGGCCGGCGGCGCGAGGCACGCTGGAGGCGAGGACCGAAGCCATGCCGATCGCAGCGAGGCATTCCAGCTCAGCCGGCAACGGCGACCGCCGGCGTGGCCCCGCCTTGCCGCCGGACGAGCTCGTCGGCGCGGACTTCCTCCGCAGCCAGTGGAAGACCGCGTTCGGCGCGGCGGAGGCGGCCCTCGACGCGTCCGGCCGGGATCTCCCCGAGCCGGAGCGCCGGGCGCGGGCGCGGCGGCTCCAGGAGGAGCGCGACGCGACGGCGGCGCTCCTGCGGGCGCTCGCGCACGACCAGGACGCGAGCGCGCGCTTCCTGCACCGCTTCATGAGCAGCGGCCAGGCGCGGAAGCAGCTCGGCCTGCCGCCCGAGGTGATCGCCTTCGTCTTCCGGCTCGACGGCGTGCTCGTCGCGAGCGCCGCCGTGCACGCCGCCGCGTGGAAGGAGACGTTCGACGAGCTCATCTCGAACCGGATCGAGCGCACCGGCGGCCGGTTCGCGCACTTCGACCGGCAGACCGACTACTACGCGCACATCCACGGGAAGCCGCGACTCGACGGCGTCCGCGCGTTCCTCGCCAGCCGCGGGATCAGGCTGCCCGAGGGCAGCCCCGACGACCCGCCGGGCGCGGAGACGGTGCACGGGCTCGCGAACCGGAAGCAGGAGTCGCTCGTCCGCCGCCTCGACGAGAGCGGCGTCAGGGTCTTCGACGGCTCGCGCCACTACCTCGAGCTCGCGCACGACGCCGGCATACGCTCCGCCGTCGTCTCGGCGAGCGCGCACACGTACATGATCCTCGCGCGGGCCGGGCTCGCCGACTACGTCGACGAGGTCGTCGACGCGAACACGATCGCCGCGCAGGGCCTGCGCGAGAAGCCCGAGCCCGACTGGCTGCTCGCCGCGTGCCGCGAGCTCGAGGTGACGCCGGATCACGCGGTCGTGTTCGAGACGGATCCGGCCGGGTGCGCCGCGGGACGGGCGGCCGGCTTCGACGTCGTCGTCGCGGCCGACCGGACCGGCGATCCCGACGCGTGCCGCGCCGCGGGCGCCGACCTCGTCATCGCGGGCATCGCCGACCTCCTCGACCGCGACCTGGCGGCGTCCTTGTGAGCGTCGCAGAGCTCGGTCTGCCCGCGGGGATCCGCGCCTGCCTGTTCGACCTCGACGGCGTGCTCACGAAGACCGCAGCCGTGCACGCCGCGGCGTGGAAGGAGATGTTCGACACATATCTCCGCAAGCGCGCCGAGCGGGAGGGCGAGCCCTTCGTCGCGTTCGACGAGGCCGCCGACTACGACGAGTTCGTCGACGGCAAGCACCGGGACGACGGTGCGCGGTCGTTCCTCGAGTCGCGCGGCATCCATCTGCCGGAGGGCAGTCACGACGACCCTCCGGAGCTCGACACCGTCGCCGGGCTCGCGCACCGGAAGAACGTGCTGCTGATGGAGATCGTCCGCAGCCGCGGCGTCGAGCCGTACGAGGGCTCGGTCCGGTACGCGACCGCGGCGCGGGACGCGGGGCTGCGCCGCGCCGTCGTCTCCGCGAGCGAGAACTGCGTCGAGTTCCTCGTCGCCGCGGGCATCGAGGATCTCTTCGAGCTGCGCGTCGACGGCGTCGTGGCGGAGCGCGAGCACATTCCGGGGAAGCCCGCGCCGGACACGTTCCTCGTCGCCGCGGAGCGGCTCGGCGTCGCGCCGGCGGAGGCGGCCGTGTTCGAGGACGCGCTCGCAGGCGTCGCGGCGGGGCGGGCCGGCGGCTTCGGCTTCGTCGTCGGCGTCGACCGCGTCGGCCAGGCCGATGCGCTGCGCGAGCACGGCGCGGACGTCGTCGTCTCGGACCTCGCCGAGCTGATCGCGGAGTAGGGTTCAGGGCATGGACGCGCAGTGGGACGGACGGCGCGTGCTCGGCGTCTCGGGGATCTCCGTCAGTGCGCTCGGCCTCGGCTGCTGGGCGATCGGCGGGCCGGTGCAGGGCCGACGGCAAGGCGATCGGCTTCGGCGTCGTCGACGACGCCGAGTCGGTGCGGGCGATCCGGGCGGGGCTCGACGCCGGCGTCACCTTCTTCGACACGGCGGACATCTACGGCACCGGACACAGCGAGCGGCTGCTCGGGGAAGCGCTCGGCTCGGATCGCGACCGCGTGGTGATCGCGACGAAGTTCGGGAACACGTTCGTCGAGGGCGAGCGCCGCGCAACGGGGACGGACACGTCGCCGGGCTACGTGCGACGCGCGTGCGAGGCCTCGCTGCGGCGGCTCGGGACCGATCGGATCGACGTCCTCCAGTTCCACGTCGGGGACGCGCCGGCCGTCGAGTCGGACGCGGTGGCGGAGGTGCTCGAAGCGCTCGTGCAGGAAGGAGTCGTCGGCGCCTACGGCTGGAGCACCGACGACGCGGAGCGCGCCGAGCACTGGGCGAAGCGAGGCACGTGCTCGGCGATCCAGCACACGGAGAACGTCTTCCAGGACAACCCGGCGGTGCTCGAGGTGTGCGAGCGCTACGGGCTCGCGAGCGTCAACCGGAGCCCGCTCGCCGCGGGCTTCCTCAGCGGCAAGTACGTTCCCGGCACCCGCGTCGGGGCTGACGACTGGCGCGTCGAGCAACGCGACTGGAGCGCGTTCTTCACCGCGGACGGCGAGCCGGAGCCGGAATGGCTGCGACGGCTCGACGCCATCCGCGAGATCCTGACGAGCAACGGCCGCACCCCGGCGCAGGGCGCCCTCGCCTGGCTCTGGGCGCGCAGCCCGGCGACGATCCCGATCCCGGGCATCAAGACGGTCGCCCAGGCGGAGGACAACGCGGGCGCGATCGCGCACGGTCCGCTGGCGGCGGAGCAGCTCGACGAGATCGACGCGCTCCTGGCGCGTCAGCCGTAGTAGTAGACGAGCAGCACCACCGTGAGCATCAGGAGCAGGATCACGGCGACGGCCCCGATGACGCCGAGCGTGACGAGCAGCGGCGTCGTCGGGCTGTCGCCCTCTGCGGCGACGTGGGCGAGGCGGCGGATCTCCTCGACCGGGTGGTGCGCGAGGCTGTTCGCCTCGTCCCGGATCTCGTGGAGGAGAAGCTCCGTGTCGTCGGCCACCGGCGCAGGCTGGGTGGTCATCGAGGACACCGTCCTTCTCGTTGTGCCGGACCTCGGGAAGGGTAGAGGTATCAGCGTTGCGCGCTTGTAAAGCCGAGGCCGCCCTCGAGGAGCGCGCGGCCGACGACGGCGCCGTCCGCTCCGGCGGCGCGCACCGCCTCGACGTCGGCGGCGTTCCGGATCCCGCCCGCGGCGAGGAGGGCGCGGCCGAAGCCGGCGCGGGCCTCGCGGACCAGGTCGAGGTCGGGCCCGGCGAGCGTCCCGTCGCGGGCGATCGCCGTGCAGAGGATCCGGCCGACGCCCGCGTCCGTGCAGCGCTCGAGCGCCGCCGCGGTGGTCAGCCGCGACGACTCGAGCCAGCCCGCCGTGCGGACGACGCCGTCGGCGACGTCGACGGCGACGACGAGCCGCTCGCCGAGCGCGTCGACGAGCTCCTCGAGCGGGCGCGGGCCAAACGCCGCCGTCCCGATCATCACGCGCGCCACGCCTGCGCCGACGAGCGCGAGCGCGTCCGCGACCGAGCGGACGCCGCCGCCGAGCTGCACCGGCACCGGCGCCGCGGCCTCGACCGCGCGCCGGGCCAGCTCGACCGGCGCGCGGCCGTCCCGCGCCGCGCCGAGCGCGACGACGTGGACGAGCGGGGGACGGGCCGCGGCGACCCGCGCGATCAGCTCGAAGGGGTCGCCGCCCTCGGCCGCGACGCGGTCGTAGGCGCCCCGCTCCAGGCGCACCGCCTTCCCGTCGAGGACGTCGACGGCCGGGAGTAGCTCGAACTGTGTCAACGTGTTATCATGGTAACACGATGGCATCGACGGAGCCCTCACATTGGCCGACCCCGGAGCACGAGGACCTGTTCGCGACGATCGCGTCGCTGCGGACTCCGGACGAGGTGCACCACTTCCTCCGGGACCTGTGCACGCGGGCGGAGCTGGACGCGATGGCGCACCGGTGGCAGATGGCGCGGCTCCTGGACGAGGGGCTGCCCTACCTGGAGGTGGCGAAGCGGACGCACGCGTCGACGACGACGGTGACCCGCGTGGCGCAGTGGCTGCGCCGCGGCGAGGGCGGCTACGCGCTGGCGCTGCGGCGGCGGAGACGGCGCAGCTGAGGATCGCGGTCCCCTCCAAGGGCCGGCTCCGCGAGCCGGCGATCGTCCTGCTCGAGGACGCGGGGCTCGGCCCGGAGACGCCGGGCGACCGCGCGCTCGCGTTTCCCTGCCGGAACGCGCCGGTCGAGGCGCTGCTCGTCCGCGCGGACGACGTGCCCGAGTACGTGCAGGACGGCGTCGTCGACTGCGGCATCACCGGCCTCGACATCGTCCGCGAGAGCGGCGCCGAGGTGACGGAGATCGTCCGGCTCGGCTTCGGCGCGTGCGCGCTCGAGGCGGCGGTGCCCGAGGAGTCGCCGGTGCGGTCGGTCGCCGACCTCGACGGCGCACGGGTGGCGACGAGCTTCCCGCGCCTCGCGCGTCAGCTGCTGCCGGCGACGATCGAGCTGGTCGACGTGCACGGCTCGGTCGAGCTCGCACCGCGGCTCGGGCTCGCGGACGCGATCGTCGACCTCGTCTCGAGCGGGAGCACGCTGCGGACGAACGGGCTGCGCTCGGTCGGGCGGCTGCTCGACTCGCAGGCGGTGCTGATCGGGCCGCCGCAGCCGCGCGAGGACGCGCTCCAGCTCGCCTCCGTCTTCCGCAGCGTCGTCGACGCGCGCGGCGCCCGCTACCTCATGCTCAACGCGCCGGAGTCCGCGCTCGCGCGGATCTGCGAGCTCGTGCCGGGCTCGCGCGCGCCGAGCGTGCTGCCGCTGGCGGAGCCGGGGATGGTCGCCGTCCACAGCGTCGTCCCCGCCGCGGAGATCTGGCGGCTGCTGCCGGCGCTCGAGGCCGCGGGCGCGTCGTCGATCCTGCTCGTTCCCGTCGAGCGCATGCTGGCGTGAGCACCGTCGCGGAGATCGTCGAGGACGTCCGTGCGCGCGGCGACGAAGCGCTCCGCGAGTGGGCGGTGCGGCTCGACGGCATCGAGCCGGCGCGCGCAGAGCCCGCCGGCGAGGTGCCGGAGGAGGCGGTGCTGACGCTCGCCGACCGCGTCCGGCGCTGGCACGAGGCGCAGCGGCCCGCCGATCTCCGGCTCGAGGTCGAGCCGGGCGTCGTGCTCGAGCGGCGCTGGGTGCCGCTCCGCTCCGTCGGGATCTACGTGCCGCGGCGGCTCGTCTCGACGCTCGTCATGTGCGCGGTGCCCGCGCAGGCGGCCGGCGTCGAGCGGATCGTCGTCGTCACGCCGCCGGAGGGCGCCGGCCTCGTCGCCGCAGCCGCGCGCCTGCTCGGCCTCGACGAGGTCTGGGCGGTCGGCGGCGCGCACGCGATCGCCGCGCTCGCGTACGGGACGGAGACGGTCCCGCGCGTCGACAAGATCGTCGGGCCCGGGAACGCGTTCGTGAACGAGGCGAAGCTGCTCGTCTCGCGCGACGTCGCCATCGACCTGCCGGCCGGCCCGTCGGAGGTCGCGGTCGTGCTCGGCCGCGACGGCTCGCGCACGATCGCCGAGCTCGAGCTGGCGGCGCAGGCGGAGCACGGGCCGGACAGCGTCTGCACGCTCGTCGACGGCGCGAACCTCGAGCCTGCGCTCGCGGACGTCGAGCGCCTCGCGCCCGAGCACGTCGTGCTCCTCGGCGAGGCGACCGCGCTCGCCGGACGGATCCGCAATGCGGGCGCGGTCTTCGTCGGCGAGAGCTCGCCGGTCGCGTCCGGCGACTACGCGACCGGAGGCAACCACGTGCTCCCGACCGGCGGCTGGGGCCGCTCCAGCGGCGGGCTCGGAGTCGAGGCGTTCATGAAGCCGGTGACGATCCAGCGGCTGACGCCGGAGGGGCTCGCGCGCGTGGCGCCCGTCGTCCGCGCGCTCGCCGCGGTCGAGGGGATGCCGGCGCACGCGGCGGCGGTGGAGCGATGAGGCCGCTCTCGCCGGAGTTCCGCGCCTACGCATGGGCGCCGTCCACGGAGGAGCTCGCGCGCCGCGCGGGGCTCGACCCGTCGCAGATCGTCCGCTTCGACGGGAACGTCCCGCCGCTGCCGCTGCCGAGCTCGCGGCCGGCGACGGTCGCCCACGCTCTGGCGCACGTGAACGAGTACCCGCACGGCGGCTATCCCGAGCTGCTCGCCGCGATCGCCGACTACGCCGGCGTCGGCCCGGAGAACGTCGTGCTCGGCGCCGGCGGCGACGACCTGATCCTGCTCGTCACGCGCGCCTACGCAGGCGAGGGCGACACCGTCGCGATCGCGGACGACCCGACGTATCCGCTCTACCGCGTCGCCGCGGGGCTCGCCGGCGCGACCGTCGGCGACGACGAGCCGGTGCTGACGTTCTGCTGCCGCCCGAACAACCCGACCGGCTCGCTCGACCCGCTCCCGTCGGCCCGGCCGCTCGCGGTCGACGAGGCGTATCTCGAGTTCGCGGAGGACGACGGCGCCGTCGGCCTGATCGAGGACGGCGTGATCGTGATCCGCACCTTCTCGAAGGCGTTCGCGCTCGCCGGCGCGCGCGTCGGCTACGCGCTCGCGGGCGCGGACGTCGCGGCGGAGCTGAACACGCGGCAGGCGCCGCTCGCGGTCGCGACGCCGTCGGCCGCGCTCGCGCTCGCCGCGCTCGCGTCGCCGCCCGACGTCCGGCCGGCGATCGAGGAGCGCGAGCGCGTCGCGGAGGAGCTGCGCGCGCTCGGCTTCGCGCCGCTGCCGTCGCGGACGAACTTCCTCTACGTGCCGGTCGACGATCCGGAGGACGTCGCGTCGCGCCTGCTCGCGCGCGGCTGCGTCCCGCGCGTGTACGAGGACGCGATCCGCATCACCATCCGCGACCGCGAGGACGACGACCTGCTGCTCGCCGCGCTCGCCGGAGCCGAGGCGCTCGCCGGCCGTAGCGTCCGCCACCTCCGCGCGACGGCGGAGACCGCGCTGCGCGTCCGTCTCCGGCTCGACGGCGACGGCCGCGTCCGCGTCGCCACCGGCGCCGGCCTCTACGACCACTTCCTCGAGCAGCTCGCCTTCCACGCCGGGCTCGACCTCGTGCTCGAGGGCACGGGCGACGCCGAGACCGGCCCGCACCACACCGCCGAGGACTCGGCGATCGCGCTCGGCGAGGCGCTCGACCGCGCGCTCGGCGACCGGCGCGGGATCGCGCGCTACGGCGACGCGGTCGTGCCGATGGACGACGCGCTCGCGCGCGCCGCGGTCGACCTCGGGGGCCGCCGCGCCTCCGAGATCGAGCTCGAGCACGATCCCGGGCTCGCGCAGCACGTGCTCCAGAGCCTCGCCGACAGCGGACGGCTGTGCCTCCACGTCGAGTCGGCGGGGCGGGACGCGCACCACGTCGCCGAGGCCGCGTTCAAGGCGACCGGCCGCGCGCTGCGCGCGGCGCTCCGGCAGGACGGCTCGCTCGTGCCCTCGACGAAGGGCGTGCTGTGAGAGTCGCCATCTGCCGGTACGGCGCGGGCAACGTGCGCTCGGTCGAGCTGGCGTTCCGCCGCCTCGGCGCGGAGGTGGTCGCGGCCGACGCGCCCGGCGACGTGCTCGACGCCGACCTCGCCGTCCTGCCCGGTGTCGGCTCGGCCGGCTCCGCGATGGAGGGCCTGCGCGAGCGCGGGCTCGACGAGGCGCTGCGCGAGCGCGCCGCCGCGGGACGCGCGACCCTCGGCGTCTGCCTCGGCCTCCAGATCGCGCTCGACGAGAGCGAGGAGGACGGCGGCGTCGCCGGACTGGGGCTCGTCCCCGGCCGGGCCGTGCGCCTGCGCACCGAGCGCGTCCCGCGGATCGGCTGGGCGTCGGTGGACCCTGGTGGGGAGGCGTTCTGGTTCGCGCACTCGTACGCGGCCGAGACCGACGCGGCCACCGCGACGAGCGAGGGCCTCGTCGCCGTCGTCGAGTCCGGCGCCTTCACCGGCGTGCAGTTCCATCCCGAGAAGAGCGGCGCCGCGGGCGCGCGCTGGCTGGAGCGATGCCTCTCCCGCGCCTGATCCCGTGCCTCGACGTGGCCGGCGGGCGCGTCGTCAAGGGCGTGCGCTTCCGCGAGCTGCGCGACGTCGGCGACCCCGTCGAGCTCGGCGCCGCCTACTCCGACGCGGGCGCCGACGAGCTCGTCTTCCTCGACGTCGCCGCGACGGTCGAGTCGCGCGGCTCCGCGGTCGAGGTCGCCGCGCGCGTCGCCGAGCACGTCTCGATCCCGTTCACCGTCGGCGGCGGCATCCGCTCCCTCGCCGACGCGGCCGCGGTGCTCGAGGCCGGTGCCGACAAGATCAGCGTCAACTCGGCCGCGCTCGCCCGGCCCGAGCTGATCGAGGAGCTGGCGCGCACGCTCGGCAGCCAGGCCGTCGTCGTCGCGATCGATACGGAGAACCGTCGCGTCCACTCCCACTCGGCCACGCGCGACGCCGACCGCGACACGGTCGCCTGGGCGCGCGAGTGCGAGGAGCGCGGCGCCGGCGAGCTGCTCGTCACCTCGATCGACCGCGACGGCACGCAGAGCGGCTACGACCTCGGGCTCCTCGGCGCGCTGCGCGACGCGGTCTCGCTCCCCGTGATCGCCTCCGGCGGCGCGGGCGGCGCCGAGCACGTCGCCGCCGCGCTCGAGGTCTCGCAGGCGGCGCTGCTCGCGTCGATCCTCCACGAGCGGCCGGCCCGGCTCGTCACGCTCCGCGACGAGCTGCGCTCGCTCGGCGTCCCCCTCCGCGATGCAGCCTGAGCTGACCCCAGCGATCGTCCAGGACGCGTCCGACGGGCGCGTGCTCATGCTCGCGTGGATGGACGCCGAGGCGCTGCGGCTGACGCGCGAGACGGGCGAAGTCTGGTTCTGGAGCCGCTCGCGGCAGCGGCTCTGGCGGAAGGGCGAGACCTCCGGGAACGTCCTCGCCGTCGAGGAGATCCGCGACGACTGCGACGGCGACGCGCTGCTCCTGAGGGTGCGCCCCGCCGGCCCCGCGTGCCACACCGGCTCGCGCTCCTGCTTCGCGCCGGCGCTCTGGCGGACGGTCGTCGAGCGCGTGCGCGACCGGCCCGAGGGCTCGTACACGGCGTCGCTCGCGGAGGCGGGCGTCGCCCGGTGCGCGCAGAAGCTCGGCGAGGAGGCGGTCGAGGCGGCCGTCTCCGCCGCCGCCGGCGACGGCCGGCTCGCCGAGGAGGCGGCCGACGTGCTCTACCACCTGTACGTCCTGCTCGCGGTCGCAGGCGTCGACGTCGCGGACGTCGAGGACGTGCTCGCCCGCCGCGCGTCGCCTCCCGCTTGACTCGCCGCGGCAAGGGAGTAGGGTCGCTCCGATGAGCGTCGGCGGCATCCTCGGCGAGTCCTGGAAGCTCTACACGAAGTTCTTCACGCGCTTCTTCGTCATCGCCGTGATCGTCTACCTGATCGTCAACCTGCTCGAAGCGATCCTGGCCACCGTCCTCCGTCACGGCTCCGGCGCCGCGACGCTGCTCGCTCTGATCAGCGTCGTGGTCTCCATCGTCGGCACCTTCTGGCTGCAGGGCGCGCTCGTCTACGCGGTCGCCGACGTGCGCGACGGCAGGATCGACACGACCGTCGGCCAGGTGTTCGAGCGCGTCCAGCCGTATCTCTGGACGCTGATCCTCGCGGGCATCCTCGCCGGGCTCGGGATCGCCGTGGGGCTGATCCTCCTGATCGTCCCCGGCCTGATCCTGATCACGTTCTGGTGCCTGCTCGTGCCGGCGATCGTGCTCGAGGACAAGCACGTCGGCGACTCGTTCGGCCGCTCGCGCGAGCTCGTGCGCGGGCACGGGTGGACGGTCTTCGGCGTGATCATCATCACGGCGATCCTCAGCGGGATCGCCTCCGGGGTCATCCAGGCGATCTTCTCGTTCCTGCCGCGGTTCTTCCAGTACTGGCTGGGCGGCTCGATCGCGAACGCCGTGGTCGGCCCGTTCTTCGCGGTCGCGCTGACGCTCATGTATTTCACGCTGAAGGAGCTGAAGGAGAGCGCCCCGGCGACGGCTCCGCCGCCCGCTCCGCCCGCTCCGCCCGCGCCCGAAGACCCCGCGAACGGGTGACGTGAGCGGCTCCGGCCGCCGGTAGCATCGCGTCCCGCTGCGTCCCGAAACCTGCGGAGGAGTCGCCTTGAAGCTTCGTCACGTCCTTGCCCTTGCCATGGTCCTCACGGTCTGCCTCGTCCCCGCCGCCTCGGCCCGGACCGAGCGGTCCCAGACCTCGAGCTCGATCGCCACGAGCATCGCCGGCGAGCTGGCGAAGTCGGGCGCGAAGGCCGCCGTCGCCCAGTTCGCCCCGGATCTCGTCAAGTACACCGACCCGACCGCGGCCGGGCTCGCCCAGATCCAGAGCCAGCTGGCGCAGCTCGACCAGAAGCTGACGGAGCTCCGCAGCTACCAGGAGGGCGTGGCGACGCGTCTCGACTGCGTGATCCAGCGGACGCCGCTGAACGAGATCCTCGCCTCGGCCGACGAGCACCTGCGCGCGCTCGTCGACGCCGGCCGGATGACCGACCAGGCGCAGCGGACGAAGGCGCTCGAGACGCTCGGCCGCGACTACCTGCTGCTCGGCACGCAGCAGGGGACGCTCCACCGCGCGATCGCCGGCGACGGCGCGCTCGTCGCGTGCGCGAAGCTGATCGAGAAGCAGCAGGAGCCGTTCCTGACGTCGCAGCTCGCGCCGGCGGTGCACGACTACTACGCGGCGTACGAGGCGGCGGCGCTCAGCCTCCTCACCGTCCGGCTCAACCTGATGAACAACGGCGCCGCGACGCCCGCGCTCGCCGACCAGGTCACGCGCGAGGTGCTCGGCTGGATCGACCAGGAGCGCGCCTTGATCAAGCCGGCGATGCCGTACACCGAGTCGTACTACAAGCCCGACGCGCTGCTCTTCAAGACGCGCGTCGCGGCGAACGGCATGCAGGACGGCGAGGCGTACGGTCTCTTCAAGGCGGGCTGGGACGCGAGCATCCGCAACGCGCCGGGCTGCAGCCACCTGATCCGCATCGCCGAGGCGACCGGCGTCCCGCGCTCGCAGGCGCGCCAGGCGCTGCGGAGCCGGAACATCCTGCAGATGCCGCGGTACGTCTACTGCTACGACGACCACCACACGCTCTACGCCTACGACTTCGATCTGTTCCGCTACGACGACGCGGCGCACATCCACGTCTACGTCACGCGCGACATCGGCACGGTGATGGCGCACCCGGCGGGCGGCTTCTTCGACCCGTCGAAGTACTCGTACCTCGGGTAGTTCAGTAGAGGACGCGGCGGTCGCGGTGGACCGCCTCGACGCCGCGGGGGCGGCCGCGCAGCTCGTCCGAGCCCGCCCCGGCGATGCCCTTGCCGAGGACGGCGCCGTCGAGCGCGACGAGCTCGACGGCGTCGCCCGCGGCGAACGATCCCTCGCAGGCGGCGACGCCGACGGCGAGGAGGCTGCCGCCGCCGGCGACGAGCGCGTCCCGGGCGCCGTCGTCGACGACGAGGCGGCCGGCCGTCGGCTTCGCATGGCGGAGCCAGAGCCGGAAGGCGCTCGGCGTCTCGCCGGCCGGGGCGAAGTGCGTGCCGCGCGCCTCGCCGGCGGCGATCGCGGCGACGACGCCCTCGCCGCGGCCCGACGCGATCACCGTCGGGATGCCGGCGCCGGCCGCGAGCCGCGCCGCCGCGACCTTGCTCTCCATCCCGCCCCGCCCGAGCGCGCCGCCGCGCCCGATCGCCGCGCCCTCGACGGCGTCCCCGCTCGCGAGCGGCTCCGAGCCGGGCTCGGCCGGGTGCGCGCTGTAGACGCCGTCCACCTCGGTGAGCAGCACGAGCAGCCGCGCGCCGAGCAGCACCGCGACCTGCGCGGCGAGCGCGTCGTTGTCGCCGAAGGTGATCTCGTCCGTTGCGGTCGCGTCGTTCTCGTTGATCACCGGGACGACCCCGAGCCGCAGGAGCGCGTCGAGCGCGTTGCGGACGTTGACGTAGCTCGCGCGCTCGGCGAGGTCGGAGGCGGAGAGGAGGACCTGCGCGGTGCGCAGCCCCTCGGCGCGGAGCGCCGCCTCCCAGGCGAGCTGGAGCCTGACCTGGCCCGCGGCGGACGCGGCCTGGAGCTGCGGCGTCGTCCGCGGCCGGCGGGCCATCCCGAGCAGCGGCGTCCCGAGCGCGATCGCGCCGGAGGAGACGACGCAGACCTTCTCGCCGGAGCGGGCGATCGCGGCGAGGTCGGCGGCGCGCGCGGCGAGCAGCCCGCGACGGACCCGGCCGGCGCCGTCCGTGACGAGCGACGAGCCGAGCTTGACGACGACGGTCACCGACGCTGTGTGCCGTCGCCGACGATCCGGTACTGGCGCAGGTACAGGTCGCGGTAGCCGACCGGCCCGCGCGGCCCGGGGAAGCGGTCGACGCTGATCCCCGTCTCCGGCGTCCCGCTCAGCTCGAAGCCGTCGACGAACCGCGTCGTCGCGTTCCGGAGCGCGGCGGTTCCGCGGTACGCGTCGAGGAAGCGCCGCGCCGCGTCCTCGTCCTCGGCGACGATCGCAGCGGCGAGCCCCGACGTCTCGTTGTTCGCGATCGCGGCGGCCTCGTCGAGCCCGTCGACGAGGTCGAGCGTGACCGTCGCCACGCGCTCCGGCTCGGAGGCCCACTCGTGCCCGCGCGGCCGGTCGAGCGGGAGCACGCCGGCGACCCCGGCGGCGCGCTCGGTCGCGCGCACCTCGATCCCGAGCGCGGCGCAGACCTCGACGACGACGGCCGCGAGCCCGGGGGCCGACGCGTCCACGAGCGCGAGGTTGAGACGGTTGCAGACACCGAGCCGGTCGAGGCTCGCGTGCGCGATCGCGCGCACCTTCTCCGGCGCGGCGCTCGCATGGGCGTAGAGCACGCCGCCGCCCTCCGCGTGCGCGAGCGCGCGGACGCCGTTCGCCGCGGCGAGCGCCGCGAGCGCCGATGTCGAGGCGCCGCTGCCGCGCAGGATCACGAGCGGGATCGCGGCCGGGAGCGAGACGAGCGCCTCCGCCCCCGCGCGGTCGGGGAAGCGGACGAGCCCGACGGCGGCGCGGTCCACGCCCGCGGACTCGAGCGCCGGGCGCAGCACGCCGTCGACGAGCTTGGTCACCGTCCCCAGGGCGGCCGAGCCCGTGCGCAGCACGACGGCGTTGCCGCTCTTCAGTACCTGCGACGCGACGTCGACGGCGACGTTCGGCCGCGCCTCGAAGTTCGCGCCGACGACGCCGACGGGAATCCGCCGCTCCGCCACCTCGAGCCCGTTCGGAAGCGTCCACGTGCGCACCTCCCGCTCGAGCGGCGCGAGCGCCGCGGTCGCGCGCAGGCCCGCGGCGATCGCCTCGAGCCGCCGGTCGTCGAGCCGGAGCCTGTCGAGCGCGCCCTCGTCGAGGGTCGCCGTTCCGGTCTCGACGTCGAGCTCGTTCGCGGAGAGGATCTCGTCCCTCCGCTCGGCGAGCAGCTCGGCTGCGCGATTCAGCCCGGTCTCGACCGCCGCGTCCTCGATCGTGGCCAGGGCGTTGCGCGCCTCGCGCGCCTCGCGCGCGACGTGCTCCACGATCGGTGCGGAAGCCGTCCCGGCCATTCAGAGACTGTACTTTCCCGTGTGACCGTGGACGAGACCGAGTTCGACCGGTACACGCTCGTGTTCCTCCGCCGTGCGGACGACGCGCCGTCGTTCACCGACGCGGAGGTCGAGGACCTGCAGGCGCGGCACCTCGCGTTCCTCGACGAGATGGTGGCCGCGGGCCGCATGGTCGTCGCCGGGCCGATCGAGGACGAGGACGATCCGTCGCTGCGCGGGATCTGCGTCTACGCATGCGACCTCGAGGAGGCGGGCCGCTGGGCGGCGGCCGACCCCTGGGTGCTCGCCGGCCGGCTCCGGCCCGACGCGGTCACCTGGTGGACGAAGAAGGACGCGATCGCGCACGGCCTCGCTCAGGTGCGCGGCGGCGCGTCCTGACCGGCGTTCGTCCCGACGACGGGCTTGTGGGGCGAGAGGGGGTAGCCGCTCAGCTCGGCGACGAGACGCGAGGCCGCCGCGAGCCCGGCCGGGTTGATCCCCGTCTCGACGCCGAGCTCGTCCCGGTGCGCGACGAGTGCGGCGACGATCTCCTCGAGCGCGGCGTTGCCCGCGCGCTCGCCGAGGCCGTTCATCGTGCACTCGAACTGTCCGGCGCCCGCCGCGATCCCGGCGAGCGTGTTCGCCGTCGCGAGCCCGAGGTCGTCGTGGCAGTGCACAGCGACGGTGACCGACTCGAGCGCGGGGCAGAGCGCGCGCACCTCGCGCAGCAGCGCGCCGTACTGGTCCGGCACCGCGAACCCGACCGTGTCGGGGAGGTTGATCACGGTGGCGCCCGCGTCGATCGCGGCGCCGCAGATCTCCGCGAGGAACGACGGCTCGGAGCGCGACGCGTCCTCGCAGCAGAACTCGACCTCGTCGAAGCGCTCGCTCGCGTAGCCAACCGACCAGCGCGCGAGCTCGACGGCCTCGGCGCGGCTGAGCTGGAGCTTGCGCTCGAGATGGAGGTCGCTCGTCGCGAGGACGATGTGGACGCGCGAGCGCGCCGCGGCCTCGAGCGCCGCCGCGGCGGCGTCGAGATCCTGCTGCGCCGGCCTCGCCATCGCCGCGATCACCGGCCCGCGCACGGACTCCGCGACCGCGCGGACGCCGGCGAGCTCGCCCTCGGACGAGACCGGGAAGCCGGCCTCGATCACGTCGACGCCGAGCTTCTCGAGGCTGCGCGCGATCGCCACCTTCTCGTCGGGGGCGAAGGCCAGTCCGATCGATTGCTCGCCGTCGCGAAGCGTGGTGTCGAAGACGGTGATCCTGCGGGGTTGCATCTGCTCTCCTTGCGTGCGCGCCGCTCGTGCGAGGGCGGACCTCCGGCGGGAACTGTCGAGTGGGCGCCCTTCCGGGCGTGTGCGCACGCTCCCCCTAGCGGGGGATGATCGCGATCGCGATGATCGCGCGGGAGCGCGCGGAGTGCATGGACACAGGGTGGGCCCTGTCCGCGCGCACGTCAAAGCCTGTCGTCCGGTTTAGGCCCGTGGTCCTTCGCCCTCACGTGGTGTGCGCGCGCCCGGACTCCCGAGGGCGGCGAGTATCGTCGCGGCAGGGCGTCGACCAGGGGAGGAGTGGGAGATGGGCAAGCCGTTCAGGGGCGTCGTCAACGTCGACATCGCCGAATCGGTGCCGGACTGGGAGCCGTATACCCAGCCGATCGCGCCGGAGGGGGCGCCGAACGTCCTCTACATCGTCCTCGACGACGTCGGCTTCTCGGCGATGGAGCCGTTCGGCGGCATGATCGAGACGCCGAACATCAACCGGATCGCCGAGCGCGGGCTCACCTACACGAACTTCCACACGACGGCGCTGTGCTCGCCGACGCGCGCGTGCCTGCTCACCGGCCGCAACCACACGACGAACGGCATGGCGTGCATCACCGAGGCGTCGGCTGGGTTCCCGAACCAGAACGGTCACATCCCGTTCGAGTGCGGGACGATCGCGGAGGTGCTCGCCGAGCGCGGCTGGAACACCTACATGGTCGGGAAGTGGCATCTCACCGCCGAGGACGAGATGAACCTCGCCTCGCGCAAGAGCCAGTGGCCGCTCGGCAGGGGCTTCGAGCGCTTCTACGGCTTCCTCGGCGCCGAGACGAACCAGTGGTATCCCGACCTCGTCTACGACAACCATCCGGTCGAGCAGCCGTACTCGCCCGAGGCCGGCTATCACCTCAGCGTCGACATCACCGACAAGGCGATCTCGTTCATCCAGGACGCGAAGGCGATCGCCCCGGACAAGCCGTTCTTCCTCTACTACTGCCCGGGCGCCTGCCATGCGCCGCACCACGCGCCGAAGGAATGGATCGAGAAGTACGAGGGCCGCTTCGACGTCGGCTACGAGGCCTACCGCGAGCAGGTCTTCGAGCGCCAGAAGCAACTCGGCGTCGTCACGGACAAGGCGGAGCTGTCTCCGATCAACCCCTACGCGGACGAGAAGAGCGACGACGGAAGAGGCTGGCCGGAGCTCGACACCGTTCGTCCCTGGGACTCGCTGTCCGACGACGAGAAGCGGCTCTTCTGCCGGATGGCCGAGGTGTACGCCGGCTTCCTCGGCCATGCGGACCATCAGATCGGTCGGCTGCTCGACCACCTGGAGGAGAGCGGGGAGCTCGACGACACGCTCGTCGTGCTCGTCTCCGACAACGGTGCCTCCGGCGAGGGCGGCCCGAACGGCTCCGTCAACGAGAACAAGATCTTCAACGGGCTCCCGGACACGATCGACCAAGCACTGCCCTACCTCGACGACCTGGGCGGCACGGGGACCTACAACCACTATCCGACCGGCTGGGCCTGCGCGTTCAACACGCCGTTCAAGCTGTGGAAGCGCTACTCCAACTGGGAGGGCGGCACCGCCGACCCGATGATCGTCTCCTGGCCCAGGCGCATCGCGGAGCGGGGAGTGCGGCGTCAATTCGTGCACGCGACCGACATCGTCCCGACGATCTACGAGTGCCTCGGCCTCGAGCCGCCGGAGGTGGTCAAGGGATACACGCAGCACGAGATCGAGGGCGTCAGCTTCGCGGCGACGTTCTCGGACCCCGATGCACGGACGGCGAAGGAGACCCAGTTCTTCTCCATGCTCGGGACGCGCGCGATCTGGCATCGGGGATGGAAGGCGGCGGCCGTCTCACCGGCCGTGCCGGAAGGCTGGCCGAACTTCGCCACGCAGCGCTGGGAGCTCTTCGACACCGAGAACGATCCGAGCGAGTGCCACGACCTCGCGCAGGAGCACCCGCAGAAGCTGCAGGAGCTCGTCGCGCTCTGGTGGGCCGAGGCCGGACGCTACAACGCCTTCCCGCTCGAGACGCGGAGCGCGGTCGAGATCCTGCTCACCGAGCGGCCGCAGCTCGCCAAGCCGCGCACGCGCTACGTCTACTACCCGGGCGGCTCGGAGATCCCCGAGTCGGTGGCGCCGAACATCCGCAACCGCTCGTACACGATCGCGGTCGAGGCGACGATCGACACCGAGGAGGCCGGCGGCGTCCTCTTCGCCCAGGGGGCGCGCTTCGGCGGCCATGCCCTGTACGTGAAGGACGGCAAGCTCAAGTACGTGTACAACTTCGTCGGCCTCGAGGAGCAGATCGTGGAGTCGGAGGAGACGATCCCGACGGGCCGCCACGTCTTCTCGGCGTCGTTCGAGCGCGAGGGCGACGGCGTGCCCACCGAGGGAGCGCTGACGCTCCACATCGGGGAGGACAAGGTCGGCGAGGGACGGATCAAGACGCAGCCCGGCAAGTTCTCGCTCGCCGGCGAGGGTCTCAACATCGGCCGGGACGGCGGCGAGCGGGTCACCGACGACTACCCCGGCGAGGCGCCGTGGGCGTTCGCCGGCGGGACGATCGTCAAGGCGGTGATCGACGTCAGCGGACAGCCGTTCGTCGACCTCGCCATGGAGGCGAAGGCGGCGTTCGCACGAGACTGACGAGCTAGCCCGCCCCGAACGACTCCAGGGCCGACGCCTGCGCCGCGCGCGCGACGAGGCCGCGGTTGACGGCGTTGACGACCGCCCGCAGCGACGCCGTGACGATGCTCGCGTGGATGCCGACGCCCCAGACGGGCTCGCCGTCCACGTCCGCCTCGACGTATGCCGCCGCGGTCGCGTCCTCGCCGGTGCTCATCGCGTGCTCGTGGTAGTCGAGCACCTTGATCGGGAAGCCGAGCGCCTCGGAGAAGCCGCGTACGAGCGCCGCGATCGGCCCGTTGCCCGAGCCCTCGATCTCGAGCGCCGCGCCGCCGCTCCGCGCCTGCGCGACGAGCCGGTCGCCGCTCTCGTCCGCCTCGTGCCGGTACGAGATCAGCTCGTACGGCTCCGTCACCGCGAGGTAGTTCGTCCGGAACACCTCGTAGAGGTCGGCCGCGGTCAGCTCGCCGCCTTCCGCGTCGGTGATCGCCTGCACCTTCTGCGCGAAGTCGATCTGGAGCCCGCGCGGGAGGTCGAGCGCGTAGTTGCTCTGCAGCAGGTACGCGACGCCGCCCTTCCCCGACTGCGAGTTGACGCGGATGATCGCCTCGTAGTCGCGGCCGAGGTCCTTCGGGTCGATCGGCAGGTACGGGACGTCCCAGATCTCGGAGTCGGAGCGCTGGAGCGCGTACATCCCCTTCTTGATCGCGTCCTGGTGCGAGCCGGAGAACGCCGTGTACACGAGCTCGCCGGCCCACGGGTGCCGCGGGTGCACGGGCAGCTCGTTGCACTCCTCGACGGTGCGCCTGACCTCGTCGATGTGCGAGAGGTCGAGCTGCGGGTCGACGCCCTGCGTCAGCAGGTTCAGCGCGATCGTGACGAGGTCGACGTTGCCGGTGCGCTCGCCGTTGCCGAACAGCGTGCCCTCGACGCGCTCGGCGCCTGCCATCAGCCCCAGCTCGGCGGTCGCCACCGCCGTCCCGCGGTCGTTGTGCGGATGGACGGAGAGGATCGCGGAGTCGCGCCGCGTGAAGTTGCGGATGAACCACTCCATCCGGTCGGCGTAGACGTTCGGCGGGAAGTGCTCGACCGTCGTCGGCAGGTTGACGATCATCTTCTCGGCCGGCGTCGGGTTCCACTCCGCCGCGACGGCCTCGCAGATCTCGAGCGCGAAGTCGAGCTCGGTGTGGTGGAAGCTCTCCGGCGAGTACTGGAAGACGATCCCGGTGTCGGTGTCGCCCGCGAGGCGCCTGCACAGCTCCGTCCCACGCACCGCCAGCTCGGTGATGCCGGCCCGGTCGAGCCGGAAGACGACCCGCCGCTGCGTCTCCGAGGTCGAGTTGTAGAGGTGGATGATCGCGCGGCGCGCGCCCTCGACTGCGGCGTACGTCTGCGTGATCAGCTCCGGCCGCGCCTGCGTCAGCACGGCGATCGTCACGTCGTCCGGGATCAGATCCTCGTCGATCAGCGTCCGCGCGAAGTCGAAGTCGGTTCGCGACGCCGACGGGAAGCCGATCTCGATCTCCTTGAACCCGATCCGGACGAGCAGGTCGAAGAACTTCCGCTTGCGGGCGCTGTCCATCGGGTTGACGAGCGCCTGGTTGCCGTCGCGCAGGTCGGTCGAGCACCAGATCGGCGCGGCGGTGAGGACGACGTCGGGCCAGGTCCGGTCGGGCAGCTCGACGGTGTCGTACGGTCGGTATCTCCAGTAGGGCATCGGCACGGCAGGCTCCTTCTGCGTCGGGACGCACGTGTCCCTGGGACGGGAACGGGTATGTCGGCACGCGTCTCCCCTAGCTGGGGAGAAGGCCGAGCAGGAGCACGCCGAGGCCGAGGTCGCTCAGGAGGGCCGGATGAGTCGGCTGTGCCACGTCTCACAGCGTAGACCTGCGTCTTCCGCGGGGTCGAGCCTAAACCGGTCAACTCGCCGGAACGGCCAGGTCCCGGGGTCTGACCCCGGGGCGTGGCCGCTGGAGGGGGCGCCGCGGCTACGCCGCGAGCGCCAGGTCCGCGTCGCAGGGCGCGACCGGCTCCGCCTCGGGCGCCTTCGCCCGCGACGGGAGCAGCAGCAGCGCGAGCAGCGCGCCGGCGAGGGCGACGACGACGCCGAGCCGCAGCGTCGTGTCCATCGCCGAGATGAACGCCGAGTCGGCCTGGAGCGTCAGCTGCCGGCCCGCGGCTCCGCCGAGCTGCGACGCGACGCCGAGGGCGCCCTGCAGCCGGTCGTGCGTGACGGCAGCCGCGGTCCCGTGCAGGTGCGCGACGGCGGGCGCGATGTGGCTCCGGTAGCTCGACGAGAGCACGCTGCCGAGGACGGCGACGCCGAGCGTGCCGCCGACCATCCGCGTCGTGTCGTTGACGGCGGAGCCGAGGCTCGCCTTGTCGGCGGGCACCGCGCCCATGATCGAGTCGGTGGCGGGCGCCATCGACAGCCCGATCCCGGTCCCGCAGACCCAGAGCGACGCGGCGACGAGCCCGTACCCGCTGTCCGTCGATGCGAACGAGAGGATCCCGAGCCCGGCGCCGCTGACGGCGAGGCCGGTCGCGACGATTGCCTTCGTCCCGAGCCGCTCGGTCAGCTTCGTCGCGGCGCCGGCGCCCATGATCATGCCGACCGAGATCGGGACGATCCGCACACCCGACGCGAGCGCGCTGAACCCGAGCACCGACTGCAGGTACTGCGTGAGGAAGAAGATCGTCCCCATCAGCGAGAAGAACACGAGCGTCACGGACAGGCTCGCTGCCGAGAAGCGCCGGTTCCGAAACAGCGAGAGGTCGAGCATCGGCGACGGCGCCCGCAGCTCCCAGCCGATTAACGCCGCGAGCAGCGCGAAGCCGACGGCGAACGCCTCGACGATTCCGGTGCTCGTCCAGCCGCGCCCGGGTGCCTCCACGATCGCCCAGACGACCGTGGCCAGACCGGCGGTGGAGAGCACCGCGCCGATCGGGTCGAGCCGCGACTCCTTCGGGTCGCGCGACTCGGGGACGAGGAAGAACGAGGCGACGAGCGCGATCGCCGCGATCGGCAGGTTGACGAGGAACACGGAGCCCCACCAGAAGCGCTCGAGCAGGAACCCGCCGACGACGGGGCCGATCGCGACGGCGATGCCGGAGGCGCCCGCCCAGACGGCGATCGCCTTGGCCCGCTCCTTGCCGTGGAAGATCGTCGTGATCAGCGACAGCGTCGCCGGCATGATCAGCGCGCCGCCGAGGCCCATCAGTGCCCGGCTGGCGATGAGGTGCGACGACGTGCCGGAGAACGCGGCGAGCGTCGACCCGGTTGCGAACACGACGAGCCCGGTGACGAGCGCGAGCCGGCGGCCGAACCGGTCGGCGAGGCTCCCGCACGTCAGCAGGAGGCCGGCGAACACGAGCATGTACGCGTCGACGACCCACTCGAGCTGGCTTGCGCTCGCGTCGAGCTTGCGCTGGAGCGTCGGCAGCGCGACGTTGAGGATGGTGTTGTCGAGGGAGACGACGATGAGCGCGAGGCAGAGGACCCCGAGGGCCCACCAGCGCCTGCGATGGATGGTTTCGGCTGAGTTCGGCACGGCTGGCTCCTTGGTGAGAAGTGGTCGTGCCGGGACGGTCGCAGCGGGCGGCGCCGCCGGGAATCGGGCGATCCGGCCTCTTGTGGTGCGGGATCCCGCACCATCCGAAAGAGTGCGGGTAACCGTATGGCCGCCCGCGGGGATGTCTGCCACGATCTGCCCATGACCGTGCTCATCGTCGACGACCACCCGAGCTTCCGCGCCAACGCGCGGGCGCTGCTCGAGGCGGAGGGCTTCGAGGTCGTCGGCGAGGCCGAGGACGGCGCGTCGGCCCTGCGGGCCGCCGCCGAGCTCGCGCCGGAGCTCGTCCTCCTCGACGTCCAGCTGCCGGACCTCGACGGGTTCGAGGTCGCGGCGAGGCTCACCCACGGCGGCGGGGACGGCCCCGCGGTCGTGCTCGTCTCGAGCCGGGACGGCTCCGACTTCGGGCCGCTCGTGGCCCGCAGCGGCGCGCGCGGCTTCATCCCGAAGGCCGAGCTGTCCGGGGCAGCGCTCGCGGCCCTCCTGGGATGACGCCGAGGCAGCGGCTCCGGCTCTGGCTCGTGGTCGGGGGCGCCTCGCTCGTCGCAGGCGGGATCGCCCTCGCGCTGATCCTCACGACGGACCACGGCGGCAACAAGGTCGCGAACGGCGTCCTCGTACCGCTCATCTCCTGGGCCTACGTCGTGAGCGGGCTCGTCGCGTGGACGCGGCGCCCGGAGAACGGGACCGGGCGGCTGCTCGTCGCGCTCAGCTTCGTCTGGCTGCTCCCGATCCTCCTGGACGCGAACAGCCCGTTCGTCTACACGCTCGGGGACCTGTTCGGCGCGCTCCCGCTCGCGGTCTTCACGCAGCTGCTGATCGCGTACCCGTCGGGGAAGCTGACGACGCCGCTCGAGCGGAGGATCGTCCCGCTCGGCTACGTCCTCGCGATCGTCGCGAACGGCTCGCTGCTGTTCTTCAAGCCGAGCCCGAACTGCCCGGAAGGGGCCACGTGCCCGACCAACGTCCTCTTCGTCATGCACCGTCCGTCGCTGGCCGACACCCTCGGCGGCGTCTGGGACACGGTCGCCTTCGTCTTCTTCGCCTTCGTCGTGCTCGCGCTCGTCAGGAAGTGGCGACGCTCGACGCCGGCCGCGCGGCGTTCGCTCCGGACAGTCTTCGTCGTCGGCGGCCTGGCCGTGCTCCTGCTCGGGATCAGCTTCGCGGTCGACCCCGCCTCGTCGAGCGCCGGCGGCGCGATCGCGACGCTCGCGCTGCTCGTCTTCGGGACGCTGCCGTTCTTCATCCTCGGCGGCGTGCTCGGCAGCCGGCTCGCGCGGGCCGGCGTCGCCGAGCTGCTCGTCCGCGAGACCGCGACGCTCGACGAGACGCAGGACGCGCTGCGCGACGCGTTGCGCGATCCGGAGCTTGTCCTCGGCGTGTGGGTGCCCGACCGCGGAACGTACGTCGGCACCGACGGCCGTGACTTCGTCGTGCCGGAGGAGGACGTTGCGCACGTCGCGACGCTGGTCGCCGACGAGGACGGCTCGCCGCTCGCCGTGCTGCTCCACGACCGCACGCTGCTCGACGAGCCCGAGTTGCTCCACGCGGTCGCGGCGGCTGCGCGGCTCTCGCTCGAACGCAACCGGCTGCAGGCGGATCTGCGTGCGCGGCTCGACGAGCTCCAGCGCGAGCGCGACTTCATCGCGAGCGCGGTCAACGCGTCGCCGGCTCTCTTCGCCGTCATCGACCTCGCCGGCGGCATCGTCCGGTTCAACGACGCGCTCGTGCGGGTGAGCGGGATCGACGACGACGAGCGCGTGCGCGGCAGGCCGTTCTGGGAGGTGTTCGCCGTGCCGGCCGACGCCGGCGCCGTGCGCGGCGCCGTCCTCGCCGCGTCATCGGGGGAGCAGGAGCACCGCTGGCGGACGACCGACGGCGAGGCGGTCGTTGCGTGGTCGCTCACGCCGATCACGGACGGACAGGGACGGGAGCGCCTGCTGCTGACCGGACTCGACGTCAGCGAGCGCGTGCGCCACGAGGACGAGCTGCGGCGCGAGCGCGACTTCCTCACGAGTGTCAGCCGCGCGACGCCGTCGCTGCTCTGCGCCGTCCACGCCGACGGCTCGATCGACCGGCGCGGCGTCAACTCCGCGTTCACCGTCGCGACCGGGCTCGATGACGACGCCGCGGTCGGCCGGCTCTTCTGGGAGCTCGTCATTCCACCGGACCACGCCGACGAGGTGCGGGAGGCGTTCCTGCGCGCGGTCGCGGACGGCACCTCGGCGCGGCTCGAGACGCCGTGGCGCGCGGTCGGCGGCGGCGTGCTGACGGTGGAGTGGTGGACGAGCTCGCTCGCCGGGTACCGCGACGGCCACTACCTGATCTGCGGCACCGACGTCACCGAGCGGAAGCGCAACGAGGACGAGATCCGGCGCTCGCGCGCGCGGCTCGTCGAGGCGGCGGACGCGGAGCGGCGGCGCCTGGAGCGGAACCTCCACGACGGCGCGCAGCAGCGGCTCGTCTCGCTCTCACTCGCGCTCCGGCTCGCCGAGGCGAAGCTCGCCGACCCGGAGGCGGCCGCGGAGATCCTCCAGGGCGCGGGCGCCGAGCTCTCGCTCGCGCTCCAGGAGCTGCGGGAGCTCGCGCGCGGGCTGCACCCGGCGATCCTCACCGACCGCGGGCTCGACGCTGCGCTCGAGTCGCTCGCGGAGCGCTCGCCGGTTCCGGTGACGCTCGAGCTCTCGGTCGACGGGCGGCTCCCGGGCCCGGTCGAGGTCGCGATCTTCTACGTCGTCTCGGAGTCGCTCGCGAACGTCGCGAAGTACTCGGGCGCCGACGCCGCCGTCGTCCGCGTCGCGACGAACGGAAGCCGGGTGACGGTCGAGGTCGCCGACGACGGCGTCGGCGGCGCCGATCCGGCGCACGGCTCGGGCCTGCGCGGCCTCGTCGACCGGGTCGACGCCGTGGACGGCCGCCTCTCGGTCGAGAGCCCGCGCGGCGGCGGCACCCGCGTGGTCGCGGATCTGCCGCTCCCCTCGTAGACTCGCCGGATGAGCGTCACCCTGCTGTTCACGGACATCGAGGGCTCGACGCGGCTCGTCCAGCAGCTCGGCGACGACTACCCGGTCGCGCTCGAGCGCCACCGCGGCGCCGTGCGCGCCGCGGTCGCGGCGGAGGGCGGCGAGGAGGTCGACTGCACGGGCGACGAGTTCTCGATCGCGTTCACGGACGCGCGCGCGGCGGTCGCCGCGGCGCTCGCCGTGCAGGCTGCGCACGAGGGCGGCGACGTGCGCGTGCGGATCGGGATCCACACCGGCGACCCGCTCCGCGTCGACGGCGGCTACGTCGGCATCGACGTGCACCGGGCGGCGCGCATCTGCGCCGCGGGCCACGGCGGCCAGACGCTCCTCTCCGGTGCGGCCCGCGACGCGCTCGGCGACGACGCCCGGCTCCGCGACCTCGGCGAGCACCGCCTGCGCGGGCTCGACCGCCCGGAGCGGATCTACCAGCTCGACCCGTCGGCGACGTTCCCGCCGTTGCGGGCCGATGCCGAGGAGACCGGGCTGGGGGCGAGGCAGCGCGTCGTCATCGCCGACGACTCGGTGCTCCTCCGCGAGGGGATCGCGAGCCTCCTCACCGACGCCGGCTTCGAGATCGTCGGCCAGGCCGGCGACGCGGACGAGCTGATGCTGAAGGTGCGGTCGTACAAGCCCGACGTCGCGATCGTCGACATCCGCATGCCGCCGACGCACACCGACGAGGGGCTGCGCGCCGCACAGCAGATCCGCGAGAAGCACCCGGGCACCGGGGTGCTCGTGCTCTCGCAGTACGTCGAGTCCGGCTACGCGCTCGAGCTGCTCCAGGGCAGCGCCGAGGGCGTCGGCTACCTGCTGAAGGATCGTGTCTCCGACGTGAAGGAGTTCGCGGCCGCGGTGAAGCGCGTCGGGGACGGCGGCTCGGCGCTCGACCCGGAGGTCGTCTCGCGGCTCGTCGGCCGGCGGCGCGGCGACGACCCGCTCTCCCAGCTGACCCCGCGCGAGCGCGAGGTGCTCGAGCTGATGGCGGAGGGCCGCTCGAACCAGGCGATCGCCGAGCGGCTCGTCGTGACGCTGCGCGCGGTCGAGAAGCACGTGACGAGCATCTTCGGGAAGCTCCACCTTCCGGCCGACGAGGCCGACCACCGCCGCGTCCTCGCGGTGCTCGCGTACCTCCGCGACTAGGTGCGGCTACCCGCACCTCGGGACGCGGGATAGCTCGATTCCCGCGGCGCGGGGCCGGTGCGAGTCTCGGAGCACACCTCCTCCGAGACGAAAGGCACCGCCATGACACCCCTCAAGCACTCCAACAACATCGCGGCCCGGATGGGTCGCTGGAGCGCAAGCCACTGGAAGACCGCGGTCTTCGGCTGGCTCGCCTTCGTGATCGCCTCCGTGGCGATCGGCAACGCCGTCAAGACGAAGCACATCGACCCGAAGGACCAGAACGTCGGCCAGGCTCACCGCGCCGACGCGATGCTCCGCCAGGCCGGGTTCGGCCAGACCGACCCGCAGACGGAGATCGTCCTGATCCAGGGCACCGGGCTGACGATCCACAGCGCCGCGTTCCGCGCGGCGGTGAACGACGTCGTCCGCTCGGTCGCTCCGTTCACCACGATCAAGAACCTCCGCTCGCCGCTCGACCCGGCGTACGCCGACCAGGTGTCGCCCGACGGCCGCTCCGCGCTCGTCGAGTGGCAGATGAAGGGCGACGCCGACGCCGCGAAGAAGCACATCGACGCGATCACGGCGAAGGTCGCCGCGGTTGCGAAGCGTCACCCGTCGCTGTACATCGGCGAGGCAGGCAGCATCAGCTCGGGCAAGGCGATCGAGAAGATGTTCGGCCGGCAGCTCGGGCAGGCGGGCGAGCGCTCGATTCCGCTCACCCTGGCGATCCTCGTGCTCGTGTTCGGCTCGCTCGTCGCGGCCGGCGTGCCGCTGCTGCTCGCGCTGTCGGCGGTGCTCGCCACCATGGGCCTCCTCGCGATCCCGAGCCATCTCGTCCCGATGGACCAGAGCGTCTCCTCCGTCGTCCTGCTCGTCGGCCTCGCCGTCGGCGTGGACTACGCGCTCTTCTACCTCAAGCGCGAGCGCGAGGAGCGGGCGGCCGGCAAGGGCCACCGGGCGGCGCTCGAGGCCGCGGCCGCGACCTCGGGCCGGTCCGTGCTCATCTCCGGCGTGACCGTGATGATCGCGATGGCCGGCCTGCTGTTCACCGGCGACAAGACGTTCGTCTCGTTCGGCGTCGCGACGATGCTCGTCGTCCTGGTCGCGATGATCGGCTCCCTCACCGTGCTGCCGGCGCTCCTCGCGAGGCTCGGCGACAAGGTCGAGAAGGGCCGCATCCCGTTCATCGGCCGCTACCGCCGCACGACCGGCGAGAACCGCGTCTGGTCGTGGGTGCTCACGCCCGCGCTGAAGCGGCCGGTCGTGGCCGCCGCTGCGGCGACCGCGCTGCTGCTCGTGCTCGCCGCACCGGTGCTGCACATGCACACGGCGCAGACGGGGCTCGACGCGCTGCCCAGCAACGCGCCGACCGTCGAGACGATCACGCGCATCCAGCACTCGTTCGTCGGCGAGGTGCAGCCGGCGGAGATCGCGGTGCAGACGCCGTCGACCGACTCGGCCGAGTTCAAGAACGCCCTGAACGCGTTCCGGGCGAAGGCCCTCGCGACGGGCAAGATCCACGCCCCGATCGGCGTGGACGTGAACCGTGCGCACGACGCGGCGCGGATCGAGGCGCCGCTCGTCGGGAACGGCACGGACGCGGCGTCGAACGGCGCGCTGCTCGCGCTCCGGAACGACCTGCTCCCGTCGACGATCGGTGCGGTCGCCGGCACGACCTGGGCCGTCACCGGCGGCACCGCGGCCTCGTACGACGCGAACTCGGCGATGAAGCACCAGGCGCCGATCGTGTTCGGGTTCGTGCTCGCGTTCGCGTTCCTGCTCCTGCTCGTCTCGTTCCGGTCGATCGTGATCGCGGCGAAGGCGATCGTGCTGAATCTGCTGTCCGTCGCCGCCGCCTACGGCGTCGTGATCGCGGTGTTCCAGTACGGCTGGGGTGAGAACGTCCTGAACTTCCACTCGAACGGCGGGATCGCGCAGTGGCTGCCGATCTTCATGTTCGTGATCCTGTTCGGGCTCTCGATGGACTACCACGTGTTCATCCTCAGCCGGATCCGGGAGGCGTACGACCGCGGTCTCAGCACCGAGGACGCCGTCGCCCACGGGATCAAGACGACGGCGGGCACCGTCTCCAGCGCGGCGCTCGTGATGGTCGGCGTGTTCCTCATCTTCGCGACGCTCCCCTTCCTCGACTTCAAGGAGATGGGGATCGGGCTCGCCGCGGCGGTGCTGATCGACGCGACGATCGTCCGCGGGGTCCTGCTCCCGGCGACGATGAAGCTGCTCGGCGACTGGAACTGGTACCTGCCGAACTGGCTCGGCTGGCTGCCGCGGCTCGAGCACGGAGGCGAGCTGGCACCCGCCGCCGCGTAGCGAACGTCCCCACGTTCGAGGGATAGCCAAGAAGCCGGACGCCCTGCACACTGTCAGGGCGTCCGGCTTCACCCAATCTGCGGCTATGCGGCTCGATCCGAACACCCACGCGTACGTGCTCGCGACGGCGATGATGACGTCGATCGCCTTCGCCGTCTTCGCGATGAACCTCATCGCGCTCGTGCTCCAGTACGTCCTCCGCTGAGCGCTACGGCGCCTGGTAGGTCGGCACGAGCGAGATCGCGGCGACCGACGCGCGGTCGATCGGGACGGACGAGAACCCCGAGGTGGCGGTGAAGAACGAGCGGGTGCCGGGCGGCAGCGAGGCGTAGGCGAGCCCGGTGCCTCCGCCGACGACGTCGCCCGAGGCGTCGAACAGGACGATGGAGAGCTGTGCGCTCGTCAGTACCTTCACGGCGTCGTCGTTGACGAGTTCCCCGTCGACCTCGCCGACGTAGCTCGGGTCGAACCTGCCGGGGACGATCACGACGTTCTGCACCGGCGGGATGTGCATGCGCTGCTGCGAGAACGTCTGCGTCTGCACGACGATTTCGAGCTTCGTCACCGCTGTCTGCACCGGCAGCGACGCGAACCCGCCGAGGTCGAACGACGTGGACGCGGCGATCGCCGACACCGAGCTCGTCGCAGTGCCGAGAACGTGGTTCGCCGCGTCGACGAAGTTGACGAGTACGGTGACGCCGCCCGCGTCCTCGCCGGGCGACGGGTTGCTCAGCACGACGCCGTAGCTGACGGTGCTGCCCGCGTCGAACTGGTCCGGCCGCTGCGTGAACCCGGACCTGACGATCGCGAGCTTCGAGTGACGTGTGGTGCTGCCGACGACGGTGAACACGCGGGAGAGGCTCCCCGCGCGACCGCATGCGACCGACGCGCGCGCCGGCCCGGCGGGTGCGGCGTCGGCGAGGCTCCACGTCCACTTGACGCTGCCCGAGGACGCGCGCGCCTGGCCGAGACCCGGCTGCAGCGAGCCGTCGACGTAGCGCACCGCGAGCGTGCACGTCACGTTCGCGGGCTTCACGAGCACGGTGACCGAGGCCGGGAGGCCCTGGTAGGCGCGGCTCGGGACGAAGCCGAAGCGGATCGTCCAGCCCGCGCCCCCCGCGCTCGCGCCGCCCACACAGGCGAGGAGCCCCAGTGTGGCGGCGGCGGCGACGAGAGCTCCGGCTCTTCCCTTCACGCCGCTGAGCTCTCCTGGTCCGTCCCGAGCTGCTTCGCCCACCAGTCGCCTTCGTTCGCGAACTGCGTCTGCAGCTCGCCGACGTACGTCTGCAGATCCGACTCGCGCGACGCGAGCCGCTGCTCGTGCTCGGCGCCGGCGCGCTCCCGCTCCTCGAGCCGCTGCTCGCGGATCTCGTAGTCGGCGATGAGCGTCGCCTCGCGCCGGTCGAGGTCGGCGCTCCGCTCGTCGAGCTCGTGCCCGAGGAGGCGGAGCTCGTCGTCGCGCGAGTCGGCCTTCTGCTCCTTTTCCTCGAGGCGCTGCCGCGACGCGTCGGCCAGCGCCTCGAGCTTCTCGAGGCGCGCCTCGCGTTCGGCGAGCGCCCGCTCCCGTTCCTGCATGCGCTTCTTGGCGACCTCGTCCTCGGGCGGCGGCACCGCCTGTGCGATCGCCAGGTCCGACTCGGCGCGCCGCACGTGCGCCTCGAGCCGGTGAAGCTCGGCCTCGCGGGCCGCGATCTCCATCTCCCGCCGGTCGAGGTCGGCGCTGAGCGCGGAGATGTCCGCGGGGGCAGCGGACGCCGCCGCCTCGCGCAGTGCGTCGACCTGGACCTTCTGCGCCTGGACGCGCGCCTGCTCCCGCTCGAGCTCCTTGCTCAGCGAGTGCAGTCGCGCCTGCTCCTGCTCGGCCGCGACCGCCTTCTTCGCCAGCTCGTCGTTCTTCTTCGTCAAGTCCCCCTGCGCGGCGGACAGCGCGCGCTCGGCCTCCTCGACGGTCTTCCGGCGCTCGACGAGGTCGCGCTCGGCCGCGTCGGCTGCGCGCTCGAGCTCCTGCGCCCGCGCGTCGAGCTTCTGCGCCTCGGCGGCGAGCTCCTCCTTGCGGGCGAGCGTGCCCGCCTCGGCCTTCGCGAGCAGCCGCTCGCGCTCTGCGATCGCCTCGACCCGCTTCTCGAGCTCGGCGGTCGACTCGGTCCGCTGGTCGTCCGCCGCCTTCAGCTCGCGCACCTTCAGCACCACCGCCTGCTCCCGCTGCGAGAGGCGCGCGGCGGTCGCGTCGATCTCGGCGCGCGCCTTCTCCAGCTCGGTGTGGTGCGCGTCGAACTCGGCGAGCCGCGTGTCGAGGCGCTGCTCCTGCGTCTGCAGCTCGATCTCCCGGACGTCGAGCGCGCCGGCCCGGTCGTCGAGCTCGGAGCGGCGGCGCACGATCTCCTGCTCGAACTCCAGCTCCTGCTGCTCGAGGGCGAGGACACGCTGGTCGAGGTGCGTCTCGCGCGCCGACGCCTCGAGCCGGTCCGCCACGGCGGAACGCAGCTCCTGCTCGCGCGCGAGCGACGCGTCGAGCTGCGCGCGCAGCTCGTCGGCGCCGGGGCCGAGATCGCCGACGAGGTCGATGTCGGCGACGTCGAGGCCGCTCGCGAGGCCGCCGTCCTTCGGCGGCGAGAGCGGCGGCGGCAGCACGCCGGCGGCGGCGGCCGCCTCGGCCGGCGAGCGCGGCGGCGCGGCTTCGGCCATCGACGCGCGCGCCTCGAGCTGGCGGCGCAGGCCCGTGCCGAAGCCGCCCTCGGTCGTCTCGTCTGCGCGCTGCTCGCTCACCGCCATCTCAGAAGCCGAAGACCTGGCCGAGGCTCAGCATCGCGGGGCCGAGCACGACGATGAACATCGCCGGGAAGATGAACAGGACGGTCGGGAACAGCATCTTGATCGGCGCCTTCATCGCCTTCTCCTCGGCGGCCGCCTGCCGCTTGTTGCGGGTGTCGGTCGCCTGGACGCGGAGGATGCGCCCGAGCGAGGTTCCGAGCTGGTCGGCCTGGATGATCGACCGCACGAACGAGGAGATCTCCTGCGTCCCCGAGCGGGCGGCGAGCTTCTTCAGCGCGTCCGCGCGGCTCTCGCCGATGCGCATCTCGCCGAGCGCGAGCTCGAACTCGTCCGAGAGCGGGCCCTTCATGTACTGAACGAGCTTCGCAATGGCGGCGTCGAAGCCGAGTCCCGCCTCCACACTGACGGCGAGGAGGTCGAGCGCGTCCGGGAGCGCTGCGATGAGCGCCGCGCCGCGCCGGCGCGCCCGCCCGCTGACGATGATCGCCGGCGCGATGTAGCCGATCGCGCCGAGACCGATGCCGAACACGAGCGCGAGCCCGCCCGACGAGGCGGAGCCGACGAGCAGGCCGAGGACGAGGCCGCCGATCGCGCAGCCGCCCTTCGCGGCGAGGAACGCCTGCGGCGACGTGTTCCGCATGCCGGCCGACATCAGCAGCGCGGAGATCGTCTCGAGGTTCTGCTTCGGCGTCAGCCGGAGCATCATCCGCGAGAGCCACGCGACGAGCGGCGTGAGCACGCGGTCGGCGAACTTGACCCGGTCGGGGCCCTTCGTGGCCCTGACGTGCCCGTACGTCGCCGCGGTCCGGATCCGCGCGCGACGGTTGCGGGCGGGCAGCGTCGCGACCTGCGCCACCTTGAAGACGGCGAGCGAGAGACAGATGGCGGCGAGGAACAGAAGCATCGTCATCACCCCTTGAACGAGACGATCTTCTTCACGATCGCCGAGCCGATCGCCATCATCACGATCCCGAGCCCGATCAGCAGGTGTCCGGCGGACGTGTGGAAGAGCGGATGGAGGTAACCGGAGTTGAGGAACGAGATCGCGACGATGAGGAAGAACGGGAGGCCGAGCAGCGTGTAGGCCGACATGCGTCCCATCGCCGTGAGCGAGCGCACCTTGCGCGTGAACTGCTGGCGCTGGCGCACCGTGTCCGCGACGAGGTCGAAGAGGTTCGCGAGCGACCCGCCGACCTGGCGCTGGATGTTCACGGCCGTGATCGTGAACTCGAAGTTCTTCGAGTCGAGCCGCTCGACCATGTCGCCGAGCGCGTCGTCCATCGGGCGGCCGAGCCCCGTCTCGGTGAGCACGCGCTTGAACTCGACCGACGCCGGCGGCAGGCCCTCGTCGACGACGGCCTGCAGACCCTGCTTGAAGGAGTGGCCGGCCTTCAGCGAGGCGGCGATCGTGATCAGCATGTCCGGCAGCTGGTCCTCGAACGCGGCGAGCCTGCGCTTCATCCGCCGCCAGACGAAGAAGAACGGCACCGAGCCGCCGATCGCCATCGCCATCAGGATGACGACGAGCGGGCCGCCGAACGCGGCCGTGAGCAGGCCCAGCAGCAGCGCCGCGCCTGCGACGATGTAGAAGAGCTCGGCCGCCGTCAGCGGTGTCTCGCCGCGGTCGAGCATCTGCTGGATCGACTTCCACTGGCGGAGCCGGCCGAACGCCCGCTCGGTCGCGCCGAGGACCACCGTGCGGAGGCTCGGCTGGTCGCTGCGGCGCCGCGACCGCGTGCTCGTCGCGCCGAGATGCGGCGCGAGCCGGCTGCGCAGCCACGATCCGCGCCGCGCTCCGAGCAGGAGCAGGAACGCGGCGACCACGAGCACGCCGGCGATCAGGCCGACGACGAGCGGCCCCATCGACCCGTACGCGCTCGTCGGCAGGAGCTTCGACGGAGCGGCCGCGCCGGTGACGTCGCCCGCGGCCTTCGTCACGACGGTCGACGACGTCGCCGAGCCCGCGCCCGGCACCGTCGCGCCGACGGTGATGCGGTCACCGGGCCGCGCGGCGGTCACGTACGTGACACGCCACGTGTGTCCGAGCGTCGCCGCGATCGTGCTGTACACGCCGGCGAGCGCGCCGGTCGAGGCCGCGCCGTAGTAGCGGCCGCCCGTCTCGCGGGCGAGCTCCTGGAGCGGGGCGGGGTCGAAGCCCGCGCCCTCGATCCCGATCGGGTAGATCGAGACGTTCGCGTCGTGCGCGGCGGCGACCGCTGCGGCGAGCGAGTCCTGGCTCGAGACGTCGCGGCCGTCGGTAAGGACGATCAGCACCCGGCCCGGCAGCGAGCTCGCCTTCAGGATCGACGAGGCGAGGTCGACGCCGTCGTAGAGCGCGGTGCCGGACTCCCCGGCGGTCCGGATGCCGGCGAGAGCGGTGTCCGAGTCGACGGCCGCGGTCGAGAGCCCGCTCAGCTCGACGGGATGCCGCCCGAACTCGACGACGCCGATCGCGTCCGCGGCCGGCTTCGCGGCGACGAAGCTCCGGGCGGCGGCGACGGCGGCGGCGAGCGGCTCGCCCTGCATCGACTGCGAGTTGTCGACCGCGAGCACGACCGCCTTCGCGCTGCCGAGGTTCTCGGCGTCGAGGCCGACGACGCGCCGGCCGTTCTCGGTGATCACCGGCACCGTCTTCGCGCCGGCGGACGAGGCGACGGTCGCGTGGATCGTCGGGTACGAGCTCGTGTCGACGCCCGAGAGCTCGACGCCTGCGGCGGCCGGCGCCGCTGCGACCAGCGCCGCAGCGGCGACGACCGCGATGAGCCGCGCACGCCCGCTCATTCGAATGCTCCGAACCGCGGCGGCGTCGACGAGTCGCGGACCGCGCCGCCGACCTCGTCCTCGGGGACGAAGAAGCTCGAGTGCAGCCCGACGCCGTTGGCGGCGAGCTTGTCGAGGAACTGCGGCTTCAGCCCCGTGCAGAGCAGCGGCGTGAGAAGCCGGCTGCTCCGCCCGAACGCGGCGTTGTCCTCGTCCGGGACCTTCGCCGCGAAGATCTCCTGGAGCGTGATCACGTCGGACTCCATCCGCAGCACCTCGGTGATGTGCGTGATGCGGCGGCTGCCGTCGACGAGGCGCGAGATCTGGACGAGCAGGTCGAACGCGCTCGAGATCTGCTCGCGGATCGCGCGGAGCGGGAGGTCGACGCCGGCGGTGAGCACGAGCGTCTCCAGGCGGGCGAGCGCGTCGCGCGGCGAGTTCGCGTGGATCGTCGTCAGCGAGCCCTCGTGGCCCGTGTTCATCGCCTGGAGCATGTCGAGCGTCTCCGCGCCGCGGACCTCGCCGACGATGATCCGGTCGGGCCGCATGCGCAGGGCGTTGCGGACGAGCTCGCGGATGCGCACCTCGCCCTGGCCCTCGATGTTCGGCGGCCGCGACTCGAGCGTGATCACGTGCTCCTGCTGGAGCTGGAGCTCGGCCGCGTCCTCGATCGTCACGATCCGCTCGTCCTCCGGCACGAACGCCGACATCGCGTTCAGCGTGGTCGTCTTCCCGGTGCCGGTTCCGCCGGAGATGAGGACGTTCAGCTTCCCCTTGACGCACGCGGCGAGGAACTGCGCCGCCTTCGGCGAGATCGAGCCGAACCCGATCAGGTCGTTCATCGTGTACGGGTCGCGCGCGAACTTCCGGATGGTCAGCGTCGGCCCCTTCAAGGCGAGCGGCGGGATGATCGCGTTGACGCGCGACCCGTCCGGGAGGCGCGCGTCGACCATCGGCGACGCCTCGTCGACGCGGCGGCCGACCTGCGAGACGATCTTGTCGATGATGCGCAGCAGGTGCGCGTTGTCGACGAACGCGGTGTTCGTCCGCTCGAGCTTGCCGCTGCGCTCGCAGTAGATCCGGTCGAACCCGTTGACCATGACCTCCGTGATCGAGTCGTCGCGGAGGAGCGGCTCGATCGGCCCGTACCCGAGGATGTCGTCCGTGATGTCGGCGACGATCTGCCGCCGCTCGTCCCGCGTCAGCGGCGTGCGGTCGAGCACGAGCTGCTCGGTGACGGCGCGCAGGACGCGGTCGTGCAGGTCCTCCGTCATCTCCTGCTTGAACAGCTCGGTGCCGACGGTCTCGATCACCGCGTGGTGGATGCGCGTCTTCAGCTCCGCATACGGGTCGACGGCGTTCGCCTGCTGCGGTGGGCCCGTGCGAGGCGCGCCGACCGGCGGGACGGGCGCCGCGGGATCGACGACGGCGGTCGCGCCGTTGCCGGCGGGCTTGGTCAGGCGGTCCTGGAGGCCCATCGCCTACGCCTTCGCCGTCGCCGGCTGCTTGCTGAACATCCGCCGCTTCGCCTGCTGCGACGCGGGCGGCTTCGGGAGCACCGCCTTCGCGAGCACCCGGAGCGCCTTCGAGAAGTCGGCGCCCTCCTCCGCGAGCACGGCCGGCTTGCCGCGGTTGACGCTGAGCGGGACTGCCCGGTCGGACGGCACCTGGTGCGAGACCTTTATCCCGAGCGCGTCGTCGACCTCGCTCGGCTTCATCCCGACCTTCGAGTTCGCCCGGTTGAGGACGATCTTCACGCGGTCGCGCGGGAACGAAAGCATCTCGAGCGTCTGGAGCGCGAGCTTCACGTTCTTCAGCGTCGGGACGTCGAGCCCGCACAGGAGGAACAGCTCGTCGGTGCGGTCGAGCGTCGCGAGCATCGGCCCGTGGAAGAACGGCGACGTGTCGACGACGATCGCGTCGTACGACTCGCGCGCCACCTCCAGCAGCCGTGCCAGCTTCGCCTCGGTGACGAGCTCCGCGTCCTCGGGGCGCAGCGGCGCCGGAAGGATCTCGAGCCCGCACGGATGGTGCGTCGTGTAGCCCGACAGCTTCTCCGAGTCGAGCTCGCCCGGTGCGACCACGAGGTCGAAGATCGTCTTCTCCGGCTCGACGCCGAGCATGATCGCCGCGTCGCCGAACTGGAGGTCGAGGTCGACGAGCAGCGTCTTCTTCCCCTCGTACTTCGCGATCGCCGCGGCGAGGTTCGTCGCGATCGCCGTCTTGCCGGTCCCGCCCTTCGGCGAGAACACCGTGACGATCGTGCCGTTCCGGCCGCGGACGCCGTCACTCCGCCGCGCCGTGTGCGCGGCCTTGCGGAGCGCGAACACGACGTTGTCCGCGAGCTGCGGGAGGAGGAGCACGTCGGCGACGTCCGCGTCGAGCGCCTCGTCGAGCAGCCGCGACGCCTCGCCGGAGGCGACGAGCATGATCGGCGCCCGCGTGTGCTCGCGGATCGCCGCGAGGTCGTCGAACGGCAGCGACGAGGAGCGGGTCGCGTGCAGCAGCACCTGGAGGTGCCCGCCGGCGAGCGCGGCCGAGCCCTCGGCGACGGTGTCGCTCGCGCCGACGAACTCGAGGTCCGGGTGCGACGCGAGCGCCGCCCGGAGGGTGTCGGAGCCGTCGCACGACCCCGTCATGTACACGCGCAGCGGTCTGCGCTGTTCCTGATCGTGGCTCATCCCTGGCTCCCGGTGGTCGCGATCTTTGCCTTCTGCCCTGCGGAGAGGCCGGTCGTCACGACGGTGCCGAATCCGGCGACGGTCACCGGGCTGTCGGCGGCGTTGCCGACGGGCCGGAGCTCGAGCGCCCAGCCGCCGTCGGACGCGAAGTTCGGATCGGCGTTCTTGACGACGTACAGCAGCTCCGGCACCTGCGAGTCGCGGATGGCGAGCATCACGGACTCCGTCGCCTGGTTGGCGATGCTGCCGGCCTTCGCGTCCACCGGCGCGGGCGCCTTCAGGACGAGCAGGTTGCGGAGCACGATCCGGTCGTAGTGCGCGGAGACGCCGCCGACGTCGCTCTTCAGGTTCCCGACGAGGTCGACGTGGTCGCCCGCCCGCAGCGTGCCGGCGAGCACCTGGTTCGGGTTCGCGGCGGAGACCTGGATCGCCCGCAGCGTGCCCTTCAGCTGCGCGCGGACGCCGAGCTCCTGCGAGTTGCCGAAGCGGCGGGTCGAGATCTGCTCGCCCGAGAGGATCTGGTCGGTCGAGACGAGCCGCGTGATCTGGTCCGGGCTCGAGATCGCGCCCGGCGTGAGCGCGTCACGCGGGACGGTCATCGTCTTCAGCAGGTGGCCGGAGACGATCGACGCCCCCGACGTGCCGGCCGGAATGTCGACGGTTGCGACGAGCACGCCGACCGACTCCTGCCCGTGCTGCACGTGCTTGCGGTAGTTCGTCACGTACAGGGCGGTGAACACGGCGGCGAGCAGGCCGAGTGCGACCGCCACCACTACATTCCTCAGCTGATACGTCATGTGATCCCTCGCGTCGTTGGTGGATCAAGCCGGTTACTCGAGCGGTCTGTGCCCGCCGGAATCTCGGAGCGTCATTCGACGCGCTCCGTCGTCTTGGAGATGAGGTTCCCCGAGGTGACGACCAGCCCGAGCAGGCTGATCGAGTAGGGGTACGTCGCGGTCACGGTCACGTCGCTGCCGGCGACCCAGCTCGACGACACCGTGACGTTGAGGCTCGACTGGTTGAGGTCGGCACCCGAGTTGCGGACGGCCGTGGTGGTCGCGCCCGTCGGATCGGCGTCGTTGCGGGAGACCGCCGCCGTGCGTGCGCCGGCGCGGACCGCGTCCGTCAGCGTCACGTAGTTGTTGAAGAGGACGCCGAACTGGAAGATCGCCAGGAGGACGAGGCAGAGCACCGGCAGCACGATGGCGAACTCGGCCATCGCCTGGCCCTGCTCGTTCCGGATGTGCGTTCTCTTGTTCATGCGTCCTCCGGTTCCGGAGCCGGGTGGGGCGTGAGGAGCGATGCGATGGGTGCCCCACCCGTCTCCGAGAGTTGTCATGGAAGGAGACCGACCACGACGTTGAGCGCTTCGATGACCCGGTTGCCGAGGACGGCAAAGAGGAATGCGGCTGTGGACGCGACGACCGCGAGCACGACGGCGTACTCAGGCGCCGTCTGCCCGTCGTTGCTGCGAAGGCTGCGAACGAGAGACGTCGCGCGGCTGGTGATGCGGCTCATCCGATTTCCCCCCTTTCCTGGCTCCGGCCCATTGCGGCGACTTGCGGTGCTGCTAGTTCGGCAGGATCGACGTCACCTTGTTGATGGCCCCCTGGATGCCTCCAGAGAGAAGGGTGAAGGCGCCGATCGCGAGGACGGTGATGACGCCGAGAACGACGCCGTACTCCGCCATCGTCTGGCCCTCCTGCTTCCGCCAGTTCTGGCGGGTGAAGGCGAACCACTCGGAAATAGACACTGGACTACTCACCTCCTTTTCCCCTTCGAACGCTGTCCTGCCCGTGCTGCCACGGCGTCCGCCCTACTTCGGGAGGATGTTCGTGACGTGGTTGATCGCGCCCTGGATGCCACCCGACAGAAGGGTGAACGCGCCGATCGCGAGGACGGTGATGACGCCGAGAACGACGCCGTACTCCGCCATCGTCTGGCCCTCCTCCTTCTTCCAGTTCGCCTTGACGAACTCGAGCCACTCGGAAATGGTCATGTGGTTATTCACCTCCTTTCCGAGCCTCGTGCCCGCCCGCCATCCGGGCGCGCTGCGAATCGAAGAAGAGGCTGAAACCCGATCGAACTGTGGTCTTGCATGCCACGCCGATGAACCTTTCGTCCTTGGCGTGGCCGAGACGCCCAAGTTGATCGTGTTGCGGCGATGAATCGAGCCTGCGGGCGCTTTCGAGAATCCCTCGCTTCAGTGATCCTCGATCGGTTTCACCACTTCGAGGGACGGCGCGTTGACTCCGGTTCTGCCGATATCGCGGCATACGAGCTCGCGTGGTGGGCGGCAGCCGCGCCGGAGAATCGGAGCCGCCCGTGATGCGACGGAACCAACGCGAAGCGCCTCTCCTGTCGTCGAACGACGTCGTCGTGTGCGAGCGATGCGTGCTCGCCGACCGTCCGCTCGCGCGCATGCGCGGCCTGCTCGGCCGCAGCGGCCTCGCGCACGAGGAGGGGATCCTGTTGCGGCCGGCGTCGTCGGTGCACACGTGGTTCATGCGCTTCCCGATCGACGTCGTGTTTCTCGACCGCGACCTGTCGGTGCTGCGCGTCGTGCCGCGGCTCGGGCCGTGGCGCTGGGCCGGTCGCCGTCGCGCGACGGCGGTGCTCGAGCTCGCCGCCGGCGAGTCGGAGCGGCGCGGGATCGAGGTCGGCCAGCGGCTGAGGTTGGCCTGATCCAGTAGCCTCCCGCGCGGTGACGCCGCGCGTGCACGTGACCGGCCCGGTGCCCGCGCGCGTCGCGGCCGAGCTCGAGCGCGACTTCACGCTCGCGGACGGGCCGCACGGCGCCGACGGGATCCTCGCCCTGCTCTCGACGACGGTCGACGGCGCCTACCTCGACGCGGCCGGGCCGCAGCTGCGGATCGTCGCGAACTACGGCGTCGGCGTCGACAACGTCGACCTCGACGCGGCGGCCGAGCGCGGCGTCGTCGTCGCGAACACGCCGGACGTGCTCACGCGGACGACGGCGGAGCTCGCCGTCTCGATCATGCTCGCGCTGCTCCGCCGGGTGGCCGAGGGCGACCGCATGCTCCGCCGCCGCGACCCGTGGAGGTTCTCGCTCGAGTTCATGCTCGGCGAGAGCCTGGACGGGAAGGCGCTCCTGATCGTCGGGCCGGGCCGGATCGGCCGGGAGACTGCGCGGCTCGCCGAGGCGTTCGGCGCGCGTCCCGTCTACGCGGGGCGACACGACCCGCTCGACGAGCTGCTCCCGGAGGCGGACGTCGTCAGCCTCCACTGCCCGCTGACGCCGGAGACGCACCATCTGATCGACGCCGCCGCGCTCGCGCGCATGAAGCCGACCGCCGTCCTCGTCAACACGGCCCGCGGCCCCGTCGTCGACGAGGCCGCGCTCGCCGACGCGCTCCGGTCGGGGACGATCGCCGGCGCCGCCCTCGACGTCTTCGAGCGCGAGCCGGAGGTGACCGAGGCGCTCCTGTCGATGGAGAACGTCGTCCTCACCCCACACCTCGGCAGCGCCACCCGCCGCACGCGCGAGGCGATGGGGCTGCTCGCCGTCGACGCCCTCCGCGCCGTGCTGCTCGAGGGCCGGCGCCCCCAGAACGCCGTCGTCTAGTTACATTCTCGGCGTGCCGTACGTCGCCGCCCCCGACCGCTACGACTCGATGGTCTACAACCGCTGCGGCGCGAGCGGGCTGAAGCTGCCCGCCGTCTCGCTCGGGCTCTGGCACAACTTCGGCGCCGACCGGCCGCTGGAGACGTCGCGCGCGATCCTGCGCCGTGCGTTCGACCTCGGGATCACGCACATCGACCTCGCGAACAACTACGGGCCGCCGTACGGCAGCGCGGAGTCGACGTTCGGCCGGCTCGTGCGCGAGGACCTCCGCCCGTACCGCGACGAGCTCGTCATCTCGACGAAGGCAGGCTACGACATGTGGCCTGGCCCGTACGGCGAGTGGGGCTCGCGCAAGTACCTGCTCGCGAGCCTCGACCAGAGCCTCGGCCGGATGGGCCTCGACTACGTCGACATCTTCTACTCGCACCGCTTCGACCCCGAGACGCCGATCGAGGAGACGATGGGCGCCCTCGACACCGCGGTGCGCCAGGGCAAGGCGCTCTACGCCGGCATCTCGTCGTACTCGCCGGCGATGACGGAGGAGGCGGCGCGGATCCTCCGCGATCTCGGCACGCCGCTCCTGATCCACCAGCCCTCGTACTCGATGCTCAACCGCTGGATCGAGGACGGGCTCCTCGACGTGCTCGGCGACCTCGGCGTCGGCTGCATCGTCTTCTCCCCGCTCGCGCAGGGGATGCTGACCGACCGCTATCTCGACGGCATCCCCGCCGACTCGCGCGCCGCGCAGCGCACCTCGCTCGACCCCGCGATGATCACGGACGAGGCGCTCGCGCACATCCGTGCGCTGAACGAGATCGCGCGCGCCCGTGGGCAGTCGCTCGCGCAGATGGCGCTCGCGTGGACGCTGCGCGACCCGCGCGTGACCTCGACGCTGATCGGCGCGAGCAGCGTCGCGCAGCTCGAGGCAAACGTCGGCGCGCTCGACCGGCTCGACTTCTCGGACGACGAGCTCGAGGCGATCGAGGAGCACGCCGTCGACGGCGGCATCAACATCTGGGCCGAGTCCAGCCGCGTGTGAGCGCGAGCGACGTCGCGGCCCCGGCCGAGCCGTACACCGGCAGGACCGCATGGGGCCGGAACCTCGAGACGCCGCTCCGCGAGTTCCTCCGGACCGAGACCGGCAGCGCGGCGATCCTGCTCGCGGCGACGATCGCGGCGCTCGTCTGGGTCAACGCCGACGCGTCCTCGTACTCGTCGTTCTGGGGGACGACGCTGTCCGTCCAGGTCGACGGCCACGGGATCTCGCAGGATCTCCACGGCTGGGTCAACTCGGGGCTGATGACGTTCTTCTTCTTCGTCGTCGGGCTCGAGGCGCGGCGCGAGTTCGACATGGGGGAGCTGCGGGAGCGGCGCAGGGTGGCGCTGCCGCTGTTCGCGGGCGTCGGCGGCATGGTCGTGCCGATCGCGATCTTCCTCGCGTTCAACGCGGGGCATTCGTCGATGCACGGCTGGGGGACGGCGATGTCGACCGACACGGCGTTCGCGCTCGGGCTGCTCGCGCTCGTCGGGTCGCACTTCCCGACGCGGCTGCGCGCGTTTCTCCTGACCGTCTCGGTCGTCGACGACGTCGTCGCGCTCTGCGTCATCGCCGTCTTCTACAGCTCGGAGGTGGCGTGGCGCGCGCTCGCGATGGCGATCGGAATCTTCGCGGTCATCCTCGCCGTCCGCGCAGCGCGGGTCCGCGTCGGGCTCGTCTACTTCGTGCTCGGCGCGGCCGCGTGGCTGGCGCTGTACGAGTCGGGCGTCGACCCGGTCGTGATCGGGCTGGCGATGGGGCTGCTGACGTTCGCGTACCCGGTCGCCCGCACCGACCTCGAGCGCGCGAGCGACCTCTTCCGCCTGTTCCGGGAGCAGCCGACGCCGGAGCTGGCGCGGTCGGCTCAGTCGGGGCTCGCCGCCGCGATCTCCCCGAACGAGCGGCTGCAGACGCTGTACCACCCGTGGACGAGCTACGTGATCGTGCCGCTGTTCGCGCTCGCGAACGCCGGCCTCCAGATCGACCGTGGCTTCCTCGCGCACGCGTACACGACCCCGATCACGCTCGGGATCCTCGTCGGCTACGTCGTCGGCAAGCCGGCGGGAGTCGTCGCCGGCTCGTGGCTCGTGACGAAGGTGAGCCGCGGCCGCTTGCGGCCGCCGATCGGCTGGGCGACGGTCGCCGGCGCCGGCTCCGTCGCGGGGATCGGCTTCACCGTGTCGCTGCTGATCGCTGCGCTCGCCTTCCACGGCCAGCAGCTCGAGGAGGCGAAGCTCGGCGTGCTCAGCGCCGGCGTCTGCGCGTCGGCGCTCACCTGGCTCGTCTACCGCGCCACCGCGAAACTGCCGAGGCAGCTGCGGATCCGGGCGCTCCTCGGGACGGCCGAGGTGATCATCGACCTCGGCGCACCCGTCGATCCGGAGCGCGACCATATCCGCGGTCCCGTCGACGCGCCCGTGACGGTCGTCGAGTACGGCGACTTCCAGTGCCCGTACTGCGGCCGGGCCGAGCCGGTCATCCGCGAGCTGCTCGCCGGTCACGGCGACGTCGCCTACGTCTGGCGGCACCTGCCGCTGAACGACGTGCACCCGTACGCACAGCAGGCCGCGGAGGCTGCGGAGGCCGCGGCCGAGCAGGGGAAGTTCTGGGAGATGCACGACCTGCTGCTCGACCACCAGCGTGCGCTCCGACTCCCGAATCTCCAGCACTACGCGGAGGAGATCGGGCTCGACCTCGAGCGATTCGACGACGACCTCCGGAAGCACGTCGGCGCGCCGCACATCGCCGAGGACGTCGACTCGGCGGATCTGAGCGGCGTCTCCGGCACGCCGACCTTCTTCGTCAACGGGCGCCGCCACTACGGCGCCTACGACATCGACACGCTCACGAGGGCGGTGAAGGCCGCGAAGGCCCGGACGCTCGTCGCCGCCGCGTAGCTCGCGAGGCTGCGCCTCGCTCGCTGGGAAGGGGAACTGCGCGACCGGGAGAGCGCGGTCTCCCGGTCGGCTGCCTCGGCGCGCGTGAGTGTGCAAAGGCATGCTCACGTGCTCGTTCGGCCGGGCGCTAAGCCGGCTGTCGCCCGTCGTAGCGCGGCCCTTGACCGCTCGAAGGATCACGCGACGAAGGCGTCGGCGTAACGGGAGCCGGAGGCGACGTTACGACGACGCGGACCAGCGGCCGCGTCTGGCCGGAGGCCACGCGCGGCCGCGTCGGGGCAGGACGTTCGAATCGGAGGCCGGACCAGGAAGACAGCACGGAGCGAGTCGGAGACCGCGCTCTCCGACTCGCGGAGTTCCGTCTCCCAGCGAGCGAGGCGCAGCCTCGCGAGCTAGTCGTCCTCGTCGAGCACGCGCTTCTCGACCTGCTTCGCGATCACGAACCCGATCGCCGAGAGCAGGACGACGCCGCCGGCCGCGAGCAGCCCGTACTTGCCGAACGCGGCCGCCGCCGCGTCCCCGAGGTAGTACGAGATCAGGCCGACCGTCGTCGCCCAGACGATCCCGCCGGCGGCGTTCCAGGCGAGGAAGCGCCACCAGTGCATGTGGGAGAGCCCCGCGATCCAGGCCGAGGTCACCCGGAGGACGGCGACGAAGCGTCCGAAGAAGACCGCCTTGCCGCCGTGCTTCGCGAAGAAGCGCTCGCCCTTGGGGATGTACTTCTCCGCGTACGCGCGCGTCAGCCTGT
>Ga0335077_10000358_pt1 | contig 49516 bp, 43 predicted proteins | sample Lox_Sample_31_FD_207151 | JGI IMG/M metagenome (GOLD analysis project Ga0335077, IMG submission 207151) | Soil microbial communities from Loxahatchee National Wildlife Refuge, Florida, United States - Lox_Sample_3.1 | ecosystem: Environmental > Terrestrial > Soil > Wetlands | place: USA... | reverse complement strand
GCCGAGATCGACGCGGTCGCTGCTCGAATAGATGAACGGGTAATACTCCGCCTCCGGCGCGATCGGGAACGCCGGGCCTTCGATGCCGTAGCGTTCGATCTTGAGCGCGCTGACGATGGAAAGCGTGTCGGCGGCGGCCGTAAAATCGACCAGCGCGACCGAATTGCCGAACACGTCGTGCATCCAGCGCACGTGGCCGGGCGGCGACAGCGTCAGCTCGGCTGACACCAGCCGCAGGTCGTGGGAATCACGCGGGCGCAGCATCAGCCGGTGCTGGCCGAAGGTGACCGGCCGGGCGTAGCGGTAGGTGGTGGCGTGGCGGACGGTCAGCAGGCGCATGAAATCACCGGGTAATCTTGGTCGCTATTCCGATGCAATCGGCGCGCCAATCCCTCCGCCGTCATGCCCGGCCTTGTGCCGGGCATCCACGTCTTGGCTGAAAAGGAAGATGTGGATGGCCGAAACAAGCCCGGCCATGACGCACAACTAGGCTAACTCAATTTGTGCCGCGCCAAGAGCTTGCGCACCGCATCGACCAAATCGGCTTCCTTGACCGCGAACTGCGCCTCGGCCTGTTTCTTCAGGTACTCGTCGCGATCCTTGATGTCGGTCAGGCCGGCGCCGAGGATCAAGTCCTTGATCTGCACTTCGTTCCGCGCTTTTTCGTCGCCGCCCTGGATGATGGCGCAAGGCGCGCCGCGCTTGTCGGCGTATTTGAGCTGGGCGCCGAGATTGTTCTTCGGATTGCCGAGATAAAGCTCGGCGCGGATGTTGGCCGCGCGCAAGGCGGAGACCATCTTCTGGTAGTCGGCGACGCGGTCGCGGTCGAACATGGTGACGACCACGGGGCCGGGCGCGGCCTTCTCGCCGAGCTTGCCGAGTGCGGTCAGCGCCGCCTGCAGGCGCGACACGCCGATGGAGAAGCCGGTCGCCGGCACTGGCTGGCCCATGAAGCGTGAGACCAGCCCGTCGTAACGCCCGCCGCCGCCGACCGAGCCGAAGCGCACCGGCCGGCCTTTGTCGTCCTTGGTTTCGATTAGCAGTTCAACTTCATAGACCGGACCGGTGTAGTACTCGAGGCCGCGGACGATTGCTGGACTGATAAGGATACGATCTGGTTTATAACCAGAGCTTTCCACCAATTGAGCGATTTGCGTCAGCTCGTTCATTCCTGAGGCAAACACCGAATTTACGTAGAATGGTGACGCCTCCAAGTACTTGAATAGCTCCTCATTTGTTTCATCAATTAAGGACAACACAGGCGCTTGCACCAAAGTCATGAGCGCCTCAATCGCATTCTTGTTAAGGCCGGCCCCCTTTGTATAGTCGCCGCTCTCGTCGACTCGTCCAGCACCAAGCAAAGATTCAACGCCTTCGAGGCCGAGCCGATCCAACTTATCGATTGCGCGCAATACCGTTAGCCGTTTGTCGGCGGGGACTGCAGCGGCGTCCATTATCCCGTCAAGCACCTTTCGATTATTTACTTTCACTACATATTTTTCGCGCGGAATCCCCAACGCCTCCATCGTGTCTGCCGCGAGCATGCACATCTCGGCGTCCGCTGCCATCGTCGGCGCGCCGACCGTGTCCGCATCAAATTGCATGAACTGGCGGAAGCGGCCCGGCCCCGGCTTCTCGTTGCGGTAGACGTAGCCGACGCGATAGCTGCGATAGGGCAGCGCGAGGTGCTGGTAGTTCTCCGCCACGTAGCGCGCCAGCGGCGCGGTCAGGTCGTAGCGCAGGCTCAACCACTGCTCGTCGTCGTCCTGGAACGAGAACACGCCCTCGTTCGGCCGGTCCTGGTCGGGCAGGAACTTGCCGAGCGCGTCGGTGTATTCGATCGCCGGCGTCTCCACCGGCTCGAAGCCGTAGCGCTCGAACACGGCGCGGATCGCCTCCACCATGTGGCGGGTGGCGGCGATTTCGGCCGGGCCGCGGTCGGCGAGGCCGCGCGGCAGGCGGGCTTTGAGCTTTTGCGGCTTTTTGCCGGATTTCGGGTCGGGCATCGGCGTGGATGCGAGTCACTTTGTTGCAATGGGCGGGTGGTAGCAGCCAGTTCCGCCTTTGTCATTATGGGCGAAAGGGGATAATCCAACGGCAACATAACTCCGCCCTCATCCTGAGGAGCGCCCGCAGGGCGCGTCACGAAGGACGAGGGCGGCCCCATGCTTCGAGACGCGCGGCCTCAGCCGCGCTCCTCAGCATGAGGCCGACAGCCGGCAACAGCGAGGCTCCCATGGCCGCAAAATCGAACGTCGCATTCGCCACGGTTCCCAACGATCTCGAGCCCTATTGGATGCCGTTCACTGCCAACCGGGCGTTCAAGGCGCGGCCGCGGCTCGTCGCCCGCGCCAAGGACATGCACTACTTCACCGCCGACGGGCGCAAGCTGATCGACGCCGCCGCCGGCCTGTGGTGCACCAATGCCGGCCACAACCGCGATCCGATCGTGGCCGCGATCCAGCGCCAGGCCGCCGAGCTCGACTACGCGCCGGCCTTCCAGTTCTCGCACCCCAAGGCCTTCGAGCTGGCGAGCCGCATCGCCGCGTTGGCGCCCGGCGACCTCGATCATGTGTTCTTCTGCAATTCGGGTTCCGAGGCCGTCGACACCGCGCTCAAGATCGCGCTCGCCTTCCATAACGTGCGCGGCAACGCCTCGCGCGTGCGGCTGATCGGCCGCGAGCGCGGCTATCACGGCGTCGGCTTCGGCGGCGTCGCCGTCGGCGGCATCGTCGGCAATCGCAAGATGTTCGGCACGCTGATCGCCGGCGTCGATCATCTGCCGACCACCTATAACCGCGCCGAACAGGCCTTCACCGTCGGCGAGCCGGACTGGGGTGCGCATCTCGCCGACGAGCTCGAGCGGCTGGTGGCGCTGCACGACGCTTCCACCATCGCCGCGGTGATCGTCGAGCCGGTCGCCGCCTCGACCGGCGTGCTGCCGCCGCCGAAGGGCTACCTGCAACGCCTGCGCGCGATCTGCGACAAGCACGGCATTCTCTTGATCTTCGACGAGGTGATCACCGGCTTCGGCCGCCTTGGCTATGCTTTTGCCGCCGAGCGCTACGGCGTGATGCCCGACATGATCACCTTCGCCAAAGGCATCACCTCCGGCTCGGTGCCGATGGGCGGCGTGCTGGTGCGCAAGCCGATCTACGACGCCTTCATGCGCGGGCCGGAGCACGTCATCGAACTGTTCCACGGCTACACCTACTCGGCGCATCCGCTCGCTTGCGCCGCCGGCCTCGCCACGCTCGACGTCTATCGCGAGGAGGGGCTGTTCGAGCGCGCGCGCAAGCTGGAAGCGCCGTGGGCGCAGGCGGCGATGGGGCTCAAAGGCCTGCCCAATGTGCTCGACATCCGCCCGGTCGGCATGACCGTCGGCATCGATCTCGCCAGCAAGCCCGACGCCGTCGGCAAGCGCGGGCTGGAGGCGCTGGAAGCGGCCTTCTACGACCACGACCTGATGCTGCGCGCGGTCGGCGATACGCTGGCCATGAGCCCGCCGCTGATCGTCAGCGACAGCCAGATCGGCGAGATCTTCGACAAGGTCGGCAAGGTCATCAGGCAGGTGGCGTAGCCTCTTGTCCCCGCCCGCTCCTTCGAGACGCATCGCCATAGCGCGCCGAAGACGCGCGTAAACGTGCTGATGGCGATGCTCCTCAGGATGAGGCGGGAAAAGGGCTAGCGCCGCATCAGTGTTCCATTATGCGCCGCGGCGCTCGTCGTATTGCTGGCATAAGACGGCCGCGGCAAGAGGATCGCCCAGCCGACATTGGTCTTGTTGCCGCCGCGCAGGTCGTCGAGCCGGAACGGCGGCTGCACCGAGGCGTCGGCGGCGATGGCGCCGAGCGAGCGCGGCACCGTCTTGAGATCGCCGAAGGTCCACACCACCACGGCGCCGCGCGCGCGCAGGTCGGCCAGATCGATCCACGGCGCACGCGCCGGGTTGCCGTCGACCAGATTGCGCGGATGGCTCGGCGCGTAGTGCTCGATATTGCCGCCGTCCCACATGGTGCCGATGACATAGACCGGCGCCTTGCCGGTCGCCGCGCGGTAGCCATCCGAAATCTCGCGCGCAAGGTCGGCGCCGGGATAGAATACCGCGCGGTAGCGGTGGTCGTATTGCGGCAGCACCGCGTAATTGACGATGAAGGCGACGTCCAGCCCGGCGAACACGACCGCCCAGATCGCGCCGATGCGGGCCATTCGCATGCCGTCCAAGGCGCGGCGCGCCGCAAGCACGATCCACAGTCCGAGGAACAGCCAGAGCGGATAACCCCACATGGCGATGGTGCCGCGGCCGCTGGCGGCCGACATCGCCAGCACCGTCGCCACCGGTCCGAAGGCGAGCAGCGTGATGATGCGCCGGTCGTAGTCGTCGCCGCTCACGGCGGGCGGCGCGGCGGTCTGCGCCCGCGGATAAACCAGCGGCGCCGCGATCAGCAGCGCGGGAATCAGGAAGAACAATTGGCCGATGGCAAATTGCAGCGGGTGCCAGAGATGGTCGTACCAGCCGCGCGACAGCACGGCGCGGTGCTCGGCATAGGCGAAGGGCAGGAAATCGTTGCGCACCAGCCAGACGAGATGCGGCGCCATGGTAATCAGCGCGGTGGCGATGGCGATATAGGGGCCGGGCGTCGCCAGAGTCTTGCGCGCCTCGCGGTCGAAGAGGACGAATAGTGCCAAGGGGATCGCCAGCACGGCGACGAAATATTTCGCCCACAGCGAGATGCCGACGGCAAGGCCGAGCAGCAGCCAGTCGGCATTTTGCCGTCCGCGCAACGCGCGGTGGAAGGCGTAGCCGGCCATGGCCCAGAACGGCAGCTGGATGACGTCGTGATTGAACTTGGCCGAGGTGTAATTGAGGTAGTGCAGGCCGTCGACGATCAGGACCGAAACCAACGCTCCGATCGGGCCGACGAGCGCGCGGGCGGTGAGGAAAACAAAGAAAAAGCCGGCCGCGACGGCGATCTGCGCCAGCAGGTAATAGGCAAAATCATGACCGATGGTCAGGTATGCGGCTTCCACCAGCCACCAGGGCAGCGGCGGCAACTTGTCGTAGCCGAGCTGCCACTCGCGCCCGTACATCAGTGCCTCGATCAGGTCGAGCGGCAGGTTCGGGTAGAGCAGGGCCGGTAAGGCGGTCCACACCGCCGCATGCAGGGCGAGGAAGGCGGTAAAGGCCCGCCCCGGGTAGGCGTTGATCCAGGCCAGAAAGGCGTTGCTGCGGGTCGCCGGCATCGGCTCGAATTCCAAGGTCCGTTCAAGTTCCTGCGCATAACGGGCGCTTTGCCGCCACCATAGCAGGCATTCGAGGTTGCGCGGACCCGCGGCCTTATGGACATTGGGGGCAGGGGGCGCGAATCACGTCAGCCTTGAGGACTGCGGTTTCGCTTAGGGTCGGATTGATGCGTCGTATCAGCGCCATTTTCGTCGCCGTCTGCATGGTGATCGTCGCCGGCTCGTTCGGGGCCGTGCTCTATCTCGGCCTCAAATTCGACGCCGGCAGCGCGGCAACGGTCGCGCTCGCGGCGCTGACCGCCATGGTTCTGGTCGGTACCGTGCGCGGGCGCCAGCGCGACCGCGGCCAGGTCGAGGACCAGATCGCCGACCTGTCGCGTGGCACCGCCGACCTCGCCCGCCAGGTGGCGGAAACGTCGCGGCGCCTTAGCGCCATGGAAAGCAAGGTCGACGGCACGATGAACCGCGTGCATGGCGCGGTCGATCCGCTTGCCACCGAGATCGGCGAACTCGGCGTTCTGGTGCGGCAGATTGCCGAAACCGTTGCCGGCCACGCCGCCGCCTTGCAGCAGGCAATCGCTGCGCCTTCCCCGGTCGCGCCGCCGCCCGCCGCTCCGAGCAATCCGGCGCCGGCCGAGCGCGCCGCGCCGACCAGCCGCCGCTTCCGCGGGCTCAGCCGCGAGGGTATCGTCGAATTGATCGGCAAGGCCGCCGACGCCAACCGCATCGACCTCTATCTGCAGCCGATCGTGACGCTGCCGCAGCGCAAGGTGCGCTATTACGAGGCGCTCTCGCGCCTGCGCACCGAAGACGGCGAAGTCATCCCGGCCGCCGATTTCATCGACGTCGCCGAAGACGCCGGCCTCTTGCCCAAGCTCGATAACCTGCTGTTGTTCCGCTGCGTGCAGGTGACGCGCCGCCTGCAATTGAAGAGCCGCGACGTCGGCTTGTTCTGCAATATCGGCGCCTCGACGCTGAGCGACCCGGTCTATTTCCGCCAGGTGCTCGATTTCATGGACGCCAACCGCGCGCTGGCCGGTTCGCTGATGTTCGAATTCACCGAACGGGCCTACCGCGCCTTCACCCCGCTCGAGCACGAAGCGCTGGCGGCGCTGGCCGAGCGCGGGTTCCGCTTCTCCATGGACCATGTCACCGACTTGCGCCTGGAGCCGAAGGATCTCGCCGCCCACTGGTTCCGCTTCCTCAAGGTGCCGGCGGCGCTGCTGCTCAATCCCGCCGCCGGCGCCAACAGCGACATCCATCCCGGCGATTATGCCGACCTCTTGGCGCGCTCCGGCGTCGACCTCGTTGCCGAGCGCATCGAGAACGAGAGCATGGTGGTCAATCTGCTCGACTACGACGTGCGCTTCGGCCAGGGCTTCCTGTTCTCGCCGCCGCGGCCGGTGCGGGCGGAGGCCTTGCAGGGCGGCGGCACGGACGAAACGGGCGAATTGGCCCCGACTGGCACTGGCTGACCTTCTCGCCGCCCTCTAAAAGAGGGGGAGAGGAAGACATTTCCGTGCCGCCGATCATCCCGCATTTCTCGACGCTGGCGCCCGACTACGACGTGCTGCTCTGTGACGTCTGGGGCGTGGTGCATAACGGGCTTGCCGCCTTCGCGCACGCCTGCGACGCGTTGATGCGCGCCCGCGCCCGCGGTCTCACCGTGGTGCTGATCACCAACGCGCCGCGCCCGAGCACGGTGGTGGCGCGCCAGCTCGAGAAGCTGCATGTGCCGCGCGAAGCCTATGACGCCATCGTCTCGTCCGGCGACGTCACCCGCGCGGTAGTCGAGAAGCGGCGCGGGCAGAGCCTGTTCCACCTCGGCCCCGAGCGCGACCGCTCGATCTTCAGCGGCCTCGATGTGCGCTTCGCGCCGCTGGAGAGCGCCGACTACGTGGTTTGCTCCGGGCTCGACAACGACGAGGTGGAGGCGCCGGACGACTACCGCGCGCGGCTGGACGTGATGCTCCAGCGCAAGCTGTTCATGGTCTGCGCCAATCCCGACGTGGTGGTGGAGCGCGGGCCGCGCCTCGTCTACTGCGCCGGCGCGCTCGCCGACCTCTACGCCACCATAGGCGGCGAGGTGCTCTACGCCGGCAAGCCCTACCGGCCGATCTACGACATGGCGCTCAGCAAGGCGGAGGCGGCATCGGGCCGGCACGCCGCGCCACGCCGCGTGCTGGCGATCGGCGATTCGGTGCGCACCGATCTCAAGGGCGCGCGCACGATCGGCGTCGATTTCCTGTTCGTGACCTCGGGCATTCACGCCGAGGAGCTGGGCGGGCGCGAGCGGCCCGACAGCAAGGCGCTGAGCGCGACGTTTACCGCCGCCGGCGAGATGCCGAAGGCGGTGATGCGCGAGCTAACCTGGTGAAATCAGCCGACGGGGGTCGGCTTGGCGCCGAACACGGCGTCGATCTTGCTCTTGAGTGTCTGCGCGTTGAACGGCTTGACGATGTAGTTCGACACGCCGGCGCGCTTGGCCGCGATCACGTTCTCGGTCTTCGATTCCGCCGTGACCATGATGAATGGGATCTGCGCGAGGCCCGGATCGTTGCGCACCTCCTGCAACAGGTCGTAGCCGGTCATCGGCTCCATGTTCCAGTCGGAGATGACGAGGCCATAGCGGCGCGTGCGCATCTTGGCGAGCGCGACCGAGCCGTCATTGGCTTCATCGATATGCTCAAAACCGAGCTGCCGCAGAAGATTGCGGATAATACGGATCATAGTGTTGTAGTCGTCGACGATCAGAATCGGAATCGAAGTGTCGACTGCCATGGCAATATACCTGAGTGTTCCCCCACCGGAGCGGGAAGGTACCTCTCGGCATTGAATATCCGGTTAATTTGAAACTTTGTTAACCGCGCGCTAACCGTACACCGCGCTAAAGGGCGGCAAGATACGAACATGACGCGAAAATGAGCAATTCTCTCTTCCATACGATCCGCGGCGGCGCCACGGACATCGATATCGGCCCGTTGCGCGGCACCGTGGTGGCGGTTGGCAATTTCGACGGCGTGCACCGCGGCCACCGCGCGGTGATCGGCGCCGCGCTCACCCGCGCCAAGGCGCTCGGCCGCAAGGCCGCGGCGCTCACCTTTTCGCCTCATCCGCGCATGTTCTTAAGGCCGCAGGACACGCTGTTCCAACTGTCCAGCGAACGCGACAGGCTGCGCCTGATCGCCGCCACCGGACTCGACGGCGCCGTCGTCATGCGCTTCGACGCCGAGCTGGCCGCCACCTCGGCGGCCGATTTCATCGAGCGCATCTTGGTCGGCCGCTTCGCCATCGGCGGCGCGGCGATCGGCTTCGACTTCCATTTCGGCCATAAGCGCACCGGCTCGCCCGCCTTTCTTGCCGAGCAGGGCGCGCGGCTCGGCTTTGCCGTCGACATCGTGCCGCCGCTCGAGGACGAGGGCCGGCCGGTCTCCTCCGGCGCAGTGCGCACGGCGCTCGCCCAAGGCAAGGTGGTGGAGGCGACCGAGTTGCTCGGCGCGCCCTGGTTCGTCTCCGGCGAGGTGATCCACGGCGCCAAGCGCGGGCGCGACCTCGGTTTCCCAACCGCCAACCTCAGGCTCGATCCGGCCTGCGGCCTCAAGCACGGCATCTACGCCGTGCGCGTTTCGCTCGGCGGCAAGCGTTACGACGGCGTGGCCAATTTCGGCATCCGCCCGACGTTCGATTCCGGCGCGCCGCTCTTGGAGGTTTTTATGTTCGATTTCGACGGCGACCTCTACGGACGCTCGCTCGACGTCGCCTTCATCGGCTGGATCCGCCACGAGCAGAAGTTCGATTCGATCGCGGCGCTCAAGCGGCAGATGGCGGCCGACAGCGCCCAGGCGCGCGACGTGCTCAAGCGGGCCGGCGACATCTTCCCGGTGCTGGGGGAGATTTAAGGGCTTCCCGGGTTTGAAAGCAGCCTTTCCGATGCGGAATCGGCCTGCTACATAGCCCGCCATGTCGACCCCCAAGCGCGATTATTCCGAGACCCTGTTCCTGCCGCAGACGGATTTCCCCATGCGCGCCGGCCTGCCGCAGCGCGAGCCGGAAATCCTCAAGCGCTGGGAAGCGGGCGACCTCTACGGGCAGTTGCGCGAGGCCGCCAAGGGCAAAGAGAAATTCATCCTGCACGACGGGCCGCCTTACGCCAACGGCAACATCCATATCGGCCACGCGCTCAACAAGATCCTCAAGGACGTGGTGACGCGCAGCCAGCAGATGCTCGGCTACGACTCGAACTACGTGCCGGGCTGGGACTGCCACGGCCTGCCGATCGAGTGGAAAATCGAGGAGGAACACTACCGCTCCAAGAACAAGAAGAAGCCGGATTTGTCCGACCCGGCGGCGATGGTCGCCTTCCGCCAAGAGTGCCGCGCCTATGCCGAGCACTGGCTCAACGTGCAGCGCGAGGAGTTCAAGCGCCTCGGCGTCGAAGGCGACTGGGACCATCCCTACACGACGATGGATTTCTTCGCCGAGGCGCAGATCGCGCGCGAGCTGATGAAGTTCGCGGCCAACGGTACGCTGTACCGTGGCAGCAAGCCGGTGATGTGGAGCGTGGTGGAGAAGACCGCGCTCGCCGAGGCCGAGGTCGAGTACGAGGATTATACGAGCGATACGGTGTGGGTGAAGTTTCCGGTAAAGTTCGTTATTCGTGATGGTGCTAAGACAATCCCGGAAGTTATCGCCGCATCGGTAGTCATCTGGACCACGACGCCGTGGACGCTGCCGGGCAACCGAGCGATCTCGTTTTCGCCGAAGATCAAGTACGCAATCTTTAAGATCACTGATGCTGCACCCGAGAATTGGGCGAAGGTCGGCGATTTTCTCGTTCTCTCAGAAAACTTGGCCAGTGACGTGCTCAAGCAGGCGCGTGTCAACGCGTTTGAGAAGGTCGCAGAGGTTCCGAGCGAATTTCTTGCCGGGGTTGTTTGCTCGCATCCTCTTCTGGGGCTTGGATACGACTTCCAGGTCCCGCTTCTCCCCGGCGAACACGTTACCGACACGGACGGCACCGGTTTCGTCCACACCGCGCCCGGCCACGGCCGCGAGGACTTCGATATCTGGATCGCCAACAAGGCGGCGCTCGAAGCGCGCGGCATCAATCCGGCCATCCCCTACACCGTTGACGAGAACGGCGCCTTCACCGGTGCTGCACCGGGCTTTACCGGCAAGCGCGTCATCAACGACAAGGGCGAGAAGGGCGACGCCAACGAGGCGGTGATCAAGGCCTTGATTGACGCCGGCATGCTGATCGCGCGCGGCCGCCTCAAGCATCAATACCCGCACTCGTGGCGCTCGAAGAAGCCGATCATCTTCCGCAACACGCCGCAGTGGTTCATCGCCATGGATAAGGACATGGACCGCCATGGCGACACGCTGCGCCATCGCGCGCTCACCGGCATCAAAGCCACCCGTTGGGTGCCGGCGGCCGGCGAGAACCGCATCACCGGCATGATCGAGTCGCGCCCCGACTGGGTGATCTCGCGCCAGCGCGCCTGGGGCGTGCCCATCGCCGTGTTCATCAAGGAGAAGCCGGACGGCTCGGTCGAAATCCTACAAGACGCGCAAGTCGAACTGCGCATCGTCGAGGCCTTCGAGAAGGAAGGCGCCGATGCCTGGTACGCCAAAGGCGCGCGCGAGCGTTTCCTCGGCAAGCTCGCCAACGATGCCTGGAAGAAGGTCGACGACATTCTCGACGTCTGGTTCGATTCGGGGTCGACGCACGCCTTCGTGCTGGAAGACCCGGTTCATTTCCCGACGCTCGCCGGCCTCAAGCGCAAGGTCGACGGCGGCGAGGATACGGTGATGTATCTCGAAGGCTCCGACCAGCACCGCGGCTGGTTCCATTCCTCGCTGCTCGAATCGTGCGGCACGCGCGGGCGCGCGCCCTTCGACGTGGTGCTCACCCACGGTTTCGTGCTCGACGAGCAGGGCCGCAAGATGTCGAAGTCGATGGGCAACGTCACCGCGCCGCAGGACGTGATCAAGCAGTCCGGCGCCGACATCCTGCGCATGTGGGTCTGCGCCTCCGACTACGCCGACGACCTGCGCATCGGCCCGGAAATCCTCAAGACCACCGCCGATACCTATCGCAAGCTGCGCAACACCGTGCGCTGGATGCTCGGCTCGCTGGCGCATTTCCACGAGGACGACCGCGTCGCCATCGCCAAGATGCCGGAGCTGGAGCGGCTGATGCTGCACCGGCTCTCCGAGCTCGACCCGCTGATCCGCCAAGCCTATGCCGATTTCGACTATAAGCGCATCTTCGCGGCGCTGAACGCATTCATGACGTCCGATCTCTCGGCATTCTATTTCGACATCCGCAAAGACACGCTCTATTGCGATCCTTATTCCTCGATGGCGCGCAAGGCCTGCCTCACCGCGCTCGATCATCTGTTCCGCTCGACGGTGACGTGGCTTGCGCCCATGCTCTGCTTCACGGCGGAGGAATCGTGGATGTCGCGCTACGGCGCGGCGGCAAAGTCGGTGCATCTCGAAACCTTCCACGAGGTGCCGGCGTCCTGGCGCGACGACAGACTGGCGGAAAAGTGGCGCAAGGTGCGCACCGTGCGCCGCGTCGTCACCGGCGCGTTGGAGATCGAGCGCGCGCAGAAGCGCATCGGCTCTTCGCTGGAAGCGCATCCGATCGTGCATGTGACCGACGAAGACCTGTTCGAGGCGGTTGCCGACGTCGATCTCGCCGAGGTCTGCATCACCTCGGCGGCGACGCTGGTGAAAGGCGAGGGGCCGGCGAATGCGTTCCGCTTGCCCGACGTGGCCGGCGTCGCCGTGGTGCCCAATCTCGCCGAGGGCACCAAATGCGCGCGCTCGTGGAAAATCCTCACCACCATCGGCGCCGATCCCGAATACCCGGACGTCTCGCCGCGCGACGCCAAGGCGCTGCGCGAATGGGAAACCATGCGCAAGGCGGCGGAGTGACCGGGCAGGAGCAATGACCGCGCCTAGCTATATCTCCGGTTCGCTGACCCGCTTCGGTCTCGCCGTCGCCATCGTCTCTTGCGTCCTCGATCAGGCGAGCAAGCTGTATTTGCTGTTCGTCTACGATCTCGCCGACCACCCGCTGCAGCTCGGCCCGTTCTTCGATTTCATCCTCACCAAGAACACCGGCATCAGCTATGGCCTGTTGCAGACGCAAGGGGCGCTCGGCCAGTGGCTGCTGCTCGGCTTTAAGGCCCTGGCCGTCGTTCTGCTCTGGCTGTGGCTGGCGCGCGCCAAAGACCGGCTGACCGCGCTGTCGCTCGGCCTGATCATCGGCGGAGCGGTAGGCAACGCCATCGACCGCCTGGCCTATGGCTGGGTCGCCGATTTCGTGTTTTTTCACGTCTCCAGCGGAACTTGGCGGTTCAACTGGTACGTCTTTAACCTAGCCGACGTCGCCATCGTTGCCGGGGTCATAGGCCTGTTGTATGAATCCCTCGTCGGGGAGCGCGCCCCAAAAGCGCCCTGATCCCGGACAATATTGAGGCTTCTGAAGGCGGTATCCCCTTGGAATTGCAAGGGCGTAGGGCTCGGATGACCGACATGAAGCGGGCAAGCGTTGCGGCGAGGTTCGACCTGCGGGCGGTGTCGCTGGCGGCCTTGGGCTGCCTCATGGGCGTCGCGCTGCTCGCGGCCGCTGCTCCCGCGCGCGCCGGCGATGGCGACGACAATGTGCCGCTCGACACCAAGATCCTGCGCGGCTTCATGGAGCAGCTCGGCCTGCAGCGCGACGGCAGCGGCATCACCTACGAAGAGCGCGCGCCGCTGGTGATCCCGCCGAACCGCGAACTGCCGCCGCCGGAACGATCCGACGTCGCCGTGACGCGCAACCCGGCTTGGCCGGTCGATCCCGACATTCAGCGTGCCAAGCAGGAAGCGGCGTTCGATCGCAAGAAGAGCTGGAACGCGGACGAGACGTTGCGCCAAGAGCAAAATCCGCTGCGGCCGGACCAGATTGCGCCGGGACCCAAGCCGCGCTCGACGCGGCATGTCGAGGACGGCTATCGCGCTCCGCCCAACGGCTCGGCCAATCCGCTGTCGCCGTCGCAGCTCGGCAGCGGTGCGTTTTTCAACAAGGTGTTTGGCAAAGACGACCCGGTCGTCGGCCACTTCACGGGCGAGCCGGCGCGCACCGCGCTTACCGATCCGCCGCCCGGCTACCAGACGCCGTCGCCGAACCAGCCGTATGGATTGGGCAAAGGCGTGACCGCGCCGAAGGCGACAAATTATCCGGTACAGCACGGCATGATCGAGGGCGACCACTAGCCCCGGCCGCTCGCCGCGCCTGTGATAGCCTTACGACCAGCGATTCCCCGCTTGGGGCATATGGCCGCGGGCCGCGAAGTTCTCAACTCATGACATCGAAACCAAGACTGTTGTCAGTCGCCGCCGCGGTCCTGACGGCCGCGCTCGCGGTGTCCTCCCTTGCCGCCGAACCGCCCGGTCCGCAGGTCGCCGACTTCACTTTGGCGAACGGGCTTGAGCTCGTCGTCATCCCCGACCACCGCGTGCCGGTGGTCACGCACATGATCTGGTACAAGGTCGGCGCCGCTGACGAGACGCCGGGCAAGTCGGGGCTTGCGCATTTCCTCGAGCATTTGATGTTCAAGGGCACGGCCAAGAATCCGAGCGGCCGTTTTTCGCAGGCGGTCGCGGCGGTCGGCGCGCACGAAAACGCCTTCACCGCCAACGACTATACCGCCTATTACCAGCGCATCCCGGCGAGTCAGCTCAAGCCGATGATGGACTTCGAGGCCGACCGCATGACCGGATTGCAACTGACCGACCAGGTCGTGCTGCCGGAACGCGAGGTCATTCTCGAGGAGCAGAACCAGCGGGTCGGCAACAATCCGCGCGCGCGCCTTTCCGAGCAGATCGACGCCGCGCTATTCCTCAATCATCCCTACGGCAAGCCGACCATCGGCTGGCGGCACGAGATGGAGCAGCTCTCGCGCGACGACGCCGTCGGCTTCTACCGGCGTTTCTATGCGCCGAACAACGCCGTGGTCGTCGTGGCTGGCGACGTCGATCCGGCGCAGGCGTTGAAATTCGCGGAAGACACCTACGGCAAAGTGCCGCGCCACGCCAACATCCTGCCGCGCAACCGTCCGCAGGAGCCGCCGCCGGTGGCCGCGCGCTCGCTCACGCTCGGCGATCCGCGCGTCGAACAGCCGGTCATGCAGCGCGACTATCTGGTGCCGTCGTTCCACACCGGCAAACCGGGCCAATCGGAAGCGCTGGAAGTGCTCGCGCATATCGTCGGCGGCGGCACCAGCAGCCGGCTCTACCGCGCGCTGGTGGTGGAGCAGCGCGTCGCGGTCAGCGCGCAGGCCTGGTACGACAGCGCCGCCTTCGACCTGTCGAAATTCGGCGTGTTCGCCGCGCCGCGTCCGGGCGTCGCGCTGCCGCAGCTCGAAGCCGCGACCGACGCGGTACTGGCCGAGATCGTCGCCAACGGCGTCACCGCCGAGGAACTCGACCGCTCCAAGTCGCGGCTGATCGCCGACGCGGTCTACGCGCAGGACAATCAGGTCAGCATGGCGCGCTGGTACGGCGCCGCGCTGACCACCGGCGGCACCGTCAACGACGTGCGCAGCTGGCCCGAGCGCATCCGCGCGGTCACCCTCGACAGCGTGCATGACGCGGCCCGCCAATGGCTGGACAAGCGGCGCTCGGTCACCGGCTATCTGGTCAAGGACACGAGCGTGCAGGCGGAGAGGAAATCATGAGCCGTCTTTTCGCCGCCGCGTTCGCCGCGCTTGCGCTGCTCGTCGCCGCGCCCGCCGCGGCGATGACCATCGAAAAGATCGTCAGCCCCTCGGGCATTACCGCTTGGCTGGTGCGCGAGCATTCGGTGCCGCTCATCGCGCTCAACTACGCTTTCCACGGCGGTTCCGCGCAGGACGAGCCGGACAAGGCCGGCACCGCCAATCTCGCCGCCGACCTGCTCGACGAAGGCGCCGGCGACCTCGACGGCAAGACCTTTCACGAGCGGCTGGAGAACCACGCGATCGAGCTGCGCTTTCAGGTCGCGCGCGATTATTTCCACGGCTCGCTGCGCACGCTCAACGAGCACCGCGACGAAGCCTTCGATCTCCTGCACCTGGCGCTCAGCGCGCCGCGCTTCGACGCCGATGCGGTCGAGCGGGTGCGCGGGCAGATGCTGTCGGTGTTGCGCCGCGACAGCAGCAATCCGAACAGCATCGCGAGCCGCCGCTGGTGGGAGACCGCGTTCCCCGACCATCCTTACGGCCGCGAGAGCCGGGGTACGTTGGACAGCGTGCCGCGCATCGCCGCGACCGATTTGCGCGACTACGTGCACCGCGTCTTCGCGCGCAACGAATTGACTGTCTCGATCGTCGGGGACATCGACGCCCAGGCCGCCGGCGCGCTGATCGACCGTGCCTTCGCCGGACTGCCGGCCAAGAGCGACCTCAAGCCGGTCGCCGACGCCAGCCTGCGCGGGCTCGGCCGCCGCATCGTCATCGATCTCGACGTGCCGCAGGCGGTGGTCACCTTCGGCGGGCCTGGCCTCGCCCGGCACGATCCCGATTTCATGGCCGGCTACGTGGTCAATCACATTCTCGGTGGCGGCACCTTCTCCTCGCGGCTTTATCGCGAGGTGCGCGAGAAGCGCGGCCTCGCTTATGGCGTATCCGACAGCCTGGTCTGGTTTCGCCGCGCCGCGGTCGTGCTCGGCGGCACTGCGACCCGCGCCGACCGCACGGCTGACGCTCTCGTCATCGTCGAGCGCGAAACCAAGCGGATGGCCGCGGACGGCCCGACCGCCGAGGAGCTCGCCGCGGCGAAAGCGTTTCTCAAGGGCGCCTACGCGCTCTCGCTCGATTCTTCGGCCAAGATCGCCGCCCAACTCACCCAGATCCAGCTCGACAATCTTGGCATCGACTACATCCAGCGCCGGGGCGCCATGATCGACGCCGTCAGCATCGAGGACGCCAAGCGCGTGGCCAAGCGTCTCTATGGCGGCGGCATGCTGGTGACGGTCGCCGGCCGGCCGAAGGGCCTGACCTCGAGCGAGTGAACGGGTTGCGCCGCCCGTGCGTTAGGGGCAGATAGTCCTGCAGCCATGGCCCTCCACCATTCAATCGACGGCGCGCTGGAAAAGAACGTCGGCCCCCACGGCGTCGCCGACAAGGCGCTTGGCGCCGCGCTCGAGCGCGCCGAAGCGGCGCTCGATTGGCTGCGCGCCCGCCACGCCGACGCCGGCCTGCCGCTGCTGCGGTTGCCGGAAGCCCATGACGATCTGCCGTCCATCCGTAACGCCGGGCGGCGCCTTGCCGACAACGCCACCGATATCGTCATCCTCGGCACCGGTGGCTCCAGCCTCGGCGGCCAGACGCTGGCGCAGCTGGCCGGCCACGCGGTGCCGGGCATCGGCGCGCTGCGGCCGCCGCCGCGCCTGCATTTCATGGACAATCTCGACGCCGACACCTTCGGCGCGCTGCTCGCGCGGCTGCCGCACCAGACCACGCGCTTCGTCGCCATCTCGAAATCCGGCGGCACCGCCGAGACGCTGATGCAGACCATCGCCGCGCTCACGGCGGTGAAAGGGCAGGGACTAGAGACGCGCATCCCCGACCTTTTCTTCGGCCTCACCGAGCTGGCCAAGCCGGGTAAGCGCAACGGCCTGCGCGAATTGCTCGCCGCGCATCGCGTGCCGATCCTCGATCATCACACCGGCGTCGGCGGGCGTTTCTCGGCGCTGACCAATGTCGGGCTGCTGCCGGCGGCGATGCTCGATCTCGACATTGCCGCGGTGCGCGCAGGCGCTTCGCTCGCGCTCGCGCCGGTGCTGACGAAGAAGCAGGCGGCTGACGTGCCGGCAGCCGTCGGCGCCGCGCTCGCCGTGGCGCTCGCCGAAAGCAAGGGCAAGAGCATCAGCGTGTTGATGGCCTATGCCGACCGGCTCGAGCGCTTCACGCATTGGTACGTGCAGCTCTGGGCGGAAAGCCTCGGCAAAGACGGCAAGGGCACGACGCCGATTGCCGCGCTCGGCCCGGTCGATCAGCACAGCCAGGTGCAGCTGTTCATTGCCGGGCCGCGCGACAAACTGTTTACCGTGGTCACGGCCGACGCCGCCGGGCGCGGACCGCGCATCGATGCCGGCCTCGCCCGGCTTGCCGGCGAGCCAGACTTCGGCGGCAAGACCATCGGCGATCTCGCCGCGGCGGAAGGCCGCGCCACCGCCGAGACCTTGGCCAAGAACGGCTGCCCAGTGCGCCGCATCCATCTGCCGCGGCTCGACGAGGAGAGCCTCGGCGAATTGCTCATGCATTTCATGCTGGAGACGATCATCGCCGCGCATCTGCTCGGCGTCGACGCCTTCGACCAGCCGGCGGTGGAAGAGGGCAAGGTGCTGGCGAAGAAGTATCTTCTTTCTTAGTCATTCCGGGCCGGCGCGGAGTGCCGGACCCGGAATCCATACGCCGCAGCGGAGCGATGGGGCGCAGCTTTCGTTTCACGAGCGACTCTGGGATTATCGATTCCGGGCTCGCGCGCGATGCGCGCGCTCCGGAATGACAGCGACATGATTCAGATCACCGACACGATTTCGATCGATGAGTCCGAGCTCTCGGAATCTTTCGTGCGCGCGTCCGGGCCGGGCGGGCAGAACGTCAACAAGGTGTCGTCGGCGGTGCAGCTGCGCTTCGACGCGCGGCATTCGCCCTCGCTGCCCAATGACGTGGCGGTGCGGCTGATGCGGCTCGCCGGCAAGCGTCTGACCAAGGAAGGCGTCATTGTCATCGTCGCGCAAGCGCATCGCGACCAGGCGCGCAACCGCGCCGAGGCGCGCGAGCGGCTGTTCGAGATGATCCGCCAGGCGGCCATCAAACCAGTGCCGCGCCGGCCCACCAAGGTGCCGAAGGCGCAAAAACGCGCGCGGCTGGAGGGCAAGAAGCACCGCGCGCAGATCAAGAGTTTGCGCCGCGGCAAGCCGGGTTTGGAATAGCGGGCATAGCGGTCGCCTTTGCCTCGCCGGCGCCTTAACGCACCGATAAAGTCGGGCAAATCCGAATCAGGCCGATCCATGCCCGTCCGCCAACTGTCCGAATCGATCGTCAACCGCATCGCTGCCGGCGAAGTGGTCGAGCGGCCAGCGAGCGTGGTCAAGGAGTTGATCGAGAACGCGCTCGATGCCGGCGCAAGCCGTATCGACGTGCTCACCGACGGTGGCGGCCGGCGGCTGATCCGCGTCACCGACGACGGCGAGGGCATGAACCGCGCCGACCTTTCGCTCGCTGTCGAACGCCATGCTACCTCCAAGCTCAAGGGTGACGACCTCTTGGCCATCGACACGCTTGGTTTCCGCGGCGAGGCCCTGCCTTCGATCGGTGCGGTGGCGCGGCTGACCATCACCACCCGGCACCAAAGCGAGCCGCATGCCTGGACCATTACCGTCGATGCCGGCGAAAAATCCGCGGTAAAGCCGGCGGCGCTGTCGCGGGGTACCAGCGTCGAGGTGCGCGATCTATTTTATGCGACGCCGGCGCGACTGAAGTTTCTCAAAACCGACCGCACCGAGGCGGAAGCCGTGCGCGAGGTGGTACGTCGGCTGGCCATGAGCCGGCCGGACGTTGCATTCGCGCTCGCCGGCGAGGAGCGCGCGCCGGTCACGTGGCCTGCGGTCAGCGATGAGCTCGCGCGGCTCGGCGACGTGCTAGGCGCCGACTTCCGCGCCAACGCGATCGCCATCGATGCCGAGCGCGAGGGCTTGCGCGTGACCGGCTTCGCCGGCCTGCCGACGCTGTCGCGCGCCAACACGCTCGGACAATATCTCTTCGTCAACGGCCGCCCGGTACGCGACAAGCTTCTGGTCGGTGCGGTGCGCGGCGCCTATGCCGACTATCTGCCGCGCGACCGCCATCCCGTGCTCGCTTTGTTCGTGACGCTCGAGGCGCGCGAGGTCGACGTCAACGTGCATCCGGCGAAGACCGAGGTGCGCTTCCGCGACGGCGGGCTGGTGCGCGGCTTGATCGTGAGCGCGCTGAAGCAGGCGCTTGCGCGCGATGCCCAGCGCGCGGCGACGACCGGCGGCAGCGCCACCATCGCCGCGTTCCGGCCGGTCGCCGCGACCGCGCGCCGCGGCTCCTACGACTGGCGGCGCTCGCCGGCGCGGCCGCCCGGCTTCGTCTCGGCGCGCAGCGCCACCGCGCTCGGCTTTGCCGAAGCCGCGCAGGCCGCCTTCGACGTCGGCGAGCCCGCGGCGGATGCCCGTGTCGACAGTTTCGAGCCGGCCGCGGAGCTGATCGAGCGCCCGCTTGGCGCGGCGCGCGCGCAGGTGCACGAGACCTACATCGTGGCGCAGACGCGCGACGGCCTGGTCATCGTCGACCAGCACGCCGCGCATGAGCGCATCGTCTATGAGCGCATGAAGGCGGCGATCGGCAAGACCGGCGTGGCGCGGCAGATCCTGCTCATCCCGGAGATCGTCGAACTCGACGAGGTCGACGCCGCGCGACTGGTGGCGCGCGCCGAGGATTTGGCGCACTTCGGCCTGTTGATCGAATCCTTCGGCCCGGGCGCGGTGGCGGTGCGCGAGACGCCGTCGATGCTGGGCGAGGTCGACGTGCAGGGGCTGCTGCGCGATCTCGCCGAACACATGGCCGAATGGGACGACGAACTGCCGCTGGAGCGCCGCCTGCTGCACGTCTCCGCCACCATGGCCTGCCACGGCTCGGTGCGCGCCGGCCGCAGGCTCAAGCCGGAAGAGATGAACGCGCTGTTGCGCGAGATGGAAGAGACGCCCAATTCCGGCCAGTGCAATCACGGCCGGCCGACCTACGTGGAGTTGAAGCTCACGGATATCGAAAGGTTGTTTGGGAGGAAGTGAGTCCGTCTCCCCGCTTGCGGGAAGAGGTTAAGAGGACCGCAGAAACACCAATTCCGTGTCGTCGTATTCGCGCCGCTCCAGTTCCGCGTATCCCTCCGGCGCCTTGAAGCCCGCATCGGCCGCTTCCTCCACCACCACCAGCGCGCCGGCCACGAGCCAGCCGCCTTCGCGCGCGGAGGCGAGCGCCTTCTCGGCCAGGCCCTTGCGGTAGGGCGGGTCGAGGAAGGCGAGGTTGAACGGCGCGAGCGGATGCACGGGACCGAGTTTTGTCGCGTCGCGGCGGAAAATGCGCGTCACGCCGCCCAAGCCGAGCGTGCCGACATTGTCGCGCAGCAGCGCGCGCGCCTGCACGCCGTCGTCGACGAACAGCGCGAAAGCCGCGCCGCGCGAGATCGCCTCGATGCCGAGCGCGCCGGTGCCGGCGAACAGATCGAGCACGCGCGCGCCGCTGACCGGGTCGCCATAGGCGTGCGCGAGAATATTGAACAGCGACTCGCGCAGGCGATCGGCGGTCGGCCGCAAGCCCTCCGACTTCGGTCCGGCGATGGGACGCGAGCGCAATTTGCCGCCGACGACTCTCATGATTTGGGCCGGGGGTATTTTGGCCGTGGCCCGCCGGTGCGGTCGCGGCGGCGATGTTTTTTTCTGTCATTCCGGGACGCGCGAAGCGGGGACCCGGAATCCATGACCCCTGTCTCGCTTTTATCTCGCCGACCGGGGCTCTGGATTCTGGGTCCGCGACCTTCCGGTCGCGCCCCGGAATGACGGCGAGAAGGCTCGTGCTCCAACACCGGCGCCTCGAAATCCGCCTCCGCCTGCTTGGCGATCTGCGGGCCGAGCGCCGCGCGCAAGGTCTCCGTCGGCACCTCCTCGACCGCGCCGTCGTCGAGCTCACCCAGCTCGAACGGCCCGAAGGCGACGCGGATCAGCCGGTTGACCTTCAGCCCCAGCGTCTCCAGTACCTTGCGCACCTCGCGATTCTTGCCCTCGCGGATGCCGACGGTGAGCCAGACATTGGCGCCTTGCTCGCGGTCGAGCGTCGCCTCGATCGGCCCGTAATGCACGCCTTCGACCGTAATGCCGCCGCGCAGCCGGTCGAGCGCGGGCTGCATCACGCGGCCCAAGGCGCGCACGCGGTAGCGCCGCAGCCAGCCGGTCGCCGGCAGTTCCAGCACGCGCGCCAGGCCGCCGTCATTGGTGAGCAGCAAGAGGCCCTCCGTGTTGATGTCGAGCCGGCCGACGCTGATCAGCCGCGGCAGCTCCTTGGGTAGCGCGCGGAAGATGGTCGGCCGCCCTTCCGGGTCGGAATGCGTGGTCACCAGGCCGCGCGGCTTGTGATAGCGGAACAGCCGCGTGCGCTCGCGCGCGCGCAACGGCTGGCCGTCCACGACGATGCGGTCGGCCGGCAGGACGTTGAGCGCCGGCGAAGAAATCACCGCGCCGTTGACGGAAACGCGTCCGGCGGCGATCCACGCCTCCGCCTCGCGCCGCGAGGCCAGCCCCGCCCGCGCCATCACCTTGGCGATGCGCTCGCCCTGTTTGTCATCGGTGCTTTTTTCAGGCATGAGCAGGATTTATGGCATCGCCGCCGTTCATGCAATTCGCGCTGGAGGAAGCCCGTGCCGCCCAGGCGCACGGCGAGGTGCCGATCGGCTGCGTCATCGTCCGCGACGGCGCGGTGGTCGCCCGCGCCGGCAATAGCCCGATCGCCGGCAAGGACCCGACCGCGCATGCTGAATTAGTGGCGATCCGCCAGGCCGCGGCCGCGCTCGGCACGGAGCGGCTGACCGACTGCGATCTCTATGTCACGCTCGAACCGTGTACGATGTGCGCCGCCGCGATGTCGTTTGCGCGCATCCGCCGGCTTTATTTCGGCGCCGCCGATCCGAAGGGCGGGGCGGTTGAGCACGGGGTGCGCTTTTTCGCCTCGCCGACCTGCCATCATAGGCCCGAGGTCTATGGCGGTATCAACGAGAGCGAGTGCGCGGCGCTGCTGAAGGAGTTTTTTCAGGCGCGCCGTGCGTAGCAGCGCCTCTGTTCGGCGAGCTTAAACCTTTTTATCGACCAGCTTGCCCGTGCCGGGCCGCGGCGGCGGCTGATCGTCCGCCGACTCGTCGTCTTGGTCTCTCTCCCCGTGCGACGGCAAGCGCTTGACCACGCGACCGCCTTTCGGCGTGATGACATAGACGCCAAACCTGCCGGCGCCGGTGACGGAGGTATTTTTCATCGCGGCGACGCTAGCGGGCCAAATGTCAATTTTGCGCAATGCCCGAGCGCGAAAGGCGGCGGTGTCATGCAAGGATTTGTTGACCGTAACGGTCAGTGCGCGCCGCCCTGCCGCGCGAACTCCCAAGCCTTTTCCGCCAGCGGACGAATCATCTCGGCCTTGGCCGGGGCGAATTCGGATGTGGCGGTGCCGTCGCGCACGCGGCCGATGATGCCCTGCAAGATCGCGGCGATGCGGAAGAAATTATAGGCGAGATATACGGAAAGATGCGGGCGCGGGTCGAGCCCGGTCTGCGCAACATAGGCGTCCACATAGTCCGCCATCGGCGGAATGCCGAGCGCTTTGAGATCGTGCCCGACCAGCGAGGCCGTGCCGGCTGCGCTCTCCGAATGCGGCATATGCCAGGCCATCAGGTGATAGGTGAAGTCGGCGAGCGGGTTGCCCAGCGTGGACAATTCCCAGTCGAGCACCGCAACCACCTTCGGCGCGGTCGCCGCGACGATCAGATTGTCGAGCCGGTAATCGCCGTGCACCAGCCGCGCCGGCCCGCCCGGCGGAATGTGTTCGGGCAGCCATGCGATCAGCCGCTCCATGGCGTCGATCTTCTCGGTTTCCGAGGCGCGGTATTGCTTCGACCAGCGCTCGACCTGGCGCGCCACGTAATTCTCGCCGCGGCCGAAATCGCCAAGGCCGATCTGCGCCGGATCGAAGCCGTGCAGCCGCGCGATGGTCTCGTTCATCGACTCATAGACCGCGGTGCGTTCGGCCGGGTTGGAGCCCGGCATCTGCGGCTCCCAGAACACGCGCCCATCGACGAAGCTCATCACATAGAACAGCGTGCCGGCGACGCTCTCGTCGGCGCAGTAGACGAGGGGTTCGGCGACCGGAAAGCCTTGCGCGTGGAGCGCGCGGATCACACGGAATTCGCGGTCGACCGCGTGCGCCGAGGGCAGCAGCTTGCCCGGCGGCTTGCGCCGCAGTACATAACGGCGCGCCGGCGTCTCCAACATATACGTCGGGTTCGACTGTCCGCCCTTGAATTGCTTGACCGTCAGCGGGCCGGCGAAATCTCTCACATTTGCCTTCAGATAATTTTCCAGCCGCGCCGCATCGAGCTGCAGCGCAGGCGCCGCCTCCTTCGTCCCGGTGAAAGCGTGCTGGCGGTCGATGCTGGTCATTTCTCTCCCTTCGCCTCTCCCCGCGTGCGGGGAGAGGGAAAGGCGGCCGCTGCCGCTCTCATTTTTTTACCCCGAAGCTGATCGGCGCGTCGGCGTAGATCTTGTACTGCTGCGACTTCGGCTTCGCCTTGTCCTCTTCGTTCACATATTGGATCGAGCTTTTGCCGAGCCATTCGCGCGGCAGGATCATCACGCGGATGAAGCGGCTCGGCTTGTCGGCGGCGGCTTGCGCGAACACCGGGTCGGGCCCGGTCTCGTACCAGGCGCCGCCCGGCCCGTAGGAGGTCGAGCGGCCGTGCGTGTCGATGCGGATGCCGCCCTCGATCATGCAGCGGATGCCCGGCCCCTGATGCCGGTGCGTAAAGGCGCAGCCGCCGGGTGGAAAGGCGACGCTGTCGCCGCGCATCAGCAGTTCGCCCTTGGGCAGCGTCTCCAGAAACGCGGTGAGCTTCTCGTGCGACATCATGCCGGGGGCGCTGGCGACGGTGGAGCCGTGGTCGCCGCGCGAGAGCTCCCAGCGCCAGCAGGTGACGCCGCCTTTGTCCGGCTTGACCAGCGCGGCGCCTTCGCCCTGCCAGGATTCGCCTTCGTTGAGGGTTTTGTCGGCAATCGTGGCCGAGCCGTGCACCACGAAGATGAAGCGCGGCAGCGGCGGCAGGTTGAAGTCAATGGTCTCGGCGGACGAGAGCACGTCCTCGTAAAGCCGCAACACGGGGTGCATGAGGGTCTCCTACCTGTCGTCCGTCATTCCGGGGCGCGAGCGCAGCGAGCGAACGCGGAATCCATAATCCCAGTGCTACGGGAATGTGGATTCCGGGTACGGCCCTTCGGGCCGTCCCGGAATGACAATCAGCTAGCGCTGAAAAAGTCCAGCAGCGCCGCGACGGTGGCGTCGGGATTTTCCTCGGTGAGGAAATGGCCGGAATCGATCGGCTTGCCCGCCGCCTGCGGCGCCCATTGCTTCCAGATCGCCAGCGGCCCGCCGGTTTCGCTGGCAATGCCGACCCCGCCCCACAGCGCCAGCAGCGGGCAGCCGATGGTCTTGCCCGCCTTGCGGTCGACCTCATCGTTGATGACGTCGGCGCCGCCGGGCGCACCGGCGCGGTAATCCTCGCATTGCGCGTGAATGCGCAACGGATCGGAGAACGAGGCGCGGTAGTGATCGAGCGCGCGCGGGTCAAAGGCGGACAGATTTTTCGCCTTGGTCCAACTCGCCAGCTTCCACTCGAGATACGCGACCGGCGCCTTTTCGATCAGCATCTCCGGCAGCGGCGCCGGCTGCGCCAGGAACGGCCAGTGCCAGACCTTCATCGCCATGTTGGCGTCCATGCCGCGCCACATGTCGTAGGTCGGCACGATGTCGAGCGTCGCCAGCCGCTCGAGCCGGCCGGGATGATCGAGCGCCAGGCGATAGGCGACGCGGCCGCCGCGGTCGTGGCCGGCAAGGCGAAAGCGCACATGGCCGAGCTTGTCCATGAGCTCGACCATGGCCTTGGCCATCGAGCGCTTGTCGTAGGGCGCGTGCTTAGCGTCGGCCTCGGGCACCGCCGACCAGCCGTAGCCGGGCAGATCGGGGATCACCAGCGCAAAACGCGCGGCGAGCGCCGGCGCCACGCGGTGCCACATCACATTGGTTTCGGTGTAGCCGTGCAGCAACAAGAGCGGCGGACCGTTGCCGCCTGCGCGGGCGAACAGCTTGCCGGCCGAGGTGTCGATCCAGAGCGAGGCGAATCCGGGAAAGAGGTCGGCGAGATCAGACATGCGCGCAAGATTAGCGGACCGTTTCCCGTTAGGGGAGAGGGCGGCGCGGGCCCGAGCAAGGCCCGGCGCGGGGCCGGGCTTTGCAGAGGTTCGTCGGATGCCGGCTTAGTTGGACTGCAGCTCCGGATCGCGGCGCAGGCTGAGCCGCACATTCGCGTCCGGATCGGCGCCGATCACCTTGCCGTCGAACACAACCTGCGGCGACGTCGCGGCCGACGCATAGGCGGCTTCGGGGTCGTCCGACCGCTTTGTGGTGTGATGGGTTGCGGCGTAGGCCGGCGCCGCTGCGATCATTACCAGGGTGAGGGCCGCTGCGAATTTCTTCATTACTCGTCTCCACGTTTGTATTGCCCCTGGCGCGCCAAATAATTTTTTTGCGCGCGTGCACAATCGCGCGCGGTGCATACGCGTCATTCGCAATTGGAATCGATAATTCGTCTAATGTGGCGGAATGGACTCATTGTCGCCATCCGTTCGCGAAAATTTTCGCGACGCTTATGGTTTCGATCACTGCAATTGATGCGGATTTTATTTTTCGGCAGAGTGCCTTTTCGAAGATTACGAGCGTGTAAGACAAATGGCGCGCGCGTCGCTGCCACGCTGTCGTCACAAGTGCGCAGATTCCGAGACGATGCGAACGATTGAAGACGACGTCGCCGCGCTCAGTCCGTCTCGCGCGCGATCGCGCGCCAGCCGATGTCGCGCCGGCAGAATCCGTCCGGCCATTCGATGCGATCGATGGCAGCATAGGCGCGCGTTTGCGCATCGCGCACCGTCTTGCCGCGCGCGCAGACGTTGAGCACGCGTCCGCCGTTCGCGACAATGTGACCGCCGTCGGCTTTGGTTCCGGCATGGAAGATTTCCACACCCTCGACTCGCGCGGCCTCGTCGAGGCCTTCGATGATGGAACCCTTGGCGTAGTTTCCCGGATAGCCCTTCGTCGCCATCACCACGGCGAGCGCGGCGTCGTCATACCAGCGCAGATCGAAATGCTTCAATTGTCCGTCGCGCGCGGCGACCAGCGCCGGCAGCAGGTCGGACATCAGCCGCAGCATCAGCACCTGGCATTCCGGATCGCCGAAGCGGACGTTATATTCGATGAGCTGCGGACCGTCCTTGGTGATCATCAGCCCGGCGAACAGCACGCCTTTGTAGGGCGCACCCATCGCCTTGAGCGCACGCACGGTCGGCTGGATGATCTCCGCCATCACGCGCGCGGTCATTTCGTCCGTCATCACCGGCGCCGGCGAATAGGCGCCCATGCCGCCGGTGTTCGGGCCCTTGTCGCCGTCGAACACGCGCTTGTGGTCCTGCGCCGAGGCGAGCGCGATCGCGGTCTCGCCGTCGCACAGCGCGAAAAACGAGGCCTCCTCGCCGACGAGGCAGTCCTCGATCACGATCTCCCAGGCGGGTGACCCAAGCCCGCCGCCGAATATCATGTCGATGGCGGCTTCCGCTTCGGCCACGCTTTCCGCTACCACGACGCCCTTGCCGGCGGCAAGCCCGTCCGCCTTCACCACGATCGGCGCGCCTTTCGCGCGCACGTAGTCCTTTGCCTCGCGCGCGTGCTTGAAACGCTCGTAGGCCGCGGTCGGAATCTTGTTCGCCTTGCACAGGTCCTTGGTGAAGCCCTTGGAGCCTTCCAGCCGCGCCGCCCATTTCGACGGGCCGAAGGTCTTGATCCCGGCGGCCTCGAGATCGTCGGCGATGCCGGCGACCAGCGGCACTTCCGGCCCGACCACCACGAGGTCGATCTTATTGGCCCGGCAGAAGGCGATCACCGCGGCATGGTCGGCAAGGTCGAGCGCCACGCATTCCGCCTCTTGGGCGATGCCGGCATTGCCTGGCGCGCAATAGAGCTTGTCCGCCAGCAGGCTTGCCGCGATTTTCCAGGCCAGCGCATGCTCGCGTCCGCCGGAGCCGAGGATCAGGACATTCATAATGCATCCGCCCGCTACCGGTGTCGGTTAGCGGGCGGGGCTGAAGAGGACAAGGGGGCGGTGGCCCGTTATCGACAGGCGCTAGGAGCGGCTCAGCGAGAAATGCGGATGGCAGGTGTGCTCTTCCACGTGGTGGATATAGGCCTCCACGCTGTCATGGTCGTGGATGTGGCCGATACCGTGGAAATGCATCTCCTCGTGGCAGGTCGGGCAGCGTACGCGATCGCCATGGATCACCCGCATGAGCCGTTCGTGGAAGGTGGTCCGGCACTCCGCGCAACGGACGCGCACCTTCATATTTTCAATTTCATGCTCGTGGGGATTTGTCATGGCCGCCCTCTGCCCGTCACAATGCGCCAAAAGGGTTGATGGGAGGTTGCCACGGTGGCCGGGTGGCTCCCGCCGGCGGTAGTAGTCATATACGGTAACGCCATGACGCGGATCAGAATCACCGAGGAAGTCGAGCTGCGCGTAGAGGCCACCGCGCGCCTCAATCTGCCGGAATGGACCGTGTCCGAATTGTCGGCGGCGCTGAAAAAGACCGTCGAGGACGCCTACGGCTACGTGCGGGTGCGCGGCGAGGTGTCGGGCTTCAAGGGTCCGTCGCCCTCCGGCCACGTCTATTTTCGCCTGAAGGACGACAAGGCGGTGCTGGAAGGCGTGATCTGGAAGGGCACCTACGGCCGCATGCGGGTGAAGCCGGAAGAGGGGCTCGACGTCATCGTTTCCGGCCGCCTCACCACCTTCGCCGGCTCCTCCAAATACCAGATCGTCATCGACACGCTGGAACCGGCCGGTATCGGCGCGCTGATGAAGCTGCTGGAGGAGCGCAAGCAGAAACTCGCCGCCGAGGGCCTGTTCGACGAGGCGCGCAAGCAACTGCTGCCGTTCCTGCCCGAGGTGATCGGCGTCGTCACCTCGCCGACCGGCGCCGTCATCCGCGACATCCTGCATCGCCTCGCCGACCGCTTTCCGCGCCGGGTGCTGGTGTGGCCCGTGCGCGTGCAGGGCGAGGCTTCCGCCGCCGAGGTGGCGAACGCCATCAGGGGCTTCAACGCGCTGCCGGAGAAGGGTGCGCTGCCGCGGCCGGACCTAATCATCGTCGCGCGCGGCGGCGGCTCGCTCGAGGATCTCTGGTCGTTCAACGAGGAGATCGTGGTGCGGGCGGCGGCCGAGAGCATGATCCCGTTGATTTCCGCGGTCGGCCACGAGACCGACGTGACGCTGATCGATTTCGCCGCCGATCGGCGCGTGCCGACGCCGACCGCCGCCGCCGAGATGGCGGTGCCGGTGCGCAGCGAACTGATCGCCGAATTGCTGAGCAAGGCGCGCCGCGCGCTCGCCTCGTGGCAGCGCGGGCATGAACACCGGCGCACCGAACTGCGCGCGGCGGCGCGCGCGCTGCCGGCGCTCGACCAGCTCCTGGCGGTGCCGCGCCAGCGGCTTGACGCCTGCGCCGAACGGCTGCCGCGCGCGCTCATTGCCAATGCGCAGCTGCATCACCGGCAATTGACCCGCGTTGCCGCGCGGCTGTCGCCGCGGCTGCTGCGGACGCGGCTCACCCGCGCCGGCGAAATCGTCGCTGCCTTTTCCGAGCGCCGCGCGCTTGCCTACCGCGTCTATTTCGACCATCGCGTCCAGCGTCTGCGCAGCGTCGGGCAATTGCTCACCGCCTTTTCCTATCGCGGCGTGCTGGCGCGGGGTTTTGCTCTTGTGCGCGACGGCGCCGGGCATCCGCTGCACTCGGCCGCCGCCGTCGCCGGCGGCATGCGGCTGGACATCGAATTCTCCGACGGCCATGTCGGCGCTACCGCAGACGGCGAGGGCGCTCCGCCACCGCACAAGGCCGAGCCAAAGCCCAAGGCCGAGCCCAAGCCGCGCCCGCGCGGCGGTACTGGCGGACAGGGAACTTTGTTCTAAGGCGCCGGGAAGCGCGGTTTGAGGGTTTCGCCAGGGCCGCCGAACGACTATCTTGACGCGAAGCGCATGCCGGACTGGACGGAGGCTACCCTTGCTCAATCGCTATGACCGCTCGCCGATGAACGGCGAGGCCGAGGTGAAATACCTCGACGGCGATTTCCGCGTGGTCAAGCCCGGCGCCTTCGTGCGCTGCGCGGTGACCGGCGTGCCGATCCCGCTGGAAGAGCTCAAATACTGGAGCGTCGATCTGCAGGAGGCCTATGCCTCGCCGCAAGCGGTGCTGCAGCGGCTGCAGCCGCAACAAAAATCGTAGCTTGTCATTCCGGGGCGCGGCCTTTAGGCCGCGAACCCGGGACCCATATTTACAGGCAGGGGTTATGGATTCCGGGTCCGCGCCTGCGGCGCGTCCCGGAATGACGCGGCGACGAGTTTCCGCAACGCCTCCGCCTCCGCAACTACCATCGTCACCGGCAGCACATGCGCTTTTTGCGCAAGCGCAGCGAGCGCAGGCTCGCCCGCCATGCGCGCGAGGTCTTTCTCGGTGCTGAGCAGCGCCAAGCCGCCGTGCTCGGCCTGCATGATCAACTGGGCGGCTTCCTCGGCGCTAAAGCGGTGATGATCGGGAAAGGCGCGACGCGCGGCAATGGCGATGCCGGCCGCCGCCGCGGTCGCGAAAAACTTGTCGGGGTCGCCGATGCCGGCGAAGGCGAGCACATTGCGTCCGTGCAGCGAAGCGACCGCGGCTGCGTCCGGCTGCAGGCGGCCATGGAAAACCGGCAAACCTGGCGCCGCAATGATGGCATCGGCCGCGCCATCGCCGTCGTCCACCACCAAAAGCGCATCGGTGCGCGCCAGCTGTGCTGCGAGCGGCGCGCGCAAGGGACCGGCGGGAAATACACGGCCGTTGCCGATGCCGCGCCGCGCGTCGATCACCGCGATGGTGAGATCCTTGACCAGCGAGGCGTTCTGCAAACCGTCGTCCATCACCACGACGCTCGCGCCCGCGGCCCGCGCCGCTTGCGCCCCCGCCACGCGGTCGCGCGCGACGACGGTCGGGGCGGCACGCGCCAGCAGCAGCGCCTCGTCGCCGACCTGCGCGGCGGCGTCGGCCTGCGCATTAACCCGCTTCGGCCCGGGAAGGCTGCCGCCATAGCCGCGGCTCAGACAGAACACGCGCTCTCCGGCATCCTGCAGCATCTTCGCCAGCATGATCGCCGTCGGCGTCTTGCCGGCGCCGCCGAGCGTGAAATTGCCGACGCACAGCACCGGCACGCCGGCGCGCACGCCGGCCTTCCTCATCCGCCGCGCGGCGATCGCGCCATAACAGGCTGCCGCGGGCGCCAGCAGGCCCGCGGCGAGGCCGGCGTGACGCCACCAGAAGCCCGGCTCACGCATCGCCGGCCTGCTGCAGGCGGAGCTGCATCAGATAGGGATCGAGCGATTGCAGCGTGCGCTCGAGCGCGCCGCCGAGGGCGCTGACCGTCCGGTACGCGGCGTCGGCGAGGCGCGCGCGCGCTTCCGGCTGCGCCAGCATAGCGCCGAGCGCGGCGGTGAGTTTGCTCGCGTCGGCGACCATCTCGGCGCCGTGCGCCTCATCGAGCGCGGCATAGATCTCGGCGAAATTCCCCACATGCGGCCCATGCAATATGGCGGCGCCGAGCTTGGCCGGCTCGATCGGATTCTGCCCGCCGTGCTTGATCAGCGAGCCGCCGATGAAAACGATCGGCGCCAGGCGGTAAAACAGGCCGAGCTCGCCAACGGTGTCGGCGAGGTAGATCTCGGTGCCCGCGTCCGGCAGTTCGCCGCGCGAGCGCAGGCGTAGATTCAATCCGGCGGCGCGCGTAAGCTCCGCAATGCTGGCGCTGCGCTCGGGATGGCGCGGCACGATCACCGTGAGCAGGTTGGGAAAGTTCGCGCGCAGCCTTTGGTGCGCGTCGATCATGGCAGCTTCCTCGCCCTCATGCGTGGAGGCGGCCGCGATCAGCGGACGCTCGCCGAAGGCGCGCTGCAGCGCCGCGAGCTTGTCGCGGTCGGCCGGCGGCGCCGGCCCGTCGAGCTTCAAATCACCGGTGGTGACGACGTGGCGCGCGCCGAGATCGCTGAACCGGCCGGCGTCGGCTGGCGTGCGCGCCAGACACAGATCGAGCCGCCGCAGCAGGTCACCGATCGATGCCAGCAGATAGCGCCAGCGCCGGAATGAGTTCTCCGACAACCGTCCGTTGATCAGGACCATCGGTACGGCACGCCGCGACATCTCGATCATGATGTTAGGCCACAGCTCCGATTCCACAAACAGGGCCAGGTCCGGCTGCCAGTGATCGAGGAAGCGGCGCACGAAAAATGGCACGTCGACCGGCACGAACTGATGGATGACGCCGCGCGGCAGCCGCTGCTCGGCAAGACCGCTCGATGTGACGGTGCCCGACGTCACCAGCAGGTTCACCTCACGCGCATGGATACGCTCGATCAGCGGCAGCACGCTGATCAATTCGCCGACGCTTGCGCCGTGCAGCCACACCAGCGGTCCGGGCGGCCGTCCCTTGCCGCTGACGCCGCGCCGCTCGCCCAGGCGCACGGCGTGCTCCTTGCCGCTGCGCAGCCGCTGCGCCAGGAACAGCGGCGCCAACGGCGTCATCGCCGCCGACAACAGCCGGTATGCGCGCAACGCTGCCGGCAGCCGGTTGCTCAAGACTGCGGCCCTTTGCGGTCGGCAATTTCGTAGGCGCGCGCGGTCAGCCGGTTGAGCTCGTTTTGCACACGCAGCCGCGCGGCTTCGAGTGCTGCATCGTCGGCGTCTTGCGGCACGAAGATCGGTTCGCTCGCAGTCACTGCGATCCGGCTGAACGGAAGATTGACGGCGCTGCGGTCCCAATTGTCGAGTTCGTGACGGCGGCTGCTGGCGAGCGCGACCGCGTAGATCGGCCGGCCTGAATGTTGCGCCAGCTTGACGACGCCCAGCCCGGCGATGCGCGCGACCTTGGGGACGTCGGCGGTCAATGCGACATTGTAGCCTTCATTGAGGGCCTCGATCATTTGGATAAAGGCGACGGTGCCGCCCTTGCGGTTGAATTCGCGGTTGTGCGCGCCGGAGCCGCGAATGGTGCCGACGCCAAGCTTTTCGGCAGCGCGCGCGTTGATCTCGCCGTCGCGGTGGCGCGAGATCATCACCTTGGCGCGATGGCGCGGGTCGTTTCGCCGGACGAATGGCATCATGAAATGCTGACCGTGCCACATCGCCAGGATCGCCGGTATCTTGATCGTCTCGTAAATATCCGCTGGGTCAAAGATTTTGGAGCTGGTGTACCATGCGGAGCGCAGATACCACGCACCGGCCGTGGCGACGGCTTCCTGGAACGCGGACGAGGTAACGATCCGTTTGTATAACGACATTTGCGCCGTGGATTAAGCCAGCAAGCGGATTTATGCAAACTCGCCGCGGCGGTGGCGCACCGCGTCGAGCAGCGCCCGATGGCGGGCGCGACCGGCGGCCATCAGTGCGCCATGGGCGGCAAGCGGGGCGTTGTAGCTGAGCGGCTGGCCGGAAAAATCTGTGAACAAACCGCCAGCCTCGTGCACCAAAAGGTCGGCTGCGGCGAGATCCCAGTCGTGGCTGCCCGGCGAGGCGAAGGCGGCGTCGAGCACCCCTTGCGCGACCCGCGCCAGCCGCAATGCCAGCGACGGCACCCGCGGCTGCGGCAGGATGCTCGGATCGAGCGCGGCGAACGTCTCGAGATAGCGCTTCGGCCCGGCGAGTCTGGTGCCGGCAAGCGTCGCGCCGCCGCTCGCGGCGATCCGGGCGCCGTTGAGCGCGGCGCCCTCACCCTGGGCGGCGAGGAACATCTCTTCGCTCGCCGGCGCAAACAGCGCGGCCACCTTGGGCCGTCCGTTCTCCACCAGCGCCACCGAAATGCTCCAGTCGGCGCGCCCGGCGATGTAGGCGCGGGTGCCGTCGATCGGATCGACCACCCAGGCGAGCGGCAGCGCGCGGTCGGGCGCGTCTTCGGTTTCCTCCGACAGCCAGGCGGCATTGGGCACGAGATCCGTCAGCCGCGCGCGCAGCAGGTCGTTGACCGCGATGTCGCCCTCGGTGACCGGGGAATCGTCGTCGCCCTTGGTCCAGTGCTTGAACGGACGGCGCGAGGTTTCGCGGGCCACGTCGCCGGCCTCGCGCATCACGGCTTCAAGCGGCGCTCGCAGTCCCGCGAGGTTATTGTCCGGCAACGGTCAGTCCTTCGAGCCGCAGCGTCGGCGCATTGGTCCCGTAGCGGAATTCGAGATCGTTGGCGGGCGTGATCGTGCGGAACATGTCGAGCAAGTGCCCGGCGATGGTGACTTCGCTCACCGCGTAGGTCTTCTTGCCGTTCTCGATCCAGAAACCGGAGGCGCCGCGGCTGTAATCGCCGGTCACCATGTTGACGCCCATGCCGATCAGGTCGGTGACATAGAAGCCGTCCTTGATGTCGGCGATCAATTCGCCGGGGCTCAGGCGGCCGGCTTCGAGATGCAGATTGCTGGCGCCGGGCGAGGGCACCGAGGAGACGCCGCGGTTGGCATGGCCGGTGGTGGTTAGCCCGAGCTCGCGCGCGGTCGCACAGTCGAGAATCCAGGAGCGCAGCACGCCGTCGTCGATCAGCGCCAGCGTCCTGCCAGCGACGCCTTCGCCGTCGAAGGGATGCGAGCGCAGCCCACGCTTGCGCAACGGATCGTCGATGATGCGGATGCCGTCGGCGAACAGCTTCTGCCCCATCTTGTCGCGCAGGAAGCTGGTCTTGCGCGCGACCGAGGCGCCGTTGACGGCGCTGGCGAGATGCGAGACCAGCGAGCCGGCGACGCGCGGGTCGAACACCACCGGCACCTTGCAGGTCGTCACCTTGCGCGGATTGAGCCGCTCGACCGCCCGCTCGGCGGCGACGCGGCCGATCTTCTCCGGCGCGTCAAGATCGGCGGCGTGGCGCACGCTCGAATAGTCGTAGTCGCGCTCCATGCCGGTGCCTTCGCCGGCGATGGCCGTCATCGACACGCCGTGGCTGGAGCCGAGATAGGCGCCGCGGAAGCCGTGGCTGGTCACCAGCACCATGCCGCCAATGCCGGCCGAAGCCGAGGCGCCGCCGGATTTACTCACGCCCTTGACCGCGAGCGCGGCCGCCTCGGCGGCGCGCGCCATGGCTTCGAGTTGGGCGACGGTGGGCAGGTCGGGATCGATCAGATCGAGGTCGGGAAAGTCGTGCGCCAGCAGGCCTTCGTCGGCGAGCCCGGCATATTTGTCTTCCGGCGCCGCGCGCGCCATCGCCACCGCGCGCGCGGCAAGCGCCGCGCTGCCGTCGGTCGCCGTGTCGTTGGTGGAGACCACCGCCTGGCGTTTGCCGACCAAGACGCGCAGGCCGAGATCGTCGCCCTCGGCGCGCTCGCTTTCCTCCACCGCGCCGTCGCGCACCTCGATCGACAGCGACATCGCCCGCACCGCGACCGCGTCGGCGGCATCGGCGCCGGCGCGCAAGGCGGCTTTCACCAACCGCTCGGCGCGGTCGGTGAGGGTGGTCTGGTCGAACAAGGATGAAGAGGGAGCGCGCATGATGGGATGGGCTTCAAATGGGCTCGATTCGGGCGCGGTGCAACCACCGATCCGGATATTTTGCGGTCGTCCGTCAACCCCTCGTCAATCATGGTTCGCAACGTCCCGTCAATCATGCAGCGCGGAAGCGCCCGCAGTGACCACCGGTTAACCGCGAACATTAAGCGGATTCCGACGCCTCTCTGCCATGCTCCGCGGACGATCGGAGCAATAAGCCCGGCGTGGGAGTTTCGAGGCGTCAAATGCGAAGTGGCGGGATGCCCGCCGGGTCGAGCCGCAGCGCGCGGCTCGACCCGTTCAGCTTGCCGGCGCGTTTTGCGGCAGCCGATGCCGCGGCCGACGAGCGGGTGCGGCAGGTTGAGCTCTATCGCGAGCGTGTCGTGGTCCGGCGCTCCGTCGCCGGCATGCGCATGGCGCTCAATATGCCGGTTTCCGCCTTTGCCGGCATCGCCCTGCGGGTGCTCGCCGGCGAAGGCGGCGCGCAAGCCTCCGTCATCCTCGAGCACAAGGATCCCTCGCTCGCGCTACCGCTGTTTACTTCCGGCGAGGCCGACGAGGCCTTCGCCGAATGGCGCGCCTGGGGCAATGTGCTCGGCCTGCCGTTGCTGGTCGCCGAAGAAGACGGCGCCCTGCGCGAGCCGTTCGCGCGCATGGGCGGCGTGCGCGTCGACGAGGTGCGTCCGCGCCGGCGCCGCCGTAGCGCGCTCAAGCGCCGCCGCGCGTCGATGCCGTTGCGCCGCGCCATGGGCAAGATCACCGAGGCGACGCCGGTCTATCGCGGCGAGCGCGAGATCATCGCCAGGAATTAGTCGTTGTTGTCGTCCCCGCGAAAGCGGGGACCCATACGCCGTGTCTCACCGATAGATTAGTGGTTATGGGTCCCGGTCCTCGCGCTACGCACTCGCCCGGCACGGCGGTGCCTACTGACACCGCTGCAGCTTCAGCGTGCCGGTTTGTCCGCTCATCACGACATGGTCGGCATCGACCACGGTGAGCGTGTAGGCGACCTGGGCGTTGTTGATCTGGCCGTTGGTGAACACGTCGACCACGCGATAGCGCGACACTCCAACTTGCCTCACCGATTTGTTGCGGTAGGCGGGCACGCCGCCCTGGCTGTCGGTCCGCTGGTCGCCGGAAAAGGCAATCACGCGCTTGCCGGTGCAATCGATCGCGCCTTTGACCGAGCTCGCGCTCTGGCCCCAATGCCCGCTGACCGGATAAGTCGCCGCATGCGCCGGCAGGGCCAGCGCCGCGATCAGCGTCGCGGTCAGGATCGGGGTGCGCATGAGCTTAAAGTGGCACTCAGGCAGCCGAATTCAAGCGCAAGCGCTGCGGATGCTTAACAAACGGCGCGGTTATTAATGTCAATTCGTGGCGGCAGGAGTGAAGCTGTGGCCGCGCCGACCGCGATAGAAGCCGTTGGAAAACGGCGCGCCGAGATTGAAGGCGTCGAGCCGAGAGCCGGCTTCGGCGGCGTCAATGCGGCCGTCGAGGGCGTCGCGGAAGATCGCGGCCACCGCCACCATGTCGCAGCTATGCGGCGACAGGCGGTAGCGGGCGACGCCCATGTCCTGCAGCTCGGGCAGCTCGGCGGCCAGATTGAGATAGTCGTGCGACATGGTCTGGATGCCGTTGACGGTGAGGAACGGCTGGCCCTCCAGGGTGCGCAGCGTCATGCCGTCCGCATCCTCGTTGCACACGAACTGGCAGCTATCTTTCGTCCGCCCATGCGCGCGCGCGTGATAGCAGCGGGCCGACAGTGCGAGGCCGACGCGGCCGAATACCTGCACTTCGAGGCTGACGCCGAGCTTCGCGGCGTCCGCCGCAAGTGCACGGATGGCTTCCGCCGGCATTTCTGGCGGCAGGCAGACATTGCGCACGCCGTTTCCGGCGAGCACCGTGAGCGTGCGCTCGTTGTAGACGTTGATGAACGGTCCGGCGTAATGCGGCCGCCCGCGCAGGCGCAACAAAGCGGAGCCGTCGTTCGCCTCCACCAGGCCGTCGCCGGCGCAGACGTCCTCGATCATCTGCCGTTCCTGCTTGGACATCACCTCGGCGAGCGTCGAGCGCACCACCGTCTTGCCGGCGGCTTTGAGCCGCGCGGCCACCGCCTCGCGATCGTCGTCAAACAGCGGCGCGCGCTTGAAGCAGACCACTTCGCCCAGGTACACGGTCTCGACCGGCGCCTCGTCGGCGATGCGGAAATAGAAGTCGCGCCAAACGTCCGGCTGCCAGTTGAACAGCACGGGCCCCAGCGTCAGCTCGCTCTTGCTCGCCTGCACCGTCATCTCCATCGCTTGCTGGGGAAGGCGCCTTCGGTCTCGCGGCGGCCCTCGGTGAGCGCGAGCAGGCTGGCGAAGGCGGCCTCGCGGCCGGCCATGATGTCGTCGACCGCCTTGCGAAACGCGCCGACCACGGATTTCACATAGGCGCGGCTGCGCTGGCGGCCCTCGATCTTGAGCGCGGTGACGCCGGCGCGCATCAGCTCGGGCAACAGCGCCGACAGATTGAGGCTGACCGGCTCCTCGAAGGCGTAATAGGCGTCGTTGCGCGCGCCGCACAGATAGCGGCCCTTGCAGATGGTCGGGTAACCGGCGCTCTCGCCGCCGGCGAAGCGGTCGATCACGTAGTCGCCGAGCCGCGTGGTCAGGTTGCGCGCGGCGTCCTCCTCGTAGTGCACGTCGGCGGCCGGCGAGCAGACGCCGTCCATGTTGGTCGACTCACCGGTCACGTAGTTGCTGAGATAGCAGCGGCCCTCCGCCATCATGCCGATATTGCCGAAGATGAAGGCCTCGATCTCGCAGGGGATCTCCCTGTGCAGGTCGGCAATCTCGGCCACCGTCAGCATGCGCGGCAGCACCACGCGCTTGACGCCGAACTGCTCGCAGTAGAAGCGGATCGCCTCCGGCGACGAGGCGCCGGCCTGCACCGACAGATGCAGCCGCAGATCCGGATAGGTCTGCGCGGCGTAATCGGCGACGCCCATGTCGGCGACGATCACCGCGTCGACGCCGAGTCTGGCGGCGCCGTCGATGGCGTCCCGCCACATGGCGAACTTGCCGGCCGGCGGAAAGGTATTGACCGCGAGCAGCAGCTTGGCGGTGCGCGCATGCGCATAGCGAAGCGACTGCTCGACCTCGGCGACGGTGAAATTCAGCCCGGGAAAATTACGCGCGTTGGTCTCGTTCTGCAGCCCGCAATAGACCGCGTCGGCGCCGGCATCGACCGCGGTGCGCAATGCCGCCGGCGTTCCCGCCGGGCAGACCAATTCCGGTCGCGTCAAACCTTGCACGTCGCTCATCTATCGTCCCCTGATCGAGCGCACCGCTGACAGCGCGGCGCCGGCCGGGCCGGACAGCGGGCCGAAGCTCGCCACCACGCTGTCGAGAGCGGACCCTTCGAAGTCATCGAGCGCGTTGCGCAAAGCCACCACCGCCTCGGTGTCGCCGCTCACCTGCAGGTCGCGCGAGAAGAACAGCGCGTCGCCGTCGAGCGAGCCGTCGATCATATCGAGCAGGTTGAAGAAGGTGCCGGCAATCGCCGCGGCGTGCGCCGGCCGCTCGCTGCGGCGGTGCGCGGTCAAGAGCGGCCGCTCGGGCAGCGGCGTGAGCACCAGCACGAAGGGCAGGTCGGTCGGGTCGATCAGGAAACGTTTGCCCGCGTGCGGGCCGAGCCGGTTGAACAATTCCGGGCGCGAATGCGCGACATGGGTGGCGATGCGGTTGAAGATCGGCTGCAAGAGCGCCAGCGGCACCGGCGCCAGGAGTACGCTCGGGGCGTTTTCCAAAAGCGTCTTGAGCGGCGAACCCGGGCGGCCCGCGCGGGGAGGGGCTAACATTTGGGCAACCTAGCGGCGGCAGCGGAACCGGAAATTGATCAAGGTCAAGGCGGCGGCCGCTTGGCCGGCGGGTGGCGGCGACGAACTTTACGGCTTTGCCACCGATTTGCATCCGGCGTTGGGTCGCTTGAGCTGGCATTCCACAAGCGGCTTACCGTCCGGATCGTAGAGGGTCGCTTTCCAGCCGGCCGCGTCCCTCTCCAGAACGGTAAAGCCGAAGGTATGGCGCATCCACAATTTGCCGGGCACGCCGAATAGCGTCGGGCTGGCTGCGGTCAAATCCTTGCCGGCACCCGGATACGAATTGGCGGATTCGAGCGCATCGCCGCTGTTGCCGGCTACAAGCTGGATCGGCCGCTTCGACGCCTCGTCGGGCAGAAACATCTGGAAGGTGTGCGTGTCGCCGGAAAGAACCAGCGAGACGTCCGGTGCGGCAAGCCCTTGACCTGCGGCAGGTGCCGGATCGGTGCATGGCTTTTCGTTCGTGTCTTTGGGATCGTTTTCATGCGGGTTCGTCGCCGGAATGGCGCCGGCAAACCATTGCCGATACGTGTCCATGGGACTGACGATGTCTTGGCACAATTTGTCCGGCACGCCGTTCTTGAAGGACGCCGAGATACCATCGAGCAATTCGTTGGCGTCATAAGGCTTGCCCCAATCCATTTCCCTGTAGCTCACCCAAAGCGCCTGATGGGTCACGAGCCAGGTTTCTTTCTTTTCGGCTTTGAGGGCCTTCGATAGCTTGCGGATTTGCTTGCGATAAGTCGCGACGCGGTCCGCGCGACCAAAGTCGAGTTCCGCGCTCGCCGTGTCCGGCGCCACCAGCCGCAACTTGTCGAAGCCGAATACGCCGGGGTCGGTGTCCGGCGGGCAACGCTCGCCAGGCTTCAATCCAAGCGCGGCCCGGATCAGCAAATTCCAGCCGGCGCCGGCGCGCGTGCAATCCTCGTGATTGCCGCGCAGCATGAGCCACGGCGCGGCGGTCAAGAGCGGCGCCGCGGGAACGAAGAATTCGCCGTTCCACGTTCGCCAATTGTCGCCATAGGGGCTGTTGGTGCAGCCGATGCGCCCGGCGCACGGCTTCTCGCGGTAGTGATAGTCGCCAACGTGAACGATCAGGTCCGGCTTCATGGCGCTCGCCGCTTTGGCGATGCGGAAGAAAGGCCAGTCGGTCGCGTCATCGCAGCGCTGCGCGGCGTAGTCGGTAATGCGGCAGCCGGTGTCGCCGATCACCAGGATTTTGCGCGGGTCATTCGGCCGCGGTTTCAACGTGACATCGCCGAGCCGCGCCTCGGCGTCGCCGGGCAGCGCCGCCTCGCACATTTTGATCGGAAAGTCCGCATCGGCGCCGTCCGTGCGCGTCACCATCGGCCAGCGCTCGCCGTTGACGGCCAGCGGCGGGCAGGCCGCCTCGCGCGCGACAATGGCGCGGGCGAGCAGTTCGCCTTTGGCGAAGTCCGCGTCGGGACGAAGCTGCGTCCAGATGATCGGACGCTCGCTCGCGGCGACCGGTGTAGCAAGGGCGGGCGCGCCATTGGCTGAGGCTGTTTCGGGGGTCAGCTTGCCCATGGTGGCGGTGACCGTAAAGCGCGCCACCTGACAGTCCTTGCTCGCCAGCGTGACCACATCCCAGCCGGTGGTCGCGATGCTGAGTACGATGACATCGATCGCCGGACGTTCGACGCATTTGGCGCCGAGCATCGGCCTCAGCGTTGTTTTGCCGGCGGCGGTGAGCGTCAAATGCGCCGGTGACGGTGGCGCCTGCAGCACGCTTTGCTGCTCGGTTCCGGGATTTGCCGCCCAGGCGAAACCCAGCAACGAAATCGCGGCAACGATGCATGCCGCGATCAACTGCCCTCTGGACCTTTCGGATTGTGTTCTGATCCGGTTGTAGTGGATATAGGACACGACGATGTCGACGAGGCCATCCAGATACTGAAACCAGATTTCGTTGCTGTTGAAGGTCTGCAGATCGACCTGTTCCGCCGTGATGCCGGCGTGTCTGACCACGATGGCATTGTCGTAAGCGTCTCTGAGATTCTGGACAGTCTCAAAGCCCTCCAGAAGCGCGCGGTTGCGCTCGATATAGTCGATGTCGCTCTGGCTTAAATTGTAGAATTCGACGTAGCCGGTATTGGCCACCTTGAGCGCCGACCAGACGGCGAAGGTCGCGGAGGCCATAGCTAATAACGCGCACAAGACGGCAATCTGAAATCGCGGCTCGGTGACGGCGAATTTTCCCAGGCTGGACAGTTGCGAACCCGCCAACAGGGTCGTGCCGATGGCGCCGAAAGCGACAAGCGTCCACTTCGCATTGCTGCGCATGTCCTCGACTGACTTTGTCAGCCGAAGATCGTACTTGCCGCTCGTGGGAGCCGCGTCGTCGGGCATCGCGGTGTCCGGCGCCTATTCGCCGTCGCCGAGTTTCTTTTCGGGACGTATGCCGCCGCCGCCATGGCCAGGCTCCCGGGGCAGGATGCCGCCGCCGCCGTGGCTAGGCTTCCCGGGCAATATGCCGCCGCCGCCGTGATTAGGCTCTTGCGGCAAAATCGGGACCTCTACGGCGGTGCGAATTGGGCTGCCGCCACCGTGCCCAATGGTTTTAATTTCGGGTGGAAATTTTGGCGTGGGCTTAAGTTTTGGCTGCGGTGTCGTTCCGCCCGTGGGTTGTTCCGCCGCTGGCTTGCCCGAATTATCCTTTTCGTCTGGCATCTTGCGTTCCCCATAATCACGCCTGCCCTAACCTAAGAATAGTACACAGTTCATTTTGCAACCAGTAGAATTTTGCCGGCGCGCTAGGCCCTCCCGCATCCCCCCGCGGTCGGCGTCTGGATGATGACCGCCTCATCGGCGTCGATTACCGTCTCGTCGCAGCCTTGCAGCCGCTCCATGCGGCCATCCTTGCGCCGCGCCCAGTTCTCGCCGACTTGCCCCGCTTCGCCGCCGGCCAAGCCCGGCGGACGCACGCGGCGGTGGCCGGACAAGATTGTGCACTCCATCTTTTCCAGGAAACGGATCGTGCGCCTGATGCCGTCGCCGGCGTGCCATTCCCCGCGCCCGCCGGAATCTTTACGGATGTGGAAATCCTCCAGAACCACCGGATAGCGGAATTCCAGCACCTCCGGGTCGGTCAGCCGCGTGTTGGTCATGTGCGTGTGCACGGCGTCGGTGCCGTTGAAGCCGGGGCCGGCCGGCGAGCCGGAACAGATCGTCTCGTAATACTGATAGCGCGCGTTGCCGAAATTGAGATTGTTCATGGTGCCTTGCGCGGCGGCGAGCGCGCCGAGCGCGAGGAACAGGCAATTGGTCACCGCTTGCGAGGTCTCGACATTGCCGGCGACCACGGCGGCCGGATACTCGGGCGTGAGCATCGACTTCGGCGGAATGACGATATTGATCGGTCTAAGGCAGCCGGCGTTCATCGGGATGTCGTCGTCGACCATAACGCGGAAGACGTAGAGCACCGCCGCACGTGTCACCGGCTCGGGCGCGTTGAAATTGGTCGGCTGCTGCGGCGAGGTGCCGGTGAAATCGACCGTCGCCTCGCGCTTTTGCTTGTCGACCGAAATGCGCACCTTGATCGTGGTGCCCTGGTCCATCGCGTAGGCGTATTCGCTGTCGTGCAGCCGGTCGATGACGCGGCGCACGCTCTCGGCGGCGTTGTCCTGCACGTGGCGCATGTAGGCTTTCACCACCGGCAGCGTGAACTGCGTGACCATCTTGCGCAGCTCGGCGACGCCTTTCTCGTTGGCGGCGATCTGCGCCTTGATGTCGTTGATGTTCTGCACCGGGTTGCGCGCCGGGTATTTGGCGGCCATGAGCGCCGCCATCAATTCCTTCTCGCGGAAGCGGCCGCGGTCGACCAGCTTGAAATTGTCGAACAGCACGCCTTCCTGCTCGATGGTGGTCGCGTTGGGCGACATCGAGCCGGGCGAGATGCCGCCCACGTCGGCGTGGTGCCCGCGCGAGGCGACCCAGAACAGGATGTTCTTCTTCCTGTCGTCGAACACCGGCGTGCACACGGTGATGTCGGGCAGGTGGGTGCCGCCGTTATAGGGTGCGTTGATGGCGTAGACGTCGCCGGGCGCGATCTTGCCGGCATTGTCGCGGATGATGGTCTCGACCGAACGGTCCATCGAGCCCAAATGCACCGGCATGTGCGGCGCGTTGGCCACCAGCGTGCCGTCGGCGGCGAACACCGCGCAGGAGAAGTCGAGCCGCTCCTTGATGTTGACGGAGTAGGCGGTGTTCTGCAGCGACACGCCCATCTGCTCGGCGATCGACATGAACAAATTGTTGAACACCTCCAGCATCACCGGATCGGCATGGGTACCGATGGCGTGCGTGCGCTTGAGCTTTTTCGCCCGCGTGAGCACGAGGTGATTTTTTCGCGTCAGCTCGGCCTGCCAGCCGGGCTCGATCACGATGGTCTGGTGCGGCTCGATGATGATGGCGGCGCCCTTGACGCGCGCGCCGACCTTGAGTTGGTCGCGCGTGTAGACATTGGCGGCATGCCATTCGCCGGCGGAGAAGAAGCGCGTGCGCCGCGCCGGCTTGGGCAATTTGCCGCGCGCGCGCTTGACCGCCCTTTCGACGAATTTGGCGCCGCCGCCGACCGCCTCGACCGACACCGCCTCGACCACCATCTGCTTGCTGCGATCGATGAAGCCGAAGCGCGCCTTGTGCGCTTTCTCGAAGGCGCGCTGCATCGCCGCCGCGCTGCCGGCCGGAACGACCAGTGCCGTGTCCGTCCCCGCGTAGCGAATATGCGCGCGCACGAAAATCTTGATCTTGGCGGCGGGTACGCCTTGGCCGGCGACCTCGTTCTTCGCCTCTTTGCCGAGGCGGGCGCCCTCGCGTTTGATGGCGGCGAGCGCCTTGCCGCCGAAGACGAGCTCGATCGCCTGCTGGCGCGTCGCGCGGATGTCGGCGAGTCCCATGCCGTAGGCCGAGAGCAGCGAGGAGAACGGGTGGATCAGCACCCGCGTCATGCCGAGCGCGTCGGCGACCAGGCAGGCGTGCTGGCCGCCGGCGCCGCCGAAGCAGTTGAGCGCGTAGCGCGTGACATCGTAGCCGCGCTGCACGGAAATCTTTTTGATCGCGTTCGCCATGTTTTCGACCGCGATCTTGATGAAGCCGTCGGCGATCTCCTCGGCCGATTTCTCTCCGGCCTGCGCCAGGCTCACCTTCTGCGCCAGATTGTTGAAGGCGTGGCGCACAGCACGCTCGTCGAGCGGCTGGTCCTGGGCGGGTCCGAAGATTTTCGGGAAGAAATCCGGGATCAGCTTGCCGACCATCACATTGGCGTCGGTCACCGCCAGCGGGCCGCCGCGCCGGTAGCAGGCCGGCCCGGGATTGGCGCCCGCCGAGTCGGGCCCGACGCGGAAGCGCGCGCCGTCGAAATGCAGGATCGAGCCGCCGCCGGCCGCGACCGTGTGGATGAGCATCATCGGCGCGCGCATGCGCACGCCGGCGACCTCGGTCTCGAAGGCGCGCTCGTATTCGCCGTCGAAATGCGACACGTCGGTCGAGGTGCCGCCCATGTCGAAGCCGATCAGCCGGTCGAAGCCGGCCTGCCGACCGGTCTCCGCCATGCCGACCACGCCGCCGGCCGGCCCCGACAGGATCGCGTCTTTGCCCTGGAACAGATCGGCCGCCGTCAGCCCGCCCGACGACATCATGAACATGAGGCGGGCGCCGGAGTGGCGCGCGTCGAGGTCCTTGTCGACCTGCGCCACATAGCGGCGCAGAATCGGCGACAGATACGCATCGACCACCGTGGTGTCGCCACGGCCGACCAGCTTGATCAGTGGCGACACCTCGTGGCTGACCGACACCTGCGCGAAGCCGAGCTCGCGCGCCAGCGCCGCGACTTGCTTCTCATGCCCGGGGTAGCGGTAGGCGTGCATGAATACGATCGCCACCGCGGCGATGCCGTCGGCCTGCGCCGCCTCGAGATCGCGCCGCACCGGGTCGAGATCGGGCACGCGCTCGACCGTGCCGTCGGCGCGCACGCGCTCGTCGACCTCGGCAACGCGCTCGTACAGCATGTCGGGCTTGATGATGTGGCGGGCGAAAATCTTCGGCCGCGCCTGGTAGCCGATCTTGAGCGCATCGCGGAAGCCGCGCGTGATCAAGAGCAGCGTGCGCTCGCCCTTGCGCTCGAGCAGCGCGTTGGTGGCGACGGTGGTGCCCATTTTCACCGCGCCGACGCGGCCCGCCGGGATGGCTTGGCCGCGTTTGAGCCCGAGCAGATCGCGGATGCCCTGCACCGCGGCGTCGGCATAGGCCTCCGGGTTCTCCGAGAGCAGCTTGTGCGCTGCCAGCGAGCCATCCGGCCGCCGCCCAACGACGTCGGTGAAGGTGCCGCCGCGGTCGATCCAGAAATCCCAGAGTTGCGCTGCGGTCTTGGCTGATTTTTTGGCGGGCATGGTTCGGGCTGTCGTTGCTGCCGCACTATGTCCAGCCTGTCGGACCTAATACAAGCCTGCTAAGCTTAAGACGATTGGGCAATCACAAAATAATAATGCCTCGGGGAGCAACGCCATGACACTTCGCCGCCGCCAATTCCTGCAACTTGCCGGTGCCGCCGTCGCCGCGCCCGCTTTTTGCCATCGCGCCTGGGCGCTCGATTATCCGACGCGGCCGGTGCACTTGATCGTCGGTTTTCCCGCAGGCGGCCCGCAGGACATCATCATGCGGCTGATGTGCCAGTGGCTGTCCGAGCGGCTCGGCCAATCCTTCATCGTCGAAAACAAGCCGGGCGCCAGCGGCAATGTCGGCGCCGAGACGGTGGTGCGTGCGGCGCCGGACGGCTACACGCTGCTCTCGGTCTCCTCGCCGAACGCCATCAATGCGTCGCTGTATAAGAATCTCAATTTCAATTTCCTCCGCGACATCGCGCCGGTCGCCAGCATCATGCGCGTGCCCCTGGTCATGGAGGTCAATCCATCGGTTCCGGTGAAGACCGTCCCCGAATTCATCGCCTATGCCAAGGCCAATCCGGGCAAGATTAGTTATGCCTCGGCGGGCATCGGCACGCCGCAACATGTCTCCGCCGAGTTGTTCAAGATGATGACGGGGGTGGAGATGGTGCACGTGCCTTATCGCGGCGCGGCGCCGGCGCTCACCGATCTGATCGGCGGACAGGTGCAGGTCATGATCGACACCTCGCCCGCCTCGATGCAGCACATCCGATCCGGCAAGGTGCGGGCGCTGGCGGTCACCACGGCGACGCGGGCCGACGTGCTGCCGGACCTCCCCACGGTCAGCGAATTCCTGCCGGGCTACGAGGCGACGTCATGGTTCGGCATCGGCGCACCCGGGAAAACGCCGCCCGAGATCGTCGACAAGCTCAACAAGGAAATCAACGCAGGGTTAGCCGATCCCAAAATCAGCGCGCGGCTGAAGGATCTCGGCGGCATTCTGATCCCGGGTTCGCCCGCCGACTTCGGCAAGCTCATCGCCGGCGAAACCGAAAAATGGGCCAAGGTGGTCGCGTTCTCCGGCGCGAAGGCGAACTGACCCGGGGAATCGCACGTGACGCTATGGGGAGCATCACCATGAGACTTCCGCGCCGCCGCATTCTGCAATTTGTCGCGGGCGCCGCCGCGCTGCCGTTGGCGCCGATGGCCGCGAGGGCCGATAGCTATCCGAACCGCGCCGTGCGTTTCGTCGTGCCGTTTCCGCCGGGCGGCGCCAGCGATCCGGTCGCCCGCGTGCTCGGCGCGCGCTTGGCCGACATCTGGGGCCAGCCGGTACTGATCGAGAACAAAGGCGGTGCCGGCGGCAATATCGGCGCGATGGCGGCCGTGCAGTCGCCGCCCGACGGCTACACCATTTTCATCGCCACCAATTTCCTGGCGACCAATCCTTTCATCTATCCGGCGCTCGGCTACGACCCGCTGACCGATCTCGCGCCGGTCACCCGGCTGACCGTTTTCACCAACGTTCTGCTGGTGCCGCCCAACTCGCCGGTGACATCGGTCAAGGATTTCATCGCCTACGCCAAATCGCGCGCCGGCAAGGCGAGCTATGCCTCGCCCGGCGTCGGCACCATCCAGCATCTGTGCGGCGAATTGTTCAAGCGCAAAGCCGGAATCGACATCGCCCATGTCGCCTATCGCGGCGGCGGCCCGGCGCTCACCGACCTCATGGCCGGCCGCGTCGACGTCATGGTGGCGACGCTGCCGTCGGTGATGTCGCAGATCAAGGGCGGCACCGTGCGCGCGCTGGCGGTGACCTCCGCGCAGCGCATTCCCTTTGCCGCGGATATCCCGACCGTCGCCGAATCCGGATTGCCGGGCTTCGACGTGTCGGACGGGCAATGCCTGTACATGCCGGGCAAGACGCCGCCCGAATTCGTCAAGAAAGTGCATGACGACGTGATCGCGGCGCTCGCCACCCCGGCGGTGAAGCAGAAATTCGTCGATATCGACGTGCTGATCGTGACTTCGACGCCGAAAGAGGTCACAACTTATCTGAAGGCCCAGATGACGCAGTGGAGCGCGATCATCAAGGACGCCAACATCAAGGCGAACTGAAAGAGGCCGCAACCGAAGCCGCCGTCAGTGTGTCAGGGAGGACAACTCGTGAAAAAACTGCAACGCCGCCGTTTCCTGCAACTTGCCGCCACCGCCGCCGCGCTGCCGGCGGTCTCGCGCATCGCCCGCGCCGATACTTATCCGTCGCGGCCGGTGCGCATCGTCGTCGGCTTTCCGCCGGGATCGGCGACCGACATCGACATGCGCCTGATCGCCGCGCCGCTCGGGCAGAAGCTCGGCCAGGAATTCATCGTCGACAACCGCCCGGGCGCCGGCAGCAATCTCGCCGCCGAGATCGTCTCCCGCGCCGCGCCCGACGGCTATACGCTTTTGGCGATGACGGTGACCAACGCGGTCAATGCCACGCTCTATCAAAACCTGTCGTTCGATATTCAGAAGGACATCGTGCCGGTCATCAGCACGTTCACCTCGCCCAACACGCTGGTGGTCAATCCGTCGGTGCCGGCCAAGACGCTTGCCGAATTCGTCGCCTATGCCAAGGCCAATCCGGGCAAGATCAACTATGCCTCGTTCGGCGTCGGCAGCGCCCCCAACATGAACGGCGAGCTGCTGAAATTGACGGCCGGCATCGATCTGGTGCACGTGCCCTATCGCCAGAGCCCGGTACCGGATCTGCTCAGCGGGCAGGTGCAGGCGTTCTTCGGTCCCATGCCGATCACGATCGCGCTGGTGAAGTCCGGCAAATTGCGCGCCTTGGCGGTGTCGAGCGCCAAGCGGTCGGACGCCTTGCCGGACGTGCCCGCCGTTGCCGAGTTCTATCCGGGATTCGACGCCAACATCTGGCACGGCATTGGCGCGCCCAAGGGCACGCCGAAGGACATTGTCGCCACGCTCAATAAAGAGATCAACGTCATTCTCGCCGCGCCGGATACCAAGGAGAAGTTCACCAAGATCGGCGGCTCCGCGCTCGGCGGCACGCCGGAGGACTACGGCAAGTTCATCGCCGCCGAAGTCGTGAAGTGGGGCAAGGTCATCAAGGCGGCGAACATCAAGCCGGTCGCCGAGCACTAGTGGAGCGGATTTGACATTCGCGCCCACTTGGCCACGGGATCGTAATGCGAATGTCAAATCCAAAGCTCCACTAGTACGTAATGCTTGCTGGTGGTCCTTTGATTCTAACATTCGCAACAGAGCCCGCCGAACCGGGATGCGAATGTTAGAATCGGACCACCAGATGGCCGATCTGAAGGTGCTGAGCGGCAACGGTCCGCGCGCCGCGGTGCGCGAACTGTGCGAGCAGTTCGCGCGCGCGACCGGCACCGCGGTCGACCTGCGCTTTGAGGTCAATCCCGACGTCGTCAAGAAAGGCCAAGCCGGCGAAGCCTTCGACGTCGCCGTCGGCAATCCCTCGACCATCGAGCAACTGATCGCGTCGGGCCATGTCGTCGCCGACAGCTACGCCGACATCGGCACGGCCGGTCTCGCCGTCGGCGTGCGCGCCGGCGCGAAGAAGCCCGACCTGTCTTCGGTCGACGGCTTCAAGCGCGCGCTCGTGGCCGCAAAGGCGGTTGCGTTCCCCGCGCACGGCGCCAGCGGGTTGTATTTCGTCGGCCTCGTCGACCGCATGGGCATCAAGGGCGAGATGCAGGGCAAGCTGAAACCGATGGCCGCCGAAGATTGCGTCGAGGTGGTGGCGCGCGGCGAAGCCGACTTCGTCGTCGTGGTGGCGACGCGCATGGTCGGGGTGCCCGGCATCGAGGTGGCAGGTCCGATCCCGGAGGCCTTGCAGACCAAAATCGGCTTCGCCGCCGGCTTGAGCGCGGCGACGCAGCAGCCGGACACCGCCAAAGCGCTGATCCGCTTCATGACCGCGCCCGAGGCGACAGCGACCTTGCGGGCAAACGGCGTCGAGCCGGCGCACTGAGCCCGGCTTTCGCGCGTCGAGACGAAAAGTCTATTGCCTCGCGGCCATCGCCGACGCCATCATGGGCCGAGACTGAGCATGATCCGTATTGTTCTCGACCGACTTTATCTTTTTGCGGGCTACGCCGCCGGCGTTTTTCTGCTGCTGATCTTCGGCATCATGATGTTCGGATCGCTCGGCCGCCAGATCGGGCTGAACATTCCCGCCGGCGACGACTTCGCCTCCTGGTGCATGGCGGCGATGGCCTTCCTCGGCCTCGCCCACACCTTCAAGAAAGGCGAGATCATTCGCGTCGGCATTCTCATCGAGCAATTCACCGGCCGCAAACGCTGGGCGGTCGAAGTCGTCGCGCTCACCGTCGCCACCGCCTTCACGCTCTATTTCACCTGGTACGCGGTGGCGATGACCTACGACTCGTTCCGCTTTAACGACATGGCGCAGGGCGTGCTGGCGATCCCGCTGTGGATCCCGCAGCTCGGCTACTGCGGCGGCTTGGTCATTCTCGCCGTCGCGCTGGTGGACGAATTGGTGCACGTGCTCAAGGGCAACAA
>Ga0335077_10000357_pt1 | contig 49656 bp, 40 predicted proteins | sample Lox_Sample_31_FD_207151 | JGI IMG/M metagenome (GOLD analysis project Ga0335077, IMG submission 207151) | Soil microbial communities from Loxahatchee National Wildlife Refuge, Florida, United States - Lox_Sample_3.1 | ecosystem: Environmental > Terrestrial > Soil > Wetlands | place: USA... | reverse complement strand
GAAGTTCACGCTCCCCGTCGGCGCATTGCCGGTCACCGTCGCCGTGAATGTCACCCCCGCGCCCGCCGTCGACGGATTCAGCGAGCTCGCAAGCGTCGTTCCGCTGGCGAGGCTCGCGGCGTAGCCTTGCGAGGATTGATCGCTCGCGACGCTGCTGTAGCTGCGTTGAGTGGGCGTGAAGCTGTAGCCGCTCAGCGACGGCGTGACCGTTCCGGACCAGCCCTGCGGCACCGTGCACGCGTACTGGCCGGAGGCGTCCGAACTCGAGCAGCTCGCGCCGCCGGTGGCCGCGAAGCTCACTCCGCTCAACGCCGCTGCGCCGAGGGTGACCGTGCCCGTGATCTGGAACGTCGACGACGAGGCGATTTTCCCGGCGTAGTCCCAGGTTGCGCGCCCGCCGTAGAGGCTGAACGCCATGCCGCTCAGCATCTGTCCCTCGACGCCCACGAGCGCAGCGGGGACGGCCAGCTGCGTCCACTGTCCCGCCGGCGGCAGCGGCCCCATGCTGCGCAGGCTGTTGGTCCCATCGACGCCCCAGCCGGAGATGAGGTTCGGGCCCCAGTAGGCCCGATGCTCCCAATTCCCGTCGTACCACTGCAGCACCAGCTCGCTCGGCGGATTAGCCGGATCCAGGTACACGTAGGTGAACAGCGTATCGCCCGCGTTGACGGGCAGCAGCGTGGCCGCATTGAGGAAATAGTGCTGGTGCATGCCGCTGGCGATCGCCGATTGATGCGCGAGCGCACCCGAATAGGGCGTCGGGTTGCTGCTCACCCAGTTCCAGGTATCGCCGCTGCCGCCCACCGTAGCCCAGAGCGGTACGGCGTCTTCCACCCAGATGCACCCGGACGGCGGCACCGGATCTCCCGTGCCGATGAGCGCCGCTCCCTGCAGCGTGACGCTCCCGCTGCCGGCAAACTGCGTCCACATCACGGTCAGCTGCTCGCCGTCGGACGCGGCGTGATAGCTGAGCGTGTAGACCGCGTCGTACTGCCCGGTGCTGGAGAATCCGGTATCGACGAAATCGGCGGCCGAGGCGTCGGAAAGGTGAGCCGTCAACATGCCCCGCGAGTTCGAACCGCCGACGTAGAGCTTGAGCGTCCGGGTCGCGGCGTCCGCGGGAGCCGTGATGAGAAATCCGTTGCTCGTGCCGCTGACGCTGACGCCTTGCGTCGACGCTCCGCACAGGGTGGGTGTTCCGTCGTTCCAGGCCAATGCGCGCGAATCGCTGTACGTGGTGGCCGCACTGCCCAGGAAGGCGAAATCGCTGATCTGGGCATTGCCCGTGATCTTGCCGTCGTAACCTGGCCAGTGTGCCCAGTCCGACGTCCCGGCCCCGGTAAGGTCGACGGCAGCGGTGGATGTGATTCCGCTCCCTGTGATGGCCCCTCCGCTCCCCGGCGAGATCGAGTCGAGGAGCCCGTAGACGAAAAGCCGGTTCGAGAAGCTCGCGAGGTAGACACGACCGTTGGCCACGGTCGGGGGAGCATATTTGGCGAAGTTGCCCAGGTCGTCGCGCGCCGGGACCATTCGCGTGTTCCAGAGCTCGTGCGTGAGGTCCGTTGCGTCGAACGCCCGCAGGACGCCGGAGACGACGTCCTCGTTCGCGTCCAGGGCGTATGGAATCGACGCCCACAGGATGCCCGTGCCGGCCTGATTCCCGTTCGAGGAGACGGTAAGGAATCCGCCGGGCATCCCCGTGGGGGCGGGATACGTGGATTCAGTGATTGCAGGCGTCGTAAACGAAGAGCCGTTCAGCGCGAAGGCCTGCAGCGGGGCTTCCTCCGGCCAGACGTAGATCCGCGGCCCGCCGGGACCGTTCCAATACGCTGGCGCGCCATGGACGTGCTGCCCGCCGCCGTAGATGCTTTGCACGATCTGGCCGTTGCCGGCCTGGAGGTGACCGAGATTGCCCTGGTTCACCACGTAGAGGTTTCCGTCCTTGCTCCCGCCCACGGCGTCGGTCGTTCCCGGTACGAGCAGCACCCCTGAGGAGCCGACGTCCAGGTCGCTGTTGTTCAGGGAGTCCCAGTTGTAGGGCGTGAACCAGTCGAGAAGAGAGAGGCTCGGATTGAGCTTGATGATGCTCTGCCCGAAATTCTGCGCGCCGTCGTAGCTGCCGTTTCCCGTGGCGAGGTAGAGGTTGCCGGAGGCATCGACCGCCGGCGGCTGCCCCGATTGCCAGATTCCGGCGCGCTCGCCGGCGGGGGTGATGCAGAACACCCCCGTCTGCTGCAGCGTGGTCGCGTTGTACGCCATGACCCAGCCGTGGTAGGGATCGCCGTCGCCGTACGAGGACCAGGCGATGTAAACGTTGCCGTTCGCGAGCGCGAGACCCGTGCGCTGGTTTTCGGTCAGCGAATTGAAGCTGACCACTCCGCCCGCGTTGTCGTAGCCGGTGCCCGCGACCGATGCCTGGATGACGATCGGCCCTCCGAGCTTCTCTGCGCCGCTGTGTACGTCGAGCGCGTGCAGCCGCTGCTTGTACGAAACGGTGCTTCCCGAGACCTCCTTCGTGCGCGCGACCAGGTACATCGTTCCGGTCGACTGATCGATCACGGGCGTGCCCATGATCCCGATCGGCCCCGGCGTCCGGATACTGTTGTAGGTGGTGACGTCGGTCGCCGGAATGGGCGTCACGCCCGGCCCGTTGAAGTTCACCTGCCAGAGCGCGGTGCCGTTGGCTCCCAGGTTGTTATCGGCGTCGAACGCATAGACGCTGTTGTTGGTCGTTGCGACATAAACCACATTGTGCGTGCCCTTGCCCGGAATGCTGACGCCCTGGATCAAGAGCGGCTGAGTGTAGATGTCGCTGTCTACGGCGTAGCTGAACAGCTTCCCGAACTGGCTGGAATTGACATTCGAAACGTTGAGCTGAGTCTCGGCCACGTTGGCGCCGGTACGCGCGTTGTCGTACCGGTGCGTCCACACGCTGACTTGTGCGCGGACCTGCGAAACCTCGAGCAGCGCCAGCGACAGACAGGACAGGATTACGAAGAGAGCTCTTTTCACTCTGCGCGTCGCCGTTTTATTCGTGGTGCGGTTCGCTCCGAAGGCGTGCCCGCGCCGCATTACCTGCAGTCCGGCTCAAAGGACTTCCGCGAGCGAAGAGCATGCCAGGGCCATATGCCATTGGCATAGTGTACCAGTAGCCCGATGTTTCTACACGGCGAGCGCGTGTTTCGAATGCGCGCGGTGTGCTTAGCGCCTTCGCCTGTGTAAGATTTGTCGACACTTGCACCGCTTGCCGACAAGGGCGGCGTGCCGAAATTGCAAGTGCAATGTCAGACTTGCCGGTCGCTGGCGTGCCAACCGGCGAAGATCGTCAGTCGACGTCGGGCGTGCTGTGCCCGCGCCGGAATCGCCAGAGGACGCGGCGCTGCGCCATGCGCTGGAGCTGCCGCCTGAACTTTGCGGCCGTCGTTGCCGCCCGCGTGTCCGCCGCATCCCACAGCTGTCCGATCGGCAGCGTAAGCCGGGCCGGCCTCTTCCGCAGGAAGGACCGTTGCTCGGCGATCGCCCGGATCTCATCGACGAAATGCCCGCGCATTGCGGATTCGTGATGGCGCGCCATGTCCGCCTTCGCCTTCGCGCCGATCGACGAGCGCAGGTGCACGTCGCCGGCCAGGGTCTTCATCCACGCTGCGGCTTCGTCCACGCGAGGATCCGCCCACCGCGCCCCTTCACCGAGAAAAGCCCGGCGATAGACCGGCAGGCTGCCGTCGACCGGAACGAGCTCGTAGCCGACCAGGCAGGCATTGGCGTGGTCCATGAACGTCATGTTGCCGGACCACGCGGTGGCGATGACGGGCTTGCCCAGCGCCATGGCTTCCATGAGCCCCAGCCCCAGGCCCTCGGCGCGGTGCAGCGAGACGAATGCGTCGCAGCTCGCGTAGAGGCTCAAGACATCCTGGTAGGCGAGCGACTGGTCGATGATGCGGATGTCGGGACGGCCGTCGCACAGTGCGCTCAATTCCGCGACCGCCGGGTGAGCACCGCCCTGCCCGGCGGCATTGTTCAGCTTGACGATCAGCTGCTGCGGACCCTTGCCGTCGAACGCCCTCCGAAACGCCTCGATCGCGGCGAAGGGATTCTTCCGCCGCATGTCGCTGTTCGGCTCGAAGCTGAGCACGAACAGCGTTGCCTGGTCGGGAAGACCGAACCGGGGGCGCGAGGGCACGACGCGCTCGGGGAGGTGAAGCGGGCACGGGATCGAGATCGTCGGCGGCCCCTCGAGCATCGAGGAAGCCGCGGACGCGACGAAATGCGTGGCGGCGCCGATGACGTCGAGCACTGCCAATCCGGGAATCCAGGTTGCCGGGAGCGTTCCGAGCTCCCAGAGCAGCAGGCCCACGTTGAGGTTCGCGGTCCTGACGAAGGCGTCCGGAAAAGCCGCGGCGAGCGAGAACAACGCCGGCGGATGCAGCACGAAAAAGTTGATCCGATGCGGCAGCTCGTCCGGCGTCTGCACGCGGTAGGCGGCGAACGTCGCGTCGCGCCCCGCCCGGCCAAGCCCGGGGTCGACGTCGAACACGGAGATCGGTACGCCGCGTGCCTGGAGGACGCGGATCATGTTGCGCGCGTGCACCCCGAGGCCCGTATTGCTCGTCACGTTGCCGATGACGTTGATGCCGAGCTCGCGAGTCGGCAATCCGTCCTGCGACACCGCTGTCATCGGGCTGTCACCGGCGGGCACGAGGCACTCCTCGGGCTGGACCAGGCTCGCGCTTCGCTCGACGCGGGCAACGCGTCAGAGGCGGCCGCCGACATCCTCGGTCGGGAGGTCTTGGCCGATCGACGGCGGCTCGACGTCGCCGATCTTCCAATCGGCGTCGAAGCTCACGAAGCCGAGGTCGATCGCCTGCGCCCGCGAAATCGAATCCGCCTCCACGCGGAACTGCAGCACGCTCTCCGCGTGAAGCAGAGGCGTCCTGAGCTCGCCCACCTGGACGCCGACCCGTATCGAATACACGCCCGGCAGCAGGGGCGTGCGCCGGATGCGGCACTGGACGGTGAACACGCCCGAGGCGACGTCCGGGCGGGGCATCCTCTCCTCGGAGGAATGCGTCGCAAGGTAGAAGAAGTCGGTCGTGTGGACACCGACCCAGAAGTTCGCCTGGCGCAGCTCGATGTGGCTTCGGTACGTGATCGCCACCGTGATCTGGTCGTTGTGGCGGATGCGATCGGTCGGCTCGCCTGCCTCGTTCAGGAGCACGACTTTGAGGATCTCGACGTCTCCCGAGCTGCGGAAGCGCTTGTGGCGCTCACGCCCGAACCGGCGGCTGTCGGCGCGGATCTTCTGGTCGCTCCGTTCGAAATACAGATTGCAAACTTCCGCCGGCTTCCCGTCCGCGACGATCCGTCCGTGATCGAGGAGGATCGCACGGGAGCACAGTCTCTCCACCTGGCGGATATTGTGACTCACCAGCAGGACTGTCTTGTCCTGCCCGTTGATCAGCTCCTCCATGCGGTCGAAGCACTTTCGCTGGAACGCGAGATCGCCGACGGCGAGGACCTCGTCGACGATCAGGATCGCCGCGTCGACGCTGGTGGCGATGGAGAAGCCCAAGCGCACCTGCATCCCCGAGCTGTAGCGCTTGACCGGCGTGTCGATGAACTCCTCGAGCTCCGAGAACGCCACGATCTCGTCGAACCTCCTCCGTATCTCGGCGCGGCGCAGCCCGAGGATCATCCCGTTCAGGTAGACGTTCTCGCGGCCGGTCAGATCCGGCACGAGCCCTGCCCCGACCTCGATAAGCGGCGCGACGCTGCCCCGGACGACGATGCGCCCACGCGTGGGGCCGCTGATGCGTGCCAGCAGCTTGAGCAACGTGCTCTTGCCGGCTCCGTTCTGGCCGATGATGCCGAGCACTTCGCCCTGCTCGACCGTGAAGCTGACGTCGTCGAGCGCCTTGAAGGGCTTCTGCGCCGGAGCGGCGGCACCGTAAAGGCGGCCGAAGACGCGCCTGATCCCCTCCTTCAGGCCCTGGAGCTGCCCGAGGCTGAACTCCTTGCTGACGTGATCGACTTCAACAATCGCCATGGCCTCTGCCGGCGCTCGGATATGGGCGGCCTGAGACGGGCTCATCGACCGGGGAAGCGCGGACGGCGGAAGCCCCGCCTCGAGGCCCGCGTCGCCCCCTCGACCGGCACGTCATCAGCAGCGCGACCTCCGCCCTCTGGCGAATGCCAGCTCGGCGAGGCCCAGCGTGTCGACCTTGCTGCTTGCGTGAACGGCCGCGACATCGTAGTGCCAATCCTCGCCGTGCCGGTTGCGAAGGCAGAGCTCGGCCATGTCCCCGATCACCTTCCGGTCGAACGATCTCGTAAAGTGACTGAACGCGCCGAGCTTCGTGAACCATGCGAAGGTCGCATATCCCATGTCGGCGAGAACCTCGAAATGCTCGTACGCGCTGTTCCCGGTCTGCTGGCAGAGGATCGGGTGCCACTCGAAGATGACCGACGGCTTCTGCCGCTCGAGGATCGCCCGCGAGCCGGCGAGCACCCGGCCGTCGAATCCGTCGACATCGATCTTCAGCACGTCGATCTCGCAGTCCGGGCCGGAAAGGAGCGCATCGAGCGTGACCGCGCCCGTGCGCTGGGCGCCCTGCGCGCTGGCGGTTCCGCTGTGGATCCTCACCAGCTCGCGCTCCTCGCCCTGAGCCGAAGAGAGCAGCGCGAAGTAGAGCTTCACGTCGGCTCTCGAGCCCAGGTTCTTCTTCATGTACCCGAAGAACTCGGGATCGCCGTCGATGCAATGGTACCGGGCGATCATGCCCGGGCAGTTGGCGTCGACGAGCAGCACCGTGTCGCCGACGGCGGCCCCGACGTCGACGAAGCCGATCGGGGACCCCTTGGCTCGAAACGATTGATGGACGAGCTCGAGCAGCGGCTGGTTGTAGAGCGGGAATCGCCGCGCCAGGTACGGGTAGGCGTAGCCGAAGTTGACGACGACCTCGTGCCCGTGGATGACCGTCCTCACCGGGCCCCTGAAGTGGCGCCTGCTGGCGTTCCAGAGACCCTTCCAGGCCGCGTGCGAGACGCGATGCTTCTCCAGCGCCTGCGTCTTCAACAGGACGTTGTAGACCGCCGAGGCGATGGTCGCCAAAGGGTCTGCCGCCTCTTCCTGCCGCCCCGTGCGGGTGTCTTCGATGTTCGCGAACGCGGCGTCGGCAGCGACGGGCCCGGTCCGCGAGCGCTCAGATGACATCGGCAAAGTACGTCTCGGCACGCTTGAAGAACAGGTAGCTCAGCGGGAACATGACCGCGACGAGGAGCATGCCCGGGAGCAGCGCGCCGAAGTCCGGAGGCAGCTGGCGCAGGACGACGTTCTGAAAGCTGTCGATGATGCCGGCCAGCGGATTGAGCGTGTACAGCGCGTACAGGGCGTCGGACCACTGGCCGGCGGCGCGGTGAACGAGCAGCTTCTCCTTCACGAGATCCAGCGGGTAGATGACCGGCGAGGCGTACATCAGCAGCGAGAGCAGCACCGGAAGCGCCGCCCCGACGTCGCGGTAGTAGACGTTGATCGCGGCGCCGAGCAACGCGATCATCAGCGCCACGAACATCGTATAGAGGATGATGAGCGGGGCCCAGACGATCTGCGCGCTCGGGACGATGCCCGACCACCACATCAGCACCGCGAGAACGAGCATGTTGATCGCGAGCTCGACGACCTTGGTGACGATGCTGCTGATCGGGAAGACCTCCCGAGGGAAGTAGATCTTGCGGATGAGCGCTGCGTTGCCCACGATGCTGAGGACGCCCTCGGACGCGGATTCCTGGAAGAATATCCACGGCAGGAGCGCCGCGAAGGCCAGCACCGAGTAGGGGACGTTCCCGCTCGGGATGGTCACGAAGCTCCTGACCAGGCTGAACACGAGCATCAGCGTGAGCGGCTTGATAATCGCCCAGCCGATGCCTAGGTACGCTTGCTTGTAGCGTACGGTAATGTTCTTCCACGCGAGCACCGCGATCAATTCGCGGTGATCGATGATGTTGCGGAGCGCCGCCATCAGGCGATAGGGGTCTCGTGCAAGACGACGGATTCTACGACAATTCCGCCCGCGATCACGCGGTGCCGCCGGGTTCAGCGACGGAGCGCTCGTCTTGCTCCGGGCCGCGAAACCCGCGACCCGCGCGCCTGCAGCGTCGAATCAGGCGGCGAGCACCTGCTCGGCGACCCTGAGGATGGACGCGGCGGGCAGAGGCTCGATGCGCAGGGCCTCCGGGCGGCGCCGAGGGTTGTGGAAAGCCGCCACGAACTTGTCGCGGAACGGCCTCGGTGCCGTGTGCGCGAGACCTTCGAGCGAGGCGGTATAGAAGGCGAACGGGCGAAACGTCTCGTAGAACTGCTCCTGCGGGCGCGACTGGTTCCAGAAGGTGACGACGAACACGCCGTCGGGAGCCAGCAGCGCGCGCACGTGTTCCAATATCCTGGAGAGTTCGGTATCGTCGGTGATGTGTTGCGTCACGTCGATCATCGTGATGAGCTGGTAGCCGGGCTCGAGCGGAAGCGCCGGCAGGCTGCCGGAAATGAACCTGAAGTCCGGAAACCGGTTGCGCAACAGGTCGAACAGGGCGTCGGTGATGTCGACGCCCGTGTAGGCCGAGATTCCCCAGGCCTTGAGGATGCCGGTCCAGAATCCGTTCCCGCAGCCGATGTCGAGGCAGCTCTTGCCGGTTGGATTGAACGAGACCTCCGCGAGGAGCTCCGCGATCGTCCCGACCGCAGCCACGTACTCGTGCAGGTTCTGCTCTTCGCTCTTCGACGCGTCGCCCACGCCGCGGAAGCTGTGGCGATAGCGCCGGTGCCGATCGCCCCAGTATCTTTGCGCGTCGTAGCCGCCCTCGGGCAGCACGTAGGGGCTCGGCGTCCTGTGAGGCGGGGAGCCTTTGGCGATCGCGCCGAGCAGTCGCTGCAACCGCCACCTGAGGCCCTGGCGCAGCCAGTCCCAGGCCTGAGCATCGGAGCTCGTCGTCGCGCGTCTATCCGGCTCGCCAGGTTCCATTGCGTCCTCGTGCGCATCGCCGATCGATCGGAGCAGCGCGGCGGGCGGCGATGCGATTCCGCGGCTCTTGGACGCATTGTAATTCAGTGCGGACGCCGCCTTCGAGCATCCTGCGTGCGATCGAGCCTATGACGCGCGTCCCGGAGGCGCGCCCGGAGTTCTGGCTCCACGAGCTGCTCGATCCCCCGGGGCCGGGGGCCGCGTCGACGCTCGTGCGGGGTGGACCCATCGAGCGGCTCGCCTGCGAGGTAGCGGGCGGCGCGCGTCTCGTCATCGACCGGTTCGGCGGACCGGGAACCGCGTCGTGCTGCTTCTTCAGTCATGCGCTCGGCCCGGGACAGACCGCTCTTTTCAGGCTCCGGGGAATCTACGCGCTCGAAGCCTGCCCGTCCGGCGGGTGGCTGCTCAAGCCTGTGGATGCACAGCTCCCCACCTACTGGATTCCCCAGGCCCCGGTCGCGCGCGGATTCGACGCCTTGGGCCGGATCGTGTCGGAATCGCCTTGTTCGCTGCGTGCCGTCACGCCGGCGGCGGCCGAAACGGCGCTCGAGCTCGCGGTTCGAACCAAGGCGAACCTCGAGCTCGCGGTATGGTCGTTGCCTGCAGGGACCGGCCTGGCGACATCGCTCGAGCAGCCGAGCGCGCTCGAAGCGCAACCCATATTCATGTGGGCTTCGCACACCGCGCTCCGCGGCGCGGGCGAGGTGTATCGCTACATCGCGCACGGAAGCGTCTACGAGAACCGCTTCGACTGGCGCCGCAAGCGCAAGATCTGCTCGGAGCTCGAGGCGTATTCGCTCTACGTCGCGCTGCGTGGCCTGGAGGCCGCCACGCACAAGACGATTTACCGGCTGCTGAGGCTGCAGCTCGTCTTGTCGGTCGTCGCCCGCCAGTCGGCCGACGGCGGCTGGAAGCACGGCGAGTGGACCGATTTCATGGAGTCGCACTACCGCTTCCACTGCGGCGCGATGCTGCTCCTCGAATCGGCGCTCGAAGACCTGCCGGAAGCCGCGGCGGACGGGACGATCCGCCGGTCCCTGGAGCGCGCCGCGGCGCTGCTCTCGCGATGCGTCGACTCCACGGACATCGGGACGTGGTTCCTGCACGACTCGCTGGAGCAGAGCCTGGAGCTCACCGAGAAGAGCGGGATGCGGTGGGTTCCGAGCCGCGTACTGGGCAAGTCGGTCACCAACAAGATGATCCTCAACACGCACCTCGACGCCATCGTCGCGCTGGATCGCTATCGGGAGCTTACCGGCGACGATCGCTTCGCAACGGAGATCCAGTCCGCGCTGCTCGCCACGCGACGGCTGCTCGCCCTGCGGCCGGCGGAGCCGCTCTACCGCCTCCTCTACCGGGGCGTCGGCCTGACGCTGCTGCCCGCCGAGGAATTGAGCCGGCTCTCCGCGCCGTTGCGGATCGCGAGGCGCCTCACGCGCCGCTGCGTCGTTCCCCAGCTGCACCGGATCAAGCGCCGGTTTCCGCGCATGGTCATGCCTGGAGGACTGATCGAGCGGCATCTTTCGCGACTGCATTTCGGCACCAACTACCACAGCGTCAACGTCTCCGACCTGGCTCGTTTGCGTCGGCGCTTCTTCGGCGAAGACTTCGACGCGGTGCTGCGCGAAGGCGCGGCCGCGGTGACCGGAACCTCGCTGCTGCGTTACTGGGTCGAAGCGAAGGAGCATCAGGCGCTGGGCTTCTGGGTCGAGGCGACCTATCAGCTCGCCATGCTGCATCCCGAGCCGGGCTGGCGTGCGCATCTCGCGGAGGCGATGCTGGCCGCGCTGGACGCAGGCCTGGGGCTGCCGCCTTCGCTCCTCGGCGCCAATCCCGAGGTCGTGCCCCCGGAGGAGCTCGTGGCCTGCCCGTCGCCGGCCGACCCCCGATTGCGCATCGCCAATCTCGGCCGGGGCGGCGTCGTGGAGCTGCTGGTGGTCAACCCGGAAGCGGAACCCATCCCCCTCGCCTGGGAACGCGAGCCACCGGACGGGTTGGCTTTCGGGTCGGCCGACGGCACGCCGGTGGCGGACATCGCATCCTGCTCCGTGCCCGCGCACGGATGGCTCCTGGGGTCGCGCCGCTGAGCTCGCGCGGCGGGGGCAGCACCCGGTGTGATCGCTTCGCTCGGGGCGCCGGGTCGAGGGTGCGCAACAGCCGCCGCGGGGCTCCTGCGCGTCACTCCCTGGCAACTCGCTCCATGTCCGCGTCGACCATCGTTGCGATCAGCGCCTCGAGATCTGTCTTGCTTTCCCACCCGAGCCTAGACTTCGCCTTCCCAGGATTCCCGCAGAGCACGTCCACCTCGGCCGGCCGGTGCAGCTTCGGATCGATGACCACCCAGCGCTCGGCGTCGAGACCGACGTGCGCGAACGCGATCCTGCACATCTCGCGCACCGACGTCGTGCGGCCGGTGGCGACGACGTAATCGTCCGGCGTTTCCTGCTGCAGCATCAGGTGCATCGCCGCGACGTACTCGCCCGCGAATCCCCAGTCGCGCTTCGCGTCGATGTTGCCCAGGCGCAGCTCCCCCTGCCGGCCCTGCTTGATGCGGGCGACCGCGTCGGAGACCTTGCGGGTCACGAACTCCAGTCCGCGCAGCGGTGACTCGTGGTTGAACAGGATGCCGCACGAGGCATGAATCCCGAAGCTCTCGCGGTAGTTCACCGCCATCCAGTGCCCGTACAGCTTCGCGACACCGTAGGGGCTGCGCGGGTGGAACGCAGTGCTCTCGTCCTGGACGGCGACGCGCACCTTGCCGAACATCTCGCTGCTGGACGCCTGGCAGAAGCGCGCCTTGGGATTGACGATCCGGACCGCCTCGAGCACGGAGGTGACCCCGAGCGCCGTGACCTGGCCCGTGAGCAGCGGCTGCTGCCACGACGTGGCGACGAAGCTCTGCGCCGCGAGGTTGTAGACCTCGGTCGCGCGCGAGGTCTCCATCGCCCGCACGAGCGACGCGACGTCGGTGAGATCGCCGTCGATCAGGCGAATTTCTCTGTCGATGCCCAGATAGCGGAGCCTCCACAGCGTGTCGGCCGTGCGGCGCGCGAAGAGGCCGTGGACCTCGTAGCCGCGCTCGAGCAGGAACTTGGCGAGGTAGCTCCCGTCCTGGCCGGTGATGCCCGTGATCAATGCCGCTTTGCTCATGACAGCCTGGTCTCCCAATCCGCGAGGATATCCGCCAGACTGGTGTCGAGGGAAATGGCAGGCGCCCACCCCGTGTCGCGCCTGAGCTTTGCCGGGTTGCCGCAGGAGCGCTGCTGCTCGACGCTGCGCAGCCGCGAAGGGTCGCGCTCGATCGCGGCCTCGACGCCGGCCAGCTCGAGCAGCCGCAGCAGCAAGGCGCGGACCGGGCGCTCGATGCCCGAACAGACGTTGTAGATCTCGCCGGCCCGTCCGCGCTCGAGCAGCAGGATGTAGGCGCGAACGATATCGCGTACGTCGGTGAAGTCGCGCGTCCCGTCGATGTCCCCCGCGCGGATCACCGGCGGCTTCGCGCCGCGCCGGATCGCGACGATCTGGCGCGCGAAATCGGAGATCGCGAAGCGCTCGCTCTGGCCGGGGCCGATGTGGTTGAACGAGCGGGTCATCACGATCTGGAAGCTCTCGCACCGGCTCCACTGGTAGCACAGGATCTCGGCTGCCGCCTTGCTTACGGCGTAGGGATTGCGCGGCCGCAGCGCGTGCGCTTCATCGACCGGCAGCTCGCCGGGATCGACCGCGCCGTAAGCATCGCCCGAGCCGACGTAGAGCAGGCGCCCGGCGAAGCCCGACGCCTTGAGCGCCTCGAGAAGGTTCAGCGTGCCGAAAAAATTGAGCTCGTAGGTCTCCCTGGGATCGGCGAAGGAAGCCGGAACGGAGCTCTGCGCCGCAAGATGGACGACCGCCTCCGGAGCGATGCGCGAGACCGCGCGCTGCAAGCGCTCAGGGGCGCGCAGGTCGACGCTGCCGTTTTCGTCCGCCAGCGGAACGCACGCGCGCTCCGCCCTGAGGATGCTGCCGACGAAGCCGTCGCTGCCGGTGAGCAGAAGTTTCACGCGCGACCTTGTTCTAACACAGCCCGGCGCGCGCGGTCGCAGCGCCTGCGGGGCCCGTCATCCCCTTCGCCGTGCGTAGAGCAGCAACTCGTCGCCCCAGCCGCGCCGCTCCAGGGGCTCGACCACCCAGCGCGTGCCGCGCGCCATGGCGTTCGTGACGGGCTGGGCGCGGGTGAGGATCTCGAGCCATTTCTGCAGCAGGCCCGAGGCCTCTTGCGGAGAAACCTCGGCGCCGGGATCGGCGCTGCGTGCCGCGGCGGACGGGATCGTCGTCTTGGCTTCCGCTCGCTGTACCGGCTCGGCGCGGGCCGGCTCGCGCCCCAGCAGTCGCACGCGCAGGTCGTTCAGCCCGTTTCCCGCCGCCATGAGCGCGTACTGATAGAGGTTGTTGCCGTCCCCGCGCAGCGTCGCGACCTGCTTCACGTCGAACCCGCAGGCGTCGACCAGGCGCGGCAGCGTCGTCCTCGAGAAGAACCAGAGGTGCGCGGGCGGACACATCCAGGGCCACCACTGGCCGGCGATCCTCGCACCGAAGCTGTCGATGTTGGGCACGCGCAGCCCGAGGATGCCCCCCGGCTTCAGCAGCCCCGCCAGGCGCAGCAGCTCGTCCCTCGGATCGCGCACGTGCTCGAGCACATGCCACATGATCACGGCGTCGAAGCGGCCCTGGGCGAGGGGCGCGTCGGCCAGAGCGCAGGTATGGACGGTGAGCCCGAGCTGCGAGCGCGCGTGTTCCGACGCCGTGGGGGAGAGCTCCACGCCGACGACGTCCCAGCCCCGTTCGCGCGCCGCCGCGAGCGAATGACCGTACGAGGCACCGACCTCGAGCAGCCGGCCTCGCTCCGGACGCCACCGCTCGAGCTCCGCGATCCGCGCGGCGTTGCGATGGCCCGCGGCCGCATAGCGCTCGAGAGGAACCGCGTAGCCCCGATCGTAGTACGCGGCGAGCTCCGCGGCGCTCGGGGTCGGTGTCACGAACTGCAGGCCGCAGTCGATGCAGCGATCGACCGGGTAGCCGCGCTGCACGAAGCGCCGCTCCGTGCGCACTCCCCCGCAGACGAGGCAGCTCTCAACCGGGTCGGATGGCGCCGCGACGGCGCCGGGAATCGCCGTCACGGCCTCGGGGACCATGCGCTGTACCTCACGAATTGTACGGCTGAGGCCGCGGAAGTCACGGGCCTGCTCGCGCGCCTCGCCGGCGAGCGTATCCGCTTCGGTAGAATCGACATTTCGAGTCCCTGTCCGACATGTCTACGCCCACGCTCCCGGTAGCCGCGTCCTCCTCCGCTGGGGAGGAGCGCCCTCGTCGCCCGCTCATCTCCGTCATTATGCCGTGCTACAACGCGCACGACTATTTGGAGCAGGCGGTCGACTCGGTGATGGCCCAGAGCCTGGCCGACCTGGAGCTCGTCATCGTCGACGATGGCTCCGACGACGGCTCGCCGGCGACGGCGAAGCGCCTGGCGCAGCGCCACTCCGGGCGGATCATGCTACTCGGCACGCAGCGCCAGGGACCGTATCCCGCCCGCAATGCGGGACTCGCGCGCGCTGCCGGCGAGTTCGTCGCGTTCCTCGACGCCGACGACTACTGGGCGAGCGACTTCCTCGCCAAGCTCCACTCGGCGCTCGCCCGCACGGACGCGGCGCTCGCCTATTGCGGCTGGCAGAACGTCGGCGCAACCGACCGCACCAACGAGCCCTACGTCCCTCCCGACTACGAAGCCGGCGACAAACTCGAGCTGCTGCTCCGGGCGGCGTCGCCGTGGCCGATTCACGCTGCGCTGGTCAGGCGATCCGCCCTCGACGAGGCGGGCGGGTTCGATACGACGCTCGCCACCTGCATGGACTACGACCTGTGGCTGCGCATCGGGGCGGCGCGCTCCATCACGCGGGTCCCGGAGGTGCTCGCCTACTACCGCTTTCACACCGGCGAGCAGATCACCTCGAAGCAGTGGCGCCAGGCGGAGAACGTGTGGCGCGTCAAGAGGAAGTTCGTGACGGCCTCGCCGCAGCTCGTGGCTCGATTCTCGCGGCGGAAGCTCCAGGAGCTGATCGATGGGGCCCTGCTGCGTCGCGGCTACGATTGCTACTGGCGCCGCGACCTGGTCTCGGCCCATCGCATCTTTCGCCGATCGCTGCGAGCAGGCGGCTGGGAGATCAAGGACCTGAAGTACCTGCTGCCCGCGCTTCTTCCCGAAGGTCCGTACCGGAGCCTCGTGACGCTGGCCGAGCGCCGCGGAACGTAGCCTAGCAATGGCGATCTATCGGGCTCTCGCGACGAACCCCGTCATCCCGTGGAGACTGCGCCACGGGATGGAGCGCTGGCTCGAGTCGTCGTGCCGCGACCGTCAGCCCGGTCTGTATCGCTGGCTTCATTTCGGCGCGGCGCGCGATCCGCTGCACGCGGTGACGACAGGTCCCGCGCATCACTTCTTCGGCTACTACGACAAGTGTCCGTGGAACGCCTCGCAGAGCCTGCTGCTCGCGCACGAGGCGTCGTTCAACGACCGACCGCCCGGGCCCGAGGACCGTGTTTCGGTCGGAGTGGTGCACGTCGCGGAAGGCAACCGCTACGAGGCGCTCGCGACGACCCCGGCTTGGAACTGGCAGCAGGGCTCGATGCTGCAATGGCATCCGGCCGATCCCGAGCGCCTCCTGCTGCACAACGATCGGCGCGACGGGCGGTTCGCGGCGATCGTGCGCGACACCGGAGGCAGGACGTACGCGGTGTACGACCGGCCGATCTATGCGATCGGGCCGGACGGCGGCGCCGCCTACTCCGTCAACTTCGCGCGGCTCTACGCGCATCGGCCCGGATACGGCTACGCGGGCGGCGAGGACCCATGGTCCGACAGCCCGCACCCGGGTGAGGACGGCATCCATCGCATCGATCTCGCGTCGGGGCGCTCCGAGCTCATCGTCTCGCTCGACGAGCTCTCGCGCCTGGGCGACGAGGCGTGGCGCGGCGCGTTCGCGTGGATCAATCATGTCCAGGTTTCGCCCGACGGCGGGCGGATCGCGTTCTTTCACATTCGACGCACGGCCGAAGGGGGCTGGCGGGCGCGGCTGTGCTGTTGCTCGAGCAACGGCTCCCAGCTCGCGTGCCTGCTGGACGCGGAGGTCGTCTCGCACTACGACTGGCTGGACGCCGAGCGCATGCTCATCTGGGCGAAGGAGCGTGGAGCGCCGGGCCGGTTTCGCCTGGTCGAGCGCTCGGGCGGCTCCCGCCCGATCGGAGCTGGCGTTCTGGTCGAGGACGGGCACGTGAGCTTTTCGCCGGACCGAAGCTGGGTGCTCAACGACACCTACCCCGACCGCTACGACATGCGCGCCCTCATGCTCTATCGCTGGCCCGACGGCGAGCGCGTCGACCTCGCTCGCCTGCACTCGCCCAAGGCGCGATGGTGGGGAGAGACCCGCTGCGACCTGCACCCGCGCTGGAGCCGCGACGGCCGCCGGATATGCATCGACTCCGTGCACAGCGGCCAGCGGCAGATGTACGTCATGGACGTCGGCGGGCTAATCGGATGAAGCGGGTCGTCATCCTGATGTACCACATCGTCGCGGAGCCGCTTTCCGCGCAGGAGGCTCGCTACTGCTGCCCGCCGGGACGCTTCGAGTCCCAGATGAAGCACCTGCGCGACTCGGGGGCGTCGCTGGTCGCGCTCGATGCGCTGGCCGACGCCTTCGACGGGCGCGGCGACTGGCCTGGGTCCGGCGTGGCGGTGACCTTCGACGACGGCTTCGCCGAAACCTTCGCCAACGCATCGTCGATCCTCGAGCGCTACGCGATTCCGGCGACTATGTTCGCCGTAGCGGATCGTCTCGGCCAGAGCAACGACTGGATGGCGCGCCGCGGATTCCCGGCGCGCCGGCTGATGTCGGCCGCGCAGTTGAGAGAGATGAGCGCGGCGGGCGTGGCGATCGGCAGTCATACGCGCAGCCATCCGCGGCTGCCCGAGATCGATGCGGCGGCGAAGCGCGAGGAGATCCGCGGCAGCAGGGCGTGCCTAGAGGACGTCCTCGGCCGCGCCGTGACCGCATTCGCCTATCCCTACGGACTTTTCGACGACGACGCGCGCTCGGCCGTCGAGGAAGCGGGCTACCGCGTGGCCTGCTCGACGCGCTCCGGCTTCAACGCGCCGGACGCCGACCGCTACTCGCTGCGCCGGGTGGAGATCTACGGCGGCGATAGCCCATGGCAGTTTCGCCAGAAGCTCAAGTTCGGTGCCACCGACGTCTCGAGGCTCTTTCCGTTGCGCTACTACGCGGCCCGCGTTGCGTCGCGGCTCGGCTTCTAGGCTTCGCCGTGGACTTCACCGTCATCGTCTGCACCTACAACCGCTGCGGGAACCTTCCTTCCTGCCTCGGCGCGCTGGCGCGGCAGGTCGATGTCGAGGGACTCGACTGGGAGGTGCTCGTCGTCGACAACAATTCCACCGACAACACGCGCGGAACCGTCGAACGGCTCGCCACCGAGCTGCCGATCAAGCTGCGGTACGCGCGCGAGGAGCAGCAGGGGCTCAATCACGCCAGGAACCGGGGGGTCACCAGCTCGTCGGGCACGCATTTCACCTTCGTCGACGACGACATCCGCGTGAGCCCGCGGTGGCTCGGCGCGCTGCGCGCCGCCTTCGCGGAGAACGACGCGGACGCGGTGGGAGGACGTATCCATCTCGATCCGTCGGTCGAGTTGCCGGCATGGGTCGCGCCGGGCTCGGAGATCGCGGGCTTCCTGGGCTATCAGGACTTCGGCGAGCGCGCGTTCCGCATGGACGGCCGCGACAAGTACCCGTTCGGCGGCAACATGTCGTTCCATCGCCGCGTCGTCGATCGGATCGGGCTCTTCGACCCGAGGCTAGGCCGCAAGGGCGAGGGACGCAAGCGCGGCGAGCTCTTCAAGGGCGCGGAGACGGACTATTTCAACCGGCTCGCCGCCGCCAGCCCCGAGGCGCGGATCTTCTACGAGCCTCGGGCCATCGTCTATCATCGCGTGCAGCCCTTCCAGCTGCAGCAGCGCTACTTCCTGACGATCCACTTCAACGCCGGCTTCCAGAAGGCCCGTTACGACACGCGCCGATTTCCCCGCCGCGCGCTCGGCGTTCCGCTGTTCCTCTATCCGCAGCTGACGCGCGCGGTGGCCGGGTATGTCGGCCTGCTCGTCACGCGGGGTCCCGATCGGGCGTTCCGACAGCTGATGACGGTCGGGCATTTTCTCGGGACGATGGCGGGCTATCGCAACGCGTCGCGCGAACCGGGCATGAGCCCGCCATGACCGAGCCCGGCGCGAAACCGACGCTCACCGTGCTCATCAGCTCGCACAATCGCGTCGGGCTGCTCAAGCGCACGCTGCGCTATCTCAACGAAGCGCGCCGGCCGGCGGGCTGGAACATCGACGTGCTCGTGGCGGCGAACGCCTGCACCGACGGGACGCACGCGATGCTCGATCGCTACGTTCTCGACGCGCCGGTCGCGCCCGCGGAGCCCGCGCTGCTGCGCCTGCGCTGGGTCGCCGAGCCGCACGTCGGAAAATCGTTCGCGCTCAACTGCGCGATCCCGCTCCTGACCTCGGGTCTCGTTTCCTTCGTCGACGACGATCATCGCGTCGACATCGCATACCTCGAGAGCGTGTGCCGGGCGGCCGAGCGCTACCCCGACGCCGACATCCTCTGCGGCCGCATCCTTCCCGACTGGGACGGCTCGGAGCCCTCGTGGGTGCACGACGAGGGTCCGTACCGGATCTACCCGCTGCCGGTGCCGCGCTACGATCTCGGCGACCGGCCGCTCGCCTCGCCGCACGAGGTCACCACGCCCGGCGGCGGCAACCTCGTGCTGCGGACGGCTCTCTTCGACCGCGTCGGCGACTTCTCGGTGGCGTACGGACCGGTCGGCCGGGGCCTGGGCGGGGCCGAGGATCACCAGTGGGTGCTGCGCGCGATCGCGAGCGGCGCGAAGGTCCAGTACGTGCCCGACATCGTGCAGTACCACTACGTCGACCCGGAGCGGCTGAAGACCGCTTACGTCGTGCGCAAGGCCTACGAGCGCTCGGCCTCCGCGGTGCGCGTCGGCGGCGCCGCCGACGATCAGGCCATCATTCCCGCCTACATGATCCGCAAGGCCGCGGAGTATTCCTTCGCCGTGCTCGCCTCCGTCGGGCCGCACCAGCGCCGCTTCCACCTGGTGCGGCTGGCCGCCTCGCTGGGCGAGATCAAGGGCCGCCTGCGCGCGCGCATGGACGAGCCCCGTGTGAAGCGGGCCTGACCCGATGCCCAGCCTGCGCAATCTCCACAAGCTGCGCGACGCGGAGATCCGGGCCAAGAATCTGCGCGCGCTGAAGCTCGGGCTGCGCGGGCTCTACTGGGACCTCGCGCGGCCGCGCAGCCCCGACCCGATCTTCGTCATCGGCTGCTCGCGCTCAGGCACCACCGTCACCTACGAGACGATCGCGGCCTCGCCCGGGCTCCTGTCGCTCGGACACGAGATTCCCGAGTTCTGGGACAGCCTCTGGGGGCCGCGCAACAACGGCTGGGAGTCGGAAGCCGCGGACGCCGAAGCGGCCCGCCCCGAGCATCGCGCAGCGGCGCAGCGCTACTTCTTCCAGCGTCTCGGTTCGGGGCGCGTGCTCGAGAAGACCTGCATCAACGTCATGCGCGTGCCTTACCTGCACCGGCTCTTTCCCCAGGCGCGCTTCGTCTACATCCATCGCGACGGCCGGGACAACGTCGCCTCGCTGATCGACGGCTGGCTGCACAACGGGCACTTCGCGCTGAGCAAGTCGCTCGGCCGGCTGCCCTGCGAGGTCCGCATCGGCGAGGGGGCGATCAGCGACTGGTCCTTCCTCCTTCCGCCGGGCTGGCGGGACTACAACAGCGCGTCGCTAGCGGAGGTCTGCGCCTACCAGTGGGTGACGGCCAACCGTCTTGCGCTGGGCGCGCTTCGCGACCTCGCGCCCGAGCAGTGGATCCGCGTGCGCTACGAGGACCTGTTCGAGCGTCCGGTCGAGATGTTCCGCGAGGTCTTCGCGCGCCTCGACCTTCCCTTCGACGACGCCGTGCGGCGGCGCTGCACGACCCTCGACCAGCGACCGACGAGCATCGTGCACGGCTCCCCGAGGAAGGAAAAATGGCGGGAACGGCATGCGGCGGAGATCGAGCGGATCCTGCCGGCGATCTCGCCACTGATGGCGGAACTCGGATATGGCCGACAATAGCGCGCCGCTGGTGAGCGTCGTCACCCCGGCGTACAACGTCGCGTGGTGCGTGGCCCGCGCGATCGACAGCGTGCTCGCGCAGGACTATGGGCAGCGCGAGCTCATCGTCGTGAACGACGGCAGCACCGACGACACCGGCAGGCTCCTGCGAGGCTACGGCGCGGCGATCACGGTGATCGATCAGGCGAACCGCGGCATGTCCGCGGCGCGCAACGCCGGCATCCGCGCCGCGCGCGGCGCGTACGTCGCGTTCCTCGACGCCGACGATCGCTGGCTTCCCGAGAAGCTATCGAGGCAGGTCGAGCTGATGGAGCGCCGTCCCGAGCTCGGCTTCTGCTCCACCGCCGCGCGGGTCGAGAACGAAGCCGGCGCCCTGCTCAACCTCTGGCGCTGCCCGAGAGACCACGCCGACATCCTCGCCACCTTGTTCGCCGAGAACGCGAGCATCGCGGGCGGTTGCTCGGCCGTGATGGTGCGCAAGGCGCTCTTCGACCGCGTCGGCCTGTTCGACGAGCGCCTCGGCGGCTTCGAGGATCCCGACCTGTGGCTGCGCCTCGCGGCCGTTTCGGCTTACGCCTGCGTCGACGAGGTGCTGGCCGTCATCCTGCGCCGCGAGAAGAGCGTGAGCCGCAACCTGGATACGATGCGCGCGGCGACGCTCCAGTCGCTGCGCAAGAACCGCGCCCTGCTCCCGCCGCCGCTGCGCGGCGGGTTCTGGCGGGACTGCCTCGCGGGCGTCTACACCGACTACGCCAAGCCGGCGTACCGCGCCGGCCGGCTGAGCCTCGCCTACGCCGACACGCTGCGCGCCCTCTGCCTGTCGCCGCTCGGGCGCGGCCGCCTTTGCCTCGGCCTGCTGCGCGACTTCCTGCTGCGACGCCCGGTCTGACGATGATTGCCCTCGACCGTCTCGTGCTCGCATCGCTCGTACAGGGCGCCATCGTCGCGCTGGCCCTGGGCGCGATCTGCAGCGTCATCCTGGTCGTGAAGTCGATCCTCGACTTCAGCCGCACCGGCCCGGAGATGGCGGAAGAGGTCCTGACGCACTACCGGGTCTACCTCGCCTACTCGCTCGGCCGGCTGTTCGCCTTCGCATTCCTGATCGTCGCCTTCGTCGCCTTCGTCGGCATCGCGGTCTACGTTGCCGGGCTGGTGCTGCTCGAAGGCCGCTACGCGATCTGGGTCGCGGTGGCCTGCGGCTTCGCCTCGGCGTCGCTCCTGGTCGCGCGCCGGTTCGCGCACACGCTGCTCTATTCCCCCGGGGTGATCGCAGCGTCGTCGCTGTACTCGATGACCCACTTCTACCGGCTGTGGCGGATGCTCACGCCGCAGCGCCTGACGACTGCCGACATGGCGCTGACCGGTGCGTGCGTGCTCTGGTTCACCGCGGCGCTGACGCTGCTGGCGCGCACCGGCGCCTGGGCCGGATTCGCTGCCCTCGCCAGCCTCGCCGCTTTCTATCTCGCGGTCGTCAAGTGGGCGACGCGACGCGCGGAGCCGCCTCCGGTTCCGGCCCGCGACCGTCCGCCTTCGCGGCCAAACATCCTCCTGATCGGCTCGGACACGCTGCGCGCCGATCGCCTCTTCGGCGCCGGCTACCGCCGCGAGCTGATGCCGAACCTCGCCCGGCTGGCGCGGCGTGGCACGCACTTCACCGATTGCTACGTTCCCTGCGCGCGCACCGCGCCCAGCCTCGCGAGCATGCTCACCGGCACCTGGCCGCATCGGCACGGCGTGCGAGACACGTTCGTGACCCCCGAGCAGACGCAGCTCCCGGTCCCTTCGCTGCCGCAGATCCTCGCGCAGGCCGGCTACCGGTCCGGGATCGTCGGCGACTGGGCGGCTTCCGACGCGGAGAAGTTCAATTTCGGCTTCGACGAGCGCGATCTGCCGCCGGACCAGTGGAACATCAAGTTCCTCCTGCGCCAGGGGCCGAAGGACCTTCGCCTGTTCCTGTCGCTGTTCACGCAGAATGCGTTCGGCAAGGCGCTGCTGCCGGAGATCTACTATCTCGGCGGCATTCCTCTCACCGAGGAGGTCGGACGCGACACGCGGCGGATGATCGCCCGGCTCGCGGCCGACGACGCGCCGTTCTTCGTGGTTTCGTTCATGGCGACGACGCATCCGCCGTTCACGTCCAAGTATCCGTACTATTCGCTCTATTCCGATCCGACGTACCGGGGCGAGTCGAAGTTCATCATGGCGAAATTGCGCGATCCCTGGGAGATCATCCGCGCGCAGGCCGAGCCCAAGTCCAAGTTCGACCTGGAGCAAGTGATCGACCTCTACGACGGCTGCGTCAGGAACTTCGACGACGAGGTGGCGCGGATCCTCGCCTATCTCGAAGCCTCGAAGCTCGCCGACAACACAATCGTCGTCGTGTTCAGCGATCACGGCTTCGAGTTCTTCGAGCACGAGACCTGGGGCCAGGGCAATTCGGCGATCGGCGACTTCTCGGCGAGGGTGCCCATCGTCATCGCGGACCCGCGGCTGCGTACCCCGCGGAAAGTGACCAGCGTCGTGCGCACGGTCGACATCGCCCCGACGCTCCTCGAACTCGCGGGACTCCCGGCCGCGCCTTCGATGCAGGGCGTCTCGCTCGCCCCGTCGATGCGCGGCGATGCGCTCGATGCCCAGCTGCCCGCTTTCAACGAGACCGGCGTCTGGCTCACCGACCTGCCGGGAACGCCGGAGAACCACCTGCGCTACCCTCATTTGCCTGAGCTCCTCGAGGTACCCGACAAGGCGATCGGCATGATCTCCCTCAAGCCCGGGTACGTCGACATCATCGTCGCGGCCAAGGATCGCATGGTGCGCGTCGGCGACTGGAAGCTCACCTACCAGCCGCTGACCGACGGCGCGATCTACCGCCTGTTCAACATCCGCGAGGACCCCGGATGCCGGCGCGACGTGCTCGCCGAGCACCCGGAGACCGCGGACGCGCTGCGGGCTCTGCTCGACCGCTGGCTGGATGAGGATCCGCAGTCGATGCGCGGCGGCGCCGTCGCGGCGACGCGACCGGCCGCATCCGCCGCGGTCGCGGAGCCCTCCGCGATCCAAGGCAGTCTCTCGCAGGACGCATGAGCCCTCAATCCCTCGATTCCGATCGGCCGGCGCACGCCGCCGGAGAGGCGAAGATCGTGCGGGCGCGGGCGCCGTTGCGCCTGGGGCTGGCCGGCGGCGGCACGGACGTTTCGCCCTATTGCGATCGCTACGGCGGGCTCACGCTCAACGCGACGATCGATAAGTACGCCTACGCCGTCATCGAACCGCGCCCGGCGGCGCAGGGGCTTCGCCTAGTCGCCGCCGACGGCGGCGATGCCTGGGAAGGCGAGGCCGCCGTGCACGTCGCCCTCGACGGACGGCTGAACCTCCACAAGGGCGTGTACAACCGCATCGTTCGCGATTTCCAGGCCGGTCGCCCGCTCGGGCTGGTGCTCACGACCCACACCGACGCGCCACCGGGCTCCGGGCTCGGCTCGTCCTCGACCCTCGTTGTCGCGATGATCAAGGCGTTCGTCGAGTGGCTCAACCTGCCGCTGGGCGAATACGAGATCGCGCGCCTCGCCTACGAGATCGAGCGCGTCGACGTGGGGCTCTCGGGCGGCCGCCAGGATCAGTACGCCGCCACGTTCGGCGGCTTCAACTTCATGGAGTTCCATCCGGGCGAGCGGGTGGTCGTGAACCCACTGCGGATCAAGAACTGGATCATCTCCGAGCTGGAGGCTTCGCTGCTCCTCTACTTCGGCGGCGTGTCGCGCGACTCGGCGAAGATCATCGACGAGCAGGCCGCCAACGTGAAGCGCAACGACGCCGCGGCAGTCGAGGCGATGCACGCGCTCAAGGCCGAGGCGCTCGCCATGAAGGAGAGCCTGCTCAAGGGAGATTTCGCGCAGCTCGTGGAATCGCTGCGCGCCGGCTGGGACGCCAAGAAGAGGATGGCCCGCAGCATCTCCAACGCGCAGATCGAGGAGAGCTACGAGATCGCCCGCGACGCCGGGATGCTCGCGGGCAAGATCTCCGGCGCCGGCGGCGGCGGATTCATGATGATGCTGGTCGACCCGGTACGAAGAATGGACGTCATGCGCGCCCTGGCGCCGCGCGGCCAGGTTTCCACTTGCCACTTCACCAAGTACGGTACACAGGGATGGAAGATCTACTGATCGCAAAGCAACGACTGGGAAGCTCGCTCCGCGAGCAGCTGCGCGAAACCGCGCGCCACTTCGAGGCTATGGCAGGCGACGACGCGCTCGTCGGCGAGGTCGCCATGGTCGCGACCGCCTGCATCGCCGCGCTGCGGGCCGGCCGCAAGATACTGTTCGCCGGCAACGGCGGCAGCGCGGCCGACGCGCAGCATCTCGCGGCGGAGCTGGTGAGTCGATTCGCTTACGACCGCCCCGGGCTGCCCGCCTTCGCGCTGACGACGGACACCTCGGCGCTCACGGCGATCGGCAACGACTACGGCTTCGAGCGCCTCTTCGCGCGCCAGATCGAAGCGGTCGGCGCCAGGGGCGACGTGTTCTTTGGCTTCTCGACGTCCGGCCGCTCTCCGAACGTTCTGCTCGGGCTCGACGTGGCCCGCTCGCGCGGGCTCGTCACCGTGGGCCTGACCGGCCGCGGCGGCGGCCAGATGGCGTCGCGCTGCGACCACCTGCTGCGCGTGCCGTCGGACAGCACGCCGCGCATCCAGGAGGGTCATATCGCGATCGGGCACGCGATCTGCCAGATGATCGAGACGGAGATCTTTCCCAAGCCTGCCTGATGGAGGCGATCGTCCTCGTCGGCGGTCTCGGCACGCGGCTGCGCGGTGTGGTGAGCGATGTGCCCAAGCCGATGGCGCCGGTGCGAGGCCGCCCGTTCCTGAGCTTCGTGCTCGACCGGCTCGCCGACGCGGGCTTCGATCGCGCGGTCCTGGCCTCCGGCTACCGCCACGAAGCGGTGCGCGGCCACTTCGGCAACGCTTACCGCGGGATGGCCCTCGACTACTCCGTCGAAGCCGAGCCGCTCGGCACCGGCGGTGCGATCCGCCTCGCGTGGAGCGCCGGCATCGCCGAGCCTTTCGTGCTGAACGGAGACACCTACCTCGAGCTCGACTTCGGCGCCATGGTCGCCGCCCACGCCACGGCCGGTGCGCTGTTCACCATGGCGATCTGCCGGGTGCCGGACGCCGGCCGGTACGGCGCGCTCGAACTCGAGGGCGATCGCGTGCGCGGATTCGCCGAAAAGGGGCGATCGGGTCCCGGCTGGATCAACGGTGGAACCTACCTCCTCGGCCGCGAGCTGCGCGGCCTCCTGCCGGCGCAGGGGGCCTTTTCGTTGGAGCGCGACCTGCTCGCAAGCCGCCTGGGCTCGATCCGCCCGCTGGCCTTCCGCTCGGCCGGGCCGTTCATCGACATCGGCACGCCCGAAGACTACGCCCGCGCGGAGCGTTTGCTGGCCGAGAGATAGTCGAGCATAGTTCGCTTCGCGTCGCGCCGTCGTTCAGGTCGCGCCGTCGAGCACCCTGGAGCGGCACCGACCATGTTCCTGCGACCCCGAAGCCTGGTGACCGGAGGCGCCGGCTTCCTCGGCTCGCACCTGTGCGAGCGGCTCCTCGAGAAGGGCCACGACGTGATCTGCGTCGACAACTTCTTCACCGGCGCGAAGGACAACATCACGCACCTGCTCGCCGATCCGCATTTCGAGCTGCTGCGCCACGACGTCACGTTTCCGCTCTACGTCGAGGTCGACGAAATCTACAACCTCGCCTGCCCGGCCTCGCCCGTCCACTACCGCCGCGACCCGGTGCAGACGACCAAGACCAGCGTGCACGGGGCCATCAACATGCTCGGCCTCGCCAAGCGCATCAAGGCGCCCATATTCCAGGCGTCCACCAGCGAGGTCTACGGAGACCCGGAGGTTCATCCGCAGACCGAGGGCTACTGGGGCCGCGTCAACCCGATCGGCCCGCGTGCCTGCTACGACGAAGGCAAGCGCTGCGCCGAGACGCTGTTCTTCGACTACCACCGGCAGCACCGCGTGGCGATCAAGGTGGCCCGGATCTTCAACACCTACGGACCGCGGATGCATCCGAACGACGGCCGGGTGATCTCCAACTTCGTGATGCAGGCACTGCGCTCGGAGCCGCTCACGGTCTACGGCGACGGCTCCCAGACGCGGTCGTTCTGCTACGTCGACGACATGATCGAGGCGATGATCCGCCTCATGGAGGCGCCCGACGACGTCACCGGGCCCGTGAACCTCGGCAACCCCAGGGAGCATTCGATCCTCGAGCTCGCCCGGTTGATCGTCGAGCTGACCGGGTCGAGCTCGACCATCGTCTTCGAGCGCCTCCCCGAAGACGATCCGCGCCAGCGCAGGCCCGACATCGCCGTCGCGAAGCGCCATCTCGACTGGGAGCCGTCGACCCCTGTGCGCGACGGGCTCGCGCGGACGATCGCGTACTTCGAGGCGCAGCTCGCGAGCAAGCCACCCCGGTAGCGAGCGCGTCGGTCAGCTGAGCCGCATGGCATAAACGGGGCTGTCGATGTGGCGGACGAGGATTGCGAGGTCGATCGGCCCGAAGCTGGCGATGCGGAAGCGGCCGAAGCTCTGCGATGGATTCACCGGATAGCGGGAGCGCGCCTTCGCGTGGGCGATCGGGTCGAGCGCGTCTGCCGGAGGCGAATACGCGCGCCAATGCCATGGCGCGTCGCGCGTTCCCGTCCCGTCCTCGCCAGTCGTGGCGACGAGGTGAACCGTCCCGCGGTCCATCGGCGAGAAGTAGGCGATGCCGGCGAGATTGGGCGCGTAGTCCATCGCGGCGCAAGCCTGGAGAACCGGTTTCGAGCCCTCGGACTCGAGCCGTCGAAGCGCGCCGCCCGGCTCGGACGGATCGAGCGCATAGAGACGGTCGCGGGCGTGGACCGCGACGACGATCAGGTCGCGCACGGGATCGAATTGCATCGCATTGTGGTTCGCGATCCCGGGCAGCTTGTTCGGAAATCGCTCGGTCCAGCGGCCGCAGCGGCCGCCCGCGTCGATCCCGTCGGGACCGAAACCGACGAACGCGTTTCCTCCGCCGTCGTCGCCCGAGTGACCCCACAGGACGCGGCGCAGCGGGTCCCATGTCGTCCATCCGCCGGAGTTGAGAATCGCCGTCGGGTGCGCCGGCCCGTGCCGCCAGCGCAGCGTATCGAGGTTGAAGAGGTGGGGAATCGCGATCGCCTTGACGTTCGGCCCCAGCTCCGTCTGGCCCTTGAGCAGCAGATAGTCGTTGCCGACCGGATCGTACTGCACGTATCCGTAGGTGTGCGGCGGCAAGGGCGAGCCGTCCGGGTATACCGCGTCGGGGTAGACGGCTCCCGCGCCGTAGGCCTCGGCGCTTCCCGCGACGAAGCCGTCGGTCAGCCGGCGCCACCGGCGAGTCGCCAGGTCGAAGGCGTGCACGCTGGAGCCGAAGTAGTTGTTGTGACCGCCGCCGTACAGGATCATCGTGCCGCTTTCTCCGCAGCGTGACGCGTATACCGCGCCGTTCCACGATTCGGTGATCGCGCTGAAGCCTGCGACGCCGTGCCACGGCGACTTTGGATCGCGACCCAGCATGCGTCGCAGCCGCTCCCTAGCCGTGCGCGCCGGGTTGATCCGCGCGTCGCGCGCCGGATCGGTCTCGACCAGGTAGCGCGTCCCGCGCTCGGTGGCGCGCAGGCCGAGATCGGGCGCTTCGCCGGAGATCGCGCACCAGCGCCGCAGCGGCATCCGCTCGACCCAACTCGGGGTAAACTTGGCGGTCGCCAAGATCGGGGAGATCCCCATGCGAGGGAACGCCGTCATCGTCGCGGTGTTGCTGCTGGCTGGCTGCGCCACTTCGACCGCTCCGCCATCGTCGTCCAAGGTGGCGCACTGGGAAGAGCGCGACATCTCGGAGCTCGTCGCCGCGATCGGTCCCTACGATACGACGTCGGTGAAGGGCGACTGGCGATCATACGACTGGTTCCGCTTCGGAAGCTGCCACCTTACCGCGCGAACGACGCTGGAAGGAAAGATCCGGGAGGTCGAGGCGCAGGGCGTGGGAACGGGTTGCGACGTCTATCTCCAGAAGCTCGGCGCGAGCTAGCGTTTCACGCGGCCTCCGGCATCGGCAGCGATGGAGCAAGCGGCCCTCTTCCTCGACCGGGACGGGGTGATCAACGTCGACAAGGGTCACGTCGGGCGCATCGAGGACTTCGAGTTCCTGCCCGGCATCTTCGAGCTGTGCCGGCTCGCGCAGGCGCTGCGCTTCCTGCTCGTCGTGGTGACCAATCAGGCCGGTATCGGCCGCGGCCTCTATTCCGAGGAAGACTTCGGCCGGCTGACCGCCTGGATGCTCTCCGAGTTTCGCGCCCGGGGCGTGTCGATCGCTCGCGTCTACCATTGTCCGTACCATCCCACGGCAGCGATCGGCGACTATCGGCGCGAGTCGCCGGATCGCAAGCCGAATCCGGGCATGCTGCTGCGCGCCCGCAGCGACTTCGATCTCGACCTCTCGCGCTCGGTGATGATCGGAGACAGGGACTCGGATATCGCCGCGGGAAGCTCCGCCGGAGTCGGGTTCAACGTCAAGCTCGTGCCTGCGGAGCCGGCTGCTCCGTCGCCCGGCGGCCTCGAGTTCGCGAGTCTTCAGGACATCGGCGACTGGCTCTCGAGGACCTTCGCCGCCGGTCCGGAATCGCGGCCGCGGAGCGCAAGCGCACGCAGCTGATCGACGCGGCGCTGGTGGGTGAAGTTCTCGAGCACCCGCCGCCTTCCGTTCATGCCCATGCGCCACGCGGCCTCCGGATCGCCGAGGAGCTGCCGCAGCGCCTCCGCGAGCTCGTCGAGGCGCTCGCCGTCGACGCGAAGCCCCGTGCTGCCGTGAACGATCGCCGAGCCGGTCCCTCCCGCGATGCCCGACACCGACGGCTTCCCGGCGGCCGCGGCTTCCAGGAAAACCAGGCCGAAGCCTTCGGTGTCGCCCGCGATGTCGCGGTTGGGCATCGCGAAGACGTCGCACGCGGCGTACCACAACGGAAGCTCGTCGTAGGCGACGTGACCGAGGAGGTGCACCCGTTCCGCCACGCCCTCCGCCTGCGCGAGCTGAGCGAGGTAAGCGGCATCGTCGCCGATGCCGATCAGCGCGTAGTGTGCGCCGACGCCGAGCTCGCGCAGGCGCGGCAGGACGCGGATCACGCTGTCGAAGCCCTTCCTGCGCTGGAGGCGGCCGACGGAGAGAACGAGCCTCTCGTTCGGCGCGAGCCCCAGCTTCGCGCGAAGCCCGTCGCCCGAAAGTCCCGGACGGAACCGGTTCTCGTCCACCGTGGGGTACACCACCGCGATTCGGCGCGCGTCGACGCCCAGCAGATCGACGAGCGTGTCGCGCGTGAAATCGCTGTTGGACAGCACGGTGTCCGCATGGCGGAACACGAAGCACATCAGCGCGAACTTGCGCCCGCGCCCCCAGTTGGTCAGCTCCTCGCCGTGCGCGTAGACCAGGACGGGCCGCCGCCTCAGGCGGGCGACCGCCCACGCGACGAGGCCTTCGGGCAGGACGCGTCCGGCGAAGATGGCCGCGAACGGCCTGGACGCTGCCAGCGCGGCCGCTCTCGCGAAGAGCTTCGCGTACATGAGCAGCGACTCGGGCCTGAGCCAGGAGATCCTGCGCAAGCGCAGGCGGTGGATCGTGTTGGGATGCGTCCGGTCGAATTCCGCGGCTCCGGGCACGTCCGCGGTCACGACGTGAATCTCCTTGCCGCCGAGCCGGCGAAAGTCGTCGTCGAACGAGACGGCCGTTCCACCCTTGGTCGGGAGGAAGAGCTCGGTCAGCACGAGGAACGGCGTCGGCGCCCCGCCGGGAGGCTCAGAGCGTGGCAATGACCTGCTCTCCAAGGCGCGCGTAGCGGTCGCGGTCGAATCGGCAGCTGCCGATGAAATGGATGAACTCGGTGAGATCCACTCGCATCTTGTGGCAATCGGCGTACTTCGGATGAGGCAGAACCCTCGCGCGCTCGACGCTGGCCACGACGATGTTCGCCATGACCTGCTCGCTGCCCCATTCCGACCACTTGTCGCCCATGAGGCGGCGCATCTCCGCCGAGGTCGCCTCGACGAAAGAGCGCTCGAACGATCGGCGCGGGTAGCCGGCAAAACCCGCGCAGCCGCGCACGTAGCGCCGGCTCTCGAATCCGCTCAGCTGGTCGAGATGGGCCTCTGAGACGAGCTGCACGTGGTCTCGCGGCGATTTGCTGAGCTTCCTCGCTGTGGCCGCTCTCTCCTGCATGCTTTCGAAGCCCTGCCGGTCCCAGGTGCCGAGGATGAACGCGAAGCCGTCCGCGACCGCGCGGCCCACTTCGTCGATGGCGCCCAGCGTCAGCGTGTCGCTGTCGAGCTGGATCACGTAATCGTCGCGCACGAGCTCGCCGATCGAGAGCAACCGCTCCCAGCAACCGCCGACCGGGCACGCGGCGCTGCGGAAGTCCGCGCGCTCGAAGAACGTGAGCCCGGGGACGTGATCCCGCAGCACGGAGCGATCGTCCGGCGTGAGGCTTCCGTCGTCGAGCACGTAGACCGTCCTCGGCGGCACGCGGCGTGCGAACGATTTCAGGGCGAGCAGGAACAGCAGCACATCCTTGTGCGGCAACTGGCTGAGGACGACCATGCCGGACGCCTGGTCGAGGCGAACCGGCGGCGTCCGCAGCACCCCGCGGCAGGCGCGCGCGAAGCGCCAGCGATGGATCCTGTCCCTGAGGCGGTAGAACATCGCGCTACGCGGCGGAGGCTGCCGGCGCGCGGCTGCCGGCCAGCGTTTCGCGAAGCTGGAGCGGGGTCATCGCCACGCCGCCCAGCTCGTTCATGAAGAAGGCGAGATAGCGCCGGCACTTGTCGAAGAAGCGCTCGAGGTCGCTTTCCGTGCGCACGTACGGCGTGCCGCCGGGCATCACCGAGGGCGAGTGGAAGCTGAACACGAACACCCGCAGCCCGTCGCGCAGCAGCGCGTGCGTGAGCCGGCGCATCTCGGGCTCAGTATAGTCCTCCGGCGAGAGCCTGATCCGCTCCATGAGCCGCAGCCGCGCGCAGGCGCCCGCGACTCCGCAACGTCTCATCGCCGGCCGGGTGGCCGCACGATAGAGCGGCGTGCCGCCTGCGCGCAGCAGTCCGACGTAGCCGCCGGTGCCGGGCAGCCCGAGCAGCCTGCGCCGCTCCCCGAACCAGTACGGATGGCTGGAGTAGCCCGAATAGTCGGGGCCGCCATCGGAGGAGAAATCGATCGGCACCGCGGGGCTGATGTCGACCTCGTAGCCGAGCTCCTCCAGGATCGAGCCGGTGTGCGCGCCGAAGCCGTAGCGCCCCGCGAGATAGCTGAGCGGGCGCGTGCCGAACGACTCCTCGATGCGCTCGGTGAGCCGCTGCAGCTTCTCGGCTTCCAGCTCGCGCGGCAGGTTGCAGGGATACGAGTTGCGGGTATTGACCTCCTCGACGTAGGGCGGCGACACCCAGGGGTGCAGGTGCGCGCCGATGACCGCGCGCCCGGAGTCTGCGAAGGACTTGAGCGGACCGATGGCGAGATCCTTCGATGCGATCGGATAGTCGATCACGTAGTTCGGCACGATGCCGTGCGCGTCGAAGAGCTCCTGCGCGCGATCGATGCGCCGCATGTGCTCGACGCCCGTCGCGTTGCGGTCGTAGGGCTTGTCCCAGTCGAACTCCTCCTCGGTGTGGATCACCACGGCGAGGATCGGCCGCGTCGCTTTCGGGAGTTCGATGAGCTCGCGCTGCATGGCTGTGGGCATCAGAGATCGAGCGCGACCAGCTCCGAATAGAGGTTGCTCATGTCCGCCGCGGTGAGCGTTTCGCTCTTGAAGACCTTGTGACGATACCCCGATTGCTCGATGGCGAGTCGTGGAATCCGCGGGAGGAGCCGCGATTCGATGCGTGTGTACGACAAGCCGTGACGCACCAGCAGGTGGCTACCGAAGGCCCCTCGATGACGCAGGAACAATTCCGCGTCGCTCAGTGCGAGAATACGAGCGCCGGCGACGCCCTTCCACCGCGTCCGCTTCCAGACGACGTAGCAGGACGCTCCGGGGCGGCCTACCGCGGCGTGCGCGAGCCAGGGCAGATGACGGTGGTCGCGATAGGCGCGCGCGGCGTCGGCGTCGAGCATCTGCTCAAGGCGCGCATGCTCGGTGACGACGCGCACCCCGCCGAGCGCCGCAAACGGCCAGGGCAGGTTGGGCCAGAGCGCCTGGCGCTCGTCCATCGGACGGAACTTGAGGAACTGCAGGGTTCGGGATACGACTTCGGTCGGAGTGAGATCGGTGAAATGAAATCCGGGCTGCCCCGTGAGCGCGATCGCGAGCCGCATGCTCTGCGCGCGGAACTCGTCCAGCACGCACCAGCTCGTGATGTTGCAGAACCTCTCCGGACTGCCCCTGACGCTGCGCTCCGCGTAGATCGCGCCGATCGCGCCGACGATCCTGCCTTCGTGGCGAAGCAGGAAGCCGTTGTTGGGCTTGGCGGGATACCAATGCTGGGTGAAAGCCTTCGCCCATTCCTCCGGGGCGCGCTCCCGGCTCAGATTCTCGGCGAGGAAGCGGCAGAACTCGGGCAGGTCGGCATCCCGGATCGGCGCGATGGTTGGCGGATTCATGGCGTGACGAGGAGCCGCTGTCGCTCGAGCGGCCTAAGTATAATGAACGCCCCTCCGCTTAGGCTGCCGTTCGCCGCCGCGATTCGATCGTGACGCTCGCCGTGACCCTTCCGCCCCGCCTCGACCGCTCGGACGATGCCGCTTCGCCGGTCGCGCCGGGCGTTGCGTTCGATCGCGGCCGCCCGCGGATCGCGCTGGACGCTGAGAGCCTCTACGCCTACGGCCATCTGATCCGGCTGACCGAGCAGCTCATCCTGGAGCAGTTCTCCCGCGGGCTCGTTTCCGGCACGACGCACACCTGCCTCGGCCAGGAGCTCGCGGCGATCTCAGTGGTGCGCGCGCTGGACCACGACGAAGACGCGGTGCTCTCGAACCATCGCAATCACGGGCACTTCCTGACCTACTCGGGCGACTTCCTCGGCCTCGTCGCCGAAGTGATGGGCCGCGAAGCGGGCGTATGCCGCGGACGCGGCGGCAGCCAGCATCTCGCCTGGCGGCATTTCCACAGCAACGGCGTGCAGGCCGGCATGATGGGCATCGCCGCCGGCCTCGCGCTCGCACGCAAGCGACGGGGCGGACGGGCGCTGGTCGCGGCGATGATCGGCGACGGAACGCTCGGCCAGGGGCTCGTCTACGAAGCTATGAACCTCGCGTCGGTATGGGATGCGCCGCTGCTGGTCGTCGTCGAGAACAACGGCATCGCCCAGACCACGTATACGCGCGAGACGATCGGCGGCGGCATCGAGGAACGCGGCGCGGCATTCGGCCTGGCAACCTGGCGCTTCTCCGACGACGACCCGCAGCTCTGCGACAAGGTCGCGGCCGTCGTCGCCGAGCTGCGAGCTTCGCCCCGACCCGGCTTCCTCGTGCTCGACACGCGCCGCATGGGCCCGCACAGCAAGGGTGATGACCTGCGCCCAGGCGAGGAGATGGACGGCATTCGCAGCCGCGATCCGCTGCCCGCGCTCCGACGCCGCCTGGGCCAGGGCACACTCGAGCGCATCGAGGCGCGCAACGCCGCGTTCATGGCCGAGGTTCGCGCGCGCGCGGAAGCCTCGCCGGAAGCGCGCTACGCTCGCGTGCCTGCGCAGATCTTCGACAATGTCGCGCGCAGCGACGCCGCGGCGAGCTACCCGGAGCCTTCCCGCGGCGCGACGGTGCGCCAGTGCCTCAACGCGGCCCTGCGCCACCTGCTGCGCACCGTGCCGGAGGCGATGCTCCTGGGCGAGGACCTCCACGACCCCTATGGCGGGGCGTTCAAGGTGACGCAGGGGTTGTCGACGGAGTTTCCCGGGCGCGTGCTTTCCACGCCGATCAGCGAGGCGGGCATCGCGGGGGCATCGATCGGTCTCGCGCTCGCGGGCCTGAAACCCGTGACGGAAGTGATGTTCGCGGATTTCCTCACTCTGTGCATGGATCAGCTCTACAACCACGCCGTGAAGTTTCCGGGCATGTTCCGCGACATGGCGGTCCCGCTCGTGATCCGCAGCCCGAGCGGCGGGCGCCGGGGCTACGGCGCCACGCACAGCCAGAGCCCCGAGCATCTCTTCGCGTCGGTTCCCGGCTTGACCGTCGTCTACGGCAGCCATCGTCACGACGTGGGCCGCCTGCTGATCGACGCCACGCTGCGCTGGCCGTTCCCGGTGCTGTTCCTCGAGCACAAGCTGCTCTACGCCGAGAAGCAGGATCCGGCCGGCTACGTCGAGCTCGCTGCGGCGCCTGCCGACGCCGCCGCGCATCTCTTTCCGACGCTGCGCCGCGGCGCGGACGATCCCGATGTCACTCTGCTGACCTACGGCGGCATGCTCCCCGTCGTCGAAGCGGCGGCGAAACGGCTCGCCGACGAAGAGGAGCTCGCGGTCGAAATCGTCGTCCCCGCCCTGCTCGCGCCGCTGCCGCGGGACACGTTGATCGGGCAGCTATCGGGACGCAAGCGCATCGTGATCGTCGAAGAGTCCCACCATCACTACGGCGTCTCGGCCGAGATCGCCGCCAGCCTGCTCGAAAGCGGGTACCGCGGCCGCCTGCTGCGCATCGGCGCGCCCCCGCTGCCGATCGCCTCCGCGCGGAGCCTCGAGCGCGACATCTTGCCGGACGAGGCGCGCGTGGTCGAGCAGGTCCTGCGCGTCGTCTGAACGCGCGATGGCGAGCCCGCTGCACGTTCCGCGCGTCAACAACAACGACGACAGCGTCCGCATCGTCGCCGTCGGCGTGAAGGAGGGCGAGTTCGTCAGGCGCGGCCAGATCGTCGGCGCGGTGGAGACCGACAAAGCGGTACTGGACGTGCCCTCGGAGCGCGACGGCTACGTGCTCAAGATCCTGCACCGGACCGGGGAAACCGCGAACGTCGGCTCGGTGCTGCTCTGGCTCGGCGACGCCGCCACCGAGCGCGCGCCGGAAGAAGCGGCGGCGCCGCGGAGCGACGGCCCGGCGACCGACGCGAAGCGCCCCACCGCCAAGGCGCAGGCGATGCTGCGCGAGCTCGGCCTCGACGCGAGCGCGATTGCCTCGAGCGGCGAGCGCCTCACGGTCTCGGACATCGAGGCCTGGCTCGCGCGAGCGCGCTCGCCCGCCCCCGCAGCGCCTCCCGCCCCTGCGACCGAGCCGCCGCCCGACGTTCCGGGCGAGGCGCAGGCGCTCTCGCCGGAGGAGCGCGCGATGCTCGTCACGGTGGGCTGGCATCGCGATCGGGCCGTGCCCGCCTACCTGGAGATCGAATACGACCCGAAACCCTGGACCGAGCACGCGGCGCGCTATGCGGCCCAGAACAAGCTGCTCTTCTCGCCGCTCCTCCCGCTCATGGCCTTCCGGCTGGTCGAGATCGCCAAGGCGAATCCGCGCATCAATGCCACGATCGCCGGCGAGCGGCGTTATCAGTACGGGCCGATCAACCTGGGATTCACCGTGCAGGCGGGAACGACGCTCTACCTCGCCGTGGTGCGCGATGCCCACGCGATGGACACCGCGCGCTTCGTCGACGCGCTGGGCGAAGTGCAGCGGCACGCGGTCGCCCGCAAGCTGGGCCCGAGCGAGGCGGTGGGCGCGACCTTGTCGTTCTCGAGCATGGCGCGCTGGGAGGTCGCCCGCCACACGCCGGTCATTCCTCCGAACACCGGCCTGATCGTCGCCCACGCCTCGCCGCGCGCGAGCGGGCTCGCCGTCCTCGGCGCAAGCTACGATCATCGCCTGTTGACGGGCTTCGATGCCGTCAGCGTGCTGCGCGCCCTCGCGCAGCCGGCCTCCTGAAGCGGGCGTCGCGAGACGTGCAGCTCGATCCGGCTGCGGTGAAGCGTGCGATCCGTGCCAAGGTCATCGACCTGGCGAAGGCGTCGAGTATCGACGCGACGGCGATCGACGACGCGGACCTGATCCCAGCCACCGGCTATCTCGATTCGACGGCGATCCTCGAGCTCGTGGTGTGGTTCGAGGGCACCTACGAGCTGCCGCTCAAGCAGGAAGAGATCAATATCGACAACCTCGGCTCGATCGACGCGATGGCCGCGTTTCTGCTCTCGCGCAAGAGCTCGGGGCGCTGAGCATGTCCGTCGTCGCGATCGCGATCGCCTGGCTGCTCGCGAGCACCGCGATTCTCGCGCTGACCTACCGCCGCACGTTCCTCGCGGCTTGGCGCGAACCGGTTCTGAGCGCGCCGGTGCTCATCGTGGAGAGCGACGACTGGGGCTACGGACCGCCGGGCCAGGCGCGTGAGCTAGATCGCATCGCCGACGTGCTCGCGGACTTCCGCGACGCCGCGGGACGCCATCCCGTCGCGACGCTCGGCGTCGTGCTGGCCGGACCCGACACGCTGCGCATGCGCGAGGAAGGCTGCCGGAGCTACCGGCGGCTCACGCTCGGAGACGGTCCGCTGGCGCCGGTGCGCGAGGCGATGCTGCGTGGCGCGGCGCGCGGCGTGTTCGCCCTCCAGCTCCACGCGATGGAGCATTTCTGGCCGGCGAGCCTGCTGCGCAGCGCGAAGGACGACGTGGCGGTCCGGGAATGGCTCACTCAGCCCGCGCTCGCCTCCACCGAAGACCTCCCTTCACCGCTGCAAAGCCGCTGGGTGGACGCGAGCGTCCTGCCCTCGCGTCCGCTGCCCGAAGACGAGGCCGTGGCCGCCGCGACCGACGAGACCCGCGCGTTCGCGTCGCTTCTCGGCTCGGCAGCCGAAGTGGTCGTGCCGACGACGTTCGTCTGGAACGACGCCGTCGAGGGCGCCTGGCTGCGCGCCGGCGTCAAGGTCGTCGTCACCCCCGGGGTTCGCAACGAGGCCCGCGATACCGGGGGCCGCATCGTCGCGGGGGAGCGGACGTACTTCAATGCGCAGCGCGGCCCGAACGGCGGCATCTACGTCGTGCGCGACGCCTATTTCGAGCCCTCGCTGGGTCAGGACCACGGGCACGCGCTGGCGGCGTTGAGCGCGAGGACTCTCGGAGGCCGTCCGACGCTGCTCGAGATGCACCGCATGAACTTCATGGGCGACCCGGCGGCCACGCAGCACGCGCTCGACGAGCTCTCGAAGCTCATGAAGGCCGCGCTCGCCGCCTTTCCGTCGCTGCGATTCATGAGCACCGTGGAGCTCGCGCGCGAGTACGGCGGACGCTCGGCGCTCGTGGAGAAGCGCGCCGGCACCCGCCTGCACTACCTGATTCGCCGCGTCGCGGAGGTCTCCCGCCTGCGCAAGCTCGCCTGGCTGACCGGCGCGGCGCTTCCGGCCTGGCTCGCGTATGTCGCGACCCGTCCGGCCGCCCGGCGGCTCGCGGAGTCGGCGGCATGACTCGCCGGGCGCCCGCGTCGATGACGGGTCGCGTGCCGCGCCGCGGCCGTTGCGATCGCCGCGTCGCATGAGCGGCATCTGCGGCTTCATCGGCGCGGCTGCGTCCGACGGCGCGGCCCGCGCCCTATTGGACGGCATGCGCGCGCCGCTGCGCGACCGCGCGCCGGGCGAGGCTTCGGCGATCGTTCGCGGGCGCTGCGCGCTCGCGGCAGAGCCCGGCATTCGCCGCGCCATCGCGGAGGACTGCGACGGGCTGCTCTGCGCCGTCGAGGGTCGGCTTCGCTGGCGCAGCGCCGCGCTCGCCTCGCTCGCGACCGAGCGCGGGCCGGCGGCCGCGCTCGCTCAGTCGTATCGCGACCGGGGCGCACGCTGCCTCGAGGACATGGCCGGTCCCTTCGCGATCGCGGTTCTCGACAGCGCGAGCGCGAGCGGGCTGATTGCGATCGATCGTCCCGGCACGCGCACGCTTTGCTACGCGAGGCCCGCCGGCGCGTTCGTCTTCGCGTCGAACCTGACCAGCGTCGTGGCGCACCCCGCCGTGGGGCAAGCACTGAGCCGCCAGGCGATCTTCGACTATCTCTACTGTCACGTGATACCAAGCCCGGGCACGATCTACGACGCGGTTCGCAAGCTGCAGCCCGGCGAGTGCGTCACGTTCCGGGACGGGATCGTCGAAGAGTCCTTCTATTGGCGCCTGCACTATGGCGACGAAGGCTCGCCCGTTTCCGAGGCCCTCGAAGAGCGCTTGCGCTCCTCGATCGAGACCGCGGTCGCGCGCAGCCTGGATGGTGCGGCGAACGTCGGCAGCTTCCTCTCCGGCGGCACGGACAGCTCAACCGTGGCGGCGATGCTCACGAAGCTCGCCGGGCCGCCGGCGCGCACCTATTCGCTCGGCTTCGCCTGGGAGGGCTTCGACGAGATGAAGTACGCGCGGATCACGGCGCGCCACCTGGGCGCCCAGGCCCGCGAGTACTACGTCAAGCCGGATGACATCGTCGAGGCGATCCCGGTCATCACGCGCGCCTACGACGAGCCCTTCGGCAACGATTCGGCCGCGCCGACGTACGTCTGCGCGCGGCTTGCTCGCGAGGACGGCATCGACGTGCTCCTCGCCGGCGACGGCGGCGACGAGATCTTCGGCGGCAACAGCCGCTACGCCAAGCAGAAGCTCTTCGAGGCCTACGGCGCGATCCCGGGCTTCGTGCGCCGCGGCCTGGTCGAGCCGCTGGCGTTCGGCCTGCCCGGGCGCGATTGGATCACTCCCTTGCGCAAGCTGGGGAGCTATATCCGGCAGGCGTCGGTTCCACTGCCCGACCGCCTGGAGACCTACAACTTCCTCAAACGCGCCCCGCTGTCCGAGATCTTCGTGCCGGATTTTCTCGCCGCAGTCGATACCGAGGCACCGATCGAGATGTTGCGCGAGGTCTACGCCCGCACCGCCTCGTCCTCCGCGCTCGACCGGATGATGCACCTCGATCTCAAGATCACGCTCGCCGACAACGACCTGCGCAAGGTGTCGCGCATGTGCGACGTCGCCGGCATCGAGGTCCGCTACCCGATGCTCGACGACGAGCTGGTGGAGCTCTCGGCCGAGATCCCGGCTTCGCTGAAGGTTAAAGGGACAAAGCTGCGCTACTTCTTCAAGCGCGCGATGAAGGACGTGCTCGCACCGGAGACCCTCGCGAAGACCAAGCACGGTTTCGGCATGCCCTTCGGCCCCTGGCTCAAGAGCCATCGCCCGCTCGCCGAGCTCGTCGACGGGAGCCTCGACGCCTTCGCAAGGCGCGGCATCCTCCAGCCGGCCTACATCGACGCTGTCCGCCGCTCGCACCAGGCCGATCACGCGACCTACTTCGGGATCATGATCTGGGTGATCGCCATGCTCGAATGCTGGCTCGCCGAGCGCGGGCTCTGACGCCCCGGGCCAGAGCATGCTCTTCAACTCGGTCGAATTCGTCTTCGGATTCTTTCCGGTCACGGTGCTGGTGTTCTTCATCGTCGCGCGTCGCAGCCACGCGGCGGCCGCGGCGTGGCTCGCGCTCGCTTCGCTGTTCTTCTACGGCTGGTGGAACTGGACCTACGTCCCGCTCCTGGTCGCCTCGGCGGCGTTCAACTACGGCTGCGGCGTGCAGCTCGCGCGGCTGGTGCGCGCGCAGCGCAGCCGGGCCGCGGGAGCGCTGTTCGCCGCGGCTATCGCCGCGGACCTGCTGCTCCTCGGCTACTTCAAATACGCGAATTTCTTCCTCGATGCCTGGGCCACCGTCGCCGGAAGACCCGCCGCGGCGGTCCAGATCGTTCTCCCGCTCGGGATCTCGTTCTTCACCTTCACCCAGATCGCGTTCCTCGCCGACGTCCGGCGCGGCTATGCCCGCGAGTACAACCCGGTCCACTACGGCCTGTTCGTCACCTACTTCCCGCACCTGATCGCCGGCCCGATCCTGCACCACAAGGAGATGATGCCGCAGTTCCAGGAAAGCCGGACCTATCGCGTCAACGTCGAGGATTTCGCCGTCGGGCTGACGATCTTCTTCATCGGGCTGTTCAAGAAGACGGTCATCGCCGACGGCGTCGGTCCCTATGCGGCGGCGCTGTTCGTGCACGGCGAACGGCCCGATCTCTTCGCCGCCTGGGGCGGCGCCCTTGCATACACCTTCCAGCTCTACTTCGACTTCTCCGGCTACTCCGACATGGCGATCGGGCTCTCGCGCGTGTTCGGGGTGAAGCTGCCGCTCAACTTCGACTCTCCCTACAAGGCGGTCGACATCGTCGATTTCTGGCGCCGCTGGCACATGACGCTGTCGCGATTTCTGCGCGACTATCTATACATACCGCTCGGCGGCAATCGCAAGGGTCCCGTCCGCCGCTACGTGAACCTCTTCGTGACGATGCTGCTCGGCGGTCTGTGGCACGGCGCCGGCTGGACCTTCGTGCTCTGGGGCGGGCTGCACGGGCTTTACCTGATCGTCAACCACGCTTGGAGCGGTCTTCGCCAGCGGCTCGGCGCCGATCCCGACAGGTCGACGCGGCTCGGCCGGTTCACCGCGCGATCGGTGACGTTCGTCGCGGTCATCGTCGCATGGGTGTTCTTCCGGGCGACGAGCCTGGAGGACGCCTTATCCATCCTGCGCGGCATGGCGGGCCTCAACGGCGCGTCGCTGCCCGCCTCGCTCGCCCCGTACCTGGGGCCGGCCCGCGGCCTGCTGGAGCGATCCGGCCTGGGCTTCCATCTCGGGGGAGGCTCGCACTTCGTCTACCAGTACCTGTGGATCGCCGCGCTGCTGCCGGTCGTGATGCTCGCGCCGAACACCCAGGAGATCCTCGGACGGTTCCAGCCCGCGCTCAACTTCGCGCGCGGCGCCGCTCCGCGCCTGTCGTGGCGGCCGACGGCGCGATGGGCCGCGGTCGCGGCGCTCCTCACCGTCTGCGGCCTGCTGTCGCTCACCCGCGTGAGCGAATTCCTCTACTACCAGTTCTGAAGATGATCGTCGCGGTCGAATATCTCTGGATCTGGTTCTGGTGGACCGTCGTGCTGCTCGGCAGCGTCTCGACCGTGAACGTGCTCGTTGATCCCTACGGTCTGTTCCGGGTCGTGGACCTGCCGGGCATCAATCGGCTGAAGTCGCAGGCGAGCGAGCGCGGCACGCTGTTCAAGCAAAGCGCCGTCGCCAGGCTGCAGCCGCGCGCCCTGGTGCTCGGCAATTCGCGCGCGGAGATCGGCTTCGACCCCGAGAGCCCCGTCTGGCCGCCCTCGGCCCGGCCCGCTTTCAACCTCGCGCTGCCGGGCGCGGGGATCGGCGCGGTGGCGGACGAGTTCGCCCGCGCGCTCGGCGTCACGGACCCGAAGCTCGTCGTGGTGGGACTCGACTTCGTCGATTTCCGCGTCGATCCGTCGGCGAGCGACCGCTTCGTGCTGCGGGCATCGGGCGCCGATCCCTGGCGCGACTGGCGCGACCGCTCCTCGGCGCTTCTCACCATGACCGCGTTCGCCGACTCCCTCGCGACGGTACGCGCGCAGCACGAGGCGTATCCGACGGCGCTGACCGACGCCGGCTTCAACCCCAAGCAGGACTACGTGGGCATTGCCCGGCGCGAAGGCTACTCGGCGCTGTTCCGCCAGCGCGACCGGGAAAACGCGTTCAACTACCGGCGCGGCCCGAAGAGCGTCCTCCAGGCAAGCGACCGGTCCTCGCCCGCCTTCGACGCCGTCGACAGCATCGTCCGCCTCGCCCGCGAGCGAGGCATCGCGCTGCGCTTCGTGATCTATCCCTACCACGCCCACACGCTGGTGCTCTTCGATCTCACCGGCTTGTGGCCGGCCTACGAAAGCTGGAAGCGCGAGCTCGCGCAGCGAATCGATGCCGCGCGCGGCGGGATGGACGTCGAGCTGTGGGACTTCACCGGCTTCTCGCCGTACGCGGACGAAGCCGTGCCAACGCCGGGAGACACGCACACCGAGCTCAAGTGGTACTGGGAGGCGGGCCACTTCAAGAAAGGGCTCGGGGACGTCCTGCTCGCCACCCTCTTCGACGGCGAGCGAGGAAACGCCGCCTGGGGCTGCCGCGTGACCACCGGCGACATCGAGGCGCAGCTTGCGGCGCAGAAGGCGGCTCGCGACCGCTACGAGGCGAGCCACCCCGCCGACATGGCCGATCTCAAGGCCGCGGTTGCCGCGGGAAGCCGGCTCTGACCTGGCTCGAGGCGGCTTCCACTCGCCCCGGCGCTTCGGCCTGTCGCCTTCAGGGCGCGCGCGAGAGCAGCCGGTCGTACACCTTCTCGAGATCGCGAACCGGGCGGGAGGTGAAGCGCTCCTCGACGATCTGGCGCGCCCGCTCCCCCATCCGCTTGCGCAGCGCGGGGTCCTCGGCGAGAAGCGTCGTGTAGCGGATCAGGCCATCGACGTCCTCGGGCTCGACGAGGAAGCCGTTCTCTCCGTGCTCGATGACTTCGGGGACGCCGCCGCCGCGCGTCGCGACGATGGGCTTGCGCGACGCGCCCGCCTCGATCGTGATGAGCCCGAAGGGCTCTCCGCCCCGCGACGGCATCACGACGATGTCCGAGGCGCGGTATACGTTCTCGACGTCTCGCCGGTAGCCGATGAAGCGGATGCGGCTGTCGTCTCCGATTTCCTCGCGCAGCCGCTGCTCCGTGTAGGCGCCCGGAAACCGCCTCGGATCTCGGCATTCGCCCACGATGAGGAATCGCGCCCCGGGGGCCGGCATTCCGTGAGCCATGCGCAGGAACAGATCGACGCCCTTGATGCTGCGGATCTGGCCGATGAAGCTGACCACGACGTCGCTCGGCGACAGGCCGAGCTCGGCGCGGATGTCGCGGGCCGCGTCGAAGCGCGCGACTGGCACCGAATTGTGCACGACCGCCTTGGCGGCGGACTTCGGTTCCGAGACTTCCGCCGTGTAGGCGGAGACCGCGACGATGACGTCCGAATACCGGATGAACGGCCCCGCCTTGTCGACGACCACGTGATAGTGGGTCACGACGGGTATGCGCAGCAGTCGCGCGGCGACGATCTCCGCAGGACGCCAGTAGTTCGCGCCGTTGATGTGGAGCAGATCGACGCGGTGCCGACGAAAGGCTCTGATCGACCTCGCGACCGCCCGGGCATAGCCCAGCACGCCGCGAGGCTCGTGCGCCTGCCCCCAGATCAGGTAGGGCACCTTGAGCTCGTCCAGCACGGGGAGGCCGGGCCCCTTGGACGGAAGCAGCAGAAGAGGGTCGAAGCGCGTGCGGTCCAGCTCACGAAGATTGGAGAAGAGCACGCGGCTCGCTCCGCCCCAGTCGCCGGCGCTTTCCGTCAGGTAGCAGATGACTCGGCGACGAGGCGCGCCCATTCCGAATGAACCCTGCTGGAGAGCGATCGGGGTCAGCCCGGCGTCACGGCGCCGGGGCGCACGACCCCGGTTGCGGCCGGTGTCTGAACCGCCTGAGCGGTGCTCGGTGCGCTCCGGGCGACGCAGATGGTCTTGCACAGCACCACCAGCGCGATGAGCGTGTAGTAGTAGTCGAAGAAGGCGAGGCCGAGAAACGCACCGGCGCTGGCATAGCCGATCAGGCTCACCTGTATCATCGCCGCGAGATCGCCTATCCACCGCTTGTCGCGGTCTCGGCGCGTGCGCCGGATCACCCAGGAGGCGGTGAGCCAGACCATCAGCCCCAGCAGCAGAAAAATCCCCAGGCCGACGAATCCGTGCTCGCCGAGCACTTCGAAGTAGATGCTGTGCGCGTCGTGCACGTCGCCCGGATTCGGAGAGTAAAGGGCGAAGGTGTAGTCGTGGAAGCAGTCGAAGCCGCCCCCGAGGGGACGGTGCAGCGCGAGGTTGTAGGCCATCGTCCAGGCGTTGATCCGGCCCATCGCGGAGGCATCGGACTGATAGTCCCGGATGGTGTTCATGCGGTCGTACCATTCCTGGGGCATGACCGTCAGCACGAGGGCGACGGCGAGCGCCCCCAGGACGGCGGTAAAGAGCTTGTTCCGGCTCTTGAGCCACAGGAAGGCGGCCATCGCAACCAACCCGAGCAGCGCTCCGCGGGACTGCGTGCCGACCGCCGCGATCGCGCACAGCACCATGGCCGCGGTCAGGCCGGCCCGCGCCCAGAGATTGCCCGCCGTGAGCTGCAGATACCGAAGGAGCGGGACGGTCATGATGAGCGCAAGCCCCATCTCGTTGTCGCCGCCGATGAAACTGCCCTCGGGGCCCCGCACGTGGTAGACGCCGCCGTGGGCGATGGTGAAGATCCCGCCCTTGATGCCGTAGAAGCCGATCGAGAGCGCGATGACCCACACCAACAGATTGATCCGCTCCTTGCTCTGCATCACCATGATCGTGACGTAGACCATGAGCAGGATCTTCCAGAACTGATTGAAGTGCGGCCAGGCCAGGTCGTCGTAGAGCGCGTTGATCGTGGTCGCCATCACCCAGAGGAGGAAGACGAGCAGCAGCACGGTTTCCCGCGTCCACGGAATCTTCTTCGGTTCCCGCGACATGAGGAGCCCCACCAGCGTGACCAGCGCGACGATCATCGCGAAGGGCATGTCGTAGGCGAACGACCACGTCAGCCGATGCGGGTTCATGAAGCCGATCCACGTCCACATCAGGACGCCCAGGTAGGGCCGGAAGAGGATGAACGGGAGCGTCGCGAAGATGAACGCGGTCAGCGCGATGTCTCTCATGACGCCTGCCCTTCCGTCGCGCCCGCGCGGGCGGGCTCCGCCGCCGCTGTGCCCGCGTACCAGCGCAGCCGCGGGGGAAGCGAGACGCCGCGCAGCAATCCCTCGCGCATCCGGCCGGCCAGGCGCCGCTCCTCACGCCAGCCGCGATCCTTCACCTGGTAGAGCCGGCCTTTCTCGGGCTGGCGCTGCCCGAGGCTCTCGCCCCGCTCCAGCCGGTCGAGGAGCTCCACGTACGCCTCGGCGCCATCGCGCACCGCGCGCCAGAAGAGCGTCAGCTCGTCGTCGCCCTCGGTCACCTCGGGGCTGACGTGAGCGACGAGCGCCCCGGTATCGATGCCCGCGTCGATGCGGTGCAGCGTGCAGCCGACCTCGCCGGGCTCGCCGTTGTAGAGCGCCCAGAACGTGCAGTCGGCGCCGCGATAGCGCGGCGAAAGGCCCCCGTGCAGGTTGAAGATGCCGAGACGGCCGCGCGTGAGCAGCGCGCCGCGGATCAGCGACGTGCCGAAGACCGCGATCACGTCGGGACGCAGGCGGTTTGCCAGCGTCACCACATCCGCATGATCGATCTGCGGGACTTCCGTGACCAGGTCCGGCCGGGTCAGCCGCGGCGGGCGATCTCCGAAGAAGAAGCGCGCTTCCGCATTGCCGCGGTAGCGCCGGCGGTCGCGCAGCCAGCGCCACGCCTTGCGCGAGAGCCGCGCCGGGTCGAGCAGCAGCCGGCGGAGCTTCCCGGCGCTCCAGCCGCTGCCGGTCTCCTGCACGATGGCAACTGCACGCGCGCCGTCGCACAGCCGGTTGGCCACGTGGAGATGACGCGGCGAGCGCCCGCAGAGAATCATCACCGTGAGGCTAGACATGCGCCACCGTCTCGTGGCGCAGCGTCGCGGGAACCGGCGGCACGGGCATGCCGCTGCGCTCCATCATCAGCGCGTCGGCGAAGAACTTCGTCGCCCAATTGGGGAATTCGAAGCGAGAATAATCGCCCCACAGCGGTGCGGAGCCCGCGATCGCGCCGCGCGCGGCCGCGTCGCGATCGGCCAGGCGCTGCCTGCGCTTCACGAACCGCAGCGCGAGCCGCGCGTGCGGCGAGAGCTCGGCGCTGCCGGTGATCTGGGCGCAGCGCATCCAGTTGACGCTCATCTGGGCGACGCCGGTCAGGCAGCAGTACCTCGCCGCAGGTTTCCACTCCGGATCGTAGGTGCCGGCCAGCCAGCCATCCGCTCGCTGCGCCCTGGCCAGCGCCCGCGCCGCCTTGAGCGCGACGCCGAGGTAGGTCTCGCTGTCGAGCAGCGCGCCGGCTTCGAGAAAGCCCCGGATAGCGTAGGCGATGGTGTGGGTGTAAGGCGCCCGGTCAGGAACGAAGGCGTTGTGCGCGAACCAGCCGGATTCGCGCTGCTGGGCGCGCGCCCATTCGAGATTGCGGATCGCGGCTGCCTCGAGGGCACCGTCCCTTGCGACGAGCGCGGTGGCGAGCAGCGCCCAGGTCGCCCTCGTGTTGTAGGTGTGGGGCGTGTCGTGGTGCTCGAACTGCCGCCAGCATCCGTCGGAGTCCTGCACGCGCGCAAGCCAGGCTCCGGCCCTGACCGCCGCCTCGAGACAGTCTGAGCGATGGAGCTGCAGGTATCCCGCCAGCATGCCGTGCATGATCTGGCCGGTATTGAAGACGACGGGCTGGCTCCCCGGCTCCCCGAAGTGGCCGGGGAACGCGCCGTCGGGGCGCTGGATGGAGAGCTCCCAATCGAGGATGCGCCGCGCGCGCTCGGTGAGCTGGGGGCGCTTGAGCGCCTCGGCGGCCGCGAGAAAGGTCTCCACGATGTAACCGCTGGTCTCCGGATAGCTCGGCAGCCAGCCGTCCTCGAAGCTCCATCCCGCGGACACCCCGCCGGCGTCCGCCTGGCGGTCGCGCACGTCCTGGGCGCGGCAGAGCCAGTCGATCGCGCCGCGCAGATGGTCGTCGCTCGGGTGTTCGGGCTCCACGCTCCCGACGAGATCCAGCGCGATCAGCCGGGCGTGACGCGGCCGCCAGGGCGCGTAGCGGAACGGCACGGCGAGCAGTTCGCGAAAATTCATGGCCGGACCTCGGCGCTCTCGTTTTGCGTGCGCGCCGCGACGAGCATGGCCAGCTCCGGCTCGAGCGCCTGCTGCGCGGGCACGTGGCTCACGACGTAGCGATACTTGCCCGAGGCCTCGATCGGGATCGCGTCGACCAGCCGCAGGCGAACCTGCACGTCCGTCCCGAGACGCTGTGCCAGTCCCGACATCACCCGGTCCCGGGCCGCTTCGCTCCAGTGCGCGTTGGGAACCACGACCACCTCGACGTCGCGCAGCGCGTGCTGGATGAAGCGGAACTGAGCCACGCCGTCGACATCGCGCAGCACGTAGATCACCGACAGCGCGTGCATCATCGTCCCGTCGGTGCGTACGACGAAGTCGGTGCTGCGGCCGACCACCTCGGCGAGCACGTGCAGGCCGCGGCCGTCGCCGCAGGGCTCCGGGCTCAGGCGCACCATGTCCCCGGTGCGGTAACGGATGAAGGGCTGCGCCTCCGAGCACAGGCCCGTGGCGACGGCCTCGCCGAGCGTGCCGACCGGCACGGGATGCCCCGCCTCGTCGAGGATCTCCAGGACGATGCTCTCGCTCATTAGCAGCATCTGCCCCCGCGGGGTCTCGTGCGCCGTGAAGCCGATGTCGCGGCTGCCGAATTCGTTGGCGACCGGCACGCCGAACGCCTCTCCGATGAGCTGCCGCTGGTGCGCGTACAGCGGCTCGCCGGTCGCGCATACCACGCGCAGCTCGGGAAGCTGCAGGCGCCGTCCCCGCGCGAGGGCCCGCGCCGCAAGGAGCGCGACGCTGCTGGCGTAGCCGTAGATGCAGCGCGGCCGGAACGCCTGGATCGCGTCGAGATAGCGATCCATCGCCTCCGCGGACATCGCAAAGGCATTGAGGACCAGCTGATTGAGCAGCCCGTCGCGGATCGTCTTGATGCGATCGGTCTTGGCGAGCTCCGCCGGCGCGCCCCAGAGGTAGACTTCGGGGTCGCCGACCTCGACACCCCACCAGCGGCGTGCGCGCATCCGCCCCGCCGCGTCGGAGGCCTGGCGCGAGCGCCCGAAATAGAAGATGAGCGGCTCGCCGCTCGAGCCGCCCGTGTTGTAGCGAGCCGCGCCGCCGGGCACGGCCATCCAGCGGATGCGCTCGCCATTGACGCGGGCGTCCTCGCGCGTCATGAGCGGCAGGCGCCGCAGATCCTCGAGCGTCGCCGAGCCGATGCGCGAATCGAGCCCCGCGGCGCGGATGCGGTCCGCGTGCCACGGGCTGTGCTGCAGTGCCGCGCCGAGCAGCGCTGCGAGCTTGCGGCCCTGCAGGGCCTCCACCTCGGCTCGTCCCAGCCACTGGCTGCGCCCGAGCTTCTGGAGATAGGCGAAGGTTGGGCGTCGCAGCAGACGTTCCTGCAGCGGATAGACCAGGCGACGGGAGACCCAGGGCGAAGGCACGGCACTAGGCTCGCGGGAGCGGGTTGGCCGAAGGGTCGGCGGCGCGCATCCCGGCGGTCGGCCCCCGCGCCGCGATCGCAGCGAATTCCTCGTCGAGCGTCGCGACGCGACGCTCCCAGCTCTCTGCCTGCGCGTGAGCGACGATGGCGTCACGGTCCCATGGGCGGGACAGCGCGGCGTCGATCGCCCGCGAGAGCGCCTCGCGGTCCCCGAACGGGACCACGATCCCCAGCCGCGGATCCGAGACGACCTCCGCGTTCCCGCCGACATTCGTGGTCACCACCGGAAGTCCGCAAGCCATCGCCTCCAGAAAGACGTTGGCCCAGCCTTCGTTGCGGGTCGCGAGCACGAACGCGTCGGCGGCGGAGAGCGGCATGTGCAGCCGGTCCTGCGCGACCGCACCGAGGAATGCGACGCAGTCTCCGAGCCCCTTCTCGTCGACCAGGCGCTTCAGCTCGGGGCCGAAGTCGCCTTCCGGCCCCGCGCCGCCGACGATCAGGTACTTCAGGCCCTGAAAGCGCCGCCGCAGCTCGGGCAGGCACTCGATGACTCGATGGAAGCCCTTTCGCTCCACCAGTGCTCCCACCGAGATCAGCACCGGACCGTCGCCGAGCGCGAGCGCCCGCCGAGCCGTCCGCTGCTCGATGCGCCGGAACTTCACCGTGTCGACGCCGTTGCCCACGACGAGGATCTTGTCGGCATCGACGCCCATCTCGACCGCGTGCCGCTTCAGCGACTCCGACACCGCGAAGATCCGCGTCGCCCGCCGCAGCGCTTCGATCATCCGCCGCCGACGGCGCGGATCGCGCGCGAGCGGCACCTCCGTGCCTCGCAGCGTGATGCACACGGGAAGCCGCAGCCACCGGCCGAGGAGCGCCGCCGCGTAGCCCTCCGGGTACGCGAAATGGGCGTCGATGATGTTGGCGCCGAAGCGGCGTTTGAGCGACGCGAGGAGAGGCAGGCAGCTGATCGCCATCGAGAAGCCGTCGAGCCACTTGGCCGCGCCGGGCACAGACAGGAAGCGCGGCCGGCGGATCTCGATCCCCTGCTGCGTCTCCTTGGGCGGCGCAGGCGGCCGGAAGTGCGGTCGCCACGCGCGCAACAGGCCCTGCAGCGGGAACCACGGCGCAGGCGCGACGACCGTCAGCGGTATCGCCTTGGCGACCCGGAACATCCGCTCGCGGATGAACGATCCGACCGCGGGCTGCGCCGCATGAGGAAAGAGCGACGAAAGCACGACGATGCGCGGCTCAGGCGGCGCCATAGGCTGCGTCCCGCTGGCCCGTGAGCCGGTAGTA
>Ga0335077_10000356_pt1 | contig 49657 bp, 47 predicted proteins | sample Lox_Sample_31_FD_207151 | JGI IMG/M metagenome (GOLD analysis project Ga0335077, IMG submission 207151) | Soil microbial communities from Loxahatchee National Wildlife Refuge, Florida, United States - Lox_Sample_3.1 | ecosystem: Environmental > Terrestrial > Soil > Wetlands | place: USA... | reverse complement strand
AGAACCGTACCCTCTTTGCCTTTGCGAGCTACAACACGGGGCCGGGAAACATCGCAAGGATGCGCAAGGAAGCCGAGAAGCGCGGGCTCGATCCGAACCAGTGGTTCAACAATGTCGAGATCGTCACCGCGGAAAAGATCGGCATGGAGACGACGACCTACGTGCGGAACATCTTCAAGTACTACGTTGCGTATCGGCTGACGACCGACGCGATGGCATCCGCCGCGAAGTTGAAACAGGAGATCGCTCCAGCGAAGAACTAACGCGGCTTCGGCGTGCTCTGGCATGCGAGCCGGTACCTGCCCGCGGCGTATGAGATCAGTAGCGGTAGTTGATGTCGTTGCGAGCCGGATCGCCAGCAAACGAAAACACCTGCTGCACCTGAACCGAGAACGACTGCTTGGGCGAGCCGAACGATGCCGGCCCGGGAGGCACCGGGAGCACGGTCTTCGCGCCGGCGCAAAACCGGTACTTGCCGGTGCCCTGGGACTTGGGGTCGGCCGTCGGGAACGTCAGCTCCACGAACGAAGTCACCGGCGGGGCAGCATCTCCACGGCACGGAAACCGACGCGGATCTTCGCGTCGCCGAAGTCGGGATCGAAGGGGCTGCCGCCGAATGTCGTCTTCTCGTCGGGGAAAGGCAGTTCGAGCCGTAGCAGAGACACGGCACCTTCTTGCGGGACATAGTCGAACTTGAGATCGGTCTTGGTCTTCTCTTCGGGCGTGCCGTGGGCGGTGGCCTGGCGCTTCAGCTCGATCAGGCCGTGAGAGAACTCCGGGCTCGTCGACGTTACCCTCGCCGTGTCCGCGTCCTCGGCGGCACTGGCCACTCCCGTCGTCGCGAGGGCGAGAAGCAACGCCGGAATGCGCGGCCCGCCGAGCCCCAGAGCCGCAGCGCCGAAGGCGGGGCCCGATACACAAGCTTTGCGATGGGAGGAAGCGGCAGCGCGCAGCGGCGGCCGAAGAGCGGCTTCCACATTCTGCGTCGCAGGATGGAGCAACTCGGAGGCAAACGAGACGGGCGGGCGAAGAGCGCCTTGCCCGAGATCAAGTCAACCCCAGGCTCACCGCGCTGACCGGCGCCATCCTGCGGGCCACTGCGTGCTTCGTTTTGGGCTTCGTCGCCGACTTCATCTCGAGGTCAAGCTCCTGAGCGCGCACTTTGCGCCGGACCACGCGACACTGCCATTACAGGCGAAGCGGCCGCTTCGCTCGCTGGCCGAGGCATCAATACTCGCTCAAGATGTCGCCCTATGCTGCCGCCAGTTCGCCAATCTGCACGAGCGCATCGCGTCTTCCACGTGCAGCAGGCATCGTGATCAGGGCGGCGACTGCATGACGGGCATCACATGCGCCGCTGATACGCCGCGATCTCGCTGTAGGCGTCGTGCAGAAGCACCGGCAGCCGCGCGAAGATCGGCGTCAGTTCACGATACTTCTCCGTGTTGGCGCGGATCGGGCGGCTGCTTTCGGTCAGGCCCGCCATGTCGACCGCGACGTCCAGCGATGGGACCGCCTCGATCGCGTACATGCCGAGCACGGCGGCGCCGAGGCACGAGCCTTCGGCGGATTTCCCGACCACGACCTCCCGATCGAAGATATCCGCCATGATCTGGCGCCAGAGCATCGAGCGCGCGAATCCGCCGGACGCGAGGACCCGCTCGGTGCGAACGCCGGTCTCCTCGATCAGCTGCAGCACGAGGTAGAGATTGAACACCACACCCTCGAGCACGGCCCGCACCATGTGCTCCTTGCGATGGTGCATGGCCAGGCCGAAGAACGAACCGCGCGCGTCCGCGTTCCAGAGCGGCGCCCGTTCGCCTGCAAGGTACGGATGGAAGAGAAGACCGCCGGCACCGACGCCGGCGCGCTCCGCGACCTGCGTGAGCACATCGTAAGGGTCGACGCCCAGCCGCTTCGCGGTCTCACGCTCGTCGGAGCCGAATTCGTCGCGCAACCAGCGCAGGATCATGCCGCCGTTGTTGACGGGGCCGCCCACGATCCAGGTCCCCGGCGCCAGCACGTAGCAGAACAATCTTCCGCGCGGGTCGGTCACCGGCGCCGTCACCGGCGTGCGGATGGCGCCGCTGGTTCCGATCGTCACTGCAACCGATCCCGGCGTGATCGCGCCGACGCCCAGGTTTGCGAGCACGCCGTCGTTGGCACCGACGACGAAGGGCGTGCCCGGCGCAAGGCCGGTCTTCTGCGCGATCTCGCTCTTCAGCCCTTCGATCACGTACGTGGTCGGCACGAGTTCCGGCAGTCGCGTTTCGTCGATCCCGGCCACGGCAAGCGCCTCGCGGTCCCACTGCAGGGTCCTGATGTCGAACAGGCCGGTCGCCGACGCGATCGAGTGGTCCACCACATAGCGGCCGAAGAACCGCTGGAACACGTATTCCTTGATCCCGATGAAGCGCGCCGCCGCGGCGAACACCTGCGGCGCCGTCTCGCGTAACCAGACGAGCTTCGCCAGCGGCGACATCGGATGGATCGGTGTCCCGGTGCGGTGATAGATCGCCTCGCCACCGTAGGCGCGAATGCGATCGGAGAACGGCGCCGCGCGGATGTCGGCCCACGTGATGCACTTCGACAGCGGGGCGCCCTTCGCATCGACGGCGATCACGCTGTGCATCGCGGCGCTGAAACTCACGCAGGCGATGCGCTGCGGCTCGACACCCCGCACCACGCCGGCGATCGACTCGATGACCGCGCCGACGACCTGGTCGGGGTCGAGTTCGGCAGCGCCCGGCGCCGGCGTGAGCAGCGGATACTCGACGCCATGCCGAGCCAGCACCGCACCGGCACCGTCGTAAAGCACCGCCTTCGTGCTCGAGGTCCCGATGTCGACGCCGATCACGCAGCGTGCCGCATCCATCTCGTCTGCTCCGCCGCGCTGCCGATTCAACCCGGGATCGGCGTCACCAGCGGCTTGCCGGCGAAGTGCGCCTCGAGGTTGGCGAAGGCCAGGTCGGCCATTGCCTTGCGCGTCTGCAGGGTTCCGCTGGCGACGTGCGGGGTCAGCACGACGTTTTCCATCGCTACCAGTTCCGCCGGCACGTTCGGCTCGTTGGCGAAGACATCGAGCCCGGCGCCGCGAATCCGTCCGGCTCGCAGCGCGGCGACCAGCGCCGGTTCGTCGACCACCGAACCGCGCGCGACATTGATGAGAATTCCCTCGGGGCCGAGCGCCTCGAGCACCTTCGCATCGACGAGGCCGCGCGTGGTCGGCCCGCCGTACGCTGCGACGACGAGAAAGTCCACGTGGGAGGCCAGGGCCGCCGGATTGGGATGGAAGGCGTAAGTGGTGCCCGCGATCGGCGCCCGGTCGGTATAGGAAATCTTCATGCCGAAGGCCTCGGCGCGCCGTGCAAGCGCAGAGCCGATCCGGCCGAGACCGATGATGCCAAGGCGCGCACCGCTCACCTTGCGCGTGAGGCGGAACGGACCCTTGGCCCAATGGCCGCCGCGCAGGTAGCTGTCGGCAGCGAGGAGTTCGCGCGCGGCCGCGATGATGAGTCCCATCGCGAGGTCGGCAACATCGTCGGTGAGCACGTCGGGCGTGTTGCTGACCTTGACGCCGCGTTCGCGCACCGCGGGCAGATCGATCCCGTCGTAGCCGACACCGAACACCGATATCAACTCGACTGCCGGCATCTGCGCGAGCAGTTCGCGCGTCACCTTGGCTTCGCCGCTGGCAGCCAGGGCGCGCACCTTCGGCGCGAGCGCACGGAAAGCGGCGGCGTCGCGCTCGTGGGTGCGATCGTGAAAATCGAATGCTTCACGCAGTCGGTCGGTCAGGAAGGGAGGAAGCACTGCAACGGAAAGCACGGTCGGTCTCATGGTCCTCTCACTGGTTCATCGGGGCATCGCCCGCAGCGACGCCGGGCCACCGGGCACGACGATGCGCGTGCCGGTATCGACGAGCGCGCCGCCGTTCACGTCGAAAAGCGCGATGCGGCGTTCGACATAGAACTGGGCCAGCACGAAGCGACTGTCCGCGGTGAAGACCACGCCTTGCGCCGACTCGCCCGCCGGCAGGTCGGAGACGCGTTCGGCATGATCGTCGACGATGCGGAACAGTTGCAGGCGCCCGCGCTCGCGCCGCGCCGGATTGCCTGCCGGAAGGTTCGATCCGTCCATGCACAACGCCACGATCCAGCGCCCATCAGGGGAGATCGCGACACCTTCCGGGATCGATGGCACGGTGGCGTGCTGAACGGCACGAAACGGCCGCCGTGAGATATCGATCAGCGTGAACGAATCGGCGTCGCCGACGAGGACTCCCTTGCGCGTGGCCGCTCCTCCACCGAGACCGGCGAGGCCGACGTTGCCGACCACGGCCCACTTGCCCTGTGCATCGACGTCGAGCGCATAAGGCGCCACGCCCGTGGAAACGCGCTCGCCCGAATCCACGACGTTCGACCCATCGACCTCGAGCACCGCGACGCCTTGTTCGTCGCGTTGTGCAACCAGGGCGCTGCGGCCGTCCGGAGTGAAGCTCACGCCGGCAAGGCGGCCGCTCGAAACCAACAATCGATCGACGAGGCGCATGCGCGCCCCCTCGACAGCGAGCACCGCAACCGTGCCGCCGTTGGTGGCCGCAAGCAGGAGCGTGCCGGTGCGGTTGAACGCGAGGCCCTGCGGATGATGACCCACGTCGATCTTCGCCGTGACCACGGGCGGCCGGCTGCGCACGTCGACCACCTGCAGGTGGTTTTCGAAGACGAGCTCGCGCCGGGCGGCGTCGTAGCGATTGGTCGCCGAAACGACGGCAAGCGCGCCATCGGGGGCAATGGCCACTGCCTGCGGCGGTCCGACGATCGACGTCGCCACCTCGATCGTCGCCAGGACGCGGGGCGGCCGTACCGCCGCATCGATCAGCGTCAGCGTGTCGGCACCGACACCGGCGGGAAAGCTGTCGACACCCGCGGTGCGCACCTGCTTGGCGTCGTTCGCCGAAACGATCAGGTCGTCTGACACATCCATCGTCGCGTCTTCGTCCTGCTCTGCACGGTAGCGGGCTTCAGAAGATGAAGCGGGTGTTGAGGAAGTTCGATCGATGGTCGTTGACGATCGTGTCGATGAGCTTGACGCTCGAATCGATCTGCTTGGCGGCGACCATCGACCGGATCGAGAACGTGCGCAGCGCGTCGGTGACCGAGAGCGTCGCTTCGGCCGAGTCCTTGCGGCCGGCGAACGGGAACACGTCCGGCCCGCGCTGGCACTGGCAGTTCAGGTTGACGCGGCAGACCTGGTTCACCAGCGGGTCGATCAGGGCACCGATCTGCTTCGGGTCGTTGCCGAAAATGCTCACCTGCTGGCCGTGCTCCGACGTGATGACGTACTGCAGCGCCGTTTCAATGTCGTCGAACGGCGCGGCCGGAACCACGGGTCCGAACTGTTCCTCGCGATAGAGCTTCATTCCCTCCTTGACCGGATAGACCACCGCCGGCCAGTAGAGCGTCGCCGCGAACGTGCCGCCCGCTTCGTTGACGACGCGCGCACCTCGTGCGATCGCATCGTCGACGCACTCCTTCAGGTAGGCGACCTTGGCCTCCTCCGGCAGCGGCGTGATGCTCACGCCCTCCTGCCAGGGCATGCCGGCCTTGAGCTTGGCGAGCTCTGCGCTGAAACGGCGCAGGAACGGTTCGGCGATCCGGCTGTGGAGCAGGATCATCTTGATCGCCGTGCAGCGCTGGCCGTTGAACGAGAGCGCACCCGACAGGCATTCCTTGACCGCCAGTTCCAGGTCCGCATCCGGCAGCACGATCGCCGCGTTCTTAGCGTCGAGGCCCAGCACCGCGCGCAACCGGTGCGCCTTCGGATGCTGGCGCTTGAGCTGGTCGGCCACGCGGCTCGACCCGATCATCGCCAGCACGTTGACCTTGCCCGAGGCCAGCAAGCGCGGAAGCACCACGTTGCCGCGACCGTAGACGGTGTTGATGACGCCCGGGGGGAACGCCGAGCGGAACGCTTCCAGCAGCGGCAGGAACAACAAGGTGCCGAAGCGCGGCGGCTTGAACAGCACCGTATTGCCCATGATCAGCGCCGGAAACAGCGTCGCGAACGTCTCGTTGAGCGGATAGTTGTAGGGCCCGGTGCACAGGACCACGCCGAGCGGCGTGCGCCGGATCTGGCCGATCGTGCCCTCGACGATCTGGAAGGTCGAATTGCTGTTGTCGAGTTCCTTCAGCGCGTCGATGGTCTGCCGGATGTATTGCACCGTGCGGTCGAATTCCTTCTCCGCATCGGGGAGCGTCTTGCCGATCTCCCACATGATGAGCTTCACGACTTCGGCGCGCTGCGCGACCATCCTGCGCGCGAAGTCCTGCACGCATTCGATGCGCTTCGCCACGGACATCGTCGGCCACGCGCCGCGGCCGTCGCCGTAGGCATGAATGGCCGCTTCGAGCGCGATGTCGGCCTCCGGCTCCGCAATCAGGGGATAGCTCCCGATCTCGATGCGCTGCGGCGCTCCCGCGGCATCGCGGATCCACACCGGCGAATACACGGTCTGCATGGCGCCTTGCCATGTGCGCAACTCGCCGTTGACGAGGTAGTTGGTCTGGCGGATCGGTCCTGCAAGGCGGTACTCGGGCGGGATCTCGCCTTCGCGTGGAAACAATTGACGCAGGCTGCTTGCGTCGATCATGGGCAACCTCCGGCTTCCTGTGGACTGTCAGGTTCGGCAAACGGACAGATGCTGCAGCCTCCCCGGCCGGCGAGGCGCTGACGATGATTCTCCGAGCGACGCGGGAGCGGCGTATTGGAAAAAGTTGCTCGCGATCCTGCTGCGCAGCATTCAAGGTGCGCACTTTTTTCCAATACGCGGGCGGCAGCGGCGCTTACCTTGCGGGCGGCATTCACGACGGCAAGGACAACAATATGGGCAACGAGGCTTTTCTTCTGGTCGATGCGCTGATCGCAATCGTCGCGCTGATCCTGCTGATCACGCGCCTGAAGGTCCACCCGTTCATCGCGCTCATCCTCGCCTCGGGATTCCTCGGGCTGACCTCCGGAATGCCGGTCGGCCAGATCGTGAAGGCGTTCCAGGACGGCGTCGGAGGCGTGCTGGGATTCGTCGGCATCGTGCTCGGCCTGGGCACGATGCTGGGCAAGATGATGGCGGAGTCCGGCGGCGCCGATCGCATCGCGCACACCCTCATCGACGCCTTCGGCGAGAAACGGGTTCACTGGGCCATGATGTTCGGCGCCTTCCTGGTCGGCATCCCGTTGTTCTTCGAAATCGGGTTCGTGCTGCTGATCCCGCTGGTGTTCATCATCGCCAAGCGGACCGGCATCTCGCTCGTCAAGGTCGGTATCCCGCTGCTCGCCGGATTGTCGGTGGTGCACGGGCTGGTGCCGCCGCATCCGGGGCCGCTGCTCGCGATCGGCGTATTCGGCGCCGACATCGGCAAGACGATCCTGTACGGGCTCATCGTCGGTCTGCCCACCGCGATCATCGCCGGCCCGCTGTTCGGCAGCTTCATTTCGAAATATGTTCCGGGCTCGGCGTCGGCGGAGCTGATGGAGCAGCTGGCGCACGAGCCCGAGGCACGCGAGCTGCCGAGCTTTTCCGTCACGGTCGTGACGATCCTGCTGCCCGTGTTCCTGATGCTGCTCAAGTCGTACGCCGACGTTGCCTTCGCGGAAGCGAATCCGTTCCGCCAGTGGATGGATTTCATCGGCAACCCGATCGTGGCCCTGCTGGCGGCGCTGCTCCTGTCGCTCTACACGTTTGGCGCCGCACGCGGTTTCTCAGCCAAGGAAATTCTCAAATTCCTCGACCAGAGCCTCGCGCCCACCGCCGCCATCATCCTCATCATCGGTGCCGGCGGCGGCTTCAAGCAGGTCCTCGTCGCAAGCGGGGTCGGCAACGCGATCGGCCAGTCCGCGGTGCATGCCCACATCTCGCCGATCCTGCTCGCTTGGCTGGTTGCGGGACTGATTCGCGTCGCAACCGGTTCTGCCACCGTCGCCACGATCACCGGCGCGGGCATCGTAGCGCCGCTCGTGACGCTGGTGCCGGGCGTCAACCGCGAACTGCTCGTGCTGGCGACGGGCGCCGGCTCGCTGATCCTCTCGCACGTCAACGACGCCGGGTTCTGGCTGGTCAAGCAGTACTTCAACATGTCGGTGGTCGAGACTTTCAAGACCTGGACGTTGATGGAGACCCTGCTCTCGGTCGTCGGCATCATCCTCATCCTGATCCTCGGCCTCTTCGTCTGAGGACACGGACGGGCTCATGTCGGAGGATCTGTTCCGGTTGAATGGCGAGGTCGCGCTAGTCACCGGCTCGGCGGGCGGCATCGGCCATGCGCTCGCGCACGGCCTGGCGCAGGCAGGTGCGCGCGTCGTGCTGAACGGCCGCGACCCGGCCAAACTCGCCGCGGCCGCCGAGGCGTTCGTCGCCAAGGGCTTCTATGTCTACCAGGCGCTGTTCGACGTGACCGACAGCGCGCAGGTAGGCGCCGCGGTCGATCGGATCGAAGCGGAGTTCGGTCCGGTCGACATCCTCGTCAACAACGCGGGCATGCAGCGCCGGATGCCGCTCGAGCAATTCTCCGAGGAAGACTGGCATGCGGTCGTCAGCACGAATCTCGACAGTCTCTTCATCGTCTCCAAGGCGGTCGTGCGCCACATGATCCCGCGCCGCCGCGGCCGCATCATCAATGTCTGCTCGGTGCAAAGCGAGCTTGGGCGCCCGGGTATCGCGCCCTATACCGCGACCAAGGGCGCGGCGAAGATGTTGACCAAGGGCATGGCGATCGACTGGGGCAAGCACGGCATTCGCGTCAACGGCCTCGGCCCCGGCTACTTCAAGACGCCCTTGAACGCCGCGCTCGTCGCCGACGAGAAATTCTCGTCCTGGCTCACCGGCCGGACGCCGCTGGGTCGCTGGGGCGACGTCGGCGAACTCGTCGGCGCGGCCGTGTTCCTGGCGTCGAAGGCGTCCAGCTTCGTCACCGGACACGTCCTGTACGTCGACGGCGGTGTGACGGCCCAGCTCTGAGTCGCCGTCAGGAGACCCGGCGCAGCGACTCGGTGCGCCCCGTCGACATCCCCCGCAACGGCGGCCTGGCGGTTCCCGGTGCCGCGGCCGGACCGTTCACCGGGTGCGACTGATACCGGCCCGGCGTCACGCCGACGACCTCGCGGAAGCAGGCCGTGAAATGGCTCTGGTCAAAAAAACCCGTTCGCTGCGCGACGTCGGCGATCTCGTCGCCCTGCCGTAGCAGATGGCGTGCCTGGCTGATTCGCAGCAACAGCTGGTAGCGGTGCGGCGTGCTGCCCACCACCGCCGCGAACAGGCGCACGAAGTGAAACTTGCTCAGGCCCGCGGCGGCCGCAAGGTCCTGCAGGCTGATCTCCCGCATGAAGTGTTCGCGCAGATAGGAGAGCGCACGTTCGATCGACGCCACGCGCGTGGCCGGTCCCGACGCGCTGACACGCGGCGCCTCGGCATCGATTGCAGCGACGAGATCGCCGAGCATGCGGGAGAGCGATTCCAGCCGGGCCGGCATCGAGATCGCACCGGCAGCAAGCAGGCTCTGTGTCTCGAGTCCGAGCGCAACCAGTTCGCCCGGCGCGTCGACGCACGCGAAACCTCTCGCCGCGAGCGAGCCGGGCCCGAGGCGGGCCAGCGCATCCTGGTCGAGGTGAAACGCGATGAAAGAATGTCCTTGCGCGCCCGCGGTCGTGGCATGCAGCCGCCGCGCGGGCAGGAGCATCAGCATCGCCGCACCGGCTGCATGGGAAGCGCCATCGGAGCCAACGTCGACGTCGCCGCGCAAGACCAGGCGAACTTCGACTTCGTCCTGCAGGACGATGCGGCGCGAGCGAGCCGGTTCATCACCGGCGAACACCTCGAGGCATGGTGCAGCGCCGAGGCGGAGGAAGGCGAGGCCATCGGAGTGATTCGAGTTCGGCATCGGGTCGCCGAGACGCCGCTGGATCGCAATCGCCGCGCGGGTGCCGCTCGGCGGTCCTTGCGTCCGCTGGATGGCGCTCGTGTCTCCTGGTCGGTGTTTTCCTTGGCCCGGATTGTGCGCAGGGGAGATATATCGAACAAATGGGTTTTTCGGCATCGGATATAGTTTTTCCATATAGCTCGCCGGAGACAGTCGATGGCACGGACCCGAGAGATTCCCTTGCTGCCGACGCGTCTGAAGATGCGCCAGATGGCGCTCCTGCTGCAGCTCGAGCAGAAGCGGTCGATCGTGCATGCCGCCGATGCGATCGGCATCTCGCAGCCCGCCGCGTCCAAGCTGCTGGCCGAACTCGAGGACGCCCTCGGCGTGCGTCTCTACGAGCGCCACGCGCGCGGGGTCGAACCCACGTGGTACGGCGAGATCCTCACCCGCCATCTGCGGTCCGCGACCTCGGAGATCCGCCGCGCCGAGGAAGAGATCTCCGCGCTCAAGTCCGGTCTCGCCGGCACCGCTTCGATCGGCACCGTGGTCACCCCCGCGACCAGCCTGGTGCCGCTGGCGGTGGCCGAACTCAAGCGCCACAGTCCACGGGTCCTGGTGCGCATCGAGCGCGATCACAGCGATGTCCTCGTGTCTCGCCTGCTGGCCGGGGCGCTCGATCTCGCCGTGGCGCGTGTGGGAGACACGTCGGAGCCGGGCGAACTCGATTTTGTTCCGCTCGGCGACGAACCGCAGAGCGTGATCGCGCGATCAGGTCATCCGCTCGCGCGCAAGCGTGGTCTGCGCATCGCCGATCTCGCGGAGCAGGCCTGGATCCTGCCGCCAGCCGGGACGGCGCTACGGGTCGAACTGGACGCGATGTTCCTGGCCCATGGACTCGTGCCGCCACTGAACGTCGTCGAAGCGACCTCGCTGGTCGTCGCGCTCAACCTGCTGCAACTCAGCGACATGCTCGTGTCGCTGCCACAGGTCGCCGTGCGGCCGTTTTGCAAGGCGGGGCTGCTCACCGTGCTGCCGATCGAGATCGGCGTGCGCATGGATTCGTTCGGCATCGTCACGCGCAAGGGACGCACGCTGTCGCCCGGTGCCCAGGCCTTGCTCGCCGTCTTGCAGCAACAGGCTGCGCGAGTGCGGTCGACCGCCGCGCCACCGCGTCGCGCGCACCGGCGCCGGTGAGCGGCGTGTTGCACGCACCTCGCTGACAACGCGCCAGCAACTTTTTCCAATACGCCGTCGAAGCGGCGCGGCGAGAATTTTCGACCGCGCGCCCAAGCGCGTGCGCCCGCGAGTGCCGGAGCCAAGCCGCTGCGAGGAGACGTTCGATGGAACATGGTCGCAAGGCGGTCCTGTCGGCAGCGCACGACGCAGCGAGTTTCGGCTCCGGCGGCGCGGATGCGCAACGCGCCGGCGTCACCACGGCCGACCTGTACCGCGCCGCCTGGGCCGCTTCGATCGGCAGCGCTCTCGAGTACTACGACTTCGCGCTGTACAACCTCGCCGCCGCGCTCATCTTCGCGCCACTGTTTTTTCCGTCGCAGGAACCGGGCCTCGGCCTGATCGCGAGCTTCGGCACGTACTTCCTCGGCTTCGCCATCCGTCCGGTCGGCGGGATCGTCTTCGGCGTGCTGGGCGATCGCTACGGCCGCAAGTTCGTGCTGATGGCGACGATCCTGCTGATGGGCGCCGCGAGCACGCTGATCGGTGTGTTGCCCACGTACGAGACTGCGGGCATGCTCGCACCGATACTGCTCGTCGGTTGCCGCCTGTTGCAAGGTCTCGGTGCCGGGGCCGAGCAGGCCGGCGCCGCGGTGCTGATGGCCGAATACTCGCCGGTCGAGCGGCGCGGGTATTTCGCCGCGCTGCCCTTCATGGGAGTTCTGCTGGGCACCGTCCTCGCGGCGGGGATCTACTTCCTTCTGGTGCGCGTCGAGGATATCTCGCAGAGCTGGCTGTGGCGCGTGCCGTTCCTGCTCAGCGTGATCATCATCGCGGTGGCGGTGTGGATCCGCTTGAAGTTGAAGGAGTCGCCGGCGTTCGCGAAGCTGGAGGCGCGCAAGCAGGTCGACCAGCATCCGCTGGCGCACCTGATGCAGAACTCAAAGACCGCCTTGCTCAAGGTGATCGGCCTGCGCATGGCCGAAAACGGCGGGTCGTCGATCTACCAGTCGCTGGCGATCAGCTACATGGCGACCGTGATGGGCCTCAAGGGACCGATCGGTCCGCTGGCGTTGCTGGTCGCGGGCGTAGGCGGCGCCGTGATCATCCCGATCGCCGGCATCCTGAGCGACAGGCACGGGCGCGTTCCCGTCTATCGCTGGTTTGCCTTCTATCAACTCGTACTCGCCTATCCGACGTGGTGGGTGCTGAGCAGGGGCGATGCGACGTCGAGCATCGCCGTGCTGTGTATCGCGCTCGCAGGCGTGTGGGGCATGTTCGCAACGCAGGGGGCGCTGCTCCCGGAGATGTTCGGAGCGCGCCATCGTTATGCCGGTGTCGCGACCGGACGCGAAGTCTCCGCGGTGATCGCGGGCGGCATCGCGCCGTTGATCGGCGCATCCATGATCGCGTGGAGCACCGCGCACTACGGCGGCAAGGAAGGGGCGATCCTGTCCTGGATCCCCTTGGCCACATACGTCGCGATCCTGAGCCTGATCGGCGCCCTGACGACCTACGTCGTGCCCGAGACGCGGGGGCGCGACCTGGACGATCTGCGCGACGCGGGTCAGGAGACCGGGAACTGACCCGACGGCGCGAGTCGCGGGCCCAGCGCGGGAAGAAGCACGTGGGCAACCCGCGCGGGCTTGGCGGCGCTTTGCCGCCGGCCCGCGGGGGTCTGCCTCACTCTTTTTTATTCGGTTTTGAGTAACATACAATTGATTTTGTTGCCGACTTTGACTACATTTATGTTATGTCAAAGTCAAAGATGGTTTCCGCTTCCCTGCCCCCCGTCGCGGCCAGCGCGCTGCGCCAGCTTGGCGAGAATCTCGCCGTTGCCCGCATCCGTCGCAAGGAGTCCCAGCGCGCTTGGGCGCAGCGCATCGGCGTTTCGCTGCCGACGCTCATTCGTCTCGAAAAGGGCGACCCGACAGTCAGCATGGGCACGTACGCGAGCGCACTCTGGCTGATGGGACGTGTCCAGGCCCTGCCCGACGTCGCGGCGCCGGCCTCCGACCTGGCTGCTCTCGAAGTCGACGTGCGGCTAGCGCGCCAGCGCCGCTCCGTGCGCGCGCCGGCTTCGATCGCGGCGCGCCTGGGTCGCGCGACGCGAGGGCAAGCATGATCGAGCGATACCGCGTCGCCGACGAACTGCATCTGTGGTGGCTGGGCGACCCCGCCAAGCCCGTATTCGTCGGCACCTTGCGCCTGCTTCACACGACGCGCGGCGTCTCGCTCCAGTATGGCGACGCGTGGCTGCGTCACGGCTTTGCCCTGAGCGAGGACCTGCCGCTGACCGGCCTGGAGCACCAGCCCGTTCAACGTGACACCGCGGCGGGAGCAGTCGATGACGCACGCCCGGACCGCTGGGGCGAGCGCGTGATCCGGTTTCTCGACAAGCCGCCCCGGCTTTCATTGCTGGAATACCTCTACTTCGCCGGCGACGAGCGTTTCGGGGCGCTTGGAGTGTCGACGTCGGGCGAGCAGTACGTGCCGCAGCCGACGGCGTCGTTGCCGACGCTGCGCGATGTCGACGAAATGCACGAGTTGGTGCGCAAGGTGCTGGACAACGAACCCATTGCGGAAGCCAAGCGCCGCCTCATCGCCCCAGGCACGACGCTGGGCGGCGCGCGGCCGAAGGCGCTGATGGATATGAGCGGTTCTCAGTGGGTCGTGAAATTCGCCGATCCAGGAGACCCCACCGATGCGGGCCTCGTCGAGCACGCATGCATGACGCTGGCGGCGCAAGCAGGAATCCGTGTCGCGGAAACCCGGGCAATCCGGCTCCTCGACGGACATGCCCTTGCCGTGCTGCGTTTCGATCGCCAAGGCAGTGGTCCCGGCTCGAAGCGCTTGCACGCACAATCGGCGCACGTGGCCCTGCGCGCCGAAGGCACTCAACCCGGATATCCGGAACTCGCGCAGCTGCTGCGCCGGCGCGCACCGGTGCAGGGAGGCGCCGCTCGACGTCAGATGCAGGAGTTGCATCGCCGGATGGTCTTCAACATCCTCATGGACAACACCGACGATCACGAGAAGAACCATGCATTGCTGATGAACGACAACCAGCACCTTTTGCTCGCGCCTGCGTTCGACGTGCTGCCGACCGCGCAGGGCCTCGGATACCAGCAGTTGCGCGTCGGCAAGGATGGCGCGGAGTCGACGCTCGAGAACGCGCGCTCGGAGGCCGCTTCGTTCGGCCTCTCGCCTTCCGAAGCGCACACGCAGACCGCGCAGGTCGCCACCGTGTGCAGTCGCTGGAAGGAACACTTTGCCGAGGCCGGCGTCAGCACCGACGACATCGAATACCTGGCGCATTTCGTCGACCGTGAATTCCTGAAGGACCAGCGCGACGAACTGGCTGCCAGGAGCGCGCGGCGGCCGAAACCCGGGAGTCGCAAGCGTTGAAGCGGATGCACTCGTCGGCGCACGGCGCGCACGTCCCCTCCCCGGCACGCGGGGAGGGGGAGGGCCTTCTAACTCCTGCAACGCTTGGCGAAATATTCGCTCGCGGCGGGTCGAAGCATGCGGGTCAGCGCCTCCGGACCGCCACCCGCAAAGAGCAGTCGCGCGTTCGGCGAATCCGGCCCGGCGAGCACGGCGCCCACGAGCGGCGCGACCGTGCCGAGGTCGAAGATCTCTTCGCGTCCACGCGAGCGGATGACGATTCGCTCCGCGAAGACCACGCGGTACGAGGCGTAGTCGTTGCCGAGGCAGTTCTTGATGTCGGCCATCGCCAGCGACACGTAGTCGCGCGCCGCAGTGGAGTCGTAGTCGCTTGCGTTTCGCATTTCCGGCGGCAGGAATGCGATCACGGTCGCCTTGTCCGCCGTCACGCGGACCGTGACCTGGGTTCTCGGCCCCGCAGGAGCAGCCGGGAGTGCAAGTGCAACGACCAGTCCCAGAAGCAGACGCGCCGCGGTGTTCTTCATGATCCGGACCGGCGATTCCGCGCGTTCAGGCCGTGCCCGTCGCCTGCACCGACGCCGTCGCGGCGCGCGGTTCCACCTTGTTCGGTCGTCCCGCTTCAACCTGGCGGTAATGGACGTTCGCGCGCGTCAGGTGCTCTCGCATCGCGCGCTCGGCCGCCTCGGGGTCGCGCGAGGCGATCGCATCGATGATGCGCTCGTGCTCGGCCAGCGTCAGCTGCTCGGCGCCGGGTGCACGGACGATCGACTGGTAGTACTCGGAGGCCCAGGCAAAAACGGCCTCGACGATTGCGGGCAGGATCGGATTGCCGCTGATACCCGCGATCTCGCGGTGGAACGCCATGTCCTTGGCGAGAAAGCCGTCGAGATTCGCGAGCGACGCCCGGTGCTCGGCGAGGCGCGCGCGCAGGCGGGCGATGTCGACGTCGGTTGCCTTCGTCGCCGCGAGACGCGCCGTTCCGACCTCGAGGAACAGGCGCGCGTCCTTCAGGTGCTCGAGCGTATCGGGCTGCGTGCGCAACAGGTGACGCGCGCCGCCGGTGACCTGCTCGATGAGCGCTTCGGCAGTTGGAACGACGACACGCGCGCGCTCCCCATGCGCGATCTCGACGATGCCCGAGCGCTCGAGCGCCTGCAGCGCCTCGCGCACCGCCGGACGCCCGACCGCGTAGGTCTCCATCAACTCGCGCTCGGAAGGCAGATGCGCGCCCGGCGGAATCTCGCCGTTGCGAATCCGCTCGAGCAGGCGGTCGAGCACTTCCTGGTAGAGCTTCCGGCGCGGAATCGCTTCGGTCGACATGCTCATGACCTTATCACCTCATCATCCAAGTTTCAAATGACGAAACCCGGACGGATATGTTTTGAATCATGTACTTAGTCAGAAACTAACGTGATCGCGCGACCGTCGTTGACATCGGACTTTCAGAACACGTATAGTCATTATACCAGCTGGCGTAATGAGCACATGTGTCGGCGGTGCAAGGCAGCGATGCCCCCAGAACCCGGATGTGCTCAGCCAGGAGACAACGTGGAACTGGATTCGCAAGTCGAGCGAAGCGCCATCCGCAAGGTGTGCTTCCGCTTGGTTCCCTTCATTGCATTGATGTTCTTCATCAACTTTCTCGACCGCACGGCGATTTCCTTCGCCGGGCCTAACGGCCTGACCAAGGATCTCGGACTGACCGCGGCGCAGTTCGGATTCGCCGCCGGTGTCTTCTTCGTCGGCTACATCCTGCTCGAAATCCCCAGCAACCTCGCCCTGCACAAGTTCGGCGCCCGGCGGTGGATGGCCCGGATCATGGTGACGTGGGGCATCGTCGCCCTGCTTTTCACCTGGATTGCCAGCGCGACCGAACTCTACTGGCTGCGCTTCCTCCTCGGCGTCGCCGAGGCTGGTTTTTTCCCCGGCGCGATCCTCTTCCTGAGCATGTGGGTGCCGGCGCGCCATCGCAGCAAGGTACTTTCGCTCTTCTACCTCGCGCAGCCGCTGACGATCGTCATCGGCGCACCGGTCGCCGCACTGCTGTTGCAGCAGCATGGCGTGTTCGACCTCGCCGGCTGGCGCATCATGTTCTTCGGCGTCGCCGTGCCCGCCATCGTCGTCGGCGTGGTCGCCTGGTTCTACCTCAGTGATCGACCCGCCGATGCGAAGTGGCTCACGCAGGCGGAGAAGAAGTGGCTGACCGACGCGCTGGCCGCCGAGGCCGATACGAAGACCGACGCGCACACCACGCACGCCGGCAAGGCGCTGCTCAACGGACGCGTATGGGTGTTGAGCCTCATCTACTTCGGCCTGGTCTACGGTCTCTACGCCCTCGCGTTCTTCCTGCCGACGATCATCGGCGGATTCGAGACGCAGTTCGGCACCCGGTTCGACGTCTTCGAAAAGGGCCTGATCACCGCGATTCCATATCTCCCCGCGGCCTTCGCGCTGTACTTCTGGAGCCGTGATGCGACACGACGCGGCGTGCGCTCCTGGCACGTCGCGTTGCCGGCCCTCCTGGGTGCGATCAGCGTGCCGGTGGCGCTTTATCTCGAATCGCCGGCGGCGACGGTGGCCGCGATCACGGTCACGGCGTGCGCCATCTTCTCTGCGCTGCCGAACTTCTGGGCCGTGCCGGCGCGTTTCCTGGCCGGTGCCGGCGCCGCGGCCGGCATCGCGCTGATCAATACGGTCGGAAACTTCGCCGGCTTCGCCGCGCCCTTCATCACCGGAGCGGTCAAGGACATGACCGGCTCGTACCACGTCCCGATGTTCATCGTCGGCGGCTTCATGCTGATCTCGGCCGTGGCGATGTGGTGGTTCGCCGGGCGCGCCGGCGAGAAATCCCCCGAGTCTCAACGCGGCGTGGCGATGCAGCCTCGCCCCGCCTACAAGTAAATCCAAACCCAACCATTTACCGGAAGGAAACCAGTCATGAAAGCAACCATCGCTCTCTTCGGCGCCGGCGGCAAGATGGGCGTGCGCCTGTCGAGGAACCTGAAGAAGTCGGACTACATCGTGCGCCACGTCGAACCAGGCGCGACCGGCCGCAACCGGTTGAAGGACGAACTCAACATCGACTGCGTGAGTACCGACGAAGCGCTCGCCGACGTCGACGTCGTGATCCTCGCGATCCCGGACACGATCATCGGCAAGGTCGCGCACCAGATCTCGCCCAAGCTGCGGCCCGGCACGATGGTCATGCTGCTGGACGCCGCCGCGCCGTTCGCCGGCCATCTTCCCGACCGCAAGGACCTCACGTATTTCGTCGCGCACCCCTGTCACCCGACCATCTACAACGACGAAACCGAAGAAGCCGCGCGGCGGGACTATTTCGGCGGTGGCGCCGCCAGGCAGTCGATCACCAACTCACTGATGCAGGGCCCCGAGTCCGCCTACCAGTTGGGCGAAGACGTGGCGAAGACGATCTACGCGCCGATCCTGCGCTCGTACCGCCTGACCGTCGACCAGATGGCGCTGCTCGAGCCCGGCTTGTCGGAAACCGTCTGTGCGACCCTGCTGCAGGTGATGCGCGATGCGATGGACGAGGTCGTCAAGCGTGGCGTTCCGGAGGATTGCGCGCGCGACTTCCTGCTCGGCCACATGAACATCCTCGGCGCGGTGATCTTCAACGAGATCCCCGGCGCGTTCTCGGACGCCTGCAACAAGGCGATCACCTTCGGCAAGCCGCGCCTGATGCGCGACGACTGGATCAAGGTGTTCGACCGCGCCGAGATCGCCGAAAGCATCCGCCGCATCACCTGAGGCGACCTTCCTGACCCGTGCCGATCCACGCCGCGGCGCCCGGATCGGATTGTCTGCAACCCTGGAGCAAGCGGTGAAAGAACGCATCCACGCCACGTACTGGCTCGAAACGGGCGACGAGCCCGAGCGCGCCGCCGAGGTCATCGCGGGCGAGCAATCGAGCGGCACCTTCGTCGCGCTCGCGACCGAAACGCCGGAGCTGAAGGCGCGCTCCGGCGCGCGCATCGAGCGCCTCGACGTTCTGGAAACGACGCCGGGACCGAGCCTGCCGACACCGGTCCGCTCGAGCCGCTACACGCGCTGCGTGCTCGAGCTGTCGTGGCCGATCGAAAACCTCGGTCCATGCCTGCCGACCCTGATGGCGACGATCGCCGGCAACCTGTTCGAATTGCGCGCGGTCACCGGGTTGCGGCTGATGGATCTGCAGTTGCCGCCCTCGTTCGCGCAGGCCTACCCGGGCCCTGCGTTCGGCATCGCCGGCACGCGCGAGTTGTCGGGCGTCGAACGCGGCCCGTTGATCGGCACCATCATCAAGCCGAGCGTCGGGTTATCGCCGCAGCAGACCGCCGAGCAGGTACGCCAGCTCGTCGAAGGCGGCATCGACTTCATCAAGGACGACGAGCTGCAAGCCGACGGGCCGCATTGCCCGTTCGACGAGCGCGTGCGCGCCGTCATGCGCGTCGTCAACGAAGCCGCGCAAAGAACCGGCAGGAAAACGATGGTCGCCTTCAACCTGACCGGCGACCTCGACAAGATGCGCCGGCGTCACGACCTCGTGCTCGCCCAGGGCGGCACGTGCGTGATGGTGTGCCTGAACTCGGTCGGCATCGTCGGCCTGCACGAACTGCGCAGGCATTCCCAGCTTCCGATCCACGCCCATCGCGCGGGCTGGGGCTACCTGACGCGCAGTCCTGCCCTGGGCTGGGATTACGCGCCGTGGCAGAAGATCTGGCGCCTTGCCGGTGCCGACCATCTGCACGTCAACGGCCTGCGCAACAAGTTCAGCGAACCCGACCAGAGCGTCGTCGCAGCGGCCCGAGCAGTGCTCTCGCCGGTGATGCGCAGCGCGCCGATGCCGGCGATGCCGGTGTTCAGCTCCGGGCAGACGGGACTGCAGGCGCACGACACCTTCGCGGCGCTGGAAAGCGCCGACCTTATCCACACCGCGGGCGGCGGAATCTTCGGCCACCCCGACGGTGTGCCGGCGGGCGTCGCGGCGCTGCGTGCGTCGTGGAATGCCGCCCTGGCAGGAAGGCCGCTGGCCGAAGAGGCGACGCGCAACGACGCGTTGCGCAAGGCGCTGGAGTTCTGGCGATGAGCCGCACGACTTCCACGTCATTGCCCGAGGGCCTCCTGCTCGCCTACTACGGCGACGATTTCACGGGCTCGACCGATGCGATGGAGGCGATGACCGCGGCCGGCGTCACCACGGTGCTCTGCCTGGAACCGCCGACGCCGGCGTTGCTGAAGCGCTTTCCGCAAGTGCGCTGTGTCGGTCTGGCCGGCTCGTCGCGCGGACGCGCTCCGGCGTGGATGGATGACGAGTTGCCGCGCGCATTCGCGAGTCTCGCCGCGCTCGGTGCGCCGATCCTCCAGTACAAGGTCTGCTCGACGTTCGACTCTTCGCCCGAGGTCGGCTCGATCGGGCGCGCGATCGACCTTGGCGTTCCGCACATGCGCGGCCACTGGGCGCCGATGGTGATCGGCGCGCCGCGACTCAAGCGCTACCAGGTGTTCGGCAACCTCTTCGCGGCGGTCGACGGTGTCGGCCATCGACTCGATCGCCATCCGACCATGTCGTGTCACCCCGTGACGCCGATGCATGAAGCGGATCTGCGGCGGCATCTGCGCGCGCAAACCGCGCGGCGCATCGAGCTGATCGACATGGTGCAGCTGCGCGCGGGCGAAGGCGCGACGCGCGTGGCCGGGCTCGGCGGCCAGGACGTGCCGGTGGTGTTGATCGACGTGCTCGACGACGCCACGTTGCTCGAAGCCGGGCGGCTGGTTTGGGAGACGCGCGGCGACGGTCTGTTCAGTGCATCCTCCTCGGGCCTCGCGTACGCGCTGACGGCGTACTGGCGCTCGCGCGGCTGGTTGCCGCAGGAGCCGTCCCTGCCCGTCGCGGACGACGTGCCCGCGATCGCCGCGGTGAGCGGCAGCTGCTCGCCCGTGACGGCAGCGCAGATCCGCTGGGCGCGTGCGCAGGGATTCGTCACCGAGCGGCTCAACTTGTCGCACGCCCTCGACGAGCGGCGCGCCAACGACGAGATCGAGCGTTGCGTGGCGGTGGCCGCGACGGCGAACCGCGCCGGCGCGAGCGCGATCGTTTACAGCGCGGAAGGCCCGGACGACCAGGCCGTGGTCGCCTTCGATGCGATCGCCGCCGATGCAGGCCTGAGTCGCGCCGACGCGTCGCGCCGGGTCGGCACTGCACTCGCCGAAGTGATGCGACGCCTGCTCGATCGCGTCGAAATGCGCCGCGTCGTCGTCGCCGGCGGCGACAGCTCCGGCGAAGTCGCGAGTGCCCTGGGCATCGGTGCGCTGAGCGTGGTGGCCGGCATGGCACCGGGTGCACCGCTGTGCCGGGCGTGGTCGAACTCGCCGCGCCGCGATGGCCTCGAAATCGTGCTGAAGGGCGGGCAGATCGGCGGCGCCGATTTTTTCGGGTCAGTGCGGGCCGGACGGCCGCTCGAACAAGCGGTGACGGCCTGAGTGGACGACCGATCTCGGCAGCCTGCCCCTCCTTTGTCATGCCGAGCCTCCTCGCCACCAGGAGACACAATGGGCAGATTCGGCTGACTGACGGACGAGGCGTGCGATGCTCGAGGGCGCGTTGATCGGATGCGGCTTCTTCGCGCGCCACCACCTGCACGCGTGGAAGCAGCTGCCCGGCGTGCAGATCGTCGCGCTGTGCGACATCGATCCGCAGCGCCTGCAACAGACGGCGGCGGAGTTCGGCGTTGCCCGCATGCATGCCGACGCGCGTGACCTGTTCGCCTCCGAGCGGCTCGACTTCGTCGACATCGTCACGACCGTGAACAGCCACCGTGCGCTGGTCGAGATGGCTGCGGCCGCGCGGGTTCCCTGCATCTGCCAGAAGCCGTTCGCATCCAGCCTCGCCGACGCGCAGGCGATGGTCGATGCCTGCGCCGGTGCCGGCGTGCCGTTGATGGTGCACGAGAACTTCCGCTGGCAGACGCCGATCCAGGCGGTGCGGCGCGCGATCGACGTCGGCGCAATCGGCAAGCCGTTCTGGGGGCGGTTCAGCTTCCGCTCGGCCTTCGACGTCTATCGCGCGCACCCGTACCTTGCGGAGGGGAAACGCTGCATCATCGAGGACCTCGGCATCCATATCCTCGACATCGCGCGTTTCCTGCACGGCGATGTAGCGACGGTCAGCGCATCCACGCAGCGTGTGAACGAGCGCATCGTCGGAGAGGACGTGGCGACGATCCTGCTGCGTCACGTCAATGGTGCGACGAGCATCGTCGATTGCAGCTACGCATCGGCGCGCGCCGAGGAGTTGTTTCCCCAGACGCTGATCGAAATCGACGCCTGCGAAGGGGCATTGCGACTCGACGCCGGATATCGACTCACGATTCACCACGTGCGCGACGGCACTCTGAAGGGCACGTGCGAGCCGCCCCTGCATCCGTGGGCCGAGCGCCCGTGGTTCAACATCCAGGACAGCGTGGTCAACATCCAGGCGCACTGGCTGGAGTGCCTGCGCGAGCAGCGCGAACCGCAGACCTCCGGCCGCGACAACCTGAAGACACTCGCCCTCGTCGAGGCCGCGTATGCCTCGGCGGCCGCGCAGCAGGCGGCGCAGCGGGTTTGAGCGTCATCCCGAGGAGCGAACGCGGCGCGTTTTCTCCACTTTCGCACGCCGAGGTTTCTTGCCTGCGGCTCGGAATGCGCGCCTGTTAGTCCCCGCGAGCATCGGTTCCGGCGCTGACGCCGGGTCGCAACCGGCGCTTGTGGGCGACGATGCGCACGAGCCAGACGATGTTGAGCAGGGCGAACACGACGCCGAGCCCGAGATATATCCGGTCGGCGGCCTGTGCGGGAACGGGTGCGAGGCGCACGAGCGCCGCCGGGATCGCACACGCCCAGGCGCCGGCGAGCAGCCAGTCCCTGCGCTTCGCCGCAATGGCGAGGCAGACGATTCCGCCGATCAGCATCAACCATGCGCCAATGAGCATCGGCACTCCCATGGTCCGGGTCGCTGCGGGAGACTATAGCTCCGGGGCCAGTCATGACGGCACGGCGTCTTCGGTCGGTCGCCTGCGGAATCCTCACTACGCGCCCGACCAGGCTGCATGCGCTTCGGCGATCAACTCCCCGGCTCGCTCGTTGTAGCGCGGCGAAAAGTGGAACGGCACGATCGTCCTCGCGCCGACGCGGCGCGCGATGAGTCCTGCCTGGTGGGCAGTCAGATGATGTTTGCGCGCGCCGTGCGCCGCGTCCGCCTCGAGGAACACGCTCTCGATGTAAAGGAGATCCACGTCCGCCAGCAATTCGGCAAGCGTTGCCACGTTGCGCTCGGTGTAGCGCAGGTCGGTCACGTAGCCGATGCGTCGGCCGGGGACCACATCGAGGATCAGGGGCCGCAGTTCATCGACGGATCGCATCGAAGCGTGGTCGCCGTCGCGATCGCGCCAGCTGACCTCGATTGGCGTATCGCCCGGCGCACCGCTGAGCACCGCATGCTTCAACGCGCGCAGCCACGCTCCCGTTCCCAGCCCCAGCCTGAGCAGGCGATCCTTGTCAACCTTCAGGTGCGCCTTTTCCTCGAGCGCGAACGCGAGGCAGGCGATGTCGTGGTCGACGAAACGGGCACGCACGCGGAAGGCCGCCTCCTCGTGCAGCACGTCCGCGGCAAGTTCGACCGGTCCGCCCGGCTCGCGGGCGAACCGCTCCCGGCTCGAGAAGCGCGCGCGCTGCCCGCGGCCGTTGGTCCCCATCTCGCGCACCTCGATCACGAGCTCGACGTCGTAGCGGTGCACGACGTTCCAGGTGTACGCGCGCAGCTTGTGTTCGACCTGCGCGATGAAATCCGGTCCGCCGAACAGCACGACGCCGGCCTTGCGCCCGAGCACGACCCGCAACAAGTGGTCGAACCCGGAAAAATGGTCCATGTGGGTGTGGGTGACGAAGATGTGCGACAACCGCATCAGCTTGCGCGGCGGCAAGGCGGTGATGTCGCCGAGATCGAACAGCAGCGCGCGCGGCTCCTCGCGAAAATCGACATAGAGCGCCGGGTCGCCGAACGCGTCGTTGACGAGGCGCGGTTCGAAGAGGGTGTGCATGGCAGGTGCCGCCGGGGCCCGAGATCGTCGTGACCTGGACCGCCCGCCGCCGGTCGCGCTAGAGCTTGTAGCCGAACCTGCGCAACAGCTGCTTGCGTGCCGCGATGTCGGGCTCCGTCTCGACCCCTTTGCTCTTCACGCCGTCGACGACGCCGAGGATGCCGCGCCCGTCTCCGGTATCGGCGACGATCACCTGCGTCGGATTGGCCGTGGCGCAATAGACGGCGCAAACCTCGGGCACGGCCTTGACGGTGTTGAGGATGTTGACCGGGAAGCCGGCGCTCATGAAGATGATGAAGCAGTGACCGCAGCTCAGCGCCAGGGCGTTTTTCCGCGCCAGGTCGGTCAGCTCCGGGTCGTTGCCGGTCCAGCGCACCAGGGCGGGTCCGCTCGCCTCGCAGAATGCGATGCCGAATTTCATCTGCGGCACCGTTTGCACGATCGCCTCGTGCAGGTCTTCGACGGTCTTGATGAAGTGCGACTGACCGAGGATAAAGTTGATATCGGCCGGCTTTTCGATGGGAACGGCGGCCAGTTCCATGCGAATCTCCCGTTCAGTTTGCCGAGACGCTAGGATAGGCGCGTAGCCGCAGCTCGCTGGTAGCCGCAGATGCTGGATTCGACGATCAAGATCCGCCTCGCCTCACCGCAGGATGCACACCGCATCGCGGCGATGTCGCGCGACCTGATCGAACAGGGCCTCGGCTGGTCTTGGAAGGATGAGCGCGTGCTGCGCAGCATCCGGGACAAGGATACGAACGTCGCCGTTGCCTGCGATGCGAGCATGCCGGTCGGCTTCGGCATCATGAAGTACAAGGAGGAGGAAGGACACCTCATGCTGTTCGCGGTGCGGGACTCGCATCGCCGCCGCGGGATCGGCAGCACGTTGATGGCATGGTTCGAGCGCACCGCGCTGGTCGCCGGCATCGGCGTAATCCGCCTGGAAGCGCGCCTGGCCAACGGCGAAGCCCGCGCCTTTTATCACCGGCTCGGCTACGCGGAGATCAAGATCGTGCGCGGCTACTACTGCGGCGTCGAGTCCGCGGTGCGCCTGGCGAAGGATCTGTGGGCGTGAGCCGATCGCCGGGCCGTCAGCGCACGACGACGACCGGGATCTTCGAGTGAGTCAGCACCTTGACGGTTTCGCTGCCGAGCATCACGGCGGCGACGCCGCGGCGTCCATGCGAGGCCATGCAGATCGCATCGCAGCCGTTCGCTTCGGCGGCCTGGATGACCTCCCGCCACACCTGCTCGCCGGTCCGAGAGACGCCGATGCACTCGACGCCCGCCTGGCGGGCTGCAGCAGCTACCCCTTCGAGCACCTTCTTGGCAAATGACGCGGTCTCTCGCTCGTACTGCTCGCGCGTGGCAGTCACTGCGACGGGTTCGACCGCCAGCACGTGAAACGGCGTCGTCACGTGCAGCGCCACCACCTTGGCCCCGAGCGAACGTGCCAATTTGAGCCCTTGTTGCGTGGCCCGCTCCGACAGTTCCGACCCGTCGTTCGGGATGAGTATCGACTTGAACATTTCGCCCTCTTGCTCGACATGATTGGACGCCCTCGTCCCTCCAGTCCTGGCCTCGCAAAAATCGGCATTCAAGGACTGCCGCGGGGTTCACGCTAGCGCGCGAAGTTGTGAAGCGCCTTGACGCGGGTCAGGTCCGGCCGCGAACGATCCTTACGGCAGCCCTGGCCCAGCCGAGACGGCGATTCGACCTCCGTGCCGCAAGATATTCCCTTGACCGCCTTTTTTTCGGGGCACAGACTGGCCTGGCCCCACGCCGGCCACAGGATGGCGGCGGCCGGCGGCGACGCGACGTGGAGTGCGCCATGTTCAATCCAATGCTGATGATGCTCAACCAGCAACTCGGCCAGGCGATCGCGCTGGGCCAGCAGGGCATGATGGCCGAGACGGCGGGCAATCCGCAGTACGCCGCGCAGTGCTACGACCAGTCCATCGTCCTGATTCAGCAATCGATGATGGGTGCACAGCAGATCGGCATGCCGGTGCCGCCCCACGTCCACTTCGCCCTCGGCCAGGCGCACTTCTGTGCCGCGCGTGCGAAGAATGCAATGGGCTGGGCACCGCTCGCGTTGGGCCACCTGAGCTATGCGCTCGGCGCGATCAACCTCGCGATCTCAGCGGGGCCCTACGTACCGGACTACCACGCCTTCGCGGGCATGGTGCTGCTGGCCCAGGGCAACGTGGCGGAGGCGCAGCGTGCACTCACGACGGCGCTCCAGTTGCAGCCGGTCAATCCGCCCGTGCAGTATCTGCTGTCGATGGTCTACGCCGCGCAAGGTAACTCCGCGATTGCACAGCAGCACTACTCTGCGGTGCAGGGCATGATGCCCGCCGGGCCACCGATGCCCGCGCCGCCTGCGGGCATTGCCGGTTCACCGGGCCGTGCCTGGGGCGCATCGGGCGCGGCAGCGCCGACCGATTGGCTCAAGACCATCGACCAGGTGCTCGGCGCTGCCCAAGCCGTCTTCAAGACGATCGGCGGCTTCAACGACATGATGAAGACCTTCGACAGTTGAGGCGGGTTCGGCCGCCTCGGTGACCGGGCTGGAACGTGCCACCGACCATCACGGGATCAGTGGTGGGTGCCGGCAATCAGTCCGTCCAGGGGACGCAGTCGATGCTCCGGGCCGAGCGTTCCTCGCCTTCACCGAAGACGACACCACTGGGGTTACGCACTCGATCGCGGGTGCGGGCTATCGCGATAACCAGAAATCTCCCCTGCGCGCGCACCTGCACGGTCGCCATCAACGTCGTCCCGGCCGGGTTCTTTCGTTGTCTTGACCTCTCAGGTGACTGCGATCGCAGCCTGATGACCCGGCTCGCGGCTACGTCAACCAAGACGAGTCCCACGCGCCGCGGGCGCCGCCTCAGTTCCGGGCCGCAGCGACGACGTCGCCAAAGAGTTCCCAGGTTTCGCCGTTGAAGCGCGCCAAGCGCGCCTGCTTGATCGGAGCGAAATCATCCGGGCCTGTACTGATCCGGATTCCGGGCGGCAGCATGGGCAGTTCGAGGTCCTTGAGGTTTGCGGCCTGCCGCATGATGTTCTCGCGCGACAGGTCGTTGCCGCATTGCTTCAGCACCTGCACGAGAGCCTGCGCCGCGGTGTAGCCGCCGACATTGGCGCTGTCTTCGATGTTGCCGTCCGGGTAGTACCTCTTCATCCAGGCCAGCCAGTCCTGGTAGCCCCTGTCGTCCGTTGGCGCCGCTGCTTTTCAGGTTGACGACCTGCGAATCGACCGTCGCGTCCGTGACCTCGTACGACAGCTTCATCACGATCAGCGTCTTCGCCTTGTCGCCGAGCCCATCCTCGAACCCCTTCAGGTAGTCCTTGCCGTAGTCGTCGTTCTGAAAGAGGATGGCGATCTTCGGGTCCTTGACGCTGCTCTGCACGTGCGCTGCATACAGGCCCCCTTCGGTCTGATAGTTGAGCCGCAAGTGCCGCCCACGTTCGTGCGTAGTTCATCGTTGCCTCCCTGGTCAGACGACGCAGATGACGCCCATCAGTGAAGGCGACCTGGACGATCACGTTCTCTGACAAAGCCGGCTTGCACGATCGGCATCAAGAATGCGCCACCAGGGCCGGACGATTCAATCCCGCCCGCAGCCAGCATTACACGATGCTGATGGCCGCGGGCCGTCGAATGGCGATGCGATTGCGCTGAGGCGCTCGACTTCCCTCCCCTGGCAGCGGGGGGAGGGGGCTCTGCGGCGGCGAAGGCGTGGGGACGGACCACCGGACGCGGCCGTGTGAGAATTCGCGCACTTTCCGCGCACCGATGGCATTGATCCAGCTGGAAGAGGAGCAGATCCGCACCTGGACCCGGTCCCAGAAGGACGAGTGGTGGTTCAGGAACGTCTATCGCGGCGGCAAGCGCGATCGCGGTCGAGGCGGCGCGGATCCTGACCAAGGACCGCTTCGGATTGTCGGCGGCGGCGATCGGCCTTGGTGTGGTGCTGCCTCCGGAGGCGACATTCCCCATGTGGGCCGGCGCTATGTTGTTATGGGTCACGGGCCGGCGCAATCCGGTTGGCACCGGCGGCCACGCGTTGTGGGTGGAACGCATGGAGCCGATCTGCGCTGGCCTGATCTCCGGCGCAGCGCTGGTCGGCATCGCCAACGCAATCGTGAACGTGCTGATGAGCTGAGACCGTGATTCGCGTCGCCACCGCCCTCGGATTGACCGTGCTCGGCCTGCTGATCGTCGTGGCAGGTGCGTGGGGGGCCGCCGCTCTGGCGGTGTCCGGCCCGGCAAGCGAAGCAGCGCGGCTGGCGCTGGCGGCCGCATTCGGTGCTTCGGCCCTGGTTGCGTCGATCGGCCTGTGGCTGCGTCGCTGGCGCTGGCGCCTGATCGGCGTCTTCGCCGGATTGTTCGCGATCGCGCTCGCCTGGTATTTCAGCATCGAGCCATCGAACGACCGCGACTGGGTGACCGAGAACGAGCGACTCCCGTGGGCCACGGTGGAGGGCGACGCGGTGACGCTGCACGAGATCCGCGACTTCGAGTACCGGACCGAGACCGACTTCACGCCCGCGTACTACGACAAGCGTTTCGAGCTGTCCAAGCTGCAAGGCGTCGATCTTGTCGCCACGTACTGGATGGGCCCGGCGATCGCCCACATCATGCTCAGCTTCGAGTTCGCCGGCGGCGATCACGTCGCCATCTCGATCGAGACGCGCAAGGAGAAGGGCGAGGGCTACTCGACGGTGAAGGGGTTCTTCCGCCAGTACGAGCTCTACTACGTGGTGGCCGACGAGCGCGACCTGATCCGCCTGCGCACCAACTACCGCAAGAACCCGCCGGAGCAGGTCTACGTGTACCGGATCAAGGGCAGCCGTGGCGACGGCGCGCGCCGGGTGTTCATGAGCTACATCGAGGCGATCAACGAACTGAAGACCCACCCGACCTTCTACAACTCGCTCACGACCAACTGCACCACGACCATCTGGATGCACTCGCTGGTCAATCCGGGCCACGTGCCGTTCAGCTGGAAGATCCTCGCCAGCGGCTACCTTCCGCAGTACCTGTACGAGCACGGGCGGTTGGAGGAGTACGGATTGCCGTTCGACGAGTTGCAGCGCCGGTCCCACGTCAACCAGCGCGCGCAGCAGGCGGACCAGGCGCCGGACTTTTCGCGCCGCATCCGGGAACCGACGCCATGAACCTTCGGTGCGCCAGCGGGATCGCAAGGATCGCGTGGACGCTCGCGTGCGCGATCGCCGTGCCGCTCGGACCTTTGGCGACGGCGGCCGAGCCGACGACGCCCGCGCCGAAGCCGGCCGGCGCCGGCGGCAAACGCCCGAAGATCTGCCTGGTGCTCTCCGGCGGCGGTGCGCGCGGCGCCGCGCACGTCGGCGTGATCAAGGTGCTGGAGGAGTACCGCGTTCCGATCGATTGCGTCGCCGGCACCAGCATGGGCGCAGTCGTAGGCGGCGCTTATGCCACCGGGATGACAGTCGCGGAGATGGAGGCGGTCAATGCCGGCATGACGATCGAAAAGCTGTTCAAGGAACGGCCGCCGCGCCAGGAGCTGGCATACCGCCGCAAGCTCGACGACTACCGGAACTTCGTCGGCCCCGAGATCGGAACATCCAACGAGGCGACCGTGAGCAAGGGCATCATCAGCGGCGTGGGACTGGAGACCGTCCTGCGCGGGCTCTCCCGCGTTCCGGGCTATGTACGTTTCGACGACCTGCCGATCCCGTACCGGGCCGTCGCGACCGATCTCGTCACGGGACAAGCCGTGGTGTTCGACCAGGGCGAACTCGCCAACGTGATGCGCGCCAGCATGTCGGTACCCGGAGCGGTGGCCCCGACCGAGTACCGGGGCATGATCCTCGTCGACGGCATGCTCACCAACAACCTGCCGGTCGAGGTCGGGCGCGCCATGGGCGCCGACATCATCATCGCGGTAAACGTCGGCACGCCGCTGCTCAAGCGCGACCAGCTGAACTCGATCTTCGGCGTCGCCTCGCAGATGCTGAGCATCCTCACCGAACAGAACGTCCAGAATTCGCTCAAGCTTCTCGGGCCGGCCGACATCCTGATCTCGCCGGAACTGGGCGACTACTCCACGGCCGACTTCGACAATCTGGGCAAGATCGCGCCGCTCGGCGAGGCGGCCGCGCGCAAGGTGGCGGACCGCCTGGCAGAACTTTCGCTGCCGCCCGACGAATACGCCGCCCTGCGCAAGCGCCAGCAGGCCCCCGTCCGCATCGACGACCATCCGCTCGCCGAGATCCGTTTCGAAAACCTGCACCGGGTGAATCCGGAAGCCGCGAAGGCGGTGATGGAAACCAAGGTGGGCCGACCGCTCGATCCGGCCACCGTCGATGCCGACATGCGGCGCCTCTACGGCACCGGCGACTTCGAGCACGTGAACTATCGCGTGCTCGACGAAGGCGGCCGCCGCGTGCTCTCGGTCGAGGCGGTCGAGAAATCCTGGGGCCCGAACTACCTGCGCTTCGGCCTGGGGCTGTCGAGCGATTTCGGCGGCGAGACCTATTTCAACCTTCTCGCCGGTTATCGCATGACGTGGCTGAATTCGCTCGGTGCCGAACTGAGAACCGACGTTACCCTGGGCTACAACAGCGGCCTGCGCGTCGAGTTCTACCAGCCCCTGACCGTGAGTGGCACCACCTTCGTCGCGCCGCGTCTCTCGTGGTCGCGCGATCGTTTCGACATCTACCAGGGCCACGAACGGGTCGCCATCTACAACCTCGAAAATCGCACGATCGGCCTCGACTTCGGCGCGAACCTGGCGCAGTACGGCGAGTTTCGCATCGGCGTGGAGCGCGGAGAGCTCACTCCATATCTGGATACGGGCCCGACGTTCATCAATCCGAACGATGTGAACTATGGTCGCGGTGCCTACCGGGCGCAACTCGCCCTCGACCAGCTCGATAATGTCGACTTCCCGCGCGCCGGCTGGTCGGCCGGCGCGGAGATCTACAGCTCAAGCAAGGACCTCGGTGCCGCGGCCGACTACAACAAATGGCTGGTCACCGGCAACACGGTCTACTCGGTCGGGGAGAATTCTTTTCGCGCCCGCGGCGTGGCCGGCGGACGCCTTGGCTCCGACCGGCTGCCGGTCTACGACCTGTTCCAGTGGGGCGGCTTCCTGAAGCAGTCCGGGTACGCGACCGGCCAGCTGATCGGCGAAGACTTCGCCTTCGGGCAGCTTCTGTACTACCGGCGCATCAAGCGCGGGGCCCTGTTCGAAGGTGCGTATGGGGGCCTGTCGCTCGAGGTGGGCCACTACGGTCAGCCGCTCGTACCGGGGAACCCGACCGGCACCCTGCGCTCGATCAGCCTATTCATCTCCGCGGACAGCCCGGTCGGGCCCGTCTATCTCGGCTATGGCCTCGCCGAGGACGGCTCCAGGGCGATGTATTTCTTCCTCGGCCGGCCGTTCTGAACCGCGCTGCGGTTCAGTCGGCAAGCTCGATCCACGCCGGTGCGTGATCGCTCGTGTCGGGAAGCGCCCTCACCTCGCGATCGACGCCCGCATTGCGCAGCCGTGCCTGCACCGGCTTGCTCAACAGGAGATGGTCGATGCGCAAGCCGGCATTGCGCTGCCAACGATTGCGCCGGTAGTCCCAGAACGTGTAGACGGCATCGTCCGGATGCCGGGCGCGCAAGGCATCGGTCCAGCCTTGCGCCAGCAGCCGCTCGTACGCGGCGCGTGGTGCGGGCTGCAACAGCGCGTTGTCCAGCCACGTCGCCGGCGAATAGATATCGGCATCCGTCGGAACGACGTTGTAGTCGCCGGCCAGCACGATCGGGTGACCGGTCTTCCACAGCGCCGCCGCGTGCGTGATGAGCCGTTCGAACCACGCGAGCTTGTAGTCGAACTTCGGGCCGGGCTGCGGGTTGCCGTTGGGCAGGTAGATCGAAGTCACGATGACGCCGCCGATCGCCGCCTCCAGGTAACGCGGCTGGCGGTCGGCGGGATCGCCCGGCAGCGCGCGCCGGATCTCGATCGGTTTTGCGCCGCGCGCGAGCAGCGCCACGCCGTTCCACATCGGCTGCCCGACCACCAGGCACTGGTAACCGGCACGCTCGAGCGCGGCACGGGGAAAACCGCTCTCGGTCGTCTTGAGCTCCTGCAGCGCGACGGCATCGGGCCGCGTCGCGTCGAGCCACGCCAGGAGGATCGGCAGGCGCTTGTTGATGTCGTTGACGTTCCAGGTGGCGACGCGCATGGCGTCGACCAGCTTAGCGAAACGACTCGGCCGGGCGGCCGGGTGCCGCAGACCGGCGCGAGGGGACCCGGGCTTACCGCTTGCGGCGCGGACGCGATCGGCCCGCCGCGGTCTTCCGCGTTCGTACCTCGCTCTGCGCCCGCTCCGGCAGGACTGCTCGCAGCAGCGCTTCGCAATCCTCCTGCGACATCACGCGCGGCACCGGATAGTTGAGATCGGCCTCGCGGCGGGCCGCTCGCGCCAGTTGCGGGATGTCTTCTTCGCGCAGGGCGTCCAGCCGGCGCGGGATGGCGATCTTGCGGCTCAACGCGTCGATCGAAGCGAGGAACTCTTGCGCGCGTTCCGGCTCGGGCTCGTCCACGCCGCCCGGCTGCGCCGCTTGCGCGAGCACGGCCAGCTTGGCAGTGATTTCCGCGCGCGAGAACCGCAACACGTGCGGCAGCATGATCGCGTTGGCCAGTCCGTGCGGCGTGTGGTACTTGGCGCCCAGTTGGTGCGCGATCGCGTGTACGTTGCCTACGTTGGCGCGTGTGAAGGCGAGGCCCGCGTAGGTCGACGCCAGCGCCATGTTCTCCCGGGCGTTCAGGTCCGCGCCGTTGTCGTAGGCGAGCGGCAGGTTCGCGTAGATCATGCCGACCGCCGACAAGGCCATGCGGTCGGTGAACGCGGTCGACCAGTAGCCGATGTAGGCCTCGATCGCGTGGGTCAGCGCGTCCATGCCGGTGGCGGCCGTCACATCGCGCGGCAGACCGGTCATCAGCAGCGGATCGAGCGCGGCCATCTTCGGCACGATGCGCGTGTCGGCGATCACGAACTTCGCTTCCTGCCGCGGATCGGAGATCACCGCGGCCACGGTCACCTCCGAGCCCGTTCCCGCGGTGGTTGGTACGGCATAGATCGGCGCTGGTGCGTGCCGGCCGCGGAAGTAGCCGACCAGGTCGCGCGGATGTTTGCCATTGGCAGCGGCCAGGCCGATCACCTTGGCCGCATCCATCACCGAGCCGCCGCCGATCGCCACCAGCGCATCGCACTTCGCATCGCGAAAGATCTCGATGCCCTTTTCGATCACCGGGACCGGCGCGTCGGCGGTGACCTCGTCGTACACGACGAACTTGTTCGCCAGCGGTTCGGTCGCCGGCTCCATCAGGCCCAACTTGGCGACCATGCGGTCGGTCACTACCAGGATCCGGCGATGGCCGAATCGGGCTACCGTCTGGCCGAGCCGCGCGCTCGCACCGGGCCCGACCAGCAGCGTCGGCTGCGGGATCGGCAGCACGCGCGTCAACAGGCCCATCGCGTGTTTCGCCGCGGGCAGCCCGATCGCTCGCGCAACATCGCCAATCCTGTTCGAAATCAAACGGAGTCTCCGCGCGGTGTGATTGACTGCCGATGTCTGGCCTGGGTCCGGCGCCGGCGCCGGAACTGGCCCCAACAGCCGTATTTCGCCACGGATTGCAGATGAAGAATGTGATCGGCGTCAGCCTCGGTGCGCGCGACCAGGATTTCGCGTTCACGACCCGCTTCCGGGGGCACCGCATGAGCGTGCGGCGCGTCGGCGCCAACGGCAGCGCCGAGCGCGCCGCCGAGTTGCTCAGGCACTGGGAGAGTCGGGCCGACGCGATCGGCCTCGGCGTGGCGAACAACAAGCGGGTGGCATCCGGCGGCGCCGGCGAGAAAGCAGTCGCAGTACTCGCGCACGTTGTCACGCGTGTTCCGGTCACCACCGGCGACCGCCTCGGCGACGTCTTCCTCGAGTGGGCGCTGCGTCGGGCGCAGATCCGCCTGGGCGGCTTCTTCAACAACGCCAGGGTGCTGTTCTTTTCGGGCGCCGATAACTACAAGCTCGCGACATCGATGTCCGAATACACGGACAACGTGCAGTTCGCCGATCCGGTGCGCCTCGGTATCCCGAAGCTGCTGACCTCGCTCGACGCGCTGGCGCTGTATGCCCGGGGCGCGCACTACATCGCCGACTGGCGACCGCGGCGGCTTCCGGCGGCGCCGGTGCTGAAGCTCTGGTCGAACCACGTCCTGCGCAAGGCCCTGCAGAGCGCCACGGTCGTCGTCGCACCGGTGCACGAGCTGGACGAGTTCGGGCTGGAGGAACTGGCGGGCAAGACGATCATCACCTCGACGGTCAACGACGCGCGCATCGCGCAGTTCCGCGACAAGGGCGTCTACACGGTGATCGACGGCGCGCCGTTCATGGCCGGCCACGCGCTCGGACCGCACCTGCTCGACGCCATGATCGTCGCGGCCACCGGCAAGGCGCCGGCCGAACTGCTCGAGGACGACTACCTCGACATCATCACCGAGCTCCGCCTCGAGCCGCGCATCCTGTATCCGAACGGCTTCAAGCGGGTCAACCGCTTCGCCTTCGTGATCCATCCGCTGTCGCAGGAATACTTCAAGACGGTCAGACCGATCGAGCTGCTGTCACGCGTGTCGCCGCCCGCCTTCATGGATTCGCTCGAGAAAGTCCTCGCCTACGCGCCGCCGTTCGTCTATTCGCGCGTCACCGGGATCAAGTCACCGACCGGCGTCGAGGCCGAAGGCTGGCTGATAACGGTAGGCGGGACGCCGCGCGAGATCATGAGCCGAAGCCCCGAGTTCACCTACCGGCGGCTGCTCGACGCGGCGAAAATCGCCAGGAAGCTCGGCGCCCAGATCATGGGGCTGGGTGCGTTCACCAAGGTCGTCGGCGATGCCGGCGCAACGGTCGCGCGGCGCGCGCCGCTGCCGATCACGACCGGCAACAGCTACAGCGCCTCGGGCGCGCTGTGGGCCGCGCACGACGCGCTGCTGCGCCTGCGGCTGCTGCCGGCGCCAAGGGGCACGCACCGCGTGCCGTTCAAGGCGATGGTCGTCGGCGCCACCGGTTCGATCGGCGCGGCGTGCGCGCGGCTGCTGGTCAAGGCGGCGGAGGAGGTGCACCTCGTTTCGCCGGAGACCGCGAAGCTGCTCGCGCTCAAGGAGTCGATCCTGAAGGAGACGCCCGACGCAAAGGTGGTGCTCTCGGCACGCACCGACCGCAACATCGCCGACATGGACATGATCGTCACCGCCACCTCGGGCGCCGGGCAGAAGGTGCTCGACATCATGAAGGTCAAGCCCGGCTGCGTCATCACCGACGTGGCGCGCCCGCTCGACCTGCCGCCGGAGGAAGTCGCCAGGCGGCCCGACGTGCTCGTGATCGAGTCCGGCGAGATCCACCTTCCCGGCGACGTGCGCATGAAGAACATCGGCCTGCCGCCGGGCGTGGCGTACGCCTGCCTCGCCGAGACGATCGTGCTCGCGCTCGAAGGGCGCTTCGAGCAATTCACCGTCGGCCGCGCGATCGAGTGGGAGAAGGTGCGCGAGATCTACAAGATGGGGCTGAAGCACGGCATGAAGCTCGCCGCGATCTCCGGTGTCAACGGCCCGTTTACCGACGAAGATATCGAGCGCGTGCGCATGCTGGCGCTCGAGGCGCGCAAGAAGCAGACGGCGGCACGCGTCGCCAAACGTGCAAAAAGGGCGGTACGCGCTCGCGGCCATGCCGTCTCGACCCGCCGCGCGGGTGCCGCGAAGAAAGTCCGGCCGGAGCGTTCCTAGTACAGCTTGCCGCTCGGTAGCCATGGGCCGCCGTCGCGCACGAGTTGACGGCTGTTAACACGCTTTCTCGCGATCGGCGCATTCTTGCCCGATTCCGGATCCACTCCGGCTGGCTCTGTTATGGCACACGCAGACAAGGTCGCCGAGCAGACGGCGCTTATCACCGGGGCGTCGTCCGGCATCGGCGCCGCGCTTGCGACCCGCTTCGCACGTGGCGGCTTCAATCTCGTGCTGGTCGCGCGGAGCGCCGGAAAACTGAAAGCGTTGGCCACCTCGCTGTCGGCCGCCCATGGCGTGAAGTCCTGGGTGGCACCCGCCGACCTCTCGCAACCGGGTGCAGCGAAGAAACTCGCGGCGTCGATGAAGCGCGCGCGCCGACCAATCGATGTCCTCGTCAACAACGCAGGTGTGCTCGAGTACGGACCGTTTGTCACGATGTCTTCTGCCAGGCATCAACGGTTGATCGACCTCAATGTCGCCGGCCTTACGGCGATGCTGGCGCATTTCCTGCCGCCGATGGTCGCGCGCGGGCGGGGCCGAGTGCTGAACGTGGCATCGATCGCCGCGTTTCAGCCGGTTCCCTCCTTGGCGACCTACGCCGCGACCAAGGCCTACGTGCTGTCGCTCACGGAGTCCCTGTCCGAGGAACTCAAAGGCACCGGCGTGTCGATCACCGCGCTCTGCCCGGGCATCACCGCCACCCACATGCTCGATGCGGCCAGACGCGGCGCCAGCGAGTTGAAGCAGTTGCCCGGCTTCGTCGTCGGCACCGCAGACGCGGTCGCCGACGAGGGCTTCGAGGCGTGCCTGGGTGGTGAAGTGATCCGCGTGCCAGGCGCGCTCAACCGGGCCGCCGCGCTGGCTGCGGGCGCCACGCCGAAGTGGCTGCTGCGGCGGGTCAGCGGCGCGATGGTCCGCGGTATCAAGTGAAGAGGGCACGCGGCCTGCACAAGCCGGAGAGCGAAACGCGATATGAAAGCCTTGAGCGGAGTCGATGGCGCGTTCCTGCACCTGGAGACGCCGGCAACGCCGATGCACGTGGCATCGCTGCACCGGTTCGATCTGCCCGCGGGGTACCGGGGCGACTTCCACGCCAATATCAAGCACCAGATTGCCCGCCGGCTGCAACTCGCCCCGATCTTCACGCGCAAGCTCGCACCGATGCCGCTTCAGTTTGCCAATCCCGTCTGGGTCGAAGAAGACAACGTCGATCTCGACTACCACGTGCCACGCCTCACGCTGCCCGGCCCCGGCACGCAGGCGCAGCTCGAGGACTGCGCGGGCGGCCTGCACTCGGAGCTCCTCGACCGTGGCCATCCACTCTGGCGGCTGTATGTCATCGACGGCCTGCAGACCGGCCAGGTTGCCCTCTACATCAAGGTGCATCACGCGGTGCTGGATGGACTGGCAGGCGTCCAGTTGGCGAACGTCCTGTTCGATGTGACACCGCGTCCCCGGCGGATGCCGCGCGCCGCGGCGCGGAAAGTCGAACATCCGGGCACAGCCCTGTTGGCTGCCGCGGCGTTGAAACACGACGCCGGGCAGTACATCAAGCTGGTGCGCCACCTCCCCGACGTCGTCCGGACGCTCGCCGCCATGGTGGGCGGCAGCAGCAGCGGCACGCGCAGCCCGCTCGGCCAGAACTTCTCGTTCGGTCCCAGGACACCGCTGAACGTCCCGATCACGGGCGAGCGCGGCTTCGCCGCGGTGTCGATCCCGCTCGAGACGCTCAAGCAGCTGGCGGCCGCCCACGACGCGAAGCTCAACGATGTCGTACTGGCGCTCTGCAGCGGCGCGCTGCGCCGCTACCTGGCACGGCACGGCGGCGTCCCGCAGAAGGCGCTGATCGCGACGATGCCGATCTCGCTGCGCGCAGCGGGCAACGCCGAGTACACGACGCAGGCGATGCTGAGCCTGGTCAGCCTCAACACGCAGGTCGCGGACCCGGTGAAGCGCCTGTACGCCATCCGGGACGCGGCGGGCGCAATGAAGGCACTCGCCAGGCGGGCCCGAAACGTGATTCCGACCGACTTTCCTTCCATCGGCGTGCCCTGGCTCCTCCAAGCCCTGGCCAGACTGTACGGACGCTCGGGCATCGTGCGCGCCATACCGCCGATCGCAAACGTGGTGATCTCCAACGTACCCGGGCCGGAGGTGCCACTGTATTCGGCCGGTGCCCGCATGGCCACCTACTGGCCTGTTTCGATCACCGAACACGGTGTCGCGCTGAACGTCACGGTGATGAGTTACGCGGGCGCGATGGGCTTCGGCTTCACCACCGCACGCTGCGCGGTGCCGGATGCGCGCGAGCTGTCGACGGCGTTGGAAGGTGCGCTGCAGGAGCTGGTGGCCGCGAGTCGGCCCAGGGCACGCAAGGCGCCCGCGCGGGCCGCGAAGGAAGCGACGCCACGGCGGGCAGCGAGGAGGAGGGCGCGCTGAGGACCGCGCGTGCAGCCGGAGCCAGTGGAACCGACCCCGCGCCGCGCCTTCAGTCCAGCCGCGAACGCCAGATCGACACGATGACCCAGACACTGTTCACGAACGCGAGCAGGTAGCCGAGCAGCCCGAGCACCGTGAAGACCGGCATGCCGAACACCTGCGGACCGGAGGTGACGGTCATCACGATCGACGAGCCGACGACGACCGATGCGGTCATGATGCCGATGGTGATGCGGTTGATCGTGCGATCGAGCTTGCGGTGGAAGGTGTCGAGCCGCTTCAGGTCGAGATCGAGCCGCAGCCGGCCGCGCCGGGCATCCTTGAGCAGGCGCCCGAGATCGCCGGGGATGGCGCGCACCAGGTCGACGAACTGGCCGATGCTCGCGCCGCCGCGGCGCCCCATTTCCGCCGGCGCGTAGCGCGCCGCGATGGCGCGGTCGACGAAGGGCTTGAGGCGGTCGACCAGCACGAAGTCCGGATCGTATCTACGGCCGGAGCCCTCGAGCGTGATCAGCGCCTTGAACATCAGCGTGAGGTCGGACGGCAGCACGATGCCGTGCGTGCGCATCATCGCCGTGATCCGGCCGATCAGCTCCCCGACGCGGATGTCCTTGATCGGCCGGTCCGCGTAGTCCGCCAGGAACTCCTCGACGTCGGCGGCGAGCCGTTCCTCGTCGGCCGCCTCTTCACCGGCCCAGTCGAGCAGCACCTCGACCATCGGCTCGCTCTCGCGGCGCGTGATGCCGACGAGCAGGTCGACGATCTGGCTGCGGCGCGCGGGCGACAGCCTTCCCACCATGCCGAAGTCGATCATCGCGATGCGATTGCCCGGCAGGTAGATCACGTTGCCAGGGTGCGGATCGGCCTGGAAGAAGCCGTCCACCAGGATCATCTTCAGCACGTTGTCGACGCCGCGCTGCGCGAGCACCTTGGGGTCCAGTCCGGCACGCTCCAGCGCCGCCACGTCCTCGCCGCTGAAACCGTCGATGTGCTCCTGCACGTTCATCTCTTCCGTGGTCCACTGCGGAAAGACGTGCGGGATCAGCACGTGCGGCTCGCCGCGGAAGTTGTGCGCGAGACGCTCGATGTTGCGCGCCTCGGTGGCGAGGTCCAGCTCGCGCATCAGCGAGCGGCGGAACTCCTCGACCACGCGCACCGGCTGGAAGCGGCGCGCCTCGGGCACTTCGTTCTGGATGAACTGGGCCAGGTGCGACAGCAGGCGCAGGTCGGCCTCGACCTTCGCTTCGATGCCCGGCCGGCGCACCTTCAGGACGACTGCGCGGCCGTCGTGCAGGCGCGCGCGATGCACTTGCGCGATGGATGCCGCGCCGGCGGGCACCGGTTCGAGATCGACGAAGACCTCGGTGTGAGGCCGGCCGAGCGACCGCTCGATGACCGGCAGGATCTCCGCGAACGGCACCGGCGTCGCGTTGCTGCGCAGGCGCCCGAGTTCCGCCGTCCACTTCGGCGGCAGCAGGTCGTCGCGCATCGATAGCATCTGGCCCAGCTTGATGAACGTGGGGCCGAGCTCCTCGAACGCGAGGCGCAGGCGCTGCGGCGGCGCGAGCTGCGTGCCGCGCGCGGCCTCGCCCCAGTGGAGGATCTCGCCGGCGCGCTCGAGCAGCGACGCGACGCCGATCCGCCGCACGAGATCGCCGAGCCCGTGCCGGATGAATACCAGGCTGATCTCGTGCAGGCGCGGCAGGTCCCGCACCGCACCGGCCCTCGGCACGATTACTTTGCCTTCTTCGCTTCGGATTGCTGGCGCAGCGCGTCGGCGAACCCGGCGAGCAGCCCGCTGGTGAGCATCGTCATGTTCGCGCCGTACTGGCGCACGGCGTCGAAACCGGGCACGGAGACCGTGCGATACGAACCGCTGATGCGGTTGGCGAACTCGCTCATCATCTGCGCCATGCGCACGCTGGCATCCGCGCCGACGCGCTGCGCATGCAGCGTGAGATCGACGAGCTCGCGGCGGAGATTGCCGGTGGTGGCATCGGCGATCCGGTTGGCGACCGCGACGTAGTCCTGCTGCAGCGTCTGCAGGGCCGCGAATGCATTCTTGAGATCGTTGTCGGAGAACTCGTTGCCACGTGCCACCAGCGCCTGCAATGCCGTCTGGGTCGCCTGCGCGGACGCCTGCAACGCCGCAGCGAGTCCGCCGATCGCCTGCGCGAACGCCTCGCGTGCCTGCGCACTCTCGAGCGGCGCCTGGTAGGTGCCGCCGCTCATGGCCCGCACGACCTCCTTGACACCCTCGCTGTCGAGGCGACCGCTCGCCAGCATCTGCGCCGTGAGGTCGCGCACCCGCTCGCGGATCGCCTGCTCGGCGGCTTGGGCGTCGGGCTGCGGCGCGGCGGCTGCGTCGCCCGCCGGCGCTGTGGGATCGGTCATTTCGCGCCTCCGTGAGTGGACAGGGAGCGCAGGATAGACCGAAATCGGCGGCCGACGCCGACGGTTGCCGGCGCAGACGACGCGCGACCGCGCGGCGCCGCTCCCCTCAGAACAGCTGGTCGTGCCCCCTGCCCTGCTGGATCGCGGGCACGTAGGTGTCCAACTCTGCCAGCACCGCCGGGTCGGTGAGGTCGATGGTCCTGCCGCGCTCGGCCGACAGGTAACTCGCCATCACCAGGCGCTGCACGTCGAGCCCGAACTCCCAGGACAGCATCGCATCGCGTCCGGCGGTGAAGGAGCGCAGCATGTCGCGGTTCTCGTCCGTGTAGCCGTACAGGTCGGGCTCGTTGTATTGCACTGCCAGCAGTCCGCGGCTCGCCGTGGCCTTCTCGAGCGCCCCTTCCTGGTCCGCGATGGCCTCGGCCGCGGCATCGCCGATGAACACGTTGAGCGGCGAAACCAGCGAATTGATCTCGAAGGCATAACCGGGCCCCATGCCGTCCATGAAGAGGCGCAGGCCCTGCTTCTCGAACATCCACGAGTCGGTGAACTGCGACTTGACGATCTGCTTCGTTTCCGGATTGCGGTAGGTGATCATGCCGGTTGCGAGATCCTCGGCTGGAGTCTTGCTGTAGTCGACACCGCGGTCCTGCAGCAGCTTCGCGCGCCAGCGCGCCTGCCCCCACTTGAGCAGGCTCAGGTCCGCCGTGACCGACTGCGGCTGCAGGAAGGCGAGATCCTTCCCGGGCGGCGTCAGCGCATAACGGCCCACTGCAATGCTGTGGCAGCCCATGTCCAGCAGCACGCCGCCCCCCTGTCGCGTCGGGTCCCAGAACCAGGGTTCATGCGGCCCGCCGTGTTCCTCGGCGGAACGCGCGAGCGTCAGCGGACCCATCGACTGCATGAGCGGCAGCAACTGGTTGCGTTGCGTCTGCAGCGCCCGCATGTGGATCTGGTTCTCGAAGTAGGCCGTGCGCAGCTTCGTTTCGCGCGCGAGCTGCACGAGCCGGCGCGCTTCGCGCATGTTGCGGCCGAGGGGCTTTTCCAGGATCACGCCCTTCAGCTCGGCGCCCGCCTTCACGGCGGCGACGATCTCCTCCATCACTTCGATGCGGCAGTAGTTCGGAACGAAGATCGCGATCGCCTCGACCCGTTTCGCGAGCTCGCCGATCGAGTCGTAGATCCTCGCCTCGCCCAGTCCGCGCTCGCGGCAGGACGCCGCCAGCGCTTCGCTTCCACGGCGGCGCGTCATGCCTGCGATCTCGAGGCCGCGCACCTGCTCGATGGCGGCGCTGTGAAAGCGGGCGATGAATCCTGCGCCGATGAAACCGATCTTCATCTCTGTCTCCTCTCGCACGGCGCCGCCTGCGGCGCAACCGGATTGATGTATGTTAATAACGGAGAGTCGGTTCGGCGTACATTAACAACACAAAACGACGCTTCGAGCCCGTCGATGGATGAGTCGTGCCGCATGGCCTGGGCCGCGCGGCGAGAGCGTCGGCGGGCTTCCTACAACAGCAGGAGACCTAAAGGATGAAACCATGAACAGACCGCTATCCGCAGCGCTGCTGTCCTGCGCGCTTGCCATGTCGGCGCCGTCGGCGACGATGGCCAAGGACACCTTCACCATCGGGTTGAGCAACGGCTGGGTCGGCAGCGAGTGGCGCACGCAGATGATCGACGAGGCCGAGCAGGCCGCCAAGGAGTGGCCCAAGCGCGGCATCACGGTGAAGACCATCGCGCAGAGCGCCAACGTGGATGTGCCGGGGCAGATTGCGCAGGTGCGCAACTTCATCAACCAGGGCGTCGACGCGATCATCGTCAACCCCAACAGTCCGACCGCGTTCGATCCGATCTTCGCGCAGGCCAAGGCCAAGGGGATCCTGGTGATCTCCACCGACGCCGAGGTGTCGTCGAAGGACGCGATCTACGTCGGCATCGACCAGAAGGGCTGGGCGATGCAGTCGGCCGAGTGGCTTGCGAAGACGCTCAACGGCAAGGGCAACGTCGTGGCGATCAACGGCGTCGCCGGGCACCCGGCCAACCAGATGCGCGTCGCCGGCTACCGCGAGGTATTCGCCAAGTATCCCGGCATCAAGATCCTCAACGAAGTCAACGCCAACTGGGACGAGGCGCAGGGCCAGCAGGCGATGCAGAACCTGCTCGCCACGTATCCGCAGATCAACGGCGTCTGGGTGCAGGACGGCATGGCGGCGGGCGCGTGGCGGGCGCTGACCGATGCCAAGCGCACCGACATCGCCGCGACCGGTGAGATCCGGGTCGACTTCCTCAAGACCTGGGCCGAAAAGAAGTACAACAGCGGCGCATCCGTGAATCCCCCTGGATGCATGGCGAGCGCGCTCAACGTCGCCGTGCTGCGCTTGCAGGGGCGCGAGTTCAAGGACGGCATCTTCAAGGGCCAGTACAACAATGCCATCTACATCCCGATCCCGCTGATCGACAGCTCCAACTTCGAGCAGACGTACCAGAAGTGGAAGGACAAGGCCGGGTACATCTCGGTGAGCACGGTCGTCACGCCTGACCAGGCCGAGCAGTACTTCAAGCCCAAGAAGTAAGACGCAGCGCCGCTCGCCGCGGGAAAACCCGTGCCGATCCTGGAGGCGAGCGGCGTCCGCAAGCAATTCGGCGGTGTCGTCGCCCTCGACGGCGCGCACCTCACGCTCGAACCGCATGAGGTTCATGCGCTGGTCGGCTCGAACGGCTGCGGCAAGAGCACGCTGTGCAAGATCATCGCGGGCTCGCTGGCGGCCGACGAGGGCCGCCTCGAGCTCGACGGACGCGAGGTGAGCTTCGCAGGCCCGCGCGAGGCTGCCGCGGCCGGGATCGGCGTCTTCTACCAGGACCTTAGCCTGATCCCCGAGATGACCGTGGCCGAGAACGTCTATCTCGGGCGCGAGCCGCGCGGTGCGGGCGGCCTCGTGGACCGGGTGGCGCTGCGCGACGCGACCGCGCGTGCCCTGGCGCAATTCCGCGGCGTGCTCGGCGCCGACGTGCATGCCGAGGCGCGGGTGGCGGACCTGTCGGCCGACCAGTGTCAGCTGATCGAGGTCCTCAAGGTGCTCGCCGCCGACCCGCGCGTGGTGATCTTCGACGAAGCCACCGCCGCGCTCGACCGCAACCAGGTCGGCGCGGTGTTCACGCGCATCCGCGCGCTCAAGGAGCAGGGACGCGCGGTGATCTTCATCACGCATCGCATGGACGAGGTGTTCGAGCTTGCGGATCGCGTGACGGTGATGCGCAACGGCAGGACCGTGCTGACCGCTCCGATCGCCGCGACCTCGCGCGATGCGCTGGTGCAGGCGATGGTGGGCGAGGCGATCGCCGGCGCTGCGCGCGACCGGCGCCACGAGCCCGCTGAAACGGTCGCCCTCGAGGCGCAGGGGCTGGGCTCCGCGAAACTCGACAACGTGTCGTTCGCGCTCAGGCGCGGCGAGATCCTCGGCCTCGGAGGATTGCACGGGCAGGGCCAGTCCGATCTGCTGCGCGCGCTGTTCGGCGTGCTTCCGATCGTGCGCGGTACCGTCCGCGTCGACGGGCATCCGCTCGCACCCTCCGGACCGCGCGCGGCGATGCGCCGTTCCATCGCCTATGTCTCGGGCGATCGCGCGCGGTTCGGCGTTCTGGCGATCCGGCCGATCTTCGAGAACCTGGTGCTCTCCCTGCTCGCACGCGAGCGCCGCTGGGCGGTCGCGCGCAAGAAGCTGGAAGGCGTCATCACACCCTTCGTGGAGCGCCTGAAGCTCAAGTTTTCCTCTCTGCAAGCGCCCGTATCGGAGCTGAGCGGGGGCAACCAGCAGAAGGTGGTGATTGCCCGCTGGCTCGCGGTGGTCCCGAGCATTCTCCTGCTCGACGATCCTACCAAGGGCATCGACATCCAGACCAAGCAGGATCTGTACGCAACCATGGACCAGCTGTGCAGCCAGGGCGTCTCGATCCTGTTGCACTCGTCCGACGACGAGGAACTGCTCGCCGTGGCAGACCGCGTGCTCGTATTCAACGGCGGCCGCGTCGTCGCCGAGCTGAGCGGTGAACAGCGCACGCGGGTCGCGCTCTACCAGGCGGCGTACGCGTCGGCGCGCGGCGCGCCGGCGGAGGTGACGGCCGCATCGCCATGAACCTCGCCCTCTCGACGCGGCGCCGCCCCTACCTGCTCGCGCTGGCGGTGTTTCTGCTCCTTTGCGTGATCAACACGATCCTGCAGCCGAGCTTCCTGCGCTTCGGCGTCGCCGCATCGAACGTGGCGGCGTTTCTTCCCATGGCGCTGGTCGCGATCGGCCAGACCTACGTGGTGCTGGCGTCCGACATCGACCTTTCCGCGGGCACGATCGTATCGCTGGTGAATGTCGTCGTGGTCTCCATCATCGACGGCATGGGCGGCTCGGGCGTGTCGATCGCCCTCGGGTTCGCGGTCGGGCTGGCACTGGGAATCGCGGCCGGGCTCTTCAACGGGCTATGCGTCGCGGTGCTTCGGTTCCAGCCCATCGTCGCCACCTTTGCAAGCGGCATCGTGTTTGCCGGCATCGCGCTCTGGATCCTCCCCGAGGCGGGCAAGCAGGTGCCGCCGGTGGTCTACGAGGCTTATTCCGGTGCGCTCCTCGGCGTGCCGACCGTGGTGCTGATCCTGCTTGCCGTCATCGGTTTTGCGCAATTCGTCGCCCGTTCGCCGTTCTACTACGCGCTGCGCGCCACCGGCGGCAACATGCAGGCGGCCTATCAGTCCGGCGTGCCGGTTGCGCGCGTGCGCATCGGTGCCTACACGATCTCGGGCCTTTTTTCCGCGCTGGCAGGACTCGCCCTGGTGGGTGAGACGGCATCGGGCGATCCGCTCATCGGCGGTGCGTTGACCCTGTCTTCGGTGACCGCGGTGGTGCTCGGCGGCACCGCGCTCAAGGGCTGCATCGGCGGCGTCGCGGGCAGCATCCTCGGCGCGTTCATTCTCGGCCTGATCAACAACGTCATCTTCTTTGCGCAGCTGCCGTTCGAATGGCAGGGATTGATCCAGGGCTTGATCATTCTCGCCGCGCTGGCAGGAGGGGTGGTGATGGCGCGCGGAAAGAACGGTTGATGCGCGCGCGGTTGTACGGCGTGCTGCGCCAGCCCCTGTCGATCGCCGCGCTCGCGATCGTGGTGCTGCTCGCGGCCGGCGAGCTGCTGTCGCCCGGCTTCGTTTCCCAGCGCCAGCTGGTCACCCTGCTCAAGGTCGCCGCGCTGCTCGGCGTCGTGGCGGCCGGGCAGAACCTGGTCATCCTGGGCGGGCGCGAGGGCATCGACCTGTCGGTGGGCGGGATGGTTTCGTTCACCGCGTTCCTCGCCGGCAACCTCATGCAGCAACAGGATGCCCTGCTCGCTCAAAGCGTCGTCCTGGTGCTCGGCGTCGGACTTGCCACCGGGCTGCTGAGCGGACTCGGCGTGACGCTGCTGCGCATCCCGCCGCTGGTCATGACGCTCGGCATGCTGGGTGTCGTGCAGGGCGGCCTGGTGCTGTTGACGCGCGGCGTGCCTTCGGGACGGGCCGCGCCGGCGCTGACCCGGATCGTGAACGAGCCGCTGCTTCTCGGCGTGCCCGGCATCGTGCTGATCTGGGCGCTGATCGGTGTCGCGCTCACGCTGGTCCTGCGCCGCACGACCTATGGATTCAACGTCTACGCGATCGGCACCAACGAGGCCGCGGCCGCGCTCGCCGGCGTCCCGGTGCGCCGTACGCGTGCGCTCCTGTACGCGCTCAGCGGATTCTTCGCGGCGGTCGCCGGCATCCTTTTGCTCGGCTACACGGAGTACGTGTTCGTCGGCTCCGGCGACCAATACATGCTGCCTTCGATCATCGCCGTCGTCATCGGCGGCACCTCGCTCGCCGGCGGCAGCGGGGGCTATGTCGGAACGATGGCCGGTGCGATCGTGCTGGTGCTGCTGCAGAGCATCCTCACGACCCTGAACATCCCGCCGTTCGGGCGCCAGATCGTCTACGGCCTGACGCTGCTCGCGCTCATGCTGCTCTACGGCCGGCAGCGCACGCTGCGCGCTTGACGCGGCCGCTGCCGGGCCCTCGAGTGCCGCGCCCAGGCGCGTGATCAACCGCCTCGTGCCCGCCGTCTGATCACCCGGGTGCGCGCGTCGATCAGGAACATGTACAAGGCCAATAGCGTGCTCGCAGCGAGCACCGCGAGGTAGACAGAAAGACTTGCCACGTTCACGCTTGCCGTACCGCCCGTCGAGCCGTAGTAGTCAGCCATCGTCGCGCCGTCGCTCGAACCACCCAACAAGCGCAAATACGGCGCGAACAGGACGACGTCGTAGGCGAGGAAGGACCAGAGCGGCGGGGCGCCCATGCTCCAGCGCGGATGTGCGACGGCGTGGAGGAAATACGTTGCGGCGCCGAGGAAGATCAATCCGAAGAGCACCGAATCCTGTGTCTGCAGATTCCACGGAAACACGTGCGGCGCCTGAAGCGTCAGCGCGGTCCCCACCGCTACAAGCGTCGCGGCAAACGCCACGAACGCTCGCCGCACGAGGGTGGGCATCGGGCGCGGATCGCGCAGAACGATCTTGCGGCTCCAGAGATAAAGCCCCGCACCGAGTGCCGTCGCACCGAGCGTCACGGCGATCGGGCCTGACACCGGTTCTTCCCAGCGTGCCCAGCGCAAGGCCAGGTAGACGGTGGCGCCGGCGTTCACGACCAGCGTGTTGATGCCGATGCCGGCGAACGCCGCGAATTCGCCGGTGGTGCCGATCCAGACCAGGGGCGCTCCGATAGCCGCCGCGATCGACGCAAGGAAGACAAACGACATTCCGACGTCCGGCCATGGCCACAACGAAGTTGCCCAGCTCCACTTGTTGTACAGGGCCAACGCGAGCGCGAACCAGAGACCGCCGCCGAGCAGACAGACCGCCCGGATAGCCAACTCATGTATCGACGCGGTGTGACCGTGCCCGGCGGGTGCAACGTGAATTTCCGACATGGTCTTCTCCCAGGGCTGCACGCCGACGACTTCCCGTCGAGCGCTGCTGTCGGACATACGCACGATCGAGCGGCGTCGGATGCAGGCGCGCCGGCTTCAGCGCCCATGACTTGCTCAGGCGCTTCGCGTTGGCGGCAGTCGCTGACAACGAGGTGCGCTCATTGCCCGCTGCCATCGCGTTGCGAGAATACTTGCCGGAGGAAGCCCGCGGTCGCGATCCGCGCGGCGGGAAGATTGAGGAGCGTGTGCGGCGCACCCGGAATCAGAACGATGGTGGCCTGCTTGTTCCCCGCGAAGGCGGTCGCGCAGTTGCCGCGCGCGGCATCGTTGCCCAGCCAGGGATTCGACGGCGAAAAGAAGGGGTCGGTCGAACTGATGATGTTCAGCACCGGCGCCGGACCCCCGGCATAGGTGCGGTGCGTCGCGACGAAGTAGTTGTCCTCGCAACTCCAGGCGAAAATCATCCTTCCGACGAGACCCTGGTCCGCGTGCCGTGCGACCGCCACGGCACCTTCGCTCGCCCCGGCGAGGACGACGCGCGTGACATCGGCCCAGGAAACCCCGGACAGGGCCGCGAGCGCCGCGTCCGCCTCCTGCGCACGCAATGCATGAATGCGTTCGTAGGTCGGCTTGTCGATCGGAGATTTGTAGGTCACCCGATCCGGGAGCGCGAACGAATCCGGCGCGACGCTCGCCACGCCCTGTGCGGCGAGCCAGCGTTGCCACTCCTCGATCGCCTTGAGCGACAGGCCCGACGACCCGTGCAGGAACACGACCACCGGCACCTTCCGCGTGGCGCCTGCCGGCATTTCGCTCCAGCGGCCGAAGAATGCCGCTCCGCTCTCCGCCGGCAGCGCGAGCTGCGCGCGCTGCACGCTTGCGGCGAGCGATGCCGGCGTATGTTCGACAGCATGGCCGCTCTTCTCGCCCGCCGGCGAAGGCGCGGGCCCGGGCGCGGCGGGCGGAACCGACGCGCATCCCGCGAGGCAGGCGGCAAAGCAGAGCAATGCGGCGCGCGGAACGGTCATCGACGGCACATGAAGACAAACAATTTATCAATCTAGCTCGATGCGCAGGCCCGCGTGGCTGCAATCAGCGTTCGGCTTGCTCTGCGTCAAGACGCTCGCGCCCCTGGAACGAACAATGCCGACGCAGGAGGCGAGCCATGACGACCATCAGGCAGGTACACGACGACATCCCGGGGACGATGCTGTTCGACTCGCGCGCGGCGCGCAAGGGCTATGCGCTCAACAAGATGTGCTACTCGTTCAACGACAAGGCGAACCGGGACGCGTTCGTCGCCGACGAGGCTGCGTACTGCGCACGCTACGGACTGAACGCCGAACAACGGCAGGCCATCGCGGAACGCGACGTGCTCAAGCTGCTGGCGGCCGGCGGCAACGCCTACTACCTGGCCAAGTTCGCCGGCATCTTCGGGCTGGACATGCAGGACATCGGGGCGCAACAGACCGGCATGAGCAAGGAGGCATTCAAGGCCAAGCTCGTCGCTGCGCGCGATCACTGACGGCGGGAGGCGCGTCATGGCAGAAATCATCGGCAGCTTTTACACGTCGCACGTGCCCGCGATCGGCGGCGCGATCGCCAAGGGGCAGCAGGCCGCGCCGTACTGGAAGCCTTTCTTCGACGCCTTTCCGCCGGTGCGCGGCTGGATCACGGCGGCGCGCCCGGACATCGCGGTCGTCGTCTACAACGATCACGGGCTGAACTTCTTTCTCGACAAGATGCCGACCTTCGCCGTCGGCGCCGCGCCGGAGTACCGCAACGCGGACGAAGGATGGGGCATCCCTCAGGTCGCCCCGTTCCAGGGCAACGAGGATCTGTCGTGGCACCTCGTCGAATCACTGGTCGCGGCGGACTTCGACATCGTCACGTGCCAGGAGATGTTCGTCGACCATGCCTTCTCGCTGCCGATGGCGCTGTTGTGGCCCGACCAGCGCTGGCCGGTCCGCGTGGTACCGGTCTGCGTGAACACCGTTCTGTTCCCGCTGCCGTCGGCGGCGCGATGCTGGAAGCTGGGCCAGGCCATCGGCCAGGCGATCCAGAATTGGGACAGCGATGCGAGAGTCGTCGTGATGGGAACCGGCGGCCTGTCGCACCAGCTCGAAGGCGAACGTGCGGGACACATCAACAAGGCCTACGACCAGCGGTTCCTCGACAGCCTGAGCGGCGACCCGACGTGGGTGACCCGCCAGAGCATCAACGACATCGTGAGGGAGGTCGGCACGCAGGGTGTCGAGCTGCTGAACTGGCTGGTCGCACGTGCCGCCATGCCCGGCGCCGTGAAGGAGGTGCACCGGACCTATCACATCCCGATCTCGAATACGGCGGCAGCGGTGGTCGCGCTCGAAGCGAGGCATTGAAGCCAGGCGTGGCCTGCTGCGGGCGCCCTTCGGCACCTGCGCCGACACCGACACGGAACGACCCGTTGAGC
>Ga0335077_10000355_pt1 | contig 49772 bp, 55 predicted proteins | sample Lox_Sample_31_FD_207151 | JGI IMG/M metagenome (GOLD analysis project Ga0335077, IMG submission 207151) | Soil microbial communities from Loxahatchee National Wildlife Refuge, Florida, United States - Lox_Sample_3.1 | ecosystem: Environmental > Terrestrial > Soil > Wetlands | place: USA... | reverse complement strand
GTTCAACTGGCCGACCGTGGCGCCGTGCGTGCATTTCACGTCGTCGGCGTAAATTTCCAGTTGCGGCTTGGTGTCGGCGGTGGCGTCGTCGGAGAGCAACAGATTCTTGTTCGTCTGTTTCGCGTCGGTTTTTTGCGCGACGGGATGAACATAGATCCGTCCGTGAAACACGCCCTTCGATTTGTCGTCGAGGATGCCGTTGAAATACTCGTGGCTGGCGCAGTGCGGCTGGGCGTGTTCGACAATCATATGGTGGTCGGCCAACTGTTCGCCGCGCGTGAGGTAAAGGCCGTTCAGAATACATTCCAGTCCTTCGCCGGCGAGTTTGGTGCGGATATTGTTGCGCGACAGTCTTGCGCCCAGGGCAAAGGAATGGACGCTCACATTGCTGGTGCGGCCAAGGTGCCCGGCGATGGTTGCCAGATGAAACGCGGCCAGCGCCTCATCCTGAAATTTCACGTGCTCCAGCACCGCGTTGTCACCGGCAACAATTTCCGTGACGGCATTGGTGAAATAGGCGGCGTCATCCGCGGCCAGATAGCTTTCAATGACCGTCGCCTTGCTGCCGGCCCCGGCAATGATGAGGTTGCGCGGCTGAATGGTGTCGCCGCTGTGTCTGGCCGTGGAAACGAAAATGAGCTGGATAGGTTCTTCCACGGTCTGGTTTGCCGGAATGTGGACGAAACCGCCGTCGAGGAAAAACGCTTGGTTCAGCGCGGCGAATGAATTGTCGTCGGTCAATCCGGACTGGCCGAGTCGTTTTTCAATGAACGCGGAATCCGTCGTCAGCGCGGCGGCGAGACTGGCAACCTTTACTCCGTCCGGCAGCCTGTCCATCGAGGAAAGCGCCCCATGGAAATGTCCATTCACAAATACCAGCCGCGAACCGGGCAGGTTTACGAAGATGTATTTCTCCAGCGCGGCCTTGGCGTCGGCGCCATCCGCCGTTTCCAACACCGGCTTGAACGGCAGCCTGGCAAGCGGCGCGAGGTTCGTGAAGCGCCAGTCTTCGTCGTGAAGGGTAGGGAAGCCGAGTTCGGCAAAGCGCGCCATGCCGGCCTTGCGGAGCGGCAACAGCCACGCCGGTTGCTGCGGTTCCACCTCGAATCGGTGGAATTTTTCCAAAAACGGTCCGGCGTCTTTTGCGGATGCCTTGGGTGTCGTTTGCGTCATAATTCGGTTGTCCAATGCCAAAAATTAGACCCTCAATCTCCCATGCCCTTCGCCGCCGCGCAAGTCTGGAGCGCGCTTGTTTTCGGGTGGGAAACTGGCAAGTTGGTGGAACATGCTTACGCAGGCAGACATCCAAAACACGCTGAAGACCGTCAAATATCCCGGCTACTCGCGCGACATCGTTTCGTTCGGATTGGTAAAGGAAATTTCCGCCGCCAACGGCGCGGTGAGCGTTTTGTTGCAACTCACTTCGCCAAATCCCGATGCGGCGCAACAAATCAAAGAGGAATCCGAACGCGCCTTGAAGGCACTGCCTGACGTGAACCACGTTCACGTCGAAGTGCGGCAACCCGCCGCCGGGCAGGCCGCGCCAACCAGTCCCTTTGCGAATCAGAATCGCGTGCCGGGGGTAAAGCGCGTCATCGCGATTGCCAGCGGCAAGGGCGGTGTCGGCAAATCCACCGTGTCCGTCAACTTGGCCTGTGCGCTCAAGCGCCTCGGCGCGGCGGTTGGCCTGCTGGATTGCGACATCTACGGGCCGAGCATTCCCTTGATGATGGGCGTCCATGAACGTCCGACCATCAGTCCCCAGGAGCAACTGGTGCCTCCCGTGGGTCATGGGGTGAAGGTGATGAGCATCGGTTTGCTGCTCACAGATGAGCAACCGGTGATCTGGCGCGGGCCGATGATTACCAAGACCATCCAGCAATTTCTGATGGCGGTCGAGTGGGGTGAACTGGATTTCCTGCTCGTGGATTTGCCGCCGGGCACGGGCGACGCTCAACTGTCGCTGTGTCAGACCGTGCCGCTCGATGGCGGCGTCATTGTCACCACGCCGCAGGAGGCGTCGCTTGGGGTTGTGCGCAAAGGCATTGCGATGTTCAACAAGGTAAACGTGCCGATCCTTGGCATCGTCGAAAACATGAGCTATTTCACCGCGCCGAACGGCGAACGGGTGGAAATTTTCGGCCACGGCGGGGGCCAAGCCGAAGCAGGCCGGCAAAACGTGCCATTCCTCGGCGAAGTGCCGATTTTCACGGAAATCCGCGAAGGCGGCGACCAAGGGGTGCCAGTGGTGGTATCGTCACTGGCTGGCCCAGCGGCCCAAGCATTTATTGAAATTGCCACGTCCCTACGCCAGCGATTGGAGTAAGTTATGTTGTGCAACCTATTCGCCCGTAGCCAGTTGTGATTTTAAGTGAGAAATTTTTATTGCAATCCGGTTGAAAAACCCTATTTTTGGAGTCACATTTTCTATGTCGAACGCTATGAAATGCGCATCTCCAGCGGACGATTTGTTGAAGAATTCCTCGCTCTATCGCGAGTTCCAAGCCGAGCGCGAGGAAATTCTTAAGCATAAGTGGATTGAGTCGGAAAAAGCCGGGCACGACATCGGATTCGAACGGGCCTTGACGGATTGGATCATCAAACACCGTGCGAACTGGCGTCGGGCCCGCCAAGCCACCAGTCACTGACAAAATATAAAATTCCTTTAAGGCGGTCCGGTGAGGTCGCCAAGGGAAACCATGAACGCAGATTGCGCAATGCGAATCAACTCCGCGCGGCGGAGGGATTTGCGTTTTTTTATTTCCTTCACTGGAACACGGAGTACCGTTTGGCACACTGATTCGTTGATTTCGATTTATGGCTAAAACCACCGTCATCCTTGATGCCACCGCAATTCAACGCGCGCTTACCCGCATCGCACACGAAATTGCCGAGCGCAATGAAAATGGCGCGGAGGTTGTCCTCGCCGGCATCCCGGTGGGCGGCGACCATCTGGCGCAGCGGTTGAGCAAGATTCTCTCGGAAATCTGGCAGCAGCCGGTCCCGGTCGGTGTTCTCGACGTGTCCATGCACCGTGATGATCTGGACCAACGTGCGGCGCCGGAAATTCATCCCACCGTCATTCCCTTTGACGTGACCGGCAAAACAGTTGTGCTGGTGGACGATGTCCTGTTTAGCGGCCGCACCACGCGCGCGGCGATGGATGCGCTCAATGATTTTGGCCGGCCCCAAAAAATTCAACTGGCCGTACTCGTTGACCGCGGCCATCGCGAATTACCCATCAAGGCGGATTTCGTCGGCAAAAACGTGCCGACCGCTGACGACGAAAAAATCCGCGTGCGGGTTAAAGAAAACGACGGGGTGGATGAAGTCGTGCTGGAAAATACAAAATGAGCTGGACCCGCAAACATTTGCTCGACATCGAGTCGCTCACCGTGGACGAAATCGTCGCCGTGCTTGACACGGCGCGGGCATTCAAGGCGGTCGGCGAACGCGCCATCAAGAAGGTTCCCGCGCTGCGCGGCAAAACCGTCATCAATCTGTTCGTCGAGCCGTCCACGCGGACGCGCATCAGCTTTGAACTGGCCGAACAGCGGCTGTCGGCGGACGTCATCAATTTTTCCGCCGAGGCGTCGTCGTTCAAAAAGGGCGAGACCCTCAAGGACACCGCGCGCAACCTCGAGGCGCTGAACGCCGATTTCATCGTTATCCGCCATAGCGCGTCGGGCGCGCCGCATTTCCTCGCGCGCGTGCTCAATGCCAGCGTCATCAATGCCGGCGACGGCGCGCATGAGCATCCCACGCAGGCGTTGCTGGACGTGTTCACCATTCGCGAGCACAAGGGAAAAATTGAGGGACTGAACATCACAATTTTGGGGGACATCCTTTACAGCCGCGTGGCGCGCTCAAACATCTGGGCGTTGCGGAAACTGGGGGCGACCGTAACGCTATGCGGCCCGGCCACGCTGGTGCCGAAAACCTTCGAGCAAATGGGCTGCCGCGTGACTTACGACGTGGATGAGGCGATCCGGGACGCGGACATCATCAATCTGCTGCGCATCCAGCACGAACGCCAGCGCCAGACGATGTTTCCCAGCATCAACGAATACATCCAGCTTTTCGGCCTCAACCAGGCACGCCTGGCAAAGACCAAACCAGACGCGCTCATCATGCATCCCGGCCCGATTAATCGCGGTGTGGAGATTGACAGTAACATTGCTGATTCCGGCCGGTCGTTGATTCTGGAGCAGGTGACCAACGGCTTGGCGGTGCGAATGGCCGTTCTCTTTCTGGTCAACGGCGGCAAAGGACCGCCGGAAGTGGCGGGAAATTAGCTTTATTTCCGCTTCCAAAAAATCAGGAACGCGCCAAACAATCCCACCACCACGCCAGCCAGGTAATCGTGGGTGGCCTTGCCCAGCGGCGCGCCAGTAAACGTTCTGGTGAATTGCGAGCCAATCGAATTGGCCACGTCGTGTCCCCGCAACAACAACCATAAGCCGATGATTAGGCAAACAACGCCGATTGCCTTTTGTATGATTGTGTTATTGATCATGGATGGCCTGCTGAAATTTGGTCAGATTTGAAGCAATTTGATTTGCTCATTCTCTTTTTCCATGACTTCGCCGAGCGTTTGCGCCTGGCGGCGGCGATTTTCAATGATGTGCTTGTCCAGCACCGGATTGTAAGGCACGGGATATTGGCCGTCGTAACAGGCCATGCAGAATGATTCTTTCGGCAAACCCGTCGCTTGGACCATGCCCGCCTGCGAAAGGTAGTGCAATGAATCCGCATTCAAGTAGCGGCGGATTTCGTCCACGCTGTGGTTGGCCGCCATGAGCTTGCTGCGGTCGGGAAAATCAATCCCATAGACACAGGGGTTCATGTGCGGCGGACAACTCACCATCACGTGAACTTCCTTCGCGCCGGCTTCCTTGAGCGTCTTCACGCGGGCCTTGCAGGTCGTGCCGCGCACGATGGAATCGTCCACAATCACGACCCGCTTGTCCTTCACCAGTGAGGCAATCAGATTCAACTTCACGCGCACGTCGAAATCGCGAATGAGTTGCGTTGGTTGCAGGAAACTGCGTCCCACGTAGTGATTGCGGATGAACGCCATCTCGAACGGGATGTCGGATTGTTCGGAATAACCGAGCGCTGCGCACACACCGCTATCCGGCACGGGAATTACCAGATCGGCCTGGACGGGATGCTCGCGCGCGAGCTGGCGGCCCATCTCCTTGCGCACGTCATAAACGGTCCGCCCGCCGACGTTGCTGTCTGGCCGCGCAAAATAAACGTATTCAAAAATGCAGAACGCCCGGCGCTGGTGTTCAGAAAAGGCTTGCAGGCTGACGACGCCCTTTTCATTGATGATGACGATTTCGCCCGGCTCCACGTCGCGGACGAATTCTCCCTGAATCTGGTCAAACGCCACTGATTCGCTGGCGAGCACCCAAAAACCGTCCACCCGGCCCAGCGCCAGCGGACGAAACCCGAAGGGATCGCGCGCCCCAATCAATTCCTTTTCCGTCATGATGACCAGCGAATAGGCGCCTTCAATCCGGCGGAGCGTTTGAACCAGCGTGTTCTCAACGCCGCCCAGCATGGGCTGCGCCAGCATCATGATGATGATTTCGCTGTCCACGCTCGTTTGAAAAACCAGCCCGTGATTTTCCAGTTCATCACGAAGCTGCGCTGCATTGGTCAGGTTGCCGTTGTGGGCGATGGCAATCTGGCCGCGCGTGCAATCCACCGTGAGCGGCTGGGCGTTGCGAAGACTGGAAGTGCCCGTGGTCGAATAACGCGTGTGCCCGACAGCCATGTTGCCGACCAGGTCATGCAACAGCCGGGGATTGAACACCTGCGACACCAGCCCCATGCCATGGTGCTTGAAAAATTTTCCGTCGTGGCAGGTGACGATGCCGGCGCTTTCTTGGCCGCGATGTTGGAGCGCATAAAGACCGTAGTAGGTGAGTTCCGCGGCATTCGGGTGGCCGAAAATACCGAACACACCACAATAATGTTTGGGGTAATTTTGTTGCATCGCCTACTCGCGCCCGCCGCTGAATTGTCGCAGACACAAACGCCGGGCGCAAGGAGGAAGGGAAATGAATGCAAAAGGCAGAGGGCAGGACGTAAAATGCGCCTGTCGTCTTGGAGTGCGGCGACATGTCGCAGCACTCCAAAATCCCGGCGGGCAAAGCATCACCCTTTTTTTGGCCAAAAAATACCAAAAAATCACCGTTGCAGGAATAGCCTTTAGGGGTATGTTGGCAGATAAATGGGCGCGGGCCGTTTTGCCCGGCGCTTGCTTATTGAACTTTTTGAGATACTGTTTCAATCATGGCTTTAACGAAAGTTAGTTCCACGGTACATTTTATCTCGCGCGGCGCAACGGTGGGCGGGCGCGGTGAAACGGCCAGCGGTCATTGGGTCCCCAACACGGATGTTTATGCCACTGACAACAGTCTGGTCATCAAGGTGGAATTGGCTGGCATGAAAAGTGATAGCTTGGAAATCACGGTGGAGGGCAACCGCCTCCGCATTGCCGGCACCCGTCCGGACGGCTGTCGGGCCAATAAATGCAATTTTTTGGTGATGGAGATCAGTTACGGGCCGTTCGAGAGCGTGCTCGAATTGCCGCCCGGATACGATCTCAGCCAGGCCAAGGCCATTTATGTGAACGGTTTTCTGCGGATTGACGTGCCCACGGCGCTGCAACCGCGTTCCAAAATGACCAAGGTGCCGATTGCCGAAGGAAATTAAGCTGCGCGCGAATCTTTTCCGGCGCGCCGGCTCTAACAACAACAATTAATGGGAACGACGATGACATCGCCGGAGACAGAGTTTGTCAGCATATTGGGCACCGAAAGTTCCGGGCCGCCCCCCCGGATTTCCTCACGTTCGCTGCCCGATTCGGTGCCGCTTCTTGGCTTGTCGGACATTGTCATTTTTCCCGGCACGCTGGTGCCGTTGCTCGTCGAGACCGGACCGAGTTTGAAGCTGATTGACGACGTGGTGGCGGGCGACCGGCTGCTGGGCGTGGTGTTGCAGCGCCAGCCCGAAATCGTCGAGCCCAAGCCGGAAGATTTGTACGAAGTCGGCTGCGTCGCGCGCCTGGTGAAAATGGTGAAATTTCCCGACGGCACCGCGCGCGTGCTGGTGGAGGGATTGTGGCGCATTCGCATCACGGAATATTCGGCTTCCTCGCCGTATTTGTCCGCGCGCTATGAACTGCTCCGCGACGAGACGGAGGATTCCATCGAATTGCAGGCCATCCTGCGCAACGCTCACAAGCAGTTCGAGGAAATCGCCCGGATGTCGCCCGCGCTTTCAGATCAGGTCAAAATCGCCGCGTTGAACACCGAACACCCCGGCCACTTCGCCGACCTGATTGCCGGAAATTTGAATCTCAGCCTCGAAGACCGGCAAAAGCTGCTGGAGACCATTTCCGTCCGCGAACGCCTGCAAAAATTGCTGCCCATGCTCAACCGCGAGCAGGAAGTGCTCGCGCTCAGTTCCAAGATTCAAAACGACGTCGCGTCGTCCATTGCCAAGACGCAACGCGACTTTTTCCTGCGCGAACAGATGCGCGCCATCCAGCGCGAACTGGGCGAAGGCGAACCCGGCAGCGGCGAAACCCGGTCGTTGCGCGAAAAAATCGATCAGACGCCGATGCCCGACGAGGCCCGCAAGGCCGCGCTGCAGGAATTGGAGCGCCTGCAACTGACGCCGCCCGCCGCCGCCGAATACGCGGTTGCGCGCAACTATCTCGACTGGATTTTGACCCTGCCGTGGGAAAAGGAAACCGACGACAAGATTGATTTGAAGGAAGCCGAGCGCATTCTAGACGAACAACATTTTGGTCTGACGAAAATCAAGGAGCGTCTGCTGGAATTTCTCGCGGTCATCAAACGCCGGAAACAAATCAAGGGGCCGATTCTTTGCCTTGTCGGCCCGCCGGGCGTCGGCAAGACCTCGCTGGGCAAAAGCGTGGCCGACGCGCTGGGCCGCAAATTCGCGCGCATTGCGCTGGGCGGCATGCGTGACGAGGCGGAGATTCGCGGTCACCGGCGGACTTACGTCGGGGCGATGCCGGGAAGAATCATTCAAACCCTGCGGCGTATTGAAAGCCGCAACCCGGTGATTTTGCTTGATGAACTGGACAAGGTGGGCGCGGACTTCCGCGGCGATCCGGCGGCAGCGTTGCTGGAAGTCTTGGACCCGGCGCAGAACCACACGTTCACCGACCATTACCTGGATCTGCAGTTTGACCTTTCGCGCGTGCTGTTTGTCGCCACGGCCAACTGGCTGGAGCCCATTCATCCCGCGCTGCGCGACCGGCTGGAAGTCATCGAACTGCCCAGCTATACCGAATCGGAAAAACTGGAAATCGCCAAGCGATACCTGGTTCCCCGCCAGATTGAGGAGCACGGTCTCACGCGGCAGGACGTCAAGTTCACCGACGCGGCGCTGCGCAAACTCATCCGCGAATACACTCGCGAGGCCGGCGTGCGGCAGTTGGAGCGTGAAATCGCCGCGCTCTCGCGCAAGGCCGCGCGGAAAATCATTTCCCGCAACGGCGCAGCCACGGCGCTCAAGCTCGACGCGAATGGCGTGAAGGATTTCCTGGGTCACGCGCGGTTCATTTCCGAAACGGCGGAAAGAATTACTGAATACGGCATCGCGACCGGCCTGGCCTGGACGCCGGTCGGCGGCGATGTTTTGTTCATTGAAGCCACACGGATGCGCGGCCGGGGCAATTTGCTTTTGACCGGTTCGCTGGGTGAAGTGATGAAGGAAAGCGCGCAGACGGCGCTGAGTTATTTGCGCAGCCAGGCCAAGCTGCTTGATCTGGATTTGAGCAATTATCACAAATTCGACATTCATATTCACGTGCCCGCCGGCGCGACGCCCAAGGACGGGCCCAGCGCGGGCGTGCCCATCGTGGCGGCGCTGGCGTCGCTGATGACCAAGCGGCGCGTGCGTTCCCGCCTCGCGATGACTGGCGAAATCAGCCTGCGCGGCCGCGTTTTGCGCGTTGGTGGCGTGAAGGAAAAGGTGCTCGCTGCCGTGCGGTTTGGAATGAAGGAAATTATTCTGCCGGAGCAAAACAAGGCGGACTGGCTGGACGTGCCGGTGGAGGCGCGCGCAAGACTGAAAGTCCATTTTGTCCGGCAAATCGCGGACGTGCTGCGGCTGGCACTGGAACCGAAATGACGGCGCGGCTTGCATTAGTCACGCTGGGTTTGTTAATCACCGTTGGCGCGGCTGCCGCCACGACGAATGGATTATCCGAGGCGAAAATCCAAGGCCGCCAGCTCGCGCAACAAATTTTGGAACAACAACCCGCGGAAAATTTCACCAATACGGGCATTTTGATAGTGAACAATGGAGAAGGAAAGCGTTCCGAATTCCCCGCGAAATGCACGCTGGTTACCACGGCAACCGGCTGGGAAATCTCCTACACGGCAGAGCAGTGGAATCAAAATAGCAACGAATGGAACGCGCGCTGGACTACAATTAAAGTGAAGCACTCCGACTGGTTACCGAACCGTTATGAGAAACAAGTGTGGTCGGAGCATGGCGTAAAATCGAACGGCGTGGCATCAATTAGTTTTACCATGGATAAGAATGGAACGCCGGTGATGCATGGGGCTGTTCGTTCATCGGCAACTTTTGCTGTGACGGGTCAGGAAATTTTCACGCCGTTTGCCGGTTCCGACTTCTGGATTGCCGACTTGGGTTTGGAATTTTTTCACTGGCCGGAGCAGAAGATTTTGAAGGAGTACGAAATGCGGCGCGGCCGTTCATGCCACGTCTTGGAAAGCATAAATCCAAACCCGTCCCCGAACGGTTACTCGCGCGTGGTCTCATGGATTGACAACGAAACACTTGGCATCGTCCAGGCCGAGGCTTACGACGCGAAAGGGAAATTGCTGAAGGAATTTTATCCAAAAGACTTCAAAAAGGTGAAGGGACAGTGGGAGTTGGGCGAAGTGGAAATGATCAACGACCAGACCGGCTCGCGTACGTGGATCAAGTTTGACTTGAAGAAGCACGATTGAAGCCGGCAAAGGCGCAAGGCAAATTTTTTTGCGCCGGGTTGGAGTTCACGCTTTAGCGCGCCTGATGCCGGGACAATCCCGCGCGTCGTGGGATTGAACTCCGACCGCGCCCTTGGGAATAAGTTATCAATAAGTCATCCAGCCGGGCGCTTGACTTTGGCCGCCCAGCCGCTCAGGCTCGTTCCCACGGTATGAGCGTGACGTTTCGTTTGAAGCTTTTGATGGTCTGTGCCTGTTGCGTTTTCAGCGTTGGGCCGGGGCAGCGGGTTTTTGCCGATCAAACAAATTCCGCCCTACTTTCCCCGCGCCAGGCGGGAGACAAGGCCGCGCAGGATGCGTTGAACGCCTTTCTTCAGATTCAGGAACAACTTCACGCCACGCAATTGCTCATCGAAAGCAATCGGGTGGCGGCTGCTGCCGAGGCACAACGCAATAATGCGGATTTGAATACGCGCCTGCAAATGCTCGAACAAACCGTTGCCACCCAGCGCGCCAGTGAAATCGAGGCGACGCAGAAGGCGCAGCGGCTCACGCTGATTCTGGCCGGCGCGTTCGGGATGATCGGCCTGGTCGCCATGCTCTTGATGGCTTATTTCCAATGGCGGGCCGTTACGCGGCTGGTCGAATTGTCCACACTCCATCCGTCGGTGCTGGCGGTGGAAGGCCGGGGTGCGTCACCGCAACTGCCCGCGGGCGAGGTGCACGCCGCACCGGAGCGCGCCGCCGTGCAATTGTCGAACGCGCGTTTGTTCAACGCCGTCGAGCGTTTGGAAAAGCGGATTCTCGAACTGGAACATACCGCGCGCGCGCCACTGGTTGAAACCACAGCTCCGCCCGCGGGCGGATACAATGGCGCGCCAGGGGCATCAGCCGATCGTGACGAGTGCGTTGCCAATCTGCTCGCGGATGGCCAGTTGTCACTCAGCCACAACGAGCCGGAGAAGGCCTTGGAATGTTTTGACCAAGCCTTGACACTTGATCCGAAACGCGCCGAGACGTTGATGAAAAAGGCCGGCGCGCTCGAAAAGTTGAGCCGGTTCGAGGAAGCCATTGCCTGCTATGACGATGTGATTGCCGCGGACGGTTCCATGACCATTGCATACCTCCACAAGGGCGGCTTGTTCAACCGCCTGTCGCGATACGAAGAGGCGTTGCAATGCTATGAGCACGCGCTGCACACACACGATCAAAGAGCATCCAGCGAGAAAACGGCCGCCTAGTTTGAATTGAATTCCAGGCGGTTGTTAAAGCGCTCGACCTCCAGCTGGCGGCGGATCATGTCAATCTTGAGCTTCAGCAATTCGCGATTTTCCTCATTCAGCGCGGTGAGTTCCTTTTCCAGTTCCTGAATGCGCGCTTCGTACGCGCGTAATCGTTCCTGCATGGGGGCCTGCACGGAGTCGAGGCGGCGGATCATCGCGGCTATTTCCAAGGTGGCTTCCTCCTGCGCCTTGAGCAATTCCCGGCGTTGCGCGGCCAGTTCCTGAACCACCGTTTCTTTAAGCACCTGCGCCAGATGCGGCGCAAGGCCGGCGCGGGCGGCGGCTTGGGCTTGTTCCGCGCGCCGTTCCGCCTCCAAAGCGCGCTGGCGCCACGCCGCCGCTTCCACCTCTGATTTGGTTTTGTCGGCTTTGACCGGCGGCGGGGCGGGAGGCAGAGAACGCGGGCGAAGTATCAACGGAGCCGGGGTTGCCGGAGGTGCTGCCAGGATTGTCGGAGATGGTGGTGCCACCGGAGTTGCCGTCGGTGGGGGGGCTGCCGGTGATGGCGGCGGTGGCTTGAGGGCACGGGCGATGATTTCATTCGCAACAGCTGTGCCATCCGCGCCACAAACGGGACACCGAATTGGCAATGGCATGCGACCATTCAACGGATACACGTCGAAGGCGTACTTCTGGCCGCAAACGCAAACAATTTTGACGGGTACTTTGACGCGCATCGCTCGGGCGCGTCCGAGCTCATCGCCGGTACGACGGAGGGAGTCAAGCCAGACGCCTATTTCGGGCCAACGCAACTTTACCATAGAAATGATTTTTGCTCACCCAACAATTGATTGCCCGACCAAAGCGTGACACGCCACGCAACCAGCTCGCCGAGATCTTTATAGTCCCCGCCGCCCAGCGTCAATGAATTCCAATGGCGGAAGAAACGGGGGACGATGGCTTGTTCGAGCGTGGCCTGGCGCGGCAATCCGCCCTGGCCGATGCCGCGCAGTTCGACCCGCAATTTCAATTTCGCGTTGTCGCGATCCGAGGCTTTCCATAAAACATCGAACCGAATGGCCGAACACTGATCAGCGCGCGGGCGGAGATAAGCCTGGTAGGCATCGCGGTCGTAAAGGCTCGGCGACAGCGCCTCCTGGCCTTTGAGGTCAAGGAAAAGCGGCAGAACTTTGATGACGCGGCCCGTAATGGCATCGCCGGCGAAGGCCGCCGAAAGCGAACCCAGCAAGAGCAGACTTATCAGAAGCTGGCGCATGACAAAACGATAGCGGACGGCGGCGTGAACTCAATCGTAATTTCACTATTCCCAGTAGAAGCTCAAAACCTGGATGTCGGTGGGCGAGCGGCGGAGAAGGATCGCGACAAAATCGCGATGATCATCGCCGATCCAGGCTCTGATATGAACCTCAAAGGTGGTGCTGCGCGTGGCGCACATCCGGCCGAGTTGCCCGATGACCGGCGGCGGAACTCCGGCCTGAATGAGTTGGCCGGGGTTGAAGAAGGGCGTGTCATCCTCCGTGTCCGGCACGCCATCGGGTCCGTCGCGTTGCTTGATGATGGCATCGGCCGTGGTTCCGGCCGTGTCGACATCCATGCCAGCGGTCATCAGAAGCAATTGCAGGACATTTTTGTCGGCGGTGTTGATGTTGACCTGCCCGTCGGAAATGGCGGTGAAAAAATTTGTCAAACCGGAATAAATTTCCGGATGACCCCGGATACCCCGAACCAGCCGCAATTCAGACAAATCGTCCATCGGTGCGTCTTTGCAGTAATATGGCGGGGTCAAACTTTGATAGTAATCGCTTTTGGCGCCAGCCAGGCGCGGATTCTCGCCGGGGCTGATCCAGTCGAGAATTGAATCGGAAATGACCGAAATGCTGTCGGCGCCCATGTCCGTCGAGATCGAGTTGAGCGCTTGTTGGATCATCTGCGGCGGGGCGGTGTTGATGTTGGCGTAGCGTTCGAGGTCAACCATCTTCCAACTGAAAGCGCCATCCCCCACTTGGACCGGGTTTTGGACTTCCAGGTTCGTATCACACTCCGATCCAGACCCCCCTGCCCATATTTGGTTCAGGGCGTCATACGGACACCTTTCCTGCGAGAGGACCCACCGACAATATTCCACCCCCGAACGACCGAGCCAGAGCAACTGTTCCTCGTGCTCGGCATTTCGCGCCAGTTTGGTTTCAACCTTGATTGATGCCGCGAAGATTGCCGCCATGACCGACAACACAAAGATCGCGATCATCACGATGAAAAGCGCAATGCCCCGCGGCCGGGTTTGAACGGAAATTTTCATGGCCGTCTTCCTTGCTCCATCGCCGGCACCGTGACCGACGGAATGGCGACGAGGCGCGTGACGGCCAATGTCGGGCGGGCGTCGCCAAAACGGTTGTCGTTTTCGTCCCCGCCGAGCACGAGCGTGAAGCGCACCATCTTGGGGATTTGATTGGTGTTGTCCCATTCTTTCGACCAGTCGTTCGCCGTCGGGTCCCAGCATTCGACGTCAAACGTTTTTACATCGCGGGCCAGCACCAGCGGGTGTTCCTGTTCGTCCTTGTTCATATCCATGAGAATCGGGTTTTGCCGCAGCACCAAATCCTGCTCTGAATTTGGTCCAGGTTCGACCGTGAACGTCACCCGCCGCAAATTAAAATCGCCAAACTCACCATGGCGCGGAAAATCGCCGGGCAACCGCGCCGTGAAACTGAGCAGCGGCTCGTCGCCGTTCTGGACGATAAAGCCATAGTATTGGATGGACGCCTGAAATGACTGGACGCACGTGAGCGCGTTTTCAATCGTCCATACCGCCGTGCGTCGGCGCTGGACTTGGGCCGTGGCCTTCTGTCCCACCTTCGTGGCGCGCAAGATGAGCATCCAGGACGAATAAATCGCCGCCATGACCATCGTAAAGATCGCGATAGCCAGCATGACCTCGAGCAGTGTAAAGGCAGACGAGTGGCGCGAACGCGCCATGCGCAAACTGGTATCTTTCATGTTCCCCGTCGTTTGCCGCATGTCACTTGTCATTTTCATTGGGTCGTCAGCGAATTCCGACGGAAAAGCAGGATGCTCATTTTGGAAACGACCGGCTTGTCGCCGGAGTCGCTTTGAATCGTGAAGTCCACCTGAGAGAGGTTAGTGTACACCGGCGGCTCGACATCGCATGTGTAATTGTAACCATTGTAGGCGTCACCGAGCAGGTCGCCGAGGTTCCCCTTGTAAGTGCTTTCAACCAGTTGGTTGGTCTGCGAAAGCCAGGAGGCCACCTCGCCCGCATCCACCATCGGCCGCTGCAATCGTCGGGCGTCGGCCAGCGAATTTGAAATCAGCGCCAGGATCGCAAACGTCGCGATGCAAAACGCCGCGACGGCAAACATCACCTCGATCAGCGTAAAGGCGCGGCGGGTGATGGGTGGCCGGATGGTTCGAATTTTCATTGGATCACCTCCAGGGACGTCAGGCCGGTGATTACTTCCAGCGTGATTTTTCGATACTGATTGCCGGAGTGCAGGATCAGGGTCATTCCATCGCTGGTGCCGTCCGGGAAAAACTGCACCTGCGCCTTGTCCGCGTCTTTGTATTCCACAAAATTGATGTCGAGCATATCAATGGTTACGCTGTCGGCAAATTGCGTGGAGTTCAACGCCGACGCGTCGGAAGCGGATTTTTTTGTTTTGCCGGCCGATGCGTCCAGCGGGATGAAATCGTCCGTGGAATTGGTGGTGGCAATGCTGGTCAGCGCAACTTCTCCCGACCGGGGATGAAAAACGACGGTGGTCGTCATGCCATGCAGAATCGCCTGGGCGCGGGCGTGGCTGCAAATATTGATCACGTCATTGACCGCCTTGCGCAAGGGTTCCTGGTGCATCGTCCGCAAGATCGCCGGCACGCTCATGGTCATCATCAGGGCGATGATGGCCACGACCATCATGATTTCGAGAAGCGTGAAGGCGCTTTGAAGTCGAAGGTCGAAAGTCGAGGGTCGAGGGCGAAAGCACTTTCGCGCCCCGTGAGCCCGCCCTCGACCCTCGACTCTCGACTCTCGACTACCTTGCATCAAATTCCCCCCGCCGACCGGCCGATGTTGGAAACCATCGAGAACATCGCGCCCAGCACCGCCACCAGCAAAAACCCGACCACGACGGCCATGCCAATGATCAGCGCGGGTTCAATGAGATTGGTCATCACTCGCAAGGCGATGTTCAGCTCATTTTCGTAGGTTTCGGCGACATTGTTCAACGCGCCGGACACGTCGCCGGTTTCTTCGCCGATTTTCACCAGGTCCACCATCAATTGCGGGAACACCTTGCTCTGCGCGAGGGGCTGGGCGAGCGTTTTGCCATCCGTCACCGCGTCACGGGCCTTGCTCGCCGCCTCCTTGATAATGCGGTTGGGAATGACCTGTTCAGTAATCTTCAACGCCGTGAGCACCGGCACGCCGTTTCGCAACAACGTACAGAGTGTGCGCGCGAATTGGCCGTAAAGATTCAAACAGATCACGCGTCCCAAAAGCGGCGCCTTCATTTTCCACTCGTCAATCCGCCGCCGCCCGGTGTCTGTGGCTTGAAACCGTTTGAATAGAATGACCGCGAGGATGACCACCAGCACCATCAGCCACCAGTAACGTTTAAAGATGTTGCTGACGCCGATCAAAAGCAACGTTGCCGTCGGCAACTGGGTGAAGCCGATACTGCCGAAAATGGACATGAACCTCGGCAAGACAAAGGACATGAAGAAAATGACGATACCCACGCCCACGCAACAGACCACGGCCGGGTAAATCAGCGCCGATTTGAATTTCGCCTGCACTTGGGCGAATTTTTCAAAGTGATCGGCCATGCGCCGGAGCACATCCACCAGCGCGCCGCTCTGCTCGCCCGCCCGCACCATGTTCACATATAAATCGGAGAAAATGCGCGGTTGTTTGGCCATCGCATCGGACAAACTCCGGCCTTCGGTCACTTCCTGCCGAAGTTGGCGGCTGACGTCCGAAGGAATGCCCTTGGTCTCCAGATAGGTCATGCTCTGCAGCGCCGTCGCCAGCGGCATTCCAGCTTGCAGCAGGTTCGCCAGTTGCTGGGTGAAGGTGGCCAACTCCTGTAACTTTGGCTTGCGTGGCTGAAGCAACTGCGCGCGCAACGTCGGCGGCAAAAAGGCCATCAAGTCCACTTTTTGGCCGGCGCGCTTCCCAATTGTCACCGGTCCCCCTTTTGAAGCGTCCACGGCGACCGGGAAAAGTCCAAGTCGTTCAACTTGCGTCAGCGCCGCCGCACGATCGGCGACGTCCAAAACGCCTTCGACCAATTCTCCGCTCCGGCGGCGCGCCCGATATGAAAATTGCGGCATAGCTTCCTCTATCTAAAACCGTTGCGAGTCAAAAGTTTCAATCATGCCGGACTTTTCCATCGTTTGCCCGGCTGCGGCGATAGCCTTCCAAATCCAGTGTCACGTGGAGATAACCGATTTCTTTCAAAGCTTCGGTGACCTTGATCGAAATGCCATCCGCCAAAAATCGCGGAATTTCCGTCGGGCCAAGCTCAATCCGGGCGAGATATGTAGAAGTCCCAAGTCCAAAGTCCAAGGTCTGAAACCGCGTATCGGCGGATCCAAACTTTGGACTTTGGACTTTGGACTTCGGACTCAATTCATGGTGTCTCACCCGCACGTCGCGAAAGCCCAAATCACGCAAAACATTCTCCGCCGCTTCGATCATTCGCAATTTTTCCGGCGTCACCGGCTCACCGTGCGGCACGCGCGAACTGAGGCACGCCATCTGCGGTTTGTCCGCCGTCGGCAACCCCAATTGCGCCGATAACTCGCGGATTTCCGCCTTCGTCAATCCAACTTCCTTGAGCGGTGCGCGCACTTGAAATTCCGCCGCCGCCTGGACCCCGGGGCGGAAATCGCCCGCGTCGCTCGCGTTTTCGCCATAGGCGATCACCGCCAGATGCTCCGCGCGCGCAATCGGCGTCAATGTCTCGAACAATTCATGCTTGCAGAAATAACAACGGTTGGCGGGATTGGCCGTGTAATTGTCGTTTCCAAATTCCTTCGTCTGGATGACGCGAACCGGCAACGCAAATTGTTTCGCGATGGCCAGCGCTTCGGCCAGTTCACGGCGCGGCAGACTCGGCGAATCGGCGATGACTGCCAGCGATTTTTCACCGAGCACCTCATGCGCCACGCGCGCCAGGAACGCAGAATCGACACCGCCGGAATACGCCACGAGGCATGAGCCGTAGTCGCGCAGCCGGGCGCGCAGTGCTTCAAACTTGTTTGCGACCATGGCTTAACACTGGCATTGCTTCCTGCGTTTGTCGAGCCGCCCCAATGCGAATCCGCTTGACGCGCCCGGCAATTGTGATTGTCTGTAGGCAAGATGAAAACGAAAATTTTTATGGCGCTCGCGGCCATCGCCATCGCGACCGCCGGCTGTATCAGTACGGTGAGCGACACCCAGACGCCGGGCAATCCGATTGGGAGGGATTCCGTGGGCGGGCTTTACCAGCGCCCCCTGGACGAGGTCTATCGCGCGGCGGTTAAGGTCATTAACAATGACGGCACGCTGCTCACCGAATACATCCCGCACAACACCACGAACACCGTGCGCGCGTTCATGGGTCGTGTGAACCAGAACAAGGTGTGGGTGCGCGTTGAAGCGGTGAATCCGCAAACCACCGCGATCACAGTGGAAGCCCGCACCAAATGGGGCAACCAGGACCTCGATCTGGCGCACGAATTGGAAAAGGAAGTGGCGCTACAACTGGCGGCGGGAACCGGATTTTAGTCCGATATTCTGCTCGTAAACGCCGAGTTTCACGCCCGGCGTTTCTTTTTTTCCTTTAAGTTCGAGTTTCAACCGTCCCAGCCGCGTTCGCGCCATTTCCCCCGCGGCCAAATCGGGAAAGCGCTCGACAATTTTCTCCAAAGTCCCGCGCACCGTCTCGTAATCGGCGCCGAGCCGGATCTGCAAATCCGCCAGCAGATTCAACCAGTGCGCCACCCGCTTCCCCGGCTGATTGGGCGTCTCAATCAACTGGTTCAATTCAGCCGTCGTCAAATCCAGCCGTTGATAATAGTCGGCGTAAATGAGGGCCAGTTTCTCGCGCGCCTCGGTGTCGAGCGGATGCTGCTCCAGATGTTTCACGAAATCCGCCGCGAGTTGAGCCGGATCCGTTTCGGCGGGAACCAAATCTCTTATCGAGTCACGCAACCCGGCGTCTTTGATGCCTTCCGGCACAGCCATGGGCTGGCGGTCGAGCGACGCTATGAGTTGTTTTTCCGTGCCGCCCAAATGGGCAATGCGTTGCGCGGCCTGCAACGATAATTCCGTGTCGGGAAACCGTGCGATGATTTTCTCCAGCGCGGCGCGCGCGGAATCAACATCCTGAGCCAGTTTGATATGCCAGTCGGCGAGTTGTTTCATCGCGGCGGCAAACCGCAGGGGTGGCGGATTCGGCTGGTCGCAGAAATGGTTCAACGTTATTTCTGCCGAAGCCAAATCCTTTGTGTCTTCGGCTTGGATCGCGGCCAGCAGCATCACGCCTTCATAATCATTCGGAAATTTGGCGAGCTGCTCGCGCACGGCGATCATCGCTTCGAGCGGATGGTTTAGCTTCCGTTTGGTCTGCGCGATGGAGTAATAGGGTTTTGGCTCCGGCGGTTCGGTGCCGCCGTCATACAAACTCGTCAGCGGTTTGAAAATCCATTCGCTGAGGTGCGGCGTCCACATGACCGACAGGACCACCCCCATGGCAACGATGACGAACGGGCCAAATAACCCCGTTCGCCCGGCCAGCCAGATGCAAAAAATCACGAAGGGAATGGTGAACGCCAATTTAAAAAACATTTTCGCCGGGTCTTCCGCGCGCTTGAGCGCGCGCACGGCAAGCCAAATAAAAAAGGCAACGCCAATGACTGATACAACCACATCCACCGTAATTTTCATGGCATGGCTCATGGCCGGCGCAACTTCAGGTTGTTGCCTGGTCTTGCCGGATGCGGTCGGGATGCTTGGCCCGGCTGACGGCGGTGTCGTAGGAAATCAAGCACTTGCAGTAGAGGTCATAAAGGCAGTTGTCCATCAGCATCATGCCTTCCTTGCGTCCGGTCTGGATGGTGTTTTCCAATTGATGCATTTGGTTCTCACGGATCATGTTGCGCACTGCGCCGGTCGCCACAATCATTTCATAGGCCAGCACCCGGCGTGTCCGGTCCGCCGCCGGCAACAAGTCCTGGGAGATAATGCCCTGCAAGGCGTTGGACAGTTGCAGAATAATCTGCCGTTGCGCGTTGCCTTCAAAAACTCCGATGACGCGCTCCAGGGCGTGGGACACGTTGGGTGAGTGCATCGTGGCCAGCACCAAATGGCCGGTTTCCGCCGCCGTCAGCGCAGTGGCAATGGCTTCGTGATCGCGCATCTCGCCCACGACAATCACGTCCGGGTCCTGCCGCAACACGTGAATCAGGGCGCGATTGAACGAATGCACGTCCGTGAGTACCTCCTGCTGCACCACGATGGCCCGTTTGTTCTGATGAACGAACTCAATCGGGTCTTCAATGGTCACGATTTTGCAGCGGCGTTCATTGTTGATAAGGTCCACCAAATAATTGAGGGTTGTCGTTTTGCCCGCCCCCGTCGGTCCGGTAATCAAAACCAAACCGTTCGGCTTGCGCGCCAGATCGTCAATCTTTTCCGGCAGTCCCAGTTCTTCGCGGGTGGCAATTTTGTCGCCACAAAAACGGAAACTCATTTCCGGATGCCCGTTGCGCCGGTAAAACGTGGCCCGGACGCGCCCCGCCACGCTATGCAGGATGGAAATGCACAATTCCCATTCCTGCTCGAATTTTTTCTTCTGCTGTTCGTTGAGGAGACTGTCGGCCATGTCCGTGATTTCCTTTTCAGTCAGCGCGTCTTCGTCGGCGATGATGATTTCGCCATTCACACGGAAGGCGGGCGGCACCCCGGTCACAAGATGCAGGTCGGACGCGTCAAAGTCGTTGACGGCGGACAGCAGGCGGTCCAGGTTCGGTGCGCTCATCGTTTGAAAAGTCGCCGCCACCACCCGTGGACGCGCGCGGAAAATCCGGTCCCCGAAACGCGGATCAATTTGCGGGTGGCTTCCAGGCAGTTCGGGTTCAATTGTTGCGCCTGTTTGAATGAGTTTTTGGCGGGGCCGATCAAGCCGAGCGCCTGCTGGCATTGGCCCAGTTCAAGCCACAAAAGAAAATGGCCGGCGTTCCATTCGACGGCCTGTTGCAACAGGTTCAGCGCCAGCACAAATTGCTCGTAGTAAAAGCGGATTCGCGCGGCCAGCCACGCGATAAACCAGTCCCGCGGCGCCAGCAGCAGCGCCTTTTCAAAACAATAATCGGCGCGGTGTTCCTTGCGCGCCAGCAGCACGTCACCGCGGGCCAGCCAGACATACGGCGTGTCGCCGCGTTCTTCGATGGAGGCGTCTGAAAACGCCAGCGCGCCCTGCAAATCGCCGCTGCGCGCAAGCGCGACGGCTTTGGCGGCCAGCAATTCCGGTTCCTGCGAAAAGTGTTCCAGCGCCTTGTCCGCCCACAGTCTGGCTTCGCGGAATTCTCCAAGTTCAACCAGCATCCGCACCTGGGCTGTCCAGGCGGCGGCGTTTTGCGGATTAAACTCCAGCACCTTGGAATAGAAACGCAAGGCCTGTTCAAAATTTCCGTTCTCCAAGGCCGCGCGGGCTTCATGCAAATAGTAAGCTTCGTCCTTGACCAGCGTCTTTTGCTGTTCCTGCGACTGGTCTTCGGACTCGCCGCCCAATTCAAGATTGATAAACCGGCTCATGGCAAAGATTGTCGCCGCCAAAACCACCGTTTGAATGGTTCCCCGACGAACTGATTTTCCGAGACGTCCGCCCTTTGCAACATGGCGGCGGAAATATTGGCCTCGCCAATATCCCCATGTCCGTTTATAGCAAAATCCGGCCAGATGAACCAATGATTTTCCGGCACCGTTAATGTTCCGAAAGCCGGCATGTAAGGCAGGAGCGGGTGGGCGATGCCGTTCACCGTAAAAGCGTTTGTCGAAAAATCCACGCGATCTCCGGCCATTGCCAGCACCGACCCCAAACCCATGCCCGAATGGCCGGCATACTGGTTGCCGTGAACGGAAATAACGTAGCCCGAAAGCGTGTAGGCCACCCAATTGCCCCGCTGGACTGTATTTGCTGATACCCGCTTCTGCACCACAATCACGTGCCCGTTCACGCGCAAGGGCGTCAGCCAGTGTTCTTGAATGGCGTGTCGCAGTGGCGCGTAAATGAATCCTCCCACGGCAATCAAGACCGCCACGGTAAACCCCAGACGGAAACGGAAGCGCGCGTTACTTAACAGCGGACTGCAATAATAAACAAAACTGGTGGCGTGAATTGATAGCATCAGGCCGAACGCATAATTGCCGAATGGATAGCCAAGCCACATGATGAATTGCAAAAACAACAATCCATAGACGGCGAACGCAATCAGTCCCCAAAGCCGCGGCCTCCGAAGATAAACCCCCACACCGGGAATCAAGAAACTTCCCGCAAGCCCCAACGAGGTGACGTCCTTCGGCAGATGAATGTGATCCAGGACCAGGCCGCGACGAAGGCTGTTCCCAAAACTGAAAAGCGGACTGCACCACCGCGCGCGCGGCGGGTAGTAGGACGAAACAAACCTGCTCATGCCTTTCGCCTATGGTGTTGTTTACAAACGCTGGTCTATGTTGTAACGCACTTGCTCATCCGGTTCGTAGAATTCGCTGGTCTCCTGTTGCGATTTCATTTCGCCGACGATCTGCTCGAACAACTTGACCGCCTCGAGACAACTACGGCCCTTGTATCCCTTGACGTGCAACTCCACGCTGCCGTTTTTGCCAATCGTGATGTCAAATTCGCGCTGAGGCATAAAAATTTTCAAATCAGGCTACAGACCTTCGAGAAACTTTTTGACGTGAATAAACGCCTTGGCGATCACTCCCAAATACATGGCAGCGAGGATGGAAATAATGGCCATGACGCACAAAAGTTCTGTCAAAGTCCAGCCGCCGTTTCTTTGGTGTATTGGCGTCATAAATACGAGCCTTTCAATTCTCCCAATGCCGGACTTTCAACCGGATGGAGCGGTCTTCGTTGATTTCCTCTTCCACCACGTTGAATCCGCGCGTCCGCATTTCATCCATCAATTTTTGATATACATACTGCTGCACGACGCACTGGCTCAATTCCTCGCCCAGCGCCCGCAATTCCTCCCGGCTGTGACCCTCGCCGGTCACGCACAGGGACGCCCTCCCGCGCGCGTCGCGCGAAAAGGTGACGGTGACGCCTCCGCGCGTGACCGCGATGCGCTGGTCGCGGCCAAGCTGGTTCGTGACCACTTCACTGCGCTCGATTTCAAGTTCAACCTTGCTGGAATTCTTCCGCGCCGCCGTGGCGGCGCACTTTTCATCGGCAGCTTCGTTGGCGACCTGATAACCGAGCGAAGTCGCGGCCGCCACCACTGCCGCGCTGAAGGCCGGCCACGCCGCAATCACCACCGGAGCCAAAATGCAAACCGCGCTCATAACTTTTTGAAATTTCGTTCTTTCACCAGTTTTGACCGGGCTTTGGCCAATTCGTCACGCGACAATGGGGAATATCGCAATTTGTTCCGCCGGTTGGATCGGGCCAGGCGAAAAGCCGACCAACCCCGCGCCAAGCCATACAATCCCATCACCGGCAGCAAGATCGGGGACAACACAAGGGCAACGAGGGTTGCCAGGAAAAGGGCCGCATAGCGCCGGTCCTTGTACCTGTCATACAGATTGCTCCAAAATGAATTCATATTGGAACTCAAATCGGCGTCTCAAGCGGTCTTACAATTCCATCCGCCGCACCGCGCTGGTCTTCAGTGCATCCCGCGGCACACTGGCGTTGCGCGCGCGGCCCTCGGCCCAACTGCGCAACCGGTTGATTTGCTCGTCCATCGTCTTGGCCAGCGGCACGGTTTGCGACAACGCCGCTTGAACATGCCCGGTCGTCAGTTCCTGTTTGGCGTAAAAAGCGTCGTAAAGGGCGCTGTTGATGGACTCCTCAATTTCCGCGCCGCTGAATTCGCTGCTGGCTTCCGCCAACGCCGCCAGGTCAAATTTTGTCGCGTCCCGTCCGCGCTTGGCCACGTGAATCCGGAAAATTTCCTTCCGCTCTTCCGGGCTGGGCAGGTCCACAAAGAAAATTTCGTCTAGGCGCCCTTTGCGCAGCAATTCCGGCGGCAGTTGCGAGATGTCATTGGCCGTGGCCACAACAAAGACCGGCGCGGTCTTTTCCGAAAGCCAGGTTAAAAACGTTCCAAACACACGCGCCGTCGTGCCGCCGTCCGTGGCCCCCGAACCCTGCGAACCGGCGAACGCCTTGTCAATTTCGTCCACCCAAAGAATGGCCGGCGCGACGGATACCGCCACGGCAATGGCCCGGCGCACGTTTTCCTCCGAAGATCCGACCAGACTGCCGAACATGCGGCCCATGTCGAATCGCAACAGCGGCAGTTGCCACAAATTTGAAACCGCCTTGGCGCAAAGGCTCTTGCCGCAGCCCTGCACGCCGAGCATCAGGATGCCCTTGGGAAATGGCAGCCCAAATGCCCGCGCCTCGTTGGTGAACGCCACCGCCCGCTTGGCCAGCCATTCCTTCAACACGCCCAAGCCGCCGACGTTCGCGAAGTTTTCGTCCGTGGCGTAATACTCCAGCAGCCCGCTCTTGCGGATGATTTGTTGTTTCTCGGCAAAGACCTCATTGACGTCCTCGCTGCTGAGGCGTTCATCCTGGACGATGATTTTGGCAAACACGTTTTCCGCCTCGCCGAGCGTCAGCCCCAAGGCTGCTTGCAACAACCGCTCACGGCCTGCGTCATCCAAATCAATCTTCACCTGATGAAACTGCTTCACGTCGGCGATAATCTTGTCGAGCAACGCGGACAAATCGTCGCGCGTCGGCAGCGGATGATTCAACAGGGTGATTTCCTTCTCCAGTTCGGCGGGAATTTCGAGCACGGGCGAGACCAGCAGGATGGTTTTGAAACTGTTCTTCAAATGCAGCGCGATTTCCTTGAGTTTGCGCGTTATGGCGAAATTATTCTTCGTCAGAAACGGATGAAAATCCTTGAAAATGAAAATGGCCGGTTCAACCTGTTCGATCACCTGATCCAGCGCCATCAAGGGATCCTTGGTGGCCGCGTTGCGGTGCTTTTGCGACTGGATGGACGTTCCCGCCGGCACGATTCCCGTGCTGTAACTCCACTCAAACACTTTCTTCTGGCGCTTTTTCGCGATGTCCAGCACGAGGTCCTGCACGCGCATTTCCTCGCTGCTCAGGATGTAGAGAATCGGATAACGCGCCCGGATGAGGGTTTCGAGTTCAGTTTGGAAGTTCATGAGGAAGTGATGAGTGACGAGTGACCCGTGGCGGGATTTGTCCGTCGTCGGGGTTCAATTCGCGCAACAATTCGGCGAACGGCTGGGTCAGGTTGTGAACCAGAATCCGCCCGTCGGGCAGAATGAGAAGTTCGCCGGTCAGCAGGTTTAATTTGCGCGCTTTGGGTTTCATTGGTGGACCGGGTTCATGGAATCAAATTCAAACCGAATTGTCGGGCAAATTCAAATGCCCGCGCGCTTTCGTCAGCCGCAACGGTGCCGCACAGTTCGTGATGCCGGGCCGCATGCCATGCCGGCCAGAAACCGGAGCGCAAATTCACTTTCACGCCCGGCAGATTTTCCGCCAGCCATTTCGTCACGGGCCGCCAGCAGCAATCCACGTGTCCCGGCATGAGCAGATGGCGGACAATCAATCCGTTGTGTTCATTGGCCCACAGGAGATTTTCCCGGACGATACGCCCGTAATCCGGAACTCTGGCCAGCCGCAGGGCGCAGGCGTCGTTGCCAAATTTGAAGTCCGCCAGCCAGACATCGAACATGCCATCCAGCAATTCACGCGCCTCGGCCGAACCGTGCGCGTTTGTTTTCCAAACCAATCGCGCCGAATTCGGAAGCGCGGCCACCAATTCGAGCGCGGCGTGTAAATGAATCGTCGGTTCGCCGCCCAACACCATGATGGTGCGCGCGCCGTCGTTCAAGGCGCGCCGGGCACGTTCAGCCATTGCCAGCGCATCCCACCCGATGCCCGCTCTTGCATTCCAGCTGGAAGCGCCGGTGATGCAGAAATCACAGCGCAAATCGCATCCGCTCAACGCAATGGCAAACGTGGGAATCAGTTCCAATTCATCTGATACTTCGACTTGGGCGGAAAAAAATCGTGTTTCCGCTCCGGCATGGCAAAGTCCGCCAGCCGCTGTCCATCGGTTCACGCCACAGTGGTGCCCGCAGAAATGGCAGTTCGCCAGCATCGCCCTCGCCACGGCGGCGCGTTCGCGGGCAAGGGCGGCGCGGCCAAAATGGGAACATCGAACATCCAACATCGAACTCCCAACATCCAGTGGGTACGGCGTGCTGATCATTGGATGTTCGAGGTTGAATGTTGGTTGTTGGATGTTTTCCATTTTTACAGTCGGATTCACCGGAACCAGCGTCGCCACCACGAACGCGCGGGGCGGGGCTCGTTCTGCAGGGACCGGCCCAGCCGTTGTGCGATTTCCGGCGGCACATTGGTTTGCTTCGCGTCGTGGCGCAACAGTTCTTCCACCGAGGCGAATTCGCGCGCCGACGTTTTTTGCTGCGACTGAGTTTCGGAAGCCTGTTGTTGTTCCTGGGATTCAAATTTCTTTTGGTGCTTCATAAATTTCAAAGGGATCGCTGAAAAATGGCGGTGAAAACCTTGCGGGCGCGGTGTAATTTGCCGCGGACGGCGTCCGGAGATTGTTCGGTCAGGACGCCGATTTCTTCATAAGTCAATTCCTCGTCGGCGACCAGCAGCAACAGCAGCCGGTATTCATCCGAGAGTTGGTCCAAGGTTTTTTGAATCCGCTCGCCCAGCTCTTTTATCTCTAAAACGCGCAAGGGCGAATCGCCGCTGGCCGCGGCACTTTCCCACACGGCATCGTCGGCATTCGTGACCAGATGGCGGTTGGCCCAGTTCTGTCGAAGGTTGCAGCAGTGGTTGATGGCGATGCGATAAAGCCAAGTCCGATACGACGACTCACCCCGAAAGGTGTTCCATTTGCGATAGGCTTTGACAAAAACATCGTGCGTCGCGTCTTCAGCTTTGTGCGCATCGCCCAGAAACCGGAGCGTCAGATAATAAATCTCGCGGCTGTGGGTTTGGTACAGCCCGGCAAATTCATTCGACACCAAATCCGGCAGCGGCTGGTTCGGAGCAGGCTGTTCAGTTAATGAACTGTCCACGAGCGATTCCACAGTTTATTGGACAACGCCAACGGGTTACAGTCACGCGCCACCGAAGCGATGACCGTGGGTCTTCGCCGGATTCTAACCGTAGCGCCACGGTTTTTCCATCGCAAACGTGTTGGGCAGATGCCGCACCTCATGCACTTTACCTTCAGCCAGAAGCACTTCCACAATGTCAAAACGGACTTTTATCGCCGGGCTTTTCAGCAACCGCAAATAATCCAACGCCGCGCGCGAAAGACGCCGCCGCCGCTCTGCGTTGACCGCCGCCGCCGGTCGCGTCCATGTCTCCGACGAACGGGTTTTGACCTCAACAAACGCAAGGCAATCGCCGTCACGGAAAATCAAATCAATCTCACCGCGCTCTGAACGGAAATTGGCGGTGAGAAACTTCAATCCCTGGCGCTGTAAAAATTTTCTGGCCGCGCGCTCGCCCAGTTCGCCCCGCCGCAAATGTTCCGGCTGAACTTTGCCCGCGAATCGCGACTTAAAACTCTGAAATAAGTTCACAATCTGATTTTAGCCACAGATAAACACAGATTGGCACAGATCAAAAATTTATCTGCACTTCATCTGTGTCAATCTGTGGCTGAAAACAATTCTGTTTCCTTCGGCCTGAGCGGCGCGAAACTTTTCCGGTGAATCGGACACGGCCCGTGTGCCGCGATGGCCGCCAGATGCCGCGCCGTGCCGTAACCCTTGTGCGCCGCAAAACCATAAATCGGCCATTGCCGGTCAAATTCCAGCATCAGCCGGTCGCGCGTGACCTTGGCCAGCACGCTGGCGGCAGCAATGGAGTAACTGCGCGCGTCGCCTTTCACGATGGCCGTTTGCGGCACGCGCATCGTTCTGACCGGGCGGCCGTCCACCAATGCGTGCTGCGGTTGTGGATTCAATCCCGCCAACGCCGCATTCATTGCCTGATGAGTTGCGCGCAGGATGTTGATCTCATCAATTTGAACGGAATCAATCTGAACGACGGCAAATTCCACTTCGCCGCAACCGGTCAGAAACGCAAAAAATCGTTCGCGTTGCACAAGGGTCAGTTGCTTGGAATCGTTGAGACCGTCAAGTTCACGTGGCAAACCGGATTTTGCCCATTTAGCCGGCAAAATCGCCGCCGCCGCCACGACCGGCCCGGCCAGCGGCCCGCGCCCCGCTTCGTCCACGCCAGCGACACGGGTTGCCCCGCGACTCCACAACCCGCGCTCAAATTCAAAGCGGTCGGAAAATCTGGCGGCCATTCTGGTTCCGAGCCTACCGCGTTTGGCGTTGTTGTCAGCTTGATTTTTTGAGTCGCGCGAGAAAAACTGTGTTTCATCTGCGTTTCATCTGTGGCTAAATTCAGCCCATGAAAATCGAATCCCTCCATGTGGGCATGTCGGTTCGCCATCCACAGTATGGCCTGGGAACGGTCAAAACCATTTCTGAAACCACGGCGGACATCCAGTTCAACGATGGCAAACACACCGTCGCGCCAGAATCCGCCGGACTGGAACCGGCCGAGCCACAAGCTGCGGTGAGCGGCTTGAGTGTCCCGCTCAAGCAATTTGTTGAGCAAACGCTGGACGAGGCAGTGCGGAAACTGGGCTTGGAAAAGCCGGACGCGGTCATTGAAAAACTCGGCGTGCGCTGGCACGGCGGCAAACTGGTCATGCATCCGTCCGATCCCACGCTGCAAACCAAGGAAGTCCCACTGGAAACGTTTTTCCACAAAATCGTGATGGTCAGAAACAACCTGCGGGTGCTGGAACAGAAAATCAACGGCCACGAAAAATTGACTGACGGCGAAAAGGTCGAGTTGCAGCAATACATCACGCGCAGTTACGGCTCGCTGACCACGTTCAACGTGTTGTTCAAGGAAAAGGAAGACCAATTTTGAATTGGCCTGCCGGGCTGTGGTTCGAAGTGAAACGGAAGGTGAAGACTGGTGCCTCTCTATGAAGCCGCTCGGTCAAGATCGGGTGTTTAAGGGGAAATGGTATGCTGCTTTATTGGACGAAGATATTAAGCGGGTAATGGGTGCGAGAGGTTATGATAAAGTTGGTTTTAGCTCTCGAGTTACATCGGCAGTTGCCGCTACGCTAAACTTTTCCGCTTCTTGGGCTCAAGATTATGCAAATAGATTAGCTGTGCTCTTGGATACCAAATGAGTCTCCTCGGTCAGCGCAGAGTCTTTCTGTGTGATCGCGCAGCGAGTCAGTCCAGAAGTTTTTGCACCACAGGGCAAAATTACTCTTTAAATAATTTCTGATAAAAGGGGCTGTCACAACTGCTCATGGCCAAGCGAAGGCTGGTGCGCGGTGCAGGTTTTGAACCTGCGACCCCCAGTGTGTGATACTGGTGCTCTACCGCTGAACTATTTCATCCGGTCGAAATTCTTCTGGAGAATCTGCCAGTCTTTCAGGCCTTTGACCTTTTCCATCATGCCGCGCTGGATTTCGGCTTCTTTCGCATTTTTGGTCGGCTTGTGGTTTTTGTAGAAAATGCCAAAGTAACCAGGGAAATCCGCTCCGGCCAGTTTATAGGCGTTCAGTTCGTCGGTCACGTCGTGGTCCTTCGGGACCTCGTTGAACACGCCGCCTTTGCGCGGATTCGCGGCGTCGAACGCGCCTTCATAGAATTCCACGCATTCGCTCAGGCATTCGATGAAGCTGAACCCGTCGTGGTCCATCGCGGCTTCCATCATCGCCAGCACGTGGTTCGGGTTCGTGGACGTGGTGCGCGCCACGAACGTCGCGCCCGCGGCGATGGCCTGTTTCATCGGATTGATGGGATAATCAATCGCGCCCCATTGGTCGGTCTTGCTCTTGAACCCGAGCGGCGACGTTGGCGAAGTCTGTTTCTTCGTCAGGCCATAAACCCAGTTGTCCATGACCACGTAGGTCATCCGGACGTTTTTCCGCGCGGTATGAGTGAAATGATTGCCGCCAATCGAGAACGCATCGCCGTCGCCGCCGAAGGCAAACACGTGCAAGTCCGGCCGCGACAGCGAAATGCCCGTGGCAAACGGCAGCGCGCGTCCGTGAATGTAATGCACGCCGTGCGCCTGCACGAAGTACGGAAACCGGCTGGAGCAGCCGATGCCCGCCACGGTGGTGATGTTCTCGTGCCAAATTTTGCGTTTCTCGATGAGCTTGAAGTAAAGCGCGAGCACCGAGAAATCGCCGCAACCGGGACACCACGTCGGGTGGTCGGCGGCGATTTCTTTTTTGGTCAGGCCCTTGCGCTCGGCGGGCGCCGGAGCCGCAACGGGAATCCCGCCTGGCGGGACGCGCGCAGGTATTTCAGCAATGGCTTCACTCATAAATTCAATAAAAACTGTTTACGCTTCTATAATTCAGACCGTTTTGGCGGCCTCGCCGTTCGAGGCCAATTTCATTTTCACGGCGGCGAGAATCTCCTTCACCTTCCACGTGAGGCCGTCGGTCTTGCTGATGCTGCGGATGCGCGAATCGCCGTAACGTGCGCGCAGCAGCGTCGCCAACTGGCCGTGGCCGTAAAGGCCCTCGTCGTTCATCTCGATAACAAACACGTGATGGAACCCGGAGAAAATGTTGTCAAGGCCGTTCGGCAGCGGATTGAGGTGGCGCAGATGCAATGCCGAAATGCTGTCACCCGAAGCCCGGGCGCGGTCCACGGCTTCATGAATCGGCCCTTGAGTAGAACCCCAGCCGACCAACAGCACATTGCCTTCGGGCGGCCCGTAAGTCTTCGGCACCGGCAGCGTGGCGGCCAGCGCCTGAAGTTTTTTGCGGCGCTTGGCGGTCATTTGCATGTGCAATTTGGGCGAGGCGGTGGGATGTCCCATTTCATCGTGTTCCAGGCCGGTGGCGATGGGATATATGCCGCTGTTAATGCGCTTGCCGGGTACGGCGCGCGGCACGATGCCGTCCGGTTTGGACAAATCATACGGTTTGAAATCGGGAATGGGCGCGAGATCAGGTGAAATGTCCTGGCAAACTTTTTCCAGGTTTGGCTCCAGAAACGCCTCGATGCGCGTGGCGATGGACTGATCGCTCAAAATCAGAACCGGCACATTGTATTTGCGCGCGATGTTGACAGCTTCGATGGCGTTGTAAAAGCAATCCTCCACGTTGGCCGGCGCGATGACCACGCGCGGCGCATCGCCGTGGCCGCCGAAACAGGCGATGTAAAGGTCGGATTGCTCCACGCTGGTCGGCATGCCGGTGGACGGTCCGCCGCGCTGCACGTCCACAATAATCAGCGGCATCTCGGCCATCACTCCCCAACTCATGGCTTCGCTTTTCAGGGAAATGCCCGGACCGCTCGAACCAGTCACGGCGAGGCGTCCCGCGTAACTCGCGCCCAAGGCCATCGAGATGGAGGCAATTTCATCCTCGCATTGGACGAACGTGCCGCCGTATTTCGGCAGTTCGCGCCGCAGCAATTCCATGATGTCTGACCAGGGCGTGATGGGATAACCGGCGCCGAAACGAATGCCCGCGGCGATCAGGCCGTAACCCAGCGCTTCGTTGCCGTTCATCACGACCTGATGGCCTGCGCGCTTTTGACTTTCGGGGCCTTGGGAAAATTGAAACGTCTCCAGCACCGTGCTGACGTTGTAGGCGTAGCCGGCGTGAAAGGCCGTGAGCGCATTTTTGACGATGCTCTCGTTCTTGCCGCCGAAACGCTCGGCGATGAGTTTTTCGAGTTTCGGCACGTTGAGGTCGAACATCCGGGCGATGAGGCCGAGGGCGTAAATGTTTTTGCCCTTGTCCTTGGCCGTGCCGCCAATGGCCTCGACGGCCAGCGTGGAAATGGGAATGCCGACGTGGTGATAGTCCTTTTGCCATTCGGGCTTGGGTTCGACGTGGTCGGCATCAAAAAGCACGATACCGCCTTTCTTGAGTGAGCCGATGTGGTTTTCGTAGGAATGTTGGTACAGCGCCAGCAGCACGTCGGCCTCGTCGCCCGCGCTCAGGACCTCGCCGGAGCCGATGCGAACCTGAAAAATGGACGGGCCGCCGGAAATGGTGGCCGGGATGGTCATGAACGTCATGACTTCCTGCTCGCTGCGCCCCGCCAGCCGCGCCAGAAATCCGCCGATGGCCTGGATGCCGTCCTGCGAATTGCCGGCGATGCGGATCACCGCTTCGCTAATTTTCGAAACTTTCGGCGCGCCACCCGGAGATGACGCGGTTGCCATTGTGTCACTCATAAAGACATCAGACTCTTTCCATGCAAGGTGAGATGCATCACTGAAGGCGAAATCAACACTGCACCTTTGCCATGTCACACTAAGACATATAAAGCCAGTGTGTCAAATCCTAATTGTTCATATATCTTATTGTAAGTGAGATGGTTGTGCCAATTTCAAAGACTGCTGTGAGAAAGACAAAAAATGTAAATTAGTATTGATTATATCCCTGCCGGCTCAATGAAAGGCTTCTTTTGCCGTTCCATGCCGCTTGCGTGGAAACCGCCGGGTGCGCTAGCGTTTGCGGGTCACATGACGTTGCAGGAACAATACGATGACGCGATGTTCGATTTCAGCCGCGGCGACTTCGACGGTGCCATCGCCAAACTCAAGGCGGTGCTGGCCGCCGACTCCGTGCATTTCGACGCGCAACTCGCGCTGGGGATGGCGTATTACCGCAAGGGCGATTATGCTGCCGCCATTGCCGAAGGCCACAAGGCTGAGCAACTGCGTCCACGCGAACAACTCGTGCACACGAATCTTTCGCTGTTTTACATGAAGGCCGGCGACAAACCAAAAGCCGAGCATCACGGCTTGCAGGCGAAAATCGAATCATGGCGCGAGGACGCCAATAAAACCAATGAGCCGGAAGTAAAGGCCGGAGACGATGCTGAATTGCAAATCGCGCGGCCCAAGCCGCCGCCGATCAAATTTCCGAGCCAGCCGTGGAAGAAAAAGAAGCTTGACGGTTGATCCGTCTTTGCTTCGCTTCGACGTGATAAAGAGTTGCTTATCGCGCCATAGCGGAGCGAAGGCGGAAGAGTTGAGGGAAAATGAAAACTGCCTATGAACTTGCGATGGAGCGTTTGAACAAAAACGCGCCGGCGAAAAAATTAACCGAAGCGCAGAAGAGGGAACTCGCGGAATGGGATTCAAGATACGCCGCGAAAATCGCCGAGCGCGAAATTGCACTGAAGGATGAAATTGCCAAAGCCAACGCGGCGGGCGATTTTGAGAAGGTGGAAACGTTGCAAAAGCAACTAACTTCGGAGCGCAAGAAACTTCAAACCGAGTTGGAGGAAAAAAAGGAACAGGTCCGACAGACAGTCCAGTGAAAAATTTTTTCCGCGTTTCGAAAGCTGGTGCGCGCGAGAGGACTTGAACCTCCAACCCTTGCGGGACCAGATCCTAAGTCTGGCGCGTCTGCCATTCCGCCACGCGCGCAATCCGCCACAAATTGCGCCTCAGGCCGGGGAATCTCAAGCCCGCTTTTGGACCCGGGATTTTCCGGCTTTACATTGAACCAACGCACGATTGCGCCCGTCAAAAGGTTCGTTTAGGTTCGCATCATGTCATTTGGGAATCGCTTCTGGCTCGCCTTGTTTGCCCTTTGGGTCGGCATTGCGTTGAGCGGCTGCACGCCATCGGGCCAGAATCAGTCGGATGATGAAAAAGAGCCCCACTTTGTGCTGGGCAAGAACCGCATCAACGCGATGGATTATCAGGGTGCCATTGAGGCATTTGAGGAAGCATTGGAGGTGAACCCGCATTCGGCCGCAGCGCATTTTGAACTCGGCTGGCTTTATGATGAAAAGGAACCCGATCCGGCTGCGGCGATCTATCATTACGAACAGTATTTGAAGTTGTGTCCGAACGCCGGCAACGCGGAAGTCATCAAGCAGCGCATTGAAAGTTGCAAACAGCAACTGGCCGCCGACGTGCTGCCATTGCCGAGCGCGCCCGCCGCGCAAAAGCAAATCAATCAGTTGATCGAGGAGAATCAACGGTTACAGGACGAGGTCAATAAGTGGCGCGCGTACTACGCGAGCCAGCCGGCGGCAAAAAATCAATCTTCAGTGGCGCCGGGCCGCACGGCGGCGCAGCCGCCCGCGAATCCAATTTCGCCACAATCGGCACAAAACATTTCCACGCCGGCAAAAAGTTTGGCTGAAGACCGCCAGGCGCATTCCACCGCGACTGGGGCGACAACGCACACGCACACGGTCGTGGCCGGCGAAACGGCTGTGCGCATCGCCCGCCGCTATGGCGTTTCGCTGGACGCCTTGCTGGCCGCCAATCCGGGTTTGGAACCCCGGCGAATGCGGGTCGGCCAGATTTTGAACATTCCTTCGCCGTAAGAGGCCACATGATTCCGCGCATCACCTTTCTGCTGATCGCCGCGTTTTGGGTGGCGATGAATGCGTTGTTGTGGCGCGCGGAATACAGTTCGCACGGCACAGGCGTTCGCGTGCCTGCGGCTTTGGTCTGGCAGAAAATTTTGACCGCGCCGGACATTTCTTCGCTGGATGTTTTTCAAGACGGCCAGAGAACCGGTTTCGGCGAGCTTTTCACGAGCGCCGAGCAGGAAATGGCCAATCTCAACGAAGGCGAACCGCCGCCCGCGGGCATCGTCTCCCGTGCGGGTTATCAGATCCATTTCCATGGCAACGTGAGCCTTGGCGACTTAACCAACCGGCTGACTTTCAGCGGCCAACTCAATTTTTCGCACCGGCGCGAGTGGCGGGAATTTAATCTAAGGCTAGCCTCGCATTTTGGCGCGGTTGAAATTCACTCCCTGGCCGCTGAACAAAATGTTCACCTGAAAATCATTGGCAACGGCGTTAGCACTGAGCGTGTGCTTAGCTTTGACGATTTGCAAAACCCAAGTACCTGGTTGCGCTCGCTCGCCGGTCCCGTGATGCAGAATGAAGGCGAGTGGACTGCCGGATTGGATTTGTCGGCTGTCCCCCAAACAACGACCATGCTCGCGCAAAGCATTCATTGGGAAGCGCATCGTGACCGCTTGACCATTGGCCGCGAACCGGTGCCTGTGTATCGCTTGGAAACGCGCGTGCTCGATCATCCCATTGTTATTTACGTCAGCACGCTCGGCGAAATTTTGCGCGTCGAATTGCCCGGCGGCGTGATCGCATTGTCTGACCAACTCGGCAACCCCTGAAACGCGCGCCATGATTGAACTCGTCCATCTCGTCAAAAAATTCGGCGACTTTGTCGCGGTTAATGATGTGACGCTGGCCATCCCGCGCGGGGAATTCTTTGCCTTGCTCGGCCCCAATGCCGCCGGCAAAACAACGACGTTGAAAATTCTCGCCGGCTTGATGAAGCCGACCGCTGGCTGCGCGCGCATTTGCGGCTTTGACGCGCAGGCGGAGCCGTTGGAGGCGCGCCGTCGTCTCGCCTACGTGCCGGATTTCCCCTTTCTCTATGACAAGCTGACGGCCCGGGAATTTTTCCGCTTTACCGGACAATTGTTCGGCATGGCTGATGCGCGAATCGAAACGAACGCGGGAGAGTTAATCGCGCGTTTTCATTTGGCCGACTTTGCGAATCTTCCGCTGGAAAGTCTTTCGCACGGCACGCGCCAGCGGGTGGCCATCGTATCCGCGCTGTTGCACGACCCGGAAGTCTTTGTGATAGACGAACCGATGGTTGGCCTTGACCCGCAGCACGCGCGCGTCGTGAAGGACATGTTCAAGGAACGGTCGCTTGCGGGCATGACCATGCTGATGTCCACGCACGAACTCAGCGTGGCCGAGGAGATGGCCGACCGCATCGGCATCATTCACGGTGGGAAACTGATTGCCGTGGGCACGCGGGAGGAGCTGCGCAAATTAAGCGGTACGTCCGGTCCACTTGAAGAGATTTTCCTGAGATTGACGACAGAGAAAAATGATGTGTCATAAGAACTCTTGCTTTTCCACTGCGGATTTCTAGAATGTGCCAACTTGACGCGTTTTGACGGCAAATTTATTGATTTCAACCGATGATTGCGCCTAAATCCAGTTTTCTTGATAAGGTGCTGGGCCGCATAGGGCGGCTCGATACCGAGGGTTTGCAAACGGTCGTTAAACGGCTGGCGCGCGAACGCAGTTTTCTTGAAACGCTGTTCAATACAATTGAAGACGGCGTGCTCGTGGTGGATGAACAAGGCCGGATCATTTACTTCAATCAGGCGGTCACGCGGCTGCTTGGCCTGCAGCCGGGGATTGAAGGCCAGCACGTCACGCGCTGCCTGCCGGAACTCGACTGGGAAGACCTCTCTCGCTTTGACAGCAAAGGCGGCGGGCGTGTCGCACGGCGTGAATTTGAGGTGGATTATCCGCGTCCACGCTTCCTGCGGCTTTACGCCGCGCCCCTCGATGGCCAGGCTGCCGGCAGTTCCGGCGTCGCACTCATTTTGCACGACGCAACCGAAACGCGGCAAAAAACCTTCGAGGCCATTGAAAGTGAACGCGTTCAGGCACTCACACTGCTGGCCGCCAGCGTCGCGCATGAAATCGGGAATCCACTCAACGCGCTGCACATTCATTTGCAACTTATTGAACGCGAATTGAGAAAGTTCAAGACGGGCGCGACCGACACAAAATGGATTTCGCGCCCGCGCCTGAAAACGCCCGCGGCGGAAGCCGACTTGGCGGAGATTTCGCGCAAACTCTCGCAGTACCTCGACGTGGCCAAGGGCGAAATCAACCGGCTGGATTATATCATCACGCAATTTTTGCAGGCGATTCGCCCGACGACGCCGCAATTGAAACCGGTTTCCTTGAACGACGTGGTTGAAAAAACCCTGGATCTGCTTCAGCCGGAACTGGCCAATCGCGGTTTGGGCGTGAAGCTGAAATTGGCGCGCCAATTGCCGGCGGCACCGATGGACGCGACGCAGCTACAGCAGGTTTTGGTGAACCTCGTCAAAAACGCGATGCAGGCGATGACCAGGGGCGGCGTACTGACGTTACAGACCGGCGAGGGCGGGGAGGGAGTGTGGGTAAGTGTGGCCGACACCGGCGGCGGCATTCCGCAAGAACAAATCAACCGCATTTTCGAGCCGTTTTTCACAACGAAGAAAAAGGGCAGCGGCCTCGGTTTGATGATCGTGCAGCGCATCGTGCGCGCGCACGGCGGCAGAATCGAACTGGAAAGTCATGCCGGTCACGGTACGACGTTTCGCGTCTGGCTGCCGTTATACGAGCGCCGGCCGCGTTTGTTGGAACAAAAGAACGCAACTGAATCGTCCTCGTCACCGTCCGCGTTCTCGTAAAATCGAGGATGCGCACGATAACGAGGGGGATTTGAAAAGATGAAACCGACTTTGCTGATTGTGGACGACGAGAAGCCGACACGCGATGGTCTGCGCGCCGCGCTCGAAGAGCGTTACGACGTGTACGTGGCTGAGGACGCCGAGGCGGCCGGCGAATTGCTCGAACGCGAGAACTTCGACGTGCTGCTCACGGATTTTCGCCTGCCGAGCGAGGACGGTTTGAAACTGGTGGCGCGCGCCAAATCGCTCACCCGACCGCCCATTTGCATTTTGATGACCGCCTACGGCTCGGAGGAACTGGCGGTGGACGCCATGAAACGCGGTGCGGACGATTACATCGCCAAGGGCCGGTTGCAAATTGACGAACTGGAAATGCGCATCGCGCGCGCGTTGCGCCGACAAAAACTCGAAACGGAAAACATTTCCCTGCGCCGGCAACTCGACGCCAAGTTCGGTTTGGAAAACCTCGTCGGCGAATCGCCCGCGATGAAGGAAATTTTTGAGGTGGTCCAGCAAGTCGCGCCAACGCGCGCCACGGTGTTACTCACGGGCGAGAGCGGCACGGGCAAGGAACTCATTGCCCGGGCGATTCACCAACTCAGTCCGCGGGCAAAGCAGCCGCTGGTGATCGTGCATGGCGCGGCGCTGGCGCCGACGCTGCTGGAAAGCGAATTGTTCGGCCACGAAAAGGGCGCGTTTACCGGCGCGCACGAGCGGCGCATCGGCCGATTCGAGCAGGCGCAGGGGGGGACGTTGTTTTTTGACGAAATCGGCGAAATTGACGCGGCCCTCCAGGTGAAGCTGTTGCGCTTTCTGGGCGAACGGACGTTTGAGCGCGTCGGCTCGAACAGGACGCTGGCGGCGGACGTCCGGCTTATCGCCGCGACCAACAAAAATCTGGAGGAACGGGTCAAGACCGGGACTTTTCGCGAGGATTTGTTTTTCCGGCTGCGCGTGGTCGAAATCCATCTGCCGCCGTTGCGGGAGCGGGCGGACGACATTCCGCTGCTGGCGCAGCGGTTTTTGCGCGAATTTGCGCACGAGAACGGCAAGACGGTGCGCGGGTTTACAGCGGACGCGCTCGAGCGGCTGGCGCATTATGCGTGGCCGGGCAACGTGCGCGAGTTGCGCACGGCCATTGAACACGCAGTGGTGTTCTGCCGGGGCGAAAAAATTTCGGCGCGCGATCTGCCCCAGCCGGTTTCAATCAGGATGCATGGCGGTTCGGGCGCAGGGCCATTATTTGCGCGAAATGATTTGACAGTGAAGGAAGCGGAGAAACAATTGATTATTCACGCCTTGAAAGAGACGAATAGTAATCGCACACTGGCTGCCCAAAAGGTCGGCATGAGTCGGCGGACATTTCACCGCAAACTGCATACGTATCATCTGGAAGGGTTTTAGTTTATGCCGCTTTTGCAAGATTGGATTCATGAGCTCGAAGAGGGCGCGTGGGCGCGTTATTTGAAAATCGCCGCCTTCGGCGTCGCGCTTGTCTTTCTGGTGCTCATCTATAATTTGTACGCGTACCGCAACCTCGCCACACCGGAAGCGATGGATTCGGCGCAGCTGGCGCGGAACATCGCGGAAGGCAAGGGTTATACCACGCTGTTTATCCGTCCTTTCAGCCTTTACCTCGTGCAGAGCCACAATCAGGCGAAGGCCGCGGACATGCTGGCGAGCGCCGGGACGGACTTCGCTAAAATCAGGACGGCACACCCGGATATTGCCAATCCTCCGGTTTATCCGCTTGTGTTGGCCGGGTTGATGAAAGTGCTGCCGTTTCATTATCCGCTGAATCTCAAAAGCGCCTTTTGGAGCAACAACGGGCGTTTCTTGCGTTATGAACCGGATTTTCTGATTGCGTTGTTCAATGAAGCGCTTTTGCTGGTATTGGTGGCGCTGACGTTCTATCTGGCGCGGAGATTGTTCGATACGGGCGTGGCGTGGCTCTCTGCCATTCTAGTGCTGGGTTCTGAATTGCTGTGGCGCTTCAGTGTGTCCGGACTGTCCACGATGTTGCTGATGATTGTTTTCATCGGCTTGGTGTGGTGCGTTCTGTGCATTGAAGAAGCGTCGCGCGATCCGCAACCGCCGTTCGGACGGTTGCTTAGGCTGGCTATCGCGGCGGGCGTGGTGGCGGGCGTGGGCGCGCTCACACGGTATGCCTTTGGTTGGGTGATTATTCCGGTGGTACTGTTTCTCATTCTCTTTGGTGGACAGCGGAAGGTGGTGTATGCGCTGGCGGCATTGGGTACGTTCATACTGGTGCTGGCACCTTGGGTCATTCGCAATTTTGCCGTCAGCGGCACACCGTTTGGCACGGCGGGTTTTGCGATTGTGGAAGGGACCAGCGCCTTCCCCGGGTTTCAACTGGAACGTTCCCTTCACCCCGATCTCTCGTCTGCGCTGGGGGTAACGCTGTATCTGCACAAGTTTTCGGGCAACGTGCGTCCTATCCTGCAGGATGCCCTGCCCAAACTGGGCGGCAGTTGGGTGAGCCTGTTGTTCCTGACAGGTCTGCTGTTGAATTTCCGCAGCGCGACCGTGCGGCGGATGCGTTATTTTTTGTTGATGTGTCTGATGGTCTTTATCGTGGCGCAGGCGTTGGGGCGGACGCAGCTTTCGGAGGAATCACCCGAGGTTAATTCCGAGAATCTTTTGGTATTGCTGACGCCGCTGGTGTTCATTTACGGCGTGAGTTTGTTTCTCATCCTGCTCGATCAAATGGCGTTGCCGCTCCGAGAATTGCGTTTCGTGGTAAAAGCCGTGTTTGTGGGATTGTGCTGCGCGCCGATGATTTTCACCCTGCTGCCACCCAGAACCAACCCCGTGGCTTATCCGCCGTATTATCCGCCCGACATCCAGACGTTCGCCGGCTGGATGAAACCCGACGAGTTGATCATGAGCGACGTGCCGTGGGCGGTGGCATGGTATGGCCAGCGCCAGTGCGTCTGGCTGACTTTGAACGCCAAGGACGAATTTTTCGCCATCAACGACTATCTGAAGCCGGTACAAGCGCTTTATCTCACGCCGGAGACAATGGATGCCAAACTCGCGTCTGATTGCCTACGCGCCGACCAACACACCTGGGGCAATTTCGTCCTGCAAGCCGTGGTGCAGGGCAAAATTCCGACCGGCTTTCCCCTGATTCACGCGCCTCCGGGATTTTTGCCGGAACGCCTGTTCCTGACCGATTGGGCCCGCTGGAAGCTGGCGAATTAAATTCCTGCGTTCCAGGTCTCGAAAATCACGCAGCGGCGCGCCGCAGCCGGTCGGCAATGGCCGTCCACTCCGGCAAATTCGGCGGCGCTTCGACCACGATCCATTTCGCACCCGCCTCGTCGCACCGATGTAATTCGGCATAGATCGCCCGCGCGAATGCCTCGGCGTCGTGCGGGATGACACTCACATTTGCCGCGCCAAGCCCCGATGGAATATGTGTGTGGGCGATGACGTAACACGTGACAGGTGACACGTGACATATTGCCAGCCGGGCCTTCAAATCCGCCTCGTTGCGCCAGCGCAAAACCATCAGTTTCGCCTTTGGCGAATAATGTTTTGCTAGCAAACCCGGACTGCGCAACGTGGAACCCAAACTTTGGACTTTGGACTTTGGACTTTGGACTTCGCCGCAAACGGCTGCCAGCGATTCGGCATGAATCATGCCCGGCCGCAAAATTTCTGGCGGCGAAACCGTCAAATCCAAGACTGTAGATTCAATTCCCACTTGGGACTGGCCGCCGTCCACGATCAGGGAAATTTTGCCGCCGAGTTGTTGGCGCACATGCTCCATATTCGTTGGTGAAATCTGCCCGGACAAATTCGCACTCGGTGCGGCGAGTGGAAAGTCGCACACGCGGATAACCGCTTGAATGAACGGGTGACTCGGCCAGCGAACGCCGACCGTCGCGCCGCCGCCGGTGACAAGGTTAGGGATTTCCTTCGCCCGAGGCAGAACCAGCGTGAGCGGCCCGGGCCAAAAGGCCTTTGCCAATTTGTCCGCATCCGCCGGCCAGTTACTCACACAACGTTTTGCCCTTTCAACGCCCGCCACGTGAACGATGATGGGATTATTCGCCGGCCGGCCTTTGATCCGGAAAATCTTGGCGACGGCTTTTTCATCCAGCGCATTGGCGGCAAGGCCATAAACCGTTTCCGTTGGGAGCGCAACGACTTCGCCCGCGCGCAACAACTCCGCCGCGCGTTTCACGGCGCCATCAAATAACACGGGTGTGTGCGTGGACAGGACTTCAGCAGTCACGCGCTATTCATACCGCAAAGCGTCAATGGGGTCGAGTTTGGAAGCTTTCCACGCGGGATAAAAACCAGAAATGACTCCGATGACTGCGCTGGAGAACGAGGCGATACCAATCCATACGATCGGCGTGAGCGTGGGCCAATGGGTGAGGGACGCGATAAGATGCGAAATGCCCATACCGGAAGCGATGCCAATTCCACCGCCAATGATGCTCAACGTGACGGCTTCAATTAGAAATTGCACCAGGATGTCGCCACCGCGCGCGCCCACCGCCATGCGAATACCGATTTCGCGGGTCCGTTCCGTTACGCTCACGAGCATGATGTTCATAATTCCGATGCCGCCGACGAGCAGGGAAACGGCGGCAATGCCCGCCAGCAGACCGCCCATGACCGTGGCGGTGGCGCTGGCCGCCTGGGCAATGTCTTCCTGGCTGCGCACGAGAAAGTCCCTTGGACCCTCCGGCTTGAGGTGGTGACGCTGCACGAGCAGGTCGGTGATTTCCTGCTGCACGATGGGCATGGCCGCTTGGGAAACCGCTTGGACGAGGATCGTATCCACCCAGTCTTCCCGGTTGATGCGTTTTAATTCCGTCGTGTAGGGCACGAGGACAATGTCGTCCTGGTCCTGTCCCATGGGGGACAGCCCCTTGGATTGCAACACCCCGATGATTTGACAGGGAACATCACGAACGCGGATCATTTTGCCGAGCGGATCCTCGTTGGGAAACAGTTCCTTGACGTCGGTCTGGCCGATGACACAGACCTTGGCGGCGGTGCGAACCTGCTGGTTGTCAAACATTTCGCCTTCGGCCAGCGGCCATTGGCGAATTTGGAGATACTCGGGGGATTCGCCCTGGACGCTCGTGTTCCAGTTCTGATTCCCGGCGATGATCTGGGTGCGGGTGCGGTTTTCCGGGCTGACCGCGGTCACGCCCTGGAGTTGGGTTTGAATGGCCAGCGCGTCTTCGAGTTGCAGGCTGTGCCAGTTACCCCAGCCCAGCCGCGCGCCACTGGAACTGAAAGAACCGGGAAAGATGAGCAGCATGTTTTCTCCCAGGCTGGCAATCTGCTCCTCCACCTGTTGCTTGGCGCCGCTGGTGATGCTGACGGAGGCAATGACGGCGCCGACGCCGATAATCATGCCCAGCATTGTCAGAATGGTGCGCATTTTGTTCCGGCGCAGCGCGCGCAGGGCAGTTCGGAGCGTGGCAAAAATTCTCATGCAGTCAATTTAATGGCTTGGTGGGCCTCCCGCAGATTGCGCAATTCTGTTTCGGCGTTCAATCGGTTCTGAACCGCGTCGTCGGTGACGACGCGCCCGTCGCGGAGCACAACGGTGCGTTTGGTGTATCGGGCAATGTCCAGTTCGTGCGTGACCATGATGATGGTGATGCCTTGGCTGTTCAATTTTTGGAACACGCCCATGATTTCGATGCTGGTTTGGCTGTCGAGATTGCCCGTGGGTTCGTCGGCCAGCAACAGCGCCGGTTGATTTACCAGCGCGCGCGCAATGGCCACCCGCTGTTGTTGACCACCGGAAAGTTGATTCGGATAATGGTCCGCGCGATCGCTGAGGCCGACGAGTTCAAGCGCGTGCAGGGCGCGTTCACGCTGTTCCTGCGCTTGGATGTGCTGATGGTTGTAAAGCATAGGCATTTCCACGTTTTCCAGCGCGGAGGTACGCGAGAGCAAATTGAAGCCTTGAAAAATAAAGCCGATTTTCCGGTTGCGAATGTCGGCCAGCGCGTCACGGTCCAACGTTGAAGTATCTATGTCATCCAAACCGTAACGGCCGCTGGTCGGACGATCAAGACAGCCAATCAGGTTCATCAAGGTGGATTTGCCAGAGCCGCTGGCTCCCATGATGGCGACGAATTCACCGGGCAGGATTTGCAGCGAGATGCCCTGCACGGCGTGCACGTCCACTTCGCCGGTATGATAGGTTTTGCGAATGTCTTCGAGTTTGATGACGGGATTCATGGGTTGTCGGTCAGCGACATGACAATTCGAGACTCGCTCATGGAAATTTTATTCTGGCTGGACGCTCAAAAACGCCGGCGCATAGAGAACGGATTTTGCGTTTCCCCGCCAGATGTCAAGCCGGGGATTGCCAGACTGGTAACAACCCGGTCGCCTTGCTTCAATCCCGACAGCACTTCGGTATAAATATTGTCGGTGATGCCGGTCTTGACCTGCACGGCTTTCAGTCGGGCGCCTTTATCAGAGGCATTGCCACTCAGCACATACACGATGTGAACAGACCCCCGTTCGCCGTGTTCATGCGCACCCTGGCCGCTATGCCGCCACCCGGGATTGCCGGAACGTTCGCCAGCGTTGTGGTTATTTTGGGCGATTGGGGCGCTGGGTGCGTTGGTTTCAATGATCGCTCCTTCCGACGGCTGAAAGCGCAACGCCGCGTTGGGGATTTCCAAGACATGGCTGTGCTGGGCGACAATGATGGAAACACTCGCTGTCATGCCGGGCTTCAGGCTGTAATCCGAGTTGGTCACGCCGATGACCGTATCGTAAGTCACTACGTTGTTAACCGTGGTGGGCGCGTTGCGCACTTGGGTGACGATTCCTTCAAAGGTGCGGTTCGGGTAGGCATCCACGGTGAAATCCACGCTTTGGCCCTCCTTGACCCCGCCGATGTCCGCTTCATCCACGCTCGCGTCAATCTGCATTTGCGCCAGGCTGTTGGCGATTTGGAACAATACGGGTGACTGCAAACTGGCCGCCACTGTTTGGCCCACGTCCACATTGCGGGAAATGACCATGCCGTCCACCGGGGAATAAATGTCACAAAACCCCAGATTCGCCCCGGCGGTGTCCAGCGCGGCTTGTTTGATTTGTACCGTGGCCTCGGCTTCGTGCAACGTCGCAACGGCGGTGTCGTAATCCGAGCCGGAAATCAGCTTGTTGGTGAATAGTTGGGCGTCGCGGGCAGTCTCGACCTGTTGCAACTCCAGATTTGCCTTGGCGCTGGCCAGATCGGCAGAGGCTTGTTCCACCTGAGCTTGGTAGGTGCGGGGGTTAATTTGCGCGATCAACTGCCCATTGGTCACTGGCGAATTATAATCCGCAAAAAGCTTGCTGATCTGACCGGAAACCTGGCAACCGACTGTGACGTTGGTAACCGGATTCAACGTGCCCGTCGCGGTCACCAAATGGATTAAATTTCCCGGCTCCACCACGGCAGTTTCATATTGCAACGTGTCTTTATGATCGCGCCGGAAATACCAAACGCCAAGGCCAATAACAACGATTACCGCGATGATGCCCCACGTCAGCCGACGACTGCGATGATTTCCTGCCATAAAAATGTCTTTCAATTGAGACGCTGGAAATGGCTACAAGTTACGCCATTTTCCCTGCTCGTCCATGTTTTCGTCAATTGTAATAAGCTTTTAAGTGCACTTTCCGCCTTGAGCAGCCATTTCTCATTCTTAGAATCGTTCCGTGCTCGAGAAATTCACTCAACAACTTGCCGCCGCGCATCCACTCACGAACGAACAAGTCCGCCAGGCTGTGGATCAACTGGCGGATGAAAAAATTCCGTCGTCGGTCAAGGCCGACTTTTTAACCGCGCTCGCGCAAAAGGGCGAGACGCCCGACGAAATCGCCGCCTTTGCCCGTGCCCTGCGTGACAAGTCCATTTCACCACCACTCGATCCCGCCTGGCGGGATGCCCGTGAAATCCTTGATGTTGTTGGCACCGGCGGCGACCGCCTTGGCACCTTCAACATTTCCACCGCTGCCGCATTAATCTGCGCCGCCGCCGGCGTTGCCGTTGCGAAACATGGTAACCGGGCGGTTACTTCACAGGCGGGCAGCGCGGACGTCCTGGAGGCACTCGGTATCCGGATAGATTTGACCCCACCGGACGCCGTGCGTTCATTGCGCGAACGTCAGTTTGCCTTTTTCTTTGCCCCGGCCTGGCATCCGGCGTTCAAGCATATTGCACCCGCACGAAAACTCTGCGCTGAACGTGGTCAGCGGACCATTTTCAATTATCTTGGTCCGCTGCTGAATCCTGCGCGACCGTCTGCCATGCTGATTGGCGTGCCACGGTCGGAACTTTGTGAACCGCTCGCGCGCGTACTGCAATCGCTCGGCGTCCGCCGCGCAATGGTGGTGTGCGGAATGGTCCAAAGTCCAAAGTCCAAAGTCCAAAGCGCCACTGATGAACTCTCAACGCTGGGTCCGAACACCATTGCCGAATTTTACCAGGAACGCGGATTTGCCACTTCGACCTTGTCGCCGGCGGAATTTCCGTTGCAGGAGGCAACATTGGCGGATCTGATTGGCGGCGACCGCCGCGCAAACGCGGAAATCATCCGCCGTATTTTTCGCGGCGAAGAACGCGGGCCCAAGCGCGATGCGGTTTTGCTGAATGCCGCCGCCGCATTATTTGTTGCGGGCAAAACCAAGTCCCTGGCCGAGGGCTGGGATTTGGCCGGCAGAACAATTGACAGTGGCTGCGCCAAAATGAAACTTGAGGAGTTGGCGCGTTAGGTCGTGGGAGTGGTGCTTTCCGGTGATTCTTCCGCGACCGCCGTGGCTGCAGCTTCGGCGGCCTCCGCTTCCTTGATTTCCATTTCGGCGTAGTGAAGGCCGAGATTGTGTTGCGCAGTTTTGTCGCCTTGCCGTGCGGCGCGGAGAAACCATTTCAAAGCTTGTTGCTGGTTTTGTTCCACCCCGCGTCCCGTCTGGTAGCACAGCCCCAGATTGCATTGAGCCGGCGCACATTCCTGGTCGGCGGCCGCGCGATACCATTTCACCGCCTCCACGAAATTCTGCGGCACGACCTGACCGGTCTCGTAAAAAACGCCGAGGTTGAATTGCGCCGCGGGATAACCGCGTTCCGCCGCTTCGCGATACCATTTGACGGCCTCCACGTAATTTTGGGGAACACCCTGCCCGGTCTCGTAGAGCACACCAAGATTGAACTGCGCCGCAGGATCACTCTGTTCCGCCGCCTCACGCAGCCATTTGGCCGCTTCACCATATTCCTGCGGGACGCCAGCGCCATGCAGGTAACATACCCCCAGATAACATTGCGCCACGGGATCACCCTGTTCCGCCGACCGCCGGAACCATTTCACCGCCTCCTGATGATCCTGCGCTACGCCCTGACCGGTTTGAAAGCACACCCCCAGATAACATTGCGCTTGGGGATCGCCCTCTTGGGCGGCTTGGCGCATCGCCTCAAATGAATCCCATGTCCGGCGGCTGCTTGGCATTGCAAAACAAAAGTTAAAGGCACTTTTCGTGCCGCACCTATCATAAATCTTCGCCACGCAAATTCAAGTCGTGAATTAATCCTGTATTTTCACTTCCGTTCCATCAGATGGCCTGCTACAAAATTTTCATGGCAGTCAAATTCACCGTCGGTTTTCTCGGCGCGGGCAAAATGGGTGCCGCGCTGGCACGCGGATTCATTCACGCCGAACTCCTCGGTCCCAAGGACATCATTGCCGGCGATCCGCACGAAACCGCGCGAAAAAATTTTACTGAGGCAGTTGGCGCGGAGGTCACCAAATCCAACGCTGACGTGGCAAAGTTTGCCACTGTCCTGATTCTGGCTGTGAAACCGGATCACGTTGCAGGCGCCCTGGCCGAACTGCGTAGCGCATTTACCAACGAACACCTGCTTATTTCCATCGCGGCGGGGGTAACACTCGCGAAACTGGAAGGCGCTTTGCCGGCGGGAGCGCGCGTCATTCGTGTTATGCCCAATACGCCGGCGCTGGTTGGTACGGGCGCCTCGGCGTTTGCGCTCGGCAAATCCGCGACGACGGCGGACGGCGAACTGGCGAAGAAACTGCTTTCCGCCGTAGGCATCGCGTTTCAGGTGAAGGAATCGCTACTCGACGCCGTGACCGGCTTGAGCGGCAGCGGCCCGGCCTACGTTTATCAATTTATCGAGGCGTTGAGCGACGGCGGCGTGGCGGCGGGTCTGCCGCGTGACGTGGCCACCAGACTCGCCGCACAAACCGTCCTGGGTGCGGCGAAAATGGTCTTGGAAACCGGCCAGCACCCCGGCGCGCTCAAGGACCAAGTTACCAGCCCCGGCGGCACAACCATTGAAGGTCTGCACGAATTGGAAAAGGGCCGGCTGCGCGCCATTGTGATGAGTGCCGTTCGCGCTGCAACGGAGAAGTCAAAAAAGCTTGGCCAAAACTGACACGTTGTCCGCGTTTCAACTTTCCAACTGATTACGCATTTCCCGTACGTCCACCGCTTCCATTCCGGCGGCGTGAATGGCGGCCAAACCAAGGTCGGTGTCCTCATAACCGCGGCAAAATTTCGGGTCCACTCCGATACGCCGCGCCGCCTCGATGAAAATATCCGGCGCAGGCTTCTGTTTTTTTACCATTTCACTCGTCACCACCGCGTCAAACAGATGCCGGATTTTCAAATGGTCGAGCACCATCCCGATGACTTTTTGTGTGCCGCCGGACGCAACGGCCATTGGAATTTTGCCGTGGTTTGCCTTCGCAATTTCCAAGACGGCGTGAATCGGTTCGATTTGTGCCAGTGATGCAAGGTAGGTTTCTTCCTTTTCGTGCGCAATGGCGATGTGGTCCAGCGAACGCCCTTGTTCTTCGGCGAGCAGTTTTAGAATGTCTCGCGCCGGAACACCACCGAAGGCATAAAACCGGTCTTCGGGAAAGTGCAGCCCATACCGCTGAGTCACCATCCGCCACGCATGCCAGTGCAGCGGCATGGAATCGGCTAAGGTGCCATCACAATCAAAAATCAAGCCTTTGGGATTCATAATTAGTTCGCCGAAACGTTGAAGTGTTTGAGCCGCCCGGATGCTTCAACCGTTTAACGCTTTCAACCTTTCCTCCAAGTCGTGGGTCATCAGCGGATCAATCATCGGGTCGAGATCGCCATCAATGAAATTCGCCAGATTGTAGAGCGTCACCTCAACGCGGTGGTCGGTGACGCGGTTCTGCGGAAAATTGTAGGTGCGGATTTTTTCGTTGCGCTCGCCAGAGCCAACCTGTTGTTTTCGGTTGGCGGCATATTTCGCGTTTTCCTCGGCAATTTTCGCTTCCAGCAAACGTGAACGCAGGACAGTCATCGCCTTGGCCTTGTTTTTCTGCTGCGAACGTTCGTCCGCACAACGCACGATCAGCCCGCTGGGCTTGTGCTGGATTTGTACAGCAGAATCGGTGGTGTTCACGCCCTGGCCACCCTTACCGGACGCGCGGCAGACATTGATCTCGATGTCTTCCGGTTTTATCTCAATGTCCACTTCCTGCGCTTCGGGTAGCACGGCAACGGTGCTGGTGCTGGTGTGAATCCGTCCCTGCGCCTCGGTCGCCGGCACGCGCTGGACGCGATGCACACCGCTCTCATATTTTAATCGCTTGTAAACGTCCGTGCCGCTGACCTGAAAAACGATTTCCTTGAAGCCGCCAAGGTCGGATGGATTGGAATCGAGCGTCTCGACCTTCCAACCGTGCGCCTCAGCGTAACGGCAATACATCCGATAAAGGTCGGCGGAAAACAGCGCGGACTCCGAGCCGCCCGCTCCAGCGCGGATTTCGATAATGGTGTTGCGCGAATCGGTTGGGTCCGGCGGCACGAGGCCGAATTGGATTTGCTGTGAGAGTCTTTTCTCGTCCGCTTCAAGCCGGGCGATTTCCTCCCTGGCCATCAGCGCCAACTCGGATTCCGTCGGCTCGGATTTCAGCAAGGCGCGATTTTGTTCCAAATCGGCCAGCATTTTCAAATAATGGCCGCCCTGCGCGACCAGTTCCTTAAGCCGGGCGTATTCACGGGACAATTCCTGCGCGCGCTGCTGATTGTCGAAGACTTTTGGATCGCTCAACGCGGTCTCGACCTCGGCATAGCGGCGGCGGAACTTTTCAATGTACGGACTTAAATTCATTTACGATGGGCGATTTACGATTGGCGCGCGGATTGGCGCGAGTTGCGTCAATCGCAAATCGTATATCGTAAAATTGGCTGACATTGTTCAAAAAGAAACCGCCTGCATTTGCCAAGGCAGTTTGCAGGCGGATTAAATTCAGACAGCTAAGCCTTTTTTTTCTTTTTCGTGGCAAACGCGGCCTGGGCGGCCTGCGTCTTGGCGGCGCGCTGCTGGAACTTGTCCACGCGCCCGGCGGTGTCCACGAACTTTTGCTGGCCGGTGTAAAACGGATGGCAAACGTTGCAAATGCCCACGATAATCACGGGCTTGGTGGAGCGGGTTTTAATGACGTTGCCGCAGGCACAACGAATCTCCGCGTCCACATATTTCGGATGAATGGCCGTCTTCATAAAAAGGGGCATGAAATTACCATGAATGCGCCGGATGACAAGACGGAATTTGCTGGAATTACACGCCGCCAATCCACTTGCGGTCTCCCCAAACGGCTTTAAGCGAAGTCAGGTTGCGTGAATCAAAAATGTTTTTGGCAGCGGAAAGAATTTTTCCCTTTTTCAAATTGTTGAACGCGTCGCTCGCGCTGATGGCGACGAATTGCAGCACGCTCGGATCGCGGTAACAGTCAATCATGCAGCGCGTGCAGCCATCACGGATAAGCTTGGAGTCGTCCCATTCCAAGACCTTGCACATCGGCTTTTCCCAAAAATGGCAGCGATAAAGGTCGAGGTTCCAGTCGAGGTAAAAATACTTGTGTCCGCCCAGACAGCTGAATTTTTCACTGTC